>Ga0137306_100128_pt1 | contig 122668 bp, 105 predicted proteins | sample Inofroosms_March_FD_97187 | JGI IMG/M metagenome (GOLD analysis project Ga0137306, IMG submission 97187) | Mouse cecal microbial communities from Vienna, Austria - N-Acetylneuraminic and N-Acetylglucosamine D2O microcosms_March | ecosystem: Host-associated > Mammals > Digestive system > Large... | reverse complement strand
CAGCGCCTCTGGCATCTAATCTCCGCGCTCGCACTTCCGGCGCATTTATCGTATCTGTTCGCTGCTCCCGCAGCTGCAACGCCTCTATAAAAACTTCTCAGGTCTTCCCGCACAGCGGATGGACACCTGCCCATTCCCCACGTCCAGCAGCATTGTTCTTGCATAATTGGCTCCTGTATCCTCTCCCCTGATACGCAGTCCCTCTGCCGCAAGAACCCTTTTTACCATCTGGGCGTTACGGTCGCCGATGTTCCCCAGCCCGCCTGGGCCCTTCATCTCAAACATCTTCGCACCGCCCGCAATCTTACACACCATCCGGCTCTTTGACGCGCCAAAAGCCTGAAGCTTGCGTAAGGTCTCTGGAATCCCCGAATCTGCAAACTTGAATACATTTGTATCCGTTCCCTGTTTCTGCGGAAGCATGATATGAAGGAGGCCTCCGAGCTTGATCATGGGATCATAAAATGAAATCCCAATACAGGAACCCAGTGCATATGTGATCAGTATGCCTTCCTGTCTCGTAATCTTCATATCTGCAATTCCGACCGATACCTTCTTGATCATTCTGTCATTCACTCCACTCCTAGTTTTTTCATTAGAACATTTAATGATTTCACATCGGGCAGGAGCAGCATACTGCTGTTCAGCGCTTTCCCATCAATTTTGAACTCACCGGTGATCATCATGATCCTGTCCGAATGCTGTCCCATCACCGCGATCGGCACACTCAGGATACCACCCAGCATATTCGCTGTAAACTGCGGTACAGACAGCTCAACTTCAACATTTGCCAGCGATGACATTGCAGTGATATATGAAGAAATCACAATGTTCCCAATCTCTGTCAGGACAGACGCATCAATCTCATCCAGTTCCAGCATATCTACACTGCCCTTTCCAAGCATCCGCTGTACGATCTCATCAGCAAATTCCTTGGTCAGGATAAACAGCATGACCCCCTCAAGCTCCCCTGACATCTCTACAAATATTGCCGCAACCAGTTCTTCCGGATCCCCAAGAAGGTTCAGAGCCGCATTAAATCCCAGAACCTTTACAGCCGGCATCGACATATTTACTTTTGCATTCAGCATACTGGACAATGCCGTTGCCGCATTCCCGCCGCCGATGCTACCAATCTCTTTCAGGATATCAAATTCCAACTCGCCCATTTCTTCATATCTGCTAATTGCCATACATCTACCTCGCTATCTTTCTTACTTTAAACATTACGACCGCAGTCCATTGATCGTGGTCATGACTTCATCCGAGGTCTGCACCATCTTTAATGCATAGGAATAGGCCCTCTGTGTCTCGATCATACGTGAGACTTCTTCCGCCGTATCAACTCCGGACATCTCCAGAGTATGATCGACCAACCGCGCCCCCGGGATCAGGTACGGATCGCCGTTCTTGGCTGTCGGTGCAAATTCATTGCTTCCGACGCTTTCCATTCCGTCCAGAATATCAAATCCATATACACCGATCTCCCCGCTCAGCTCCCTCTCAGTCCCTGCAATGTCGCCTACGATGATCGGATTCTGATTCTGATCCAGAACAAAATTGCCGTTGTCATTGACCAGATAGAAAAGAGGTCCGCGCTGCGACATGCTGAAATGTCCGTTTCTGGAATATGTGATCTCCCCTGTAACAGGACTCAGCAGCATAAAGAAGCCGTCTTCCAGAATGGTATAATCAAATTCTCCGTCCGTCGTCATCGGGGCGGACGGATTAAAGTTGGTGTTCGTCTTTTCAAGCCTGATCCCCACGCCGGCCTTCAGAGGCGTATCATCCCCTCTGTAGTTGTTCAGGTTATAGTACATCAGATCCGAAAATACTGCGGACTTCGACTTGTAACCATAGTTATTCACATTCGCAAAGTTATTCGCTATCACATCGAACTTCTTCTGTTCTTCCATAGCTCCCCTTGCAGCAGTATAAAATGACGTGTACATAATGCACTCCTCTCTGTATCATTTTTATTTTTACATCAAGAATATCCCATGACCTTTTCATCAGCTCGGGCTGCCGAGCGTTGTCGATCTGCTGATCATCTGGTCATACATCCTGAGGATCTGCGCGGATCCCTGCAGCACACGCTGGCTGCTCATCATAGCCGTCATCTGCTCCGCCAGGTTCACGTTGGAATCTTCAAGATACATTTGCGTTACGACTGCATTTCTCGCCGCGACCGGATTCCCTGCCGCCTGGAACACACCCCCCGTCACCTTGGTGAGCTGGGCATAATCTGCAAAATCCACGATTTCCAGAGTACCGTAATATCTTCCGTTGTCCGCATTGGTAATCCTTCCCTGGGTGTCGATGGCAAGATCATCCGTATCCACCTGGATCGGTCCGTTCGTTCCCATCACGCGTCCCATCCCCGGCAGGATCAGATAGCCCTGATTATCCAGATTGAAAGAACCGTTCCTGGTATACACCTCTCCATTATCCGTCTGGATCACAAAGAATCCGTCTCCCGTCAGCCCTACATCCAGCGGATATCCTGTCTCGCGGATACCTCCTTCGGTATAGTCCGTCACTCTCTCGTCCGCCGCATTCACATGGGAGACAGGCCCCACCTCGGTCTTGCCGTCCTGGTCGTAACGGTAGAGGATCTCGTCCCTGAATGTGCTCTCCATCATCCGGTCCATCTTATAACCCGGAGTAGATACATTCGACATATTATTACTTATAATATTCAAATTCCGGTTTTGTGTTATCATGTTAGAAGCCAGATCATAAAATCCCTGAAACATATTTACACTCTCCTTTACTTATATTTTTTTCATATACTTTTCCATTTTCATATAAATTTTTATTATATGATTTTTTTATATAAACTTCTCCATATGCACCCTCAGCTTCTTGATCGCATTCGAATGAATCTGCGATACTCTTGGCTCGCTTACCTGGAGCACATCCGCGATCTGACGCATATTCAGGTCATCTATATAATACAGTGAGATCACAAGCTGTTCATTTTCCTTCAGCTTTTTGATTCCTTCCGCCAGGACCTCCGTAAGTTCCTTTTTCAGGAACTGGTTCTCCGGCTGCTCATTGGTCTCCACCTGAGGCAGCTTCATGCTGATCTCGTTGCCCTGTGCCTCCGCCAGCACCATATCCAGCGAAAGGATGTTGAACAGGCTCGCCTTACGCATTGTATCCTGGTATTTCTCCGGTGTGATGTTCAGATACTCCGTCACCTCCTGGATGGAAGGATAATACCCAAGCTTATTATATAACGTCATGACCGCATCTTCAATATCTCTTGTGTTTTTTCTTGTACTTCTCGGCACCCAGTCCTGTTTTCTGGCAAGATCAATGATCATTCCCTTGATCCGCTTCGAAATAAAGGTCTCAAACTTGACATTTTTTTCCACGTCAAATTTGTCAATCGCAGACATAATGGCAATCACGCCCTCGCTGATGATATCGTCCACCTGTGAAAAGCTCAGGTAAATATCCCGCATCTGAAGCGCAATGCTCTTCACAAGGTAAATATAACGCATGACAATCTCCTGCTTGACCTCCAGGCTGCCGGTCTCTTTATACAATTGTAAAAGCTCTTCATTCGACTTATCCTTGTATTGTTCCTGCGTCTCCATATTGTCTGCTCCATTTTATGTTTTAATATACGGCCCCGGCAGCAGCAGACACACCTGCTGGACGGTTCCGCGGCACTTTCTTTACCTGTCTATATGCAGAGAAATGTTCCCCACCGCCTGTATCTGGATATTATTGCTGATCTCATTAAATGAAAGCACAAACATATCCGGGAAGAACTGCTCTATCAAATGATAGAAATGAATCCTCACCACCTGGCTGGTAAGAACGATCGGCGCCTGACCCAGCTCCTGGAATTTTTTCACCTCTTCGGAAAGCTGTGTGATCACGCCCTGCATTACATCCGGGCTGAGCGCAAGGTAGAGACCGTGGTCTCCGTTTGTCAGGCTGGTGATGATATTCTTTTCCAGATCCGCGTCCAGCGTCACCACCTTCATGCTGCCGCCCTCGCAGAACTTTCTCGTAATTGTCCTCTTCAATGCCACACGGATATTCTCCGTGATCGTATCCAGATCTTTCACCGTCATAGCCGAATCTACGATCGTTTCGATGATCGTCTCCAGATCCTTGATCGGGATACCCTCCTTTAACAGGTTCGTCAGTATCTTCTGGAAGCCTCCGTAAGAGATCACCGCCGGGATTGCCTCTTCCACAAGTTCCGGCGACTGGTTCTTCAGATTCTCCACCAGGCGGACCACTTCCTGCCGGTTCAGCAGTTCGTGCGCATGCTTCTTCACTGTCTCTGACAGGTGGGTCAGCATAACTGAAAGCGGATCGATAACGGTGTATCCGTAGATCTCCGCCATCTCCCTTTTGTCCATGGTGATCCATTTACTGGGGATACCATATGCAGGTTCAATGGTATCAATACCGTCAATTTCTTTTTCCAGGTTCGGCGGCTCAAGAGCCAGATAGTAGTCGATCAGGATCTCACCCTTGGCAACTTCTTCTCCCTTGATCTTGATCACATACTGGTTCGTATTCAGGTAAGAACTGTCGCGCAGCCGGATCGAAGGAATGACCAGACCCATTTCCTGGGCATACTGCCGCCGGAAAATAACGATACGGTCGATCATCTTGCCGCCGCTTGCCTCATCCACAAGAGGGATCAGGCTATATCCAAATTCCATCTCAATGGGTTCAACGTTGATCAGAGAATAAACTGTATTGATATCCTTGAAGCTCTCTTCCTCGGCCATCATCTCTTCTTCCAGAGACGGGCCGGCTCCTTCCATACCGCCTGCGCCGCCCATACCTGCCATAACGCCCGCGGCACCTACCATAACAGGGCCGCCCATTTCTTCCATGCGCCGCAGCAGATAATAACCGCCGATCAGCATGGTCAGTGCGATCAGTGCAAGCTGGAATTTGGGCATTCCCGGAACTGCGATCAGGATTGCCAGTACACCGCCGGCGATCATAAGCGCCCTTGGCTGTGCTTTGAACTGTCCAAGAACTTCTATATTTAAACTATCCTCGGCAACTGCACGGGTTACGATCATACCCGTTGCCGTGGAGATCAGAAGGGCCGGGATCTGTGCTACCAGACCGTCACCGATCGTAGCGATGGAGTATACCGAGAGCACTTCCGTAAAGGACATCCCTCCCTGCACCATACCTATGATACAGCCTCCCAGGAAGTTGATCGCTGTTGTCACAAGGGAAAGCGTCGCATCCCCCTTTACGATCTTCGTGGCACCATCCATGGCCCCGTAAAAATCGGCTTCCTTCTGAATCTTATAACGTCTTGCTTTCGCCTCCTGCTCGTCGATCAGTCCGCTTCCCAGGTCAGCGTCAATGGCCATCTGCTTACCTGGCATCGCATCCAAGGTAAATCTTGCCGCAACCTCAGCAACACGCTCGGCACCCTTATTGATAACAAGGAACTGAACCAATACGATGATCAGGAAGATAACAACTCCGACAACTGCATTCCCCTGCAGTACGAAATTACCCATGGCCCCGATGACGGAACCTGCGGAACCGCCGTTGCTCAGGATACTTCTTGTAGTTGATACATTAATTCCGATTCGATATAAAGTTGTGATCAGAAGCAGTGACGGGAAAATGGAAAATTCCAGTGCCTCTTTGATATTCATACTGATCAGCAGAATGATCAGTCCTACGGATATATTCAGAATAATCATAACGTCCAGGAAAAACGGACTTATCGGTATGATCAACAGCAGTACGATCATGACTACGATCAATGATACCGCATTATTTAATATATTCTTAATATTAGTCATCTTCTACACCATCTTCTGGTTCCTTTATACCAGTTTATTATTCATACGGAAGATCTCAACCAGGATCTCCGCCACAATTCCATAATATTCCGCCGGAATCTCGCTGTTCAGCGGAGTGGAAGCATAGAGCCCTCTTGCAAGCGGCTTATTCTCCAGCACCTTGATCCCGTGCTGCTCCCCGATCTCAACAATCTTCAGCGCAATGTGATCCTGTCCTTTCGCGATCACGATCGGCGCATTGTCATGGTCAAGGTCATATTTTAAAGCTACTGCATAATGCGTCGGGTTTCGGATGATAACATCCGCATCCGGCACAGCCTGCATCATCCTGCTCCTTGCCATGCTCTGCTGAATGCTCCTGATCTTGCCCTTAACCTTCGGATCACCTTCCGTCTGCTTAAACTCTTCCTTGACCTCTTCCTTGGTCATCTTCATGTCCTTCTCGAAGGACCAGTGCTGATAAAAGAAGTCAAACCCTGCGATCGCTGCAAATACCATCCCGATCTTAAGTACCATGCTGAAAATCTCCTTCAGCACATAAGTGCCGGAAGAAGTAAGCGACAGATCCATCATCTGTGCAATGACTATGATCTGGTCTTTCAGGATGTTGTACAGGATCACCCCCAGGATCAGGATCTTGAGCGAAGCCTTCAGAAGCTCCACGACCTGCTTCAGGGAAAACATGTTCTTGATCCCCTTCAGCGGATTCAGCTTGCTGAGCTTAAACTTCAGCGGATCCCATGTAAAGAGGAATCTGGTCTGAACCCCTGTGCCGACCACCGCAAATGCGATGCTGAGCAGTCCCAGCGGAAATACGCACTTTGCCACCACCACAACCGCATTCCAGCCCACCTGCTGCTGATTTGCAAAAGACATCTCTTCCATCTTTCCAACCGCAGAGATCTGGAATACCATCGCATCCTGCAGAGATTCATAGATGATCGGAAAAAGCAGCCGCAGACAGCAGAATATCCCCATCAATGAAACGACTGTGACAACATCCTTGCTCATTGCCACATGGCCTTTTTTTCGCTCGTCTCTTCGCTTTTTCGGTGTGGCCCGTTCGGTTTTTTCCTGTCCGCCCTGGTCAGCCAAAGGTTCTCACATCACTTTCCGTATCATAGTCTATGTCCGGATCTTATACCCAAGGGCACCCCATCATGGCCATTCGGCCGTTTCATAAGGTATACCCAAGGGCACCCCATCATGGCCATTCGGCCGTTTCATAAGGTATACCCAAGGGCACCCCCGTTATGGCCATTCGGCCGTTTCATAAGGTATACCCGGACAGATACCAGTTTTTATCTAAAAGACGGCTGTGCCGCCTTGTCTACTTTATACAAACGTCAAAATACCCTGAACCGTCTTCATCATGATCGACATGATCTTATTCAGATACTCTCCGATCGGTGAAAACATCAGGAACAACAGGCCCAGCCCTACGATCAGCTTCATCTGGATATTGATGACAAAAATACTGATCTGAGGCACAACCTTGTTCAGAATCCCGACTCCTACCTCAATCAGAAATTCCGCCGCGATCATCGGAATCGAAAACCTGATTCCCATCTCCACGCATTCCAGAAAAATCTCAATCATCCTGACCGAAATCCCCTGGGTGATCAGAATCCCGCCGTAAGGTACGATCTCTGCGGAAGTCACCATGATCTTCATCAGTGCAAGATGCCCGTCTACTGCAAAAAACATCAGCATAAACCAGGTCTGCAGCACGCTTCCTGACACTGCCATCTGAGCATTGCTCTGAGGATCATACACCGTAGCCATGGATAATCCCATCTGATAATCTATGATGTAGCCGGTAAAACTGATGATAAAAAAAAACAGATGCATGACAAATCCGATCAGATATCCTGCCACAAATTCCTTGCACAAAAGAAACGCAAATTCAATCATACTGGCCGTCTCAAATGCTTCTCCGGAAAAATGCGAATATATCATCAGAGTCAATACAAAGATCATTCCGGCTTTCACCCGGTTCGGAATGCTGTTCCTTCCGAATATCGGATTCAGCAGGATAAATCCAGACATCCGCATCATGATCAGCGCAAACAGCGTGAGCTGTGCGGTACCGTTAAACACTGTCGCCATGCCATCACTCCTCACGCCGGATCTATATCAGTTCAAATATATGAATCGTAAAATCTGACAGCGCTTCCATCATCCTGCCTCCCCCAAACACAAGGATAAGGCCGATGACCAGCAGCTTCGGAACAAACGTGATCGTCTGTTCATGAATCTGCGTCGCGGCCTGTATGATAGAAATGCATATACCAACGATCATACTGATGATCAGAAGCGGTCCTGCGATCTGCAAAATCAATACGAATAATTCGTATATGATCTCTCCTATCTGTTCGTTTGTCATTTTCCGCTTCCTCCTTCATTATTTGTACGCCTTCCGGACTAAATCACCTTACAGATCCAGCCTTTTCCCCGGCTGTTCCGGGTTCCCTGCTACTTAAATCCGCTTACAATATTTGAGAACAATAATTCCCATCCATTCACGGTAATAAACAGTAACAGCTTAAACGGCATGGAGATCATAGCCGGCGGCAGCATCATCATACCCATGGACATCAGTGTACTAGAAACAACGATATCTATCAGCAAAAATGGAATATATAATAAAAACCCGGCCGTGAATCCTCTTTTCAGCTCGCTTGTCATAAACGAAGGAATCACAACGCTCATCGGCAGATCGATCATAGCCTCCACATATGCATTATCATCCTCATACTCTGCCTCATCCGGCACTTCCTGTCCGGCAATATCTGTAAACAGGATAAGCGAACTCGTTTCCGTGTTCCGCAGCATAAACCGCTTCAGCGGAACCTGCGCCCGACTGATCGCCTCTTCCTGTGTGATCTCATTATTTTTATAAGGCGTATATGCCTGCGTATTGATATCCGAAATGACTGGATTCATAATAAACAGCGTCAGAAATATTGCTATCCCGACCAGGACCATGTTGGGCGGCGTCTGCTGAACTCCCATGGCAGTCCTAAGAAATGACAGGATGATCATGGTTCTTGTAAAGGACGTCACCATAATTAAGAGTGACGGCAGAAGTGAAATGATCGTCAACATCAACAATATGTCCAGGGTTGGCACTTGTTCGCCGTTCACATTTATCAGCGCATCATACACTAATCCTTACCTCCTCTTTTGCCCAGGTCATTCAGCTTCCCTAGTATCTTTTTGAAGTCAGGCGGTTGGGAGCCTCCGCTCTCCTCATCCGGAGCCAGCGGAAACAATTCCTCATCCTCCACCTCAGACAGGATGCTGATCTGCCCTGCAGTAACTCCCACAAGCAGATACTTCCCTCCCACCTGTATGACCGCGATATGTCTGTCCTGTCCCAGCGTAAGCTGGTCGATCATGCGCATATATCGGGAACTGCCGCTCCTGCCCATGCCTTTGCTCAGATACTTACTGGCCAGATAGCTTAAGTAAATAATAAATGCCACTATGATAAATGTGGCGATCACTCTCCACATAAAATCTTACCTTCTCTCTGATGCCGCAGCCACTATCCACACCAGATTCCTTTCCTACTCTAATGCCGCCAGATTCACCTTCATGATCTCTGTGATACGGATACCGAAGTTATCCTCCACGACTACCACATCGCCTCTTGCGATACATTGGCCGTTAACAAACAGATCCACCTGTTCTCCTGCCAACTTGTCCAGAACAACCAACGAACCTTTTGTAAAATCAAGGATATCCTTGACAAGCTTCTTTGTCCTTCCGATCTCAACCGAGATTTCCAGGGGAACACTCATGATCAGTTCCATGTTCTCCTCTTGCACTCCTTCGAGCACAATTCCATTGTCGGCTTTCAGCTTCTGCTGTGCCGGTGCCTGCACATGGATCATCTTCGGCTCTGACGTTTTCTCCGCCGCCGATCTTTCCATCATCTGCTGCTGCATCTGCTGCATCTGCTGCATCATCTGCTGCATCATCTGCATCTGCATCATAGACACATCCGGGCTTACCGCCCCCGGCATCATCGGCTGGGCAGGAGCCATAGGCTGCGTTCCCGCCATGACACCCGCATCAGGCGCTGCCATCTGTACTGGCTGGGCCGCAGGCATCGGAGCTGGCTGAACCGCCGGCGCTGCCGGAGCAGGTTCCGCGCCGCCTGAAAGCAGTTTCTCAATCTCCTCCTGAGAAAGCGTGCCGCCTCCCCCTGATGAAGCAGGCTCTGGTGCCGGCGCAGGTGTCGGGTCTGAACCGCCTCCTGCAAGCAGTTTCTCGATCTCCTCCTGAGAAAGCGTGCCGCCTCCTCCCGATGAAGCAGGCTCTGAAGCCGATGCGGGTGCAGGCTCTTCTTTCGCCGGCGCCGCTTCACTCATAGAACTGATATCAATGATCGCATCCTCCGGAAGGAAGCCTTCTACCAATCCCTTTGCAAGTTCCATCGGCATCACATTGAAGAACTCGCTTTCCAGCTTATCCGCGATCCGCAGAGTAAAGCCTACGACTACCTTCGGCTGATTATCTGTAAAATATTTATCTATAAATTCCTGAGCATTCGCAACTTCAAAAGAAATCGGGGTCGAAATATTGACCATCTTTCCCAGGAATTCTGACAATGCCGTCGCCGAGGATCCCATCATCTGGTTCATGACCTCGCAGACTACGCTGACGTTGATCTCATCCAGTTCGAAATCTTCGTCGGCAATCTCCATACCCATGACCATCTCTACAATGACCTTCACGTCGTGCCGCTTTAAAAGCATGACGTTCTTGCCTTCCAATCCAGCGACATAAGTAATCTCAACGCCGACAGCGGGCTCCACCTCGCCCATATGGAATTCTTCCTTGCTCACGACGTTCACGACAGGCGTCGTGATATCTACTCTGGCATTCAGCATTGTAGAAACTGCCGTAGCAGATGCGCCAAGGCTGATATTCAGTATTTCGCCTATCGCGTCTATTTCCATTTTGCTAAAGCACTCCGAACTCATACTAACGCTACTCTCCTTTCGGGAAAATCCCCCTCATACTATTTTCCGATGTCCAATGCTCTAAGTGCCATCGTCTTCATCGCGTTGAATGCCGTAATATTTGCCTCATAAGACCGGGTTGCGGCCATGGCATCCACTGTCTCCTTCACCGGATCTACGTTGGGCATCATAACATAGCCCTGCTCATCGGCATCCGGATGATCGGGGTTATAAACCGGGTACAGGTCCCTCTGGTCTTCTACGATCTCAGTAACCCGTACTCCTCCCTTTGCAGCGCTTTTGTTCAACAGACTGTTGAATCTTGAACGGAAAGTACCGGAAGCAGCAGAATAACCCGAAGAAGTCACATTTGCAGATGGAATCTCCTGAAATACTACCATTTTTCTGCGGTATGGACCATCTCCGCTTGCTGTACGGGTGGTATTGGTATTCGCAAGATTCTGCGAAGCAATATCCAGCCGCTGTCTCTCTGCCGTCAGCGCAGATGCACTGATATCAAACGAACTTAAAAAAGACATAATGCACCTCCCGTTTAGCCAAGAATTTTCTTTACGGTTGACAAAATACGCTCCGGCTTAAATGGTTTTACGATAAAGTCCTTTGCTCCGGACTTAATAGAATCCATAACCATCGCCTCCTGGCCCATGGCGGAACACATTACGATCGTCGCTCCGGGATCCATTCCCTTGATCTCCTTCAAAGTCTCCAGACCGTCTTTGTTCGGCATGGTAATGTCCATGAATACAAGGTCCGGCTTCTCCGCTGAATACACCTCAACTGCTTTTGCGCCGTCCTCCGCCTCGACCAGGTCCGTATAGCCTGCCTGGGTAAGCGTATTCTTCAACATCATCCTCATAAATGCAGCGTCATCTACTAACATTATTTTTGCCATTTTCCTATACCTCTCTTTTTTAATTTATACTTATTGTAATTTATATACACAGATATTTCAACTGATTTATCTGGTAAATAATGCAGTAATCGTGATAGGAGCTGGTGTAAACTGTGACACCAGACTTTCTACCAACATGTGTTGCCGGTAATGGCAATTTATACCGCCACATCTTCTTTGTTTTCAATAATGCGGTCTTCTATCTTTACTGCGACATTTTTGTTATGTACGCCAAGCTGCCCGTTGAACCACGGCTGTCCCTCGATATACAAGGAAACCAGCGAATCCTGCGGCTTGTTCAGGTCGATCACGTCTCCCACATGGAGATTGTAAACATCGTCCAGGTTCAGCTGCGCCACACCAAGCTGCGCCATGATATCCAGCCTTGACTCCCGGATGCTGTCCATGATCTCTTCCTTATTGCTCTTGACGTGCTCACCCTTCTTCGCAATATGTTTCGTCTTATCGATGATATCAAATATATTGCTCAGGAGTGTTCCGGGAATACAGATATTCATTGTTCCCGCCATATCTCCCAGCGTGATGCTCAGCATAATGATGACAACCGTCTCATCCACGCTGATGCCCTGGAACATGCTTGGGTTCTCCTCGATATGCTCAAACTCTGTTTTCAGTGAGATATGAGTCCCCCACACATCCGTATTGATCGCCACCAGATATTTGATGATCTTCTCATATAATGCAAGCTCTATGTCCGTATAAGTATATGATATATCAATGGACCTGTCAAATCCAAGTCCTCCCAGCATCCGGTCGATCATCGCCGTCATCAGCGTAGGCGCTATATGGAAAAGTACGGGCGGATTGGTAGAATTATCCGGAAGCTCCACATCAGCTACAGTCAGCACATCCGTTTCGTTCAGCGCATTTCCAAATTCGTAGTAGCGCTGTTCTTCAATCCCGACTACTTCCACCTCGCTTACCAGACGAAACAGGCCGTTGATCTGCGACGTCGCGATCCTGGAGTAATTATCATAAATGCTGCGAAGCATTTTCAGCTTGTCTTTTGTATACTTTTTCGGACTATAGAAGTCATATTTTCTGTATTCCTGCTTCGGTTTTTTCTCAGGCTCCGACGCCTTTGTTTCCGATTCGGCATTTTGCATTGAATTCAGCAGCGCGTCTATTTGACTTTGTGATAATACATCTGCCATCCCAAACCCCTACTTTCATTATATATTATCGTGTTCAGCAATGCAGAAACTCTGCCGGCGGCAGTGTTTTCCGCATACTATGGTCGTTGAGCCTGCGTTCCGAAGAGCCTGCCCGCTGTTCACCGTATGTCCGGTCTGCAGCAGCGGTCACTGTACTTCTCTGTTCATCTCCGCATAGTATTCTTCCAGACTCTTCTCCACGGTATCCGACTTGGTGATCAGCATCTCTACCCTTCGGTTCTTTGCCCTGCTCTCCTCCGTATCGAAAGGAGCAATCGGCCGGAACTGTCCGTAAGATACTGCAACCAGTCTGTCCGCCGGTACCGATGTCCGCTGCTGAATATAGGCCGTAACCCTGGCCGCTCTTTCCGCAGAAAGCACGCGGTCTGATTCCGGCTCATTCGGAATATTCGGATCTGCCTGTGTAGTGTGTCCAAGGATCTGGATCTCCTTGACGGAATCCGCCACCCCTGAGATGATCGTTGCAAACTGATCCAGGATTCCTTTTCCTTCATCTTTTATAATGGAACTGTCCCCGGCGAAAAACACATTGTCACGGAATGTAACGAACGTAAATCCATCGCCTTTGTACAGGTCTACCTCTCCTTCAAGCCCGGCCTCCTCCAAAGCCTTTCTCAGGCTCTCGTAAAGGGCGTCGAACTCATCCTCATCCAGAGATCCGTCCTCAACATGGTTGGGGACTTCGTCAGTAGCATCCGGTACGTTATCTATGGCAATCTGCGAGACTTCCACTGCATTTGGGTTAAAGCTTTTTACGACCTGCACCCACTTTGCCTGGTCTACGGTAGAGATGGAATACAGGAGCACGAAAAAACACAGCAAAAGTGTAACCAGGTCACCGTATGTATCCATCCAGTTGGCGCCGCCGCCGGATGATTTATTCCTTTTCTTCATATTCTCCTCCTGTTGCCTGCCGCATATCCGTATCATTCAACTCTCAGCCGGATATGCACCTCTCTCTTACTCTCCCGCGTCAGCCTTTCCGCCTCCTGCAGAATCAAGAAGCTTACCGCGCCCCTTCTGGGCAACGTATGTAACCAGCTTCTCTTTCAGGAACTTCGGATTGTCTCCTGACTGGATCGCAAGGATACCTTCGATCATGATCTGTTTATACAGAAGTTCTTCTTCATTTCTGACCGTCAGCTTATTCGCAATAGGTGAGAAAAGTACGTTTGCAAGGATACATCCATAGAATGTTGTGATCAGCGCTGTTGCCATGGCCGGTCCGATGGCGGAGGCTCCTCCGGAATCTAAATCCATCCCCTTGAGCATGTTAACCAGTCCGACCAGTGTTCCGATCATACCGAAAGCCGGTGAAAATGCGGAAGCCTTGTTAAACAGGTTAATGCCTTCCTCATGCCGCGCAGACATGGCGTCCACTTCATTTTCCAAAAGCGACCGGACCTCTTCGGGTTCCGTTGCATCTACGATGAGCATGATCCCCTGTTTGAAAAATGGATCGTCGATCTCATTTGCCTTTTCTTCCAATGCCAACAAGCCGTTCTTTCTGGCCAGCTGCGCCATCTCTTCCAGTGTGTCTACCAGAAAACCGATGTTGTAACGGTTGCCTTGGATCAGGAGCGCCATCATCTTGGGAATCGTTGCAAGCGTCTTCAATGGGTAACTGGCAACTACTGCTGCTATAGCGCCGCCAACAACAATAGCCAAACTCGGCGGGTCCCAGAAGTTTCCCAGTTTTGCCGGACTAATGCCGACAAATACGATCAGCACCGCACTTATAATTACACCTAAAATTGTTGTTATATCCATATTCTCTTCACCGCCCTTACCTTTTTATCTGTCCGTATGGAAACTATGAATTTTTTCATTATACGCAATTGTTTTTTCAATGATCTCCTCGGCGCTTTCCTTCACGATGAAGAACTTCCCATTCATCATGATGACCTTGGACTCCGGTATCAGTTCTACCGATTCAATCTGATCGCAGTTCAGCACGATCTTATTGTCATTTAATTTGGTCAGCATTATCATATCATATTCCCTCTTCTTTTTCAAACGCTGCCAGAATCTGTTATATCCCGGCCGGCGTTTTTGCCTCCTCTACATTCGTTACAGGCTTCATACCTGTAATATAATAATTAACAGTGACCGCCTGAATTGCGAAACTGTAAATAAATTTGGCCATCCGGCCGTTTTACATGAAATACCCAAAGGGCATCCCATTATGGCCATTCGGCTGTTTTACAAGGTATCTGCTTTGAACAGTTACGTTAAGTCTAAATTCTTACAGACAGTACATCAGGCCGGGAAATATTACAGTCTGCGGGGCCCTGCAGCGGATTGCCCGGCCCCGCGGACCGTATATTTCTCCAGCGATATTTATATGGATATGCAAATAAACAGTTTCTATGTCAGATTATTTTCACTTACCTGAAACTATTATTTACTATCATTAACGTTTCATATTTACAAGTTCCTGCAGCATCTCATCAGTTACTGTGATGATCTTGGAGTTCGCCTGGAATCCTCTCTGGGTGGTAATGATGTTGGAGAATTCGTTTGCCAGGTCTACGTTCGCCATCTCCAGGTTGCTTCCCATGATATATCCTGCCGGGCTGGTGTTCGGCTGTTCGTGAGTAACCTCACCCGCGTTTTCACCGATCTTGTAGTAGTAACCGCTGGTCTTTTCCAGACCGTTCGGGTTCTGTACGGAAACGATGGCAACCTTTCCGATCACAATCGGGCGGTTCTGGTCGTCTACACCTGTAACCGTTCCGTCTGCGCTGATGGAGTAGTTCTTCAGGTCATACGGTAATCCTGTATTTGGATCATTCGGAATCTTAAGTGTGGACAGCTGGTCTGAATAAATTGCAGGGATACCAGGTGTCCAGGTGGTGCCATTCACAGTCTTGCTCGCATCAACACCTTGAGTAGGGTCAACCCCCAACACACCAAGAACATCATCGACATTCTGCTCCGATTCATCTCCGGTGGTCACAGATGTAATCTTAAACTTTGCAGTCCACTGATAATTACCTGTCGTCCCTGTTCTCCCCACTCCGTCAAAGGCTATCGCCACATTCGCAAATTTTTCATCGATTATTGGTTTTTTAGGGTCAGAATTATCCGTATTATTAGGAGCCTGATTCTTACTGTTTGTGACATAAGTCACCCATTCCTGTATTGCGTCCTCCATCTGGCTTTCTGATTTTATATTTGCTGATAAGCCTACCGTAATCCCGCCAATCGTAATTGTCGTTGGTTTCGTTGGGTCATCAAATTCAGCAGTAATTCCTGTTGTTGTCTTCGAAGCCGCCGTAGCCGGTGTCTCCGGAATACCGGTCCCTTCCTGCACCGCATATCCATACACATAGCTTCTCTGGTCATCTACCAGATATCCGTTCTCGTCAACACGGAAGATACCGACTCTGGACAGATTCAGTCCGGAATCCGCCACATTGGAAAAGCTTCCGTTTACCATAGTTCCTACCAGGAAGAACCCTGTACCGTCAATCATACAGTCCATCGGATTGGCTGACGGAGACGGAGCGCCTGTTTCAAAAACATTGGAAATAGAGGATAACTGCGAACCATAACCTACCTGGGACGCGTTACGTCCGCCTGAAGCTCCTGCCAGCACGCTACCGCCACTGCTGTTAAGGGAGTTGGTGTACATAGAATCTTTAAAGTTATAGCTGTAGCCTTTGAATCCCCATGTATTTACATTCGCGATATTATTACCGATCACGTCCATCTTGGACTGATGTGCTCTGAGTCCTGCGACTCCTGCTATCATTGATCTGACCATTTTATTCTACTTCCTTTCTTTGTCTATACAACCCTCTGCCGTACCTGGTACATCATTGCATGATACCTGACCGGACGGAGTACGCCCGTCCCGCAGGACATATATCATAGGATGCCCTTTGGGTATACAGTGATGTACCAGCATGCCCCTCACTGCAGGCAGCGGGACATGTCTGTACCTGCGAGTCACGCAGATACGAAACCTCCACAAATGGTCCGGCTTACATAAGTACGGCACTGTCAATATTCGTAAATATGTTTTCTTTCATTTCTGTTCCTGACATCGTCGTTACGACCACGTTATTCGGGACATTTACAATAAAGGCACCGCTCTCTCCGATAATGACTACATCCCTGGCGCCCTTCGCCCGGGCTTTCTGAACTGCCTGGTTGAGGTCATTGAGAAGATTGTCTGTCATATCGATGCCGCGTTCCTGCACTCTCCGCGCCGCATGCTTTGAGAACTGGACAGATTGTGCTTTTTGTGCCTCCTGCTGCAGAAGGTCTGCAAACTGTACGCCCGGAGTGGTGTCCGCCGTCTTCTGAAGCTGCAGCGAAGCAGATTTTAGCTTCAGCGCGCCGGCATTCGTGATCTGATTGATCTGACCGACTGGAGGAATCTGATTGATCTTATCTCCCATCATATGCACCGCCTTTATCTATGAAATGCACAGTTACTATTTTTCGGTATCCGGCTTTGTCTCTGTTGACCCTTCTGTCTTATCTTCGCTGTCCGTCTTGTCGTCGGTCTTATCATCGGTACTATTGTCCGTATCGACCTTCGGCACGTCTCCGATCGCCATGATGCTTGAAAGCTCATATTTCTTGCCGTCTATATATACGGAAGTAGCTCCGGTCAGGTCGACCCCGGTGACGATCCCCTTCTTCGTTGATACAACATTTCCTTTCTCGTCAGTCTCTGTTACGACTGTAACTTCCCTTCCAAGAAGTCCTGTAGAATATGTCGTCAATGTTACGGAAGACAGGTTGTTGATTACCGTCGAGAAATTGGAAATTGCCGTCGCCATGGAATTCATGGTGCTCATACTCGACATCTGGGTAATCTGCTCCATCATTGCCGCATTGTCCATCGGATTGGACATATCCTGATACTTCAGCTCCGCGGCGATCAGCGTCCAGAAATCATCGGTGCTGAGCGTAGACTTATCAGACTTTGCCTCTGCCTGAGTCGTCAGGTTAGAATTAAATAAGCCCTGAGCCACATTGCTGTCCAAATTTACTGCCATACATGTTCTCCTTTCTTTCTGCTTCGTTATTTAACATACTTCATTACTTCCTGACTGCCTTTTAAACGGTAAGTCCCAGACGGAGCTTTTGAAGGAACTGTTCCGAATCCTCAGAATCCTGCTTCTTATTGCTTTCCTTCTGCTGTCCCTGCTCATCCTGCTTTCCATGCTGGTTCTCATCTTTGTTCTGATTCAGGTAATCAGGCTCCTGCTTTTCTACGAAGATCTTCGTCTCGCCGCCAAGATTGCGGTCAATGATACCGCCGATCTCTCGGGCATGATTACCCAGCACATCCAGCGCCTTTTTCTCTGTACAGAGAATGGATACTGTTGCCTGGCCGTCCTCGTACATGATCTTGACTGCGATCTTCCCAAGGTTCTCCGGTTCGATCTCAATCTCAAAGGACTGTACTCCTTCCTGCATCTTTCCAAGGATCTGGTCTGTCAGCTTATCGGGAAGTTCTTCCGGCTGTGCTACATGAACCGTAGTGACCTCCTGGGGATTTGCATCCGCCTGCACCGTCCTCACGGATGTCTGGACTGCTGATGCTGCCGCAGACTGCTGCGCCTGATGGTCATCCGTCTGAGCCTGGTTTTCTTCTCCTGCAGACTGTGTATTCACTGTCTCCCTGCGGACCGGTACTGCCTCTGCTGTCTCTGAGGACTCTGTTTCCTCCGCCCCGGCTTCCGATGCTTTTACCTGGACAGTCTGTGCCGGCTTTACTTCTGCCTGGAAATCTGTCTCTGATACTGCCTCTGTCTGTACATTGGCCTGCTCCGGCATCTCCCCGGCTGTCATCGTTTCTGGAAGGTCCGCTGCTGCGATCTCCATGTCTGCCTGGATCCCTTCCGGCATCTCGATCACGACCTCCGGCTCTGCCGCCAGAAGTTCCGGACGCAGCCCGTTATCCATCTGATACGCTGCAAGAAGTCCTCTTGCCTGGCTGTCGTCTGTACTGACCGCATCTTCGGATGTACCTTCCTCAGTCTCTTTGTCCTTGCCCTCATCCGGCTTCTTAGACGCTTCCGCCTGATCCGGCTTCGTATCCTTGGATACTTCCTGGCTGCTGTTCTCCTGACCGTCATCCTGCTTTCCCTGGAGCAGCTTCTTGAACTCGTCTGACTGAGATGTCTTGATTCCGGTACCGGCAGTTTTGCTGATGTCTGCTGTCTGAAAACCGATATCCGGCGCCTTCACGCTTACATTTACCATTGGCTTTTCCTCCTTTCTATAATTATACAGAAATCCTGCCTCCGGCAGTTTTTCTGCATGTAGTGATCCGATGGTAAACCTCCGGATCTTATATAGTAATCTGCAAATGCAGTATTACCCTTCTTTCAAGTCAGTCAATATACCTTATGAAACGGCCGGATGGCCATAATGGGATGCCTCGGATATGCCTGCAGAGGCAGACATGGCAATAAGTGATCATCCATTCAGCCTTGCCATGGCGTCTCTGGTGGTCACAAATTCTTCAATTGACTGTTCTTCCTGTTTCTGTAATTCCTTATCGTACTCAAACCGCTTCCTCTCCTTGAGCTTATCTATGGAAGAGGTTTCTTTCTTCGCTTCCACCACTTCATTTCGCTTGGCTTCTTCCTGCTCCTGCAGCTTCGCCAGCAGTTCTCTTTTCCTTTTGATCTTCAGACGCAATGCATCCAGATAATTTTCATATGTATGCATTTCGTTGATCTTCATCCCATTCATTTTGTTCTGCTGGAACTCCAGCCCGCATTGGCGCTGCTCATGCTCCAGCTCATCGATCGCATTTTCGCATTCCCGGATCTTTGCCAGTATCCTGGCATGCTCCCCTTTCAGGCTGTCAAGTACCTGCTCCTTATACCGCAGTACCGTATCTAATGGAAAAAAGAATTTTTTCATCGTAGTACATCCTCATCTTTATGATTGTAAGATCCGCTGCATGATCCGCAGAGATTCTTCTACTGAAAAGCTTTCGTCTGTCTTCTGCATCAAAAATTCATTTACCTTATCTATCTTTGAAATGGCTACATCCAATTTGGGGTTTGTTCCCGCTTTGTATGCGCCGATGGAGATCAGATCCTCATTCTTTGTATACAGACTCAGGATATCCCGCAGCCGTGCGGCCGTGTCCTTATGTGCCTGGGGCACGATGCTGGACATCAGACGGGAAATGCTCGCGTTGACGTCGATTGCCGGAAAATGATTCTCATTGGCAAGCTTTCTGGTCAGCACGATATGTCCGTCCAAAATACCGCGGACCGTATCGGAAATGGGTTCATTGGTGTCATCGCCTTCCACCAACACGGTATAAACACCTGTAATGGAACCTTTTTCAAAATTCCCGCTTCGCTCCAGGAGCTTGGGAAATTCTGCATAAATAGAAGGCGTATAACCTCTTGCCACAGGCGGCTCTCCTGTAGCAAGACCGATCTCGCGCTGCGCCATGGCAAAACGGGTGAGGGAGTCCATCATCAAAAGGACGTCCTTTCCCTGATCCTTGAAATATTCTGCAATGGTCGTCGCTACCAGAGGGCATTTTACACGGAGCATGGCAGGCTGATCAGATGTCGCCACTACTACAACGCTCCTTTTCATTCCTTCCGGTCCGAGATCGTTTTCCACAAATTCGCGGACCTCACGGCCTCGCTCTCCTACCAGCGCAATGACGTTGATATCTGCCTTCACATTCTTAGCGATCATACCGAGCAGGGTGCTCTTGCCTACCCCGCTTCCTGCAAAGATGCCGATACGCTGGCCCTTGCCGATGGTATTCATACCGTCGATCGCCTTTACCCCGAACTCCAGAGGTTCTGAGATTGGAGGACGGGACATGGGATTGATAAACGCATTTTCCACATAATAGTATCTGGAAGACGGAAGCGGTCCCTTTTCATCCATGGGATTGCCTGTTGCGTCTATGATACGCCCCCGCAAAAATTCCCCTACCGGGATTTTTAAACGCTTCCGGGTGTTTCTTACAAAGCTGCCTGCCGAAACTCCGCTCAGGTTTTCATAAGCCATAAGCTGCATCTTATCTTCCCGGAAGCCTACCACTTCAACAGGAATCTGCCGATGCTTCTCTTCATTATAGATCATGGCAATGTCACCGATACTGGCACGATTTCCGGAAGATTCCATAGACATGCCGATCACATTTTCAATTTTTCCTATGTAGCTGACTGTCTCTGCCTTCTGAATCAGCTCCGGCAGCTTTGAAAACACGCTCTGTCACCTCAGTTCCTTTTGGCCTCCCGGATAAGTGTCCGTACTTCCATCCCGGAGACGCTGTTGTTCATTCCCTCGCAGAAAGCCTGTCATCGGCGGCCTTCTGCGCAGGATGGTATCAAAATATGCATCATACTCTGACATTGTTCAATATATCTTTAATATTTTCAAGCTGTGTGCTTACGCTGGCATCTATGATTTCGTCCGGAAGCTCGATAATACAGGTTCCGTCCTCTCCGTTGTCCATCGTAATAATCTTAATATTATCGGACAGTTTGGACATAGCATCCAAAAATTCTGTATCCACATCCATAGATATGCCGGTATCACACTTTGTTATGTATATTTTTGCCCACTGCTTCTTCGTGATCTTATCGGTTGCCGCAAGGATCATACGTTTCACGATATCCCCGCTGGACTGCAGGCTGGTCTGGATGATCTTCTCCGCCACGGCAAGAGAGATCCTTTTCAGATCGTCCACGTATTGCTCCAGAAGCTTTGTCTTTTCAATCGAAACACTCTGTATCACGTCTGCGGCATTGGTCTGCAGCTGCCGAATCTCTTGATCCAGGAGCCTGCGCTGCTCATCATAAGCTTCCCTGGTACCTTCCTGACGTCCTTCTTCATAACCGTCACGGAATGCCTTCTGACGCAGGATATCCGCCTGGTCACGGGCATCTGCGAGCAACTGCTCTGCCCGCCTTTCTGCTTCTTCCAGAATCTCGTTTGCTCTCTCTGTGGCAAACTGCTCTTCCCGCGCTTCCTCCTCTGCCCCGCCGTCTTCTTCTTCCTCGTCTTCCTCATCCGGCTCTTCTGCTCTTACAGTCCTCTCGATCCGAAAACCTGCAAAGAAGTCATACGGACGGATATCCCGGGCTTCATCCGGCTCTTTCATAATCCTGGGCATCGGTATTATCATCCTTTCTGTCTATGGCTACGCAATAATCTCGTCCTTGCCGCTCTTGACAATAATAAGCTCGCCTGCTTCTTCCAGACGACGGATCACAGCCACGATCCTCTGCTGTGCTTCTTCTACGTCGCGCAGACGGACATTGACGGTAACCTCCAGATCAGACTGGATACTTTCTGCCATACGGCTGGATACATTTGCAAATACAAGATCCTTGATATTCTGATCGGATCCTTTGAGGGCGTACACGATATCCTTGACATCGCATTCGCGGATAAATCTCTGAATCGACCTGTTGTCCATAGATACGATATCTTCGAATACGAACATCTTCTTCCGGATCGTGTCTGCAAGTTCTTCGTTTTCCTTGCCCAACTCGTCGAAGATAAACTTCTCGTTCGCACGGTCCATATTGTTCATGACTTCTGCTATGTAATCGATACCGCCGATGGTTGTAAAGTCCGCGGTCGTCAGCACGCTCTCGAACCGCTTCTTCAGGGATGCCTCTACGATCTTGATCGCCTCGGGAGATGCACTTTCCATCTTGGCGATCGCCTCTACCACCTTAATCTGCTTATCCTTGGGAAGCTCGCTGATAACAAACGACGCCTGATCCGGATCCGCATAGGAGAGGATCAGCGCGATCGTCTGCGGCCTCTCATGTTGCAGGAACGAAAACAGGTTCTTGACATCGCTCTTCCGGATAAACTCAAAAGGCCTTGTCTTCATAGACTTGGCAAGCTTATCCAGAAGCGTCTGTGCCGTGCTCTCGCCGAAGGCCTTCTCCAGAACCGCCCGGGCATATTCCATACCGCCGTCCGTTACCACCTTCTGCGTGAGGCAGGTCTTGTAAAATTCATCCAGGACCGCCTCCATCTGCTCCGGGGTCACATGCCCCAGCTTGGCTACCTCTATAGTCAGCCTTTCAATATCTGATTCACTTAAATGCTTATAAATCTTGGATGCCTTGTCAGCCCCGAGAGAGACAACAACCGCCGCCGCTTTCTGCTCCGGTGTCAAGGATGCTGCAACATTAGCCTCCATCTAAACCGCCCCCGTTCAGCCAGTTCTTCAATAACTGGGCAGATATTTCTGCATTCTGTTCCGCGAACTCCCGAATGCTCCTCTTCAGTTCCATACCTCTGTCGTTCTGAATCTGCTGAAGCTCCTGATTGAGATCAATATGCTCAACTTCTTCTTCCAGAAGTTCCTCATCTTCCTCTTCCTCTGCTCTGCGTCTTCTGATGATCAGTACAACGATGATTCCTGTAAGGATCAGCAGCAGTGCTACAGCCGCAATGATCGCCCACAGCGGAATGCCTTCAAGCAATGTGCTGCTCGCTGTCTCTGCATCTTCGTCATCGTCAGCTCTGCCGTCAAACGGCGCGCTGGCGAGCGTAATCTTATCCGCCTGCTGTCCTCTGGCGATCCCGGCCGCGTTGCCGACCAGAGAACGAAGCTGTGCTTCTCTGAGGCTTCCAAATCCATTTCCATTGACAGCAACTGATACCGTCAGATCGTCCAGGGCGCCGGAATCTATCTCCCCCTGTTCCTTGATCTGATCCACCAGATAATCGATAGACCTGCTTTCACTGGATGCATTGGCGCCGTTACCATCGCCGTCCGTATTGTACTCCGCAGTGTCCGCATTGGTCTCTGTTCCTACCACACCCTGCGCCGTACTTCCCGTTCCGGAACGTTCATTATATGTATCCTCATGACTGATGATCCCTGTCTTATCTTCATCATCAATCTTCTCCGGGGTCTCATATCTGGTCGTCTCCCGGATAAGCCTTTCCATATTGATCTGCGCTCTTACAGCGACGCTGACATTATCCTCTCCGTAGATCGGTCCCAATATCTTCAAAATATTCCGCTCAATCTGTCCTTCCACGACTGCCGCGATCTCTTCCGCATCAGAACTGTTGGCTGTCTTCTGCTCTGACTCGGATACGGTATTGCCATTGCCGTCCAGAACCGCCACATCTTCCATTGCCATGTTCGGAACGCCCTTTGCTACAAGCCGCTGGATCCCCGCCGTCTGTTCGCTGGTCGGAGAGCCTCCGTCTTTCATCACAACAGTGACTGATGCAGAAGATTTTTTCTCCTCATCACTGAGCACATATCGGCTGTCCTCTCCCAGTGCAATGATGACCTTCGCATCCGCCACGCCTTCAAACAGCTTGATGGTAGCACCGATACGGTCCTGAAGTTCATAGAGCTTATAAGTATTTTTATCCGAGTCCGTTGTCATCAGGCCGGCATTATCCTTAAATGTATCGTATGTAAAACCGCTCTTCGGATATCCCTGCTGAACAAGAGTTGCCTTTGTCTGATCTACAACGCTCTCCCGCACCATGATCGTAGAATCTCCCTCATAGCGAAACTCTACGCCGTCCTCCTGCAGCTTTGCCGTAATCTGCTGCGCTTCCTGCTCCCCGAGTCCCGAAAAAAGGACTGCATACGGGCGGTTATTGAGGACCAGCGCGATCACGACCGCCAAAATGACGAGTGCGGCTGCCCCGGCAATAATTATCTTTTTCGTTTTACTGCTTAAATTACCAGCAAATTCTTTAAACTGCCCTAACTTTTCTTTCATGTTCGAATACTCTCTTCTACAATTAATATTCCGACAATTTTATCCCTTTACAAAGACCGAACGGCCACAATGGGATGCCCCTGAGCATACGCAAATATCAATGTGCAATAAAATACGCTTCTTATTGCACATTGATATTTTATTTGTCAGGCGCCAAGACGCATAATCTCATTATAGGCTTCCATTGCCTTTGTCCGCAGTGCTACCAGAAGGTCGGCTGCAAGCTGCGCCTGAGATGAAGCAATCCCCACCGTATGAGGATCTTCGATCTGTCCCGTAGCCAGCAGGTACTGGTTCTTTGCCAGATTCTGATCGGCGGTCCGCACATTATTGACTGCCTCTTCAAATATCCCTTTGAATGCAGAAATCCCTTCCTGTCCTTTTACTATTGTGGATGACCCTGCAGCCGATCCAACCGTTCCTACTTCTCCGATTCTGTTCCATGGCTGGATCGGAGTGATGAACATATCTTCCATGATCTCAACAATCCTTTCTTTAATTAATGTACCGTCTTCTCTGACGACTCTTCCGCCAGGCCATACCGCCTGTCCTTCCGAAATGCATAAGCCGAAATATCTGCGGAGTACTCTCCTCCTTCGGTTCCGGACATCCGGTTTTATATCTTCTATGGAAGATATAAAACCAAACAGAGAACATTCAGTTTCTCTGTCCAGGCAACACTTTAAAGCACTGACGCAGACAAAGCGTTTAAACCCTTATCAAATCCTTGCATGATCAAACGTTCTGAATCTTAAACCAATTCAAAAATCCCATCATTTTTAGGAATTAATCATTTTTACTGTCCTTTGATCACACTCTGATATCTCTTGATATCCGCCGTAACAGTCTGAAGCAGATACTGATAATGTATAGATGTCCTTGCCATATCAGCCTCTTCCACATCAGAGTGGACGTTATTCTCATCAACTCTCGCCGAAGAATCATAAGGAGTGTACACAAAATAATCTGCTCCTGAGATTGCCTGCTTCATCTGAGTATTACTTTTTGTCTGGCTTGCCGCCCGCAGTCTCTTATCAAAGATTTCTTCAAAGCTTACATCCTTCTTTTTATACCCCGGAGTATCAACATTGGCAAGGTTATTCTGAACAACCTCCATCTTCCTCCACAGATAATCCAATGACTTGTTTGCCATTGAAATGGTATTACCGAACAGAGAATTTTCAAACATGATATGTATCACTTCCTTCTTAAATAAATATATTTCACTTATTCTAAATGTCCTGCGGACAAGTCTGCGGTCCTCTTTTATTAAAGAAGCGCACAACAAACAATGCCTATACCGCAATAATAATACACCTTATCCTTCGAAAAGTCCAGTTTTTTCACTATTTTTTTATATTTAAAATTTACCAGTCCGCCGCTTGCAGTTGAGGTTTTTTTGCACTTCCCCACATTATGTAGCAGATATTTTTCGAGTCCACAACATCTGGAAAAATGGTATATTTTACTGATATTCTCTCAACTGTTTTTCCGCAAGCCTACCACAGACTGGTGCCGTCCGAATCTGTACTCCCCAGTGAGCTTCCAAGGCCAAGGGTACTTACCCGGTTCATCATCTGCAGCCTCATCATTCCTACGAAGTATTCTGCAATCTGCTGGGTCAGGTCAATATCAGACGCCGTATTCTGCATTGTTCCTGACGCCTTCCTGCTCTGGCCGGCAGACGTGCCTGTTACAGTCCTGCCTGTAGAAAGTTCCTGTCCCATATACTCCCGGATGCGGCGGATATAGTTGATCGTCTCGTCAAAGGGAGGAACCCCTCCATATTTTTCAACGTTCCCACTTCCAGCATTATATGCTGCCAGTGTCAGATCAATGTCACCATTATACTGCTGAAGTTTCTGGGAAAGATACTTTGCCCCGCCCATGATGTTGCTCCTTGCATCAAATGCGTTCTCCACCCCCAATGCTGCCGCAGTTGAGGGCATCAGCTGCATCACCCCCTGCGCTCCGGCTGAAGATACCGCGTCCGGATTGAATCCGGATTCTGCTTTACCTACTGCCATCAGCAGATTGACCGGTACATGATACTTCTCCGCCGCTTCTTTAAATATTGCATCCATGCTCTCCGGCACTCCGAGCCTGCCTGCGGCACTCTGAAATGTCTCTCCAAAACTCATACCGGATGGCGTTGTCCTGCCGGAAGAATACAGACTGCCTGTAGTCTGTCCCAGCGTTCCGAGCGACTGCAGCTGTCCCAAAATAGTGTTCATATAGCTGTATATGCTCTGGTATACTGAATAGTCTGTTGCCATTTCTCTTGTCCTCGCTTTTTTACTATGCTTTGCCGTCTACTGTAACCCAATTGTTAACCCAATTGTTCAACTCCTGCATTGCTACTTTAAATTACAACTCTTACATTGTAACATATAATTGCAATAATGTCATTATGCCACTTTTTTCCAATCTTGAAAAGCCTTTTTTACTAAATCCAAGAAATTTTTACTGTTTTTTTGCCTTCGCTTCCAAAAAATAACTTCGAATTATATAAAAATATATATTTACATTCTTTTAATTTAGGTATAGAATAAACTTAAATACGTATATTTTTACATCAAAAAATCAATTACATAGGAGGGAGTAGGCGTGTTTAAGAATTTGAAGGTGAGGAGCAAACTGCTTGTCTCATTCGGCATTGTCATTATTTTTTATATCATAGCCATCATTGCTTCATCAATCGGATTAGGCAGTGTATTCGGCGGGTTGGAGGATTTTTATAATATTCCTTTCCCAATGGTGAAGAGTGCGCTGGAGGCACAGTCGATCACCCGGGAGATTCAGCTGGATGTATACCGTGCGGTTTCTACCTCAAGCGGTTCCGAACGTCAGTCCGTGCTCAGCGAGATTGATGAAGCCTCCGCAAAGCGGAACACCGTCATGGAAGAACTGAAGACGAATTTCAGTGGAGACGCAGCCCTGTTAAGTACTGTCGAAGCTGCTAATGACGCGACTTCCGCAGCCCGTGAGAAGACGGTAGAGTATATCCGTGCAGGCAATTCCCAGGCTGCTATCGAATCAATCAACGGTGAATATCTGGAAGCTGCCAATCATTTTGAGGACACCTTGAATCAGGTCATTACCCAGGCTGAAGAGAATGCAGCCAATTATTACAAGGACGGCACCACGACCAAGCAGATCTGTACGATCATTTTATATGGACTTGCTTTAGTCAGCATTATTTTTACCATATTCCTTGTTCTTTCTATTGTGAAAGGGCTTACCCGTCCGATCCTGGAGATTGAGAATGCCATCAAGGCTATGGCAAAGGGCGACATGAGCACCAAGGTTACATATACGTCCCGGGATGAGTTGGGCGATCTTGCAGAGAATCTGCGTTTTGTACTGACTACGCTTTCCAGCTATATCGGCCATATCTGTGAGAGGATGGACTCCCTGGCAACAGGCGACCTGACGGTCGAGATGGATATGGATTATCTGGGTGAGTTTGAGTCGATCAAGCAGTCCGGCAATAAGATCATCAATTCTCTGAATGATACACTGGGTCAGCTTCATCAGGCATCTGAACAGGTTGCCAACGGATCCGAACAGGTTTCCAGCGGCGCTCAGGCCCTCAGCCAGGGTGCTACGGAGCAGGCAAGTTCTGTTGAGGAGCTGGCAGCAACCCTCGGCGATCTGTCCAACCAGGTCAACGACACCGCATCCAATTCCCGCGATGTCAACCAGCTGATCTCCGATACTGCAAAAGAGATCAACAACAGCAAGCAGAAGATGGAATCCATGGTCAATGCCATGACCAACATTAATGAGTGCTCCAGCGAGATTGAAAAGATTATTAAGACCATTGAGGATATCGCATTCCAGACAAACATCCTTGCGCTGAATGCCGCAGTTGAGGCAGCACGTGCAGGCGAGGCAGGCAAAGGCTTTGCCGTTGTTGCGGACGAGGTGCGCAGCCTGGCGTCCAAGAGTCAGGAAGCAGCGAAGAACACCACAGTGCTTATCAATAACTCTTTGAATGCTGTTTCCGAAGGAAGCCAGATCGCAACTGATACGCAGAGTTCCCTGCTTAAAGTTGTGGAGAGCGCGGATAAGATTGCCGTCAATATGGCGAAGATTACTGAGTCCGCTGATCTGCAGGCAGAAGGTATTTCTCAGGTTACCCAGGGTATCGACCAGATTTCCTCTGTTATCCAGACCAATTCTGCTACCGCTGAGGAGAGCGCGGCAGCCAGCGAAGAATTGTTCAGCCAGTCCAGCCTGCTCAAGAGCCTGGTCGGCCGCTTCCGTTTAAAGGGAAGAACAAGTTCTATGGTAAGCCAGCCAGCAGTATCTGAGCCGGCAGCGGATTCCTTTGACAGCAATGTGTATGACGACAGTTCTTTTGACAGCGGATCTTATGATATGAACTATGACAGCTCCGACAGCTTCGGAGGAGCAGCGGATACATCGTACACCGCACCGAGCGGAAATAATAAGAGCTATAGTAATGAAGTGATTTATGATGGTGCGAAGTATTGATCAGCCAGAGCCTCATAACAGGCAGATAATATGATAAGAAATAACACCCGGGAGTTTTCGTCTCCCGGGTTGTTTTTGTTATTGTTCACTCCTGGTTACTGTTCACACCCTGGCCGGGTGCTCACAGTAACGACATCCAGCCCATTGAAAAGTCGCCTCCTGGCGAGGGGGCCGGATGCCCGCCCCATCACTGAATTGGCCGGATGCCGTGCAGCAAGTGTACGACACCGTGTGAACAGTAACACTCCTGAACCTTGCACTACGCTGCACGGTCACAGACAGTTGTATTCCTTATGCATTGATGGTAAGATATCTTTAAGTAAAATAATTGCGAGGTGAACCATGAAAACTATCGGATTGGTTATGATTGTTAAAAATGAGGGGCGGAGCCTTGAAAAATGTCTCTCCCATATCAGAAAGCTTGTGGATGAGATTTATATTACAGACACTGGTTCTACGGATGATACATTGGAAATCGCTGAAAAATATCAGGCACATGTCTCTTATTTTGAATGGAATAATGACTTTTCTGCCGCAAGAAACTATGCTCTGGCGCAGTCAGCGTGTGACTGGAATCTAGTCCTGGATGCAGATGAGTACCTGGTTTCCGGAAAGCGGAAGGATCTGCAGCGCTTTGTTGAAAAAGGAGGCTCTGTGGGCGCCATTCAGAGGCATGACAGCTACAGGGAGGCCAATGGAGAATTTAGCAAGAGCTGTGCCTACATTACCCGCCTGATTCCAAAGGATACCTGGTTTGAGGGAAGAATCCACGAGCAGGTTGTCAGCCCACTGCCTATTGCTCCGATTCCTCTTATTTTTGAGCATGACGGGTATCTCCAGGCCGGAAAAGGAGACCGTAATCTGGAAATTCTTCTTGAAGAACTCCGGGAGGCGCCTGAGGATTCCTATGTTCTGTATCAGACTGCGCGCACCTTGTGGCTGATGAAGGACCATGCCCGTGCAGACGGATATTTTGAGGAATTTTACAGACTGGTTCCCGCTTCCGGCACAGGATATCGGACAAGCGGTGTTATTTCCTATATTTATAATCTTCTGGAATTGAAAAAATTTGAAAAAGGATTCGAGATCATTGAAAACGAAAGGAATCGGCTGGCGCCTTATGCGGATTACCATTTTGCATGCGGAACATTTTATACGCAGGCAATCTTTTCGGATGTGCAGCGTTATGTCAGCTATCTTCCGCGAATCGAAAGCTCTTATATGCGCTGCCTGGAAATCGGGGAAGTCCCGGAGCATGAGGGAGTGTATGGAAATGGGTCGTTTAAGGCGGCGTATAATCTGGGCGTGTGGTATGAGGTAAATGGAGACGTGAAGAAAGCGCTGAATTATTACAGGAGAGCACAGAGCAGAGGATATCAGCCGGCGAAGGAAAGGATCCGGAAGCTGGTGTAGTATTTGCAACTTGCTTTCTGCGTCCCAATGTACATCAGATTTTATGCCGGATTCAGTACGCGAAGCGGAATGCATTGACCTAATCCTACATAAAATCTGGTGTAAAGCGGGACTGCATATTACAGGTATCAAGCGCTGTATAATTTTGATTTTCTTATTGATAAATCCAAATCATATCTTCCCGGCGGCTATTTTGCATGCCGAACAAACAATTCCATAGAGCCAATATACCGTGTGCTCATATCATAGCGGACAATTTCAAGCTGCATTGTTTTCAGAAGTTCTTCCAAAGTTTCATAAGAAACATATGTATAATGGTTCAGTTCGTGCCACATGCAATGCGCAAATCTCTGCATTCTCGCATATGCACTGTTGTAATTCGGCGTTGAGATCCACAAAACACCGTCATCTGCCAGCATCTGCTTTACTTTCTTTAACACCTCGACAGGATGGAGCACATGCTCAAGCACATCGCCCATCACAATGATATCATATTGCTTTTCTGTTTCGTACTCATTGATATCACACCACCTGATATTTATACCCAAAGCCGAAGAAATCCGTTCGCAGTCCTCCCGGCAGATTTCAACAGCATCCGCATGATAACCAAATTCCAATGCGACTGCTAGCATCTCTCCCGTGCCGACCCCGATCTCCAGATATTCCTTTCCTGATGTCAGGCTTTTAAACTGTTGGAATATCTGATTATAAGCTGAAAGAGAGAATTTATTTTCCAGAATGATATCACTTCTTTCATTCGTATAATGTCCATTGATAGTCCCAACATTTCTTTTTGGAAAATTATATGTAAAATAATTTCCGCAATGTCCGCATTTCATCCAGAGCTTCGCCGGAGGAAATACCGGATTGTTGTTTAATTTTAAGACCTGCGGTGAGCAGTAGTAGGGCATAATCTCTTCCCCCTTGCTTCCGCAGAACGGACACTCATCGGTGATATGCTCTTCTGCTGCTGTTCCTTCATAGCGGTACGCAACTCCAAGGATCCCAGCCAGGTCAGGATGAATTGTAAATGCGGTTCTGGTCAGTTCATAACAGCGCATCGGGTCCTCCGTGATAAGCTGCTGCGCACATGCATATACGCCCACAGAGATCACTTCCGAACTGTTATTACCAGTTAAAAAGAAATCCAAAACCTGATCTAATCCTTTACGTGAAAAATGATACTGTTCGTTTCCCCGCTCTTCATACAGCTTTACAGCAAGATAAGAAGCAAATATACCTCCGGCATAATCCAGCCACTGCTGCCTTTCTTCTTCAGACAGATTGTTTTCTGACAAAGAGTTCAGCATGGCAGTAGAATTTTCGACATAGTTGTTTTTATCATTTACGATTTCGTAAATAGTTTTATACAGTTCCAGGATTTTGGAGTCGTCTCTTTCAGACATGTATGTGGAATTTTTCAATTCACCTATACTTTTGATAATATCCAGCATTTGAGTCATCATTTCTTATTCCTCTTTTTCTATATAGAAATATAATTGTGGATTTGTTACAGGTCACACTTTGACCAGACGTGCCTTGTAACGTAGATTTAACTATATCATACTATTACGTTTTTTACAACAATCCTCATGCCGTTACTCAGTGTTATTCTACAATGATTTTAAAATGATCAGAGCAGTTTGACTACGGTAATGGGCGGCCTTAATGGCTCAGGATCTCCTGCTTGAGCTTCATGACCTCCGGATCCCCCGGCAAAAGTGCAGCGAGCTGGTTCACGACTCCCCAGGCTTCCTGCCATTGCTCATGTTCAATCAATCCATAGAGCATCTGCTTTACCTGCCTGCCAAGCAGCTCAAATTCTTCTGAAACTGGTTGGGGTGTCTGCAGCTTCTCTTCTATATGATTGCTCAGCTTCCCGATAACGGACGACATCTCTGGAAATACCCGTACTGCTTTTTCCAGCAGGGGGATACATGCCTGATAATTCTCTTTTTCTAAATGCTCCAGGACCGTTTTTATGGCCGACGTGAATTTATATTGGTACGGCAGCGCATAATGATCTGGTTCATTAAGGAGCTCGCTTCTATATAATGTCTCTGCTTCTGCAGTCACGCTGTCACAATACTGCTTTAATGGCTCTGCTAACTCCGGCATACCCATATCCTGCTTCAACAGTATCTTTTCCAGAAAGCGCTGTTCCAGCCTCCAGATACAGATCGGATATCTCTGCATTCCCGGACGGAGGTTCTCCAGGAATCCGGGCATATCTGAAGTCTTCGTATGTTCAGCAAGCACTTTTGTACATTCATCCCACGTTTCTATCGTTATCTCCTCCAATAACGGCTCCAGGGAAAATCTGTTTCTTGCGGCAAGTTCTGCAAGCTGATATAAAAATCCTTCCGGACAGTCGGATATACAGAGCCTATAGTAGTCTTCTGCTTCTGCAGATAGGTGTTTATCCTCCGCCCACAGTGCCTTTTGAAGGGTGACATAAGGATTGCCTGTCCGAAGTGCGGAATACCCCTCGAGAATCGTCTCTTTTTGCTGCGGATGACTCCATTTCCATTTTTCCAGGTTGCCGTATTGCGGCGACACCTGATCCTCCTGATCCCATGGCATCCAGCTGAGTATCTCTTTGATCCGATGCCATTCATCTGTTTCGGACGCAAAAAGGAGGCCTGCAACATATGCAGATACAGCACGCTTTTTTGCGCTTTCATAGGTTACTGTTGCGCCATGCTGGCGATCCGCCTTATCAGGATGCTTTTCAAGGTATCTCATTTTTTCGTGGTATCTGCGGACATGGCTCAGTCCTTTTTGATACTCTTTCAGTTCCCAGCAGAGATTCGCCGATATAGCGTGCAGATGTGCCTGCCCCACTTCCAGAGTCCGGGGATGCATCAGCAGCCGTTCGCCTTCTTTTAATGCCTCTTCAGGATGGCCTGATGAGGAAAGAAGTATCGGGAGCCGTACCTGCATCCACAATTCGCAGGCGCCGATCCGTGCATCCTTTTCCCCCAGCTTTAATCCCTGGCGGCAGTACCGGACGGCCGTGTCAAATTCATCTACGCTCTGATATTCCTGCACCAGCTGCATACAGTTCTGCGTATTTGGATTTTCCTTATACTGTTTGAGAAGCAGCGGGATATTCCTGTCAAATTTGGAAGCATTGCCGCGGACGTCCTCCTTCTCTGCATATCCATAGTGGTGCACAAAACTCCGGAACATCTTTTCCGGTTCAGAAAATGGCTGGAGGAACTCATGGATCCGGTTTACAAACCGGGTCTCCGGGGTCAGGCAGCACATACGGCCTACATGGGCATCCGCATACTGTTTCCCGCTCCAGTCTGTATAATTGCGGACAACATAAAAAGCAGACCGGTAATGACGATATTCTCCGCTTTGAAAGAACTGGATGATCTCTCCCGGATCTTCAAACCACTCATCGTCATCGATGTATAAAAACCATTCCCCGGACGCTTCGCTTAGGCCTGTATTGCGCGCGGCAGAAAAATCATCACACCAGGTAAAAGGGATGATGTGAGAAGTATACTGCCGGATGATCTCCAGGGTTTCCTGTTCTTTTCCTGTAAAGACAACAATCAGCTCACTATTTAGTTTCTTCAGGAAAGGGGTCAGGGAATCGAGACATTTTTTGAGTGTATCCGGGCGGTCGGAAGCCAGGAGGGAGATGGTAAGCTGGATGTTCATATCATAGGACTCCTTTATCACTGTACTAAGAAAAAAGGCTTCTTCCAAGAAGAAGCCTCGTTTCGTTATGAAAATTCAACTGATTACTGAAGTAACTGAAGAACTCCCTGCGGTACCTGGTTAGCCTGAGCAAGCATAGCCTGAGAAGCCTGAACCAGAATGTTGTTCTTCGTGTAAGCCATCATTTCCTTCGCCATATCTACGTCACGGATACGAGACTCGGAAGCTGTGATGTTCTCATTCTGAACATTCAGGTTGTTGATCGTATGCTCCAGACGATTCTGCAGTGCTCCGAAAGTAGAACGCATGGAAGAAATGTTGTCGATTGCATTGTTGATAACAGAGATAGCAGCTTTAGCATTATCAGCCTCTGTAATATCAACTGCTGTAAGGTCTTCTGCTGTAGTCGCAGAACCATCAACACCTACTCCAGCGATGTTAGAAGCTGTCATTTCTGTAAGGGTAACCTTCAGCTGATTGTCATCTGAACCAGATTCACCAACGTGAAGTTTAATAACATCGTTGTCTCCATTAAACAGCTTTGTTCCATTGAAGTTAGCTGTAGCACTGATTCTGTCAATTTCTGCATTCAGATTATTAATTTCCTTCTGCATCTCAGCACGGTTTGTAGAAGAGTATGTTCCGTTGGCAGACTGTGTAGCCAGCTCAACCATACGGTTCAGCATGGAGTGAACTTCTGTCAGAGCGCCTTCTGCTGTCTGTACAAGAGATACACCGTCATTTGCATTCTTTTCAGCTGTTGCAAGACCTGTGATCTGAGCACGCATCTTTTCGGAAATAGCCAGCCCTGCTGCATCATCGCCTGCACGGTTGATCTTGTAACCAGATGATAATTTCTCCAGGTTCTTTCCTACAGAAGAGTTGTTGTTGGACAGGTTTCTGTGTGCATTTAATGCAGTAATATTATGTTGGATTCTCATAGTATTTCCTCCTTGAATGATTACCGGGAAATTCCTTTTTCCCGTCTGATTGATTTTTATTTTGGTTTTGCAAGAAGAGTCGGGAAGTGAAATAAATATAGCTTATGGAACATGCCGGCGAACTGTCCAATAAAGTACACCTTACTAAACGGACATTCACTAGAAGTAATAAAGTCACAACTCCGTTTCACGGTTTTTCGGAATAATAGACAACAATTGCTAGCAGCCAGTAACGGGCATTTTTTTAAGCAGTGGTTCAAACTGTTTTCTGCATTGTTTTTTTGAAAATAATGCTAAAATCATCATATAATTCAGAGAATATATCAGAAAGGAGCCTGCCACAATCATGGGAATCTTTGTGAATCCGAACAACAGCGCCTTTCAGGTTGCATTAAATTCGGAAATCTATGTAGATAAAACGCGGTTACTAAGCTATACAAACAAGGTTCTAGGGACGAAGGAAGGATTCATCTGCAACAGCCGTCCACGTCTTTTTGGGAAGTCAACCACGGCAGACATGCTTGCAGCTTATTACAGCAGAGGTTGTGATTCCAAAAAAATGTTTGAAGGACTGGAGATCAGTCTGGATTCCAATTTTTATACCCATCCAACCGCTATGAAGAGATCCGCAGCGAATTTTCAAAAGCAACCCGACGCAAAAAATGGAACGAATTGACGGAGTTGTATGTAAGGTCCAATGAACTGCTGCAGTCAACGTTGGATATGGATTCAAACGCTGTTGCGGAACTCATAGAAAGATTCCACATGGACTATACATCTGCCCTGCAGTACAATAACGAAAATTCTCTGAGCAGTGTTTTGAGCATAGCATATCTAAGCGCCATGCAGTATTATTTTAAACCAGTCCGCGAAATGCCGGCTGGCAGAGGATTTGCTGATCTTGTATTTCTGCCCAAAAAAGAATATCCGGAATTGCCGGCGCTGCTGATGGAACTAAAATGGAACAAGTCGGCAGAAGGGGCGATACGTCAGGTCAAAGAGCGGAAATATGTAAAAACGTTGGAAAACTATACAGGAGAAATCTTGCTTATAGGAATCAACTATTCAAAGAAGGAAAAACGGCATCAGTGTGTCATCGAAAAAAGATAGACTATGATTTGGGGCAATCAGGATCTGCGGATTCAGGAGATCAAAAAACTAATCGACAGCAAAAAAATTTCCAACCGCACAGCTGGAAATTTTTTTTATCAACAGGGGACGGCAGTACGGCAAGACCACACAGTTTAGACCTTATTGCTCAGACAGAAGCTATAAGCAAATGCCTGAGGATCACTTTAGAAAATGATACTGGTAAAAATGAAAGGATCTGTAAACATAGGAATTTTTTGAACAGTAGAAGCCCGCTACAGGGATATGTTGCCACAGAAGCCGCGCTGGAGACAAAGACTCAAATTTATTCCGCAATGGTGGTGTATGGGCTTCTCACTTATAAGGATGGTGCGGTCTTTATTCCAAACAAGGAACTGATGGATAAGTATAATGAACTGCTGCTCACAAATGACAGTCTCGGATATGCCCAGCGTCTGGCAAAGGCTTCCTTTATTCCGCCCTTAAATACCTGATAACGCAGACTTTCAAGGGCAGAAATGAGTATACAAAACTGAATCACCGTACAGCAAGTGCACAGCACTGTGTGAATAATAACCTTATACGGTCTGTTTTGTAAACATATTAAAATATTCCTGAGCTTTTTGGAGAGACACATCCAGTTTCGTTTGGAGACGTTCTAAAATATCATTTTCAGACATTCCAAATTCATATCCAGTCTCAATAATCTCTTCAGCCTTGCCCTCAGCTTTTCCTTCAGCTTTTCCTTCAGCTTTTCCTTCAGCCTTGCCTTCAGCCTTGCCTTTCGATTCATGTTCCTTCGCAATTGTATCGAATAAAGTACACATCTGTCCGTCTCCTTTCTGAAATGCATTATAATCTATTTTAGTGTCCGTAGCCCCTGCAATTGCCATAACTACGGATTTATTCGTTCGGTGCTCTTCACTGTATTGTATGGCTTTTTTCCTTGCTTCATTCCTGGGAAGCTGCTGATCCAGAATGATTTCCATAAGTTTGAAAAAATCAACATTATCTACGTTATGAAGTATTAAATCGTTTCTCCGGGCCTCGACTAAAATCATTTTATAATCATTCACATATGCGGCAAATTCTTTTGGGATCCGGAGTATTTCATGCAAAGTTACAGCTCCGTTCCACGGCTTTTCGGAATAATAGACCACTATCGTCACTACAGGGGAAAATTTGTCCGTCTGCTTCATTCTTGACAAATATTCATCTGAATCCATACCTTGTGACGATGTATACTTTGCAGCGTTGTCATCATACTGTTTTTTGTAGGTACCGTAATCATAGCCCATAACCCGCAGAGGCATTGCATAATGGATGTGTTTCTGAGATTCCTTTCCCAGCATTACAAATTCGATTCCATTTTCCGAAGAGCGCTTTCTTATTTTGATATTATCCCTGGACGCCTCGATTGACTCAGCATAGTCCTTATGCTCTAAAATGGAAGACTCCTCCGAATCAATATCCTCTAATTCTTCTGGTTTGATGATCTGCTGCCCCTGGAATAACGCGGCATTAAAAAGGTCTGCAAACCGTTCATTGTCACGCCAGTAATTTTTTAATACTGTATCCGGCTTTAATGTTTGTGATTTTCTCGCCATAATTCGATACCTTTCGTTTATTATCTAAAGTATACTATTCCATGTTTTAGATTGCAACAGTAAAAAATGTTACACTTTGCTGCTAAGTTACGTTTTCGTTACTATTCACACGTTTTCAGGGCATCCTCTTAAAATTTTCTGACGCAGGCGCAGCAGCTCCAGATCATCCGGAATCAGCGGTGATAATTGCGACGCGATAGAAAATGCCTCTGTATACTGGCCGTTATCCAGCATTTTCTGCAGGCTTTCTTTCATCTGACCTGCAAGCATTTGAAATTCTTTTTCTGTATTTGCTGCGGGATTCGCTGATGCCGCAGTCATCTGCCGGATAAGTTCGTGAACAGCGCCTGCCATTCCAGGATAATATTTCAATGCAGAACGAAATTTGCGGACTGCATCCGGAAATTCTTTTTTATGGATATGTTCTAATCCCTCAGATGCAAAAATAGCAAAACGGCAGTCCCAGGGCAGAAGGCAGCGGTCTTTTTCACAGAAAAGCTCTTCCCGGTACAGTCCGTGATAGAACTGCAGGACAGATTGACAATATTGGAGTAAAGCTATTCTCAGAGCGTCACCGGAAAAAAATCCCTGTATCAGTTCTTTTTCACCAATCAGCTTGGAGAGCCACAAGGCAAATGCCGGGAAAGTTTTTGCATACCGTTCTGCCATAGTCTTCACTTTTGAAAGATCCTGGAGCGAAATACCGTCAACAATCCGTACAGAACACACTTTCCAGACCTCTATATCCAACATTTCCAGAAAAGGCGACAGATCCATTTCAAAAAGCAGCGCTTCCTTTAATATTTTTTCTTTTAAATAGAGTGAATCGGTTTCAGACATACATTGTATGAAAATCTGCTGCCTGGCTTCGGCTGTATTTCCACCATCCATCCGCAATGCTTTTTGGTACAGCAGATAGGGTGCGTCATAAGAAAGTGTTTCTATAAGTTTCCCAAAAAGTCCGCCATATTTTTCTTTCCACTGATCTAATATCCCGTAATATTGCTGCATCCAATATTCCTCATCCCACGGAAGAAGATTTGAAAAATATGAGGCTTTCCCCATATCGCCGAGCTGCAGCGCCGCTTCAGCACAGCGCATCCGACCCAGGTACAGCTTGTGCGGGTTCTTTATCCTGCTTTCATTTGCGCCCCCGTACCCCTGCTCCGACCATAATCTGGGACTGCTGTCCATGTGTAGCAGTGTTTTTTCAAATCGCATACCATATTCCAATATTTTTTCAAACTCCTGAGTTTCCATATGCAGGGCGATCAGCTTGTCGTAAAAGCTTAGTTGAACTAATTCACAGGGTGCTTCTTTCTCTAATATGGATGTAATCTCCTGGATTGCCTGCACTTTATCGTCTTTTGCATATATGATATCTCCCAGATATACCTGAAACCAGTTCCTTTCATACTTCTCCATCCGCATCATATATGCTTTTCGGCAGTATTTTTCTGCTTTTTTCCAGTCATGCTCTGTGCAGTATTCCTGAACAAGCTGAATATAGTTCTTGATATAATTGGGATTTTCCTGTATATCTTCAAGCAGTAATGAAACATTACGCGCAGTTTTTTCTGTATAGGCTTTACTCTCCGATACATATCCATAGTGATGGACATATGTATTAAAATACTTACAAGGATCCAGGCGCGGCGCCAGTTCTTCATGGATAGGGTTTATAAAATGGATTCCGGGAGTGTTTACCGCCATGCGGAATGCATGGAAATCGGAATGGCTGATTCCATCCCATCCAAGGTAATTCCGCTGAATATAACATGCAGCTCCATATCTTTTGTATTCGCCGTTCAGAAAAAAATCACATATTTCTGCGGTATCATCAAACCATTCATCGTCATCTATATATAAAAACCATTCTCCGCGCGCCTCTCTGAGTCCTGCGTTTCGTGCAGCAGAAAAATCATTGCACCATTTGAACGGAATAAGATGATCCGTATACTGTGAAGCAATTTGCCGGACACGCTCATCGGTTCCGGTCAACACAATAATCAATTCACTGGGAATCCGCATCAGCAAAGGGCGCAAGGAATCCAGGCAGCGCTCCAATGATGCCGCACGGTCAGAAGCAAGTAAAGAGATACTAAGCTGTATATCCATGGTTTCAGGTCTCCTTTTTCATCTAGTACAACGAATAATAAGTATCTGGCTATATCGCGCAGGATGATTTTTCAGATACAAGGCAGATTTTCGACGGCGTAGCGGTGGCTACGGCTAGAAAATCTAACGCAGTAGCTGGAAAATCAGACAAGTGATATGGCTAGTTATTTATTATTCGTTGTACTAGTATAACCCACGATAATTATCCACACTTTTCACTTGTCTAAAATTTATTGTTCTGCTTATAAACAGAAAGGAGTCAATCCAATGGACTGGCTCCTCTTGAAATTATGTCTTTGCCGGACGTAGTTTGTTCGTCCATCCCTCAGGCAAAATACTGTATAACAGACTTTAGATATATCGCTGAATATTATTGTAATAACTGAAGAACTCCCTGCGGAACCTGGTTTGCCTGCGCAAGCATTGCCTGTGAAGCCTGAACCAGAATGTTATTCTTGGTGTAAGCCATCATTTCCTTCGCCATATCTACATCGCGGATACGTGACTCAGCAGCAGTAATATTTTCATTCTGTACATTCAGATTGTTGATCGTATGTTCCAAACGATTCTGCAAAGCACCAAAGTCAGAACGCAGAGATGAGATGTTATCAATCGCATCATTGATTTTTGCGATTGCAGCTTTTGCAAGAGCGGATGTTGTAATCTTTGCATCATTATTCAGATTGATAGTTGTACCGGTTCCATCTGCTTTCGCTATGTTTGTCGCAGACATAGAAGCAAGCGTAACTTTAATCTGATTTTGTCCTGATCCGGTTTCTCCTACATGCAGAACGACCGGAGTTGGAGCAGCTCCACCCTTTCCTGTGAACAATGTGATTCCGTTGAAGTTAGCAGTCTGGCCAATTCTAGTGATTTCTGCCTTTAACGCATTTACCTCTTTCTGCATCTCAGCACGGTTAGCAGTAGAATATGTTCCGTTGGCAGACTGTGTAGCCAGCTCCACCATACGATTCAGCATGGAGTGAACTTCTGTCAGAGCGCCTTCCGCTGTCTGTACAAGAGATACACCGTCGTTTGCGTTCTTTTCAGCGGTTGCAAGACCTGTCATCTGAGCACGCATCTTTTCGGAAATAGCCAGCCCTGCCGCGTCATCGCCTGCACGGTTGATCTTGTAACCAGATGATAATTTCTCCAGGTTCTTTCCTACAGAAGAGTTGTTGTTGGACAGATTTCTGTGTGCATTTAATGCAGTAATATTATGTTGGATTCTCATAGTATTTCCTCCTTGAATGATTACCGGGAAATTCCTTTTTCCCGCCTGATTAATTTTTATATTTGCTTCGCAAGAAGCGTCGGGAAGTGAAATAAATATAGCTTATCGACTATGCCGGCGAACTGTCTGAAAAGGTACACCTTGCCGGACAAAGCTCGCCCATGGCGGCATGTATTATGGGATGGTCTTTGGATTTACTATAATAAAAGTTCCTCCTGCCTTTCGTATAAAGCTGTGTTCCAACGGATTTCCGCATTGTATTTGCCTAAAAATAATGATAAAATCGACTTATAAACAGAAACCAGTAATTATGAATTATGAAAGGAAATATAAGCATGGCTTTAGCACAATTAAAAATCTATACTGAAGATGATTATTACCGTTTGCCCGAGGATGTCCGGGCGGAACTGATCGACGGACAGATTTATGATATGTCGGCTCCCAGCCGGATACACCAGGAAATATTAAATGCAGTCAATAATATGATTTATAATTATATACGGTCTAAAAAAGGAAATTGTAAAGTCTATCCTGCACCTTTTGCAGTTAAGCCGTTTAAAGACGATGATAAGACGATAGTAGAGCCTGATATAAGCGTGATCTGTGATCCCGGCAAGCTGACAGAACGTGGCTGCACCGGGGCGCCCGACTGGATTATTGAGATTGTCTCTCCCAGCACTTCCAGCCAGGACTATGTGCGCAAGCTGAACCTTTACATGGATGCAGGAGTAAGAGAATATTGGATCATCGATCCGCGCAGTCAAAAGATTCTCGTGTACCATCTGGAAGAAACTGATTTTGAAGTAAAGACTTATACGCTCCGGGACAGAGTAAAGGCTAATATTTATGATGATTTATGGATTGATTTTGAAGGATTCGGATTTTAACAGAAGGAAATGCATTGGGGATGCTGCAAATGCAGTTATATACGCTATATGGTCGAATAAATGTGGATCAAATACCATATTTTGTATATAGCGCTATTTTGCAGCATCCCCTATATGGTCACTACACTAGTACTCCATCCGGCCAGAAATTGAACTCCTAAACTGCCTGTTCCGCACCATTGCGTCGTTAAAAGTTCTAGCCGATGCACCCACATCGCCGTCGAACTTTTGCCTAGCACTGGTGCGAACCAGACAGTTCATTAGTTCAATTCCTGACTGGATGGAGTACTAGCTTTGCCGCAGAATTTCCTGTTTCAGCTTTAGGACTTCCAGGTCTTCCGGCAAAAGTGCAGCAAGCTGGTTTACAACTCCGTAAGCTTCCTGCCACTGTTTATTTTCCATGAGTCCGTACAGCACCTGCTTGACCTGCCTGCCTAGTGCTGCGAACTCTTCCGAGACAGCAGGGCCGGAGACGCTCATCTTTTCTTCCAGATATCTGCTGAGCTTTTTGATGACCACTGTCATATCCGGATAAATTTGAAGTGCTCTTTTCAAAAGCGGGATGCAGTCTGCATATCTTTTATGCTCCAGGTTTTCCAGAATATTTTTTATTATAAAGGCAAATTTATACTGGAAAGGAAGGGCATAATGCTCCGGATTGCGTAAAATCTCTTCATTATATATAGTATCTGCTTCTGTAAGCGTACAGTCGCTGTACCTCCGCAGCAATTCCAGAATCTGTGAGATATCCAGGCCGCCCTGGATCAGCTGCCTCTCCAGGAAACGCTGCTCCAGCCTTCCGGCATAGATTGGATAATCTGTCATCCCAGCCTGAATGCCTGCCAGAAAATCAGGCATTTCGGAAATCTCTGTATGTTCTGCAAGCCTCTTTGTGCATACATCCCAGGTCTCTGCAGAGATCCGTTCCAATAATGGATCAATAGTAAACCTATTTCTTGCCGCAAGACCTGCAAGCTGACACAAGACACTTTCGGAGTTTACGGCTTTGCAGCATTGTCCGAATAAATTTTCGGTCTCTGTGATGTCCTGCCTTTCCTCTGCGTACAGTGCCTTTTGAAGATTTACATAGGTATTATCTGTCTGGAGCTTGGAGAATCCCTCCAGAATGGTCTGCCTATGATCCGGATGGTCTTCCTTCCATTTCTCCAATGACTCATATTGAAGGGCAATCTCAGACTCGTTGTCCCAGGGAATCCAGGTAAGTATCTCTTTCATCCGGCGTGGTTCATTTAACTCAACTGCAAAAAGGAGTCCTGCGATATAGGTGGGTATAGCCCGGGACTTTGCGCTCTCATACGTCACCGTGCCTCCATTCTGCCGTGAAGCATCCTCAGGATGGCGTTTCAGGTACTGCATCCTGGCATGATAAGTGTTGACATGTTCAAGCCCTTTTCCGTATTCTTTTAATTCCAGGCAGAAGCCGGAAAGGATCGAATGCAGGTGAGCCTCGCTGACTTCCAGGGTACGTGGGGACTGCAGGATACGTTCTCCCTCTTCCAATGCCTGCTTCTTATCTCCGGCCGCGGAGATAAAGAGCGGAAGATTTACCTGCATCCACAGTTCCTGTGAAAAGATCCTCTTTTCTTTTGCAGCAGAATCAAGCCCTTTGCGGCAGTATTCAATCGCCTTATCGAACTGAAGGATATTTCTGTATTCCTGTGCCAGCTGCATATAGCATTGAATATCATCGGATTCCGTTTCAAGCCGCTGAAGAAGCAGAGGAATATTTCTGTTTGTTTTTTCAGTAAGATTCTTTCCTTCCGCCTGTTCCACATACCCGAAATGGTGCACAAATGCATTCAGCTTTTTACAAGGGTTGGGAAAGGGACTCAGGTTTTCGTGGATGGGATAGATGAATCTGGTTTCCGGCGTGATGCGGCACATCCGTCCCACGCTTGTATCGAAAGAGGTCATCCCTTCCCGGTCCTGGTAGTTCCGCTGTATATAAAGCGCAGATTCGTATTGACGGTATTCTCCGCTCTGAAAAAAGCGAATGATGTCTGCCGTATCATCAAACCACTCGTCATCATCCAGATAGAGGAACCATTCTCCTTTCGCTTCTCGGAGTCCTGCATTCCGTGCTTTTGCAAAATCACTGCACCAGCTAAAGGGGACGATATGGGAAGTATACTGCTTTGCAAACTCCAGCGTATCCTGACTTTTTCCGGTATAAACAATGATCAGTTCACTTTCCAGATCTTTCAGGAGAGGGACAAGGGAATCCAGGCATTTATTCAGAGTATCCGGCCGGTCTGAGACCAGAAGAGAGATTGTCAGCTGTATGTTCATGGTCAGTTGCTCCTTTTTTATAAAAAACGGCAGTATACCTATATACTGCTTATTCAGAAAAAAAGGCTTCTTTAAAAAGAAGCCTTTTTCCCATATGAAAATTCAATTCATTTTTACTGAAGCAACTGAAGAACTCCCTGCGGTACCTGATTAGCCTGAGCAAGCATAGCCTGAGAAGCCTGAACAAGAATGTTATTCTTGGTGTAGGTCATCATTTCCTTAGCCATGTCAACGTCACGGATACGGGACTCAGCTGCTGTGATGTTCTCTGTCTGAACACCCAGGTTGTTGATGGTGTGCTCCAAACGGTTCTGCAATGCACCAAAGTCGGAACGCATAGAGGAAATCGAATCAATTGCTGTATTTACTGTATCAATTGCAGCTTTTGCAGTATCAGCAGTGGTAATAGAAAGACTTCCTACTCCAATAGAAGCAGCATCCATCTGCTTGAAGCTTACAGATAACTGGTTCGTATTAGCACTGGACTCACCTACGTGCAGCTTGATTGTTGTTGCTGCTGCAAACAGTTTTGTTCCGTTAAAGTTACATGTAGCACCGATTCTGTCAATTTCTGCATTCAGAGCTGTGATTTCCTTCTGCATCTCAGTACGGTTTGCAGAGGAATATGTTCCGTTGGCAGACTGTGTAGCCAGTTCTACCATACGATTCAGCATGGAGTGAACTTCTGTCAGAGCACCTTCTGCTGTCTGTACAAGAGATACACCGTCGTTTGCATTCTTCTGAGCTGTCTCAAGACCTGTGATCTGAGCACGCATCTTTTCGGAAATAGCCAGTCCTGCCGCGTCATCGCCTGCACGGTTGATCTTGTAACCAGATGATAATTTCTCCAGGTTCTTTCCTACAGAAGAGTTGTTGTTGGACAGGTTTCTGTGTGCATTTAATGCTGTAATGTTATGTTGAATTCTCATAGTGATTCCTCCTTGAATTTATGCCGGGGAATTCCTTTTCCCCGTCTGCTATATTTTATGATTTTCGCAAGAAGGATTAGGAAGCGAAATAAATATATCTTTCAAACATGCCGGCGAACTGTTTTAAAAAGGTACACTTATTTGGACATTTTTCTATTCGTCCCGCTGATATAGAAATGCCTTATACTCTGCAATTCGCTTGTAGAGGGTGCTTCTGCCCATATTGCATAGATTTCCAAACTCTTTGATTGAGATCAGATTGGCATCCCATTGCTCATATAATTCCGGAAAATTCTCCGGCATAGGTATCATGGGCTTACCGAACTGGACTCCGCGGGCCTTTGCGGCAGCAATTCCTTCCGCCTGCCGCTGCCGGATATTATCCCGCTCATTTTCGGCAACAAAAGAAAGAAGCTGTAATACAATGTCGCTGATAAAGGTTCCCAACAGGTCTTTTGTCTTTGTTGTATCCAGCAAAGGCATGTCCTGAATACAGATATCGGCACCTTTTTCTTTTGTAATGACACGCCACTGTTCCATGATTTCCTGATAATTCCGCCCCAGTCTGTCGATGCTTTTCACCACGATCAGATCTCCCTCACGTACCCGGCGCATCATCTTCGTATATGCCGGACGCTGAAAGTTTTTTCCGCTTTGTTTATCTACGTAGATGTCTTTTTTGTGTATACCGGCTTCTAAAAGAGACAGCATCTGCCGTTCGATATTTTGTTCCCGCGTAGAAACTCTGATGTATCCGTATATTCTGTTTGCCATACCACTACCTCCTTGGATAAAATAACTTTTTTCGAGTATAAAACAAAACCAACTTCATGCCAAATCCAATATCTGAATATTCCTATAAACAAAAACAGGAAGTATTTTCCATTTTGGTTAAAGAATGTTAAGAATCTCATATATCACAAAATTTTCTTGTGCATAGACCTGACTATATGCTAAAATAAAAACAAGCATATTTTCTAAGGTTCCATGATATCGGAACGTTTTGATTCCGATATATCTGCAGTACACATCAATGCAAGGAGTTCTATCTCCTGTCCTTTCAGAAAATTCGTGCTTTTATCCAGATAAGCAGGAGATTTTCTGATCAGGATTTTGAAAATCTCCAGAAAACAAAAGAATAAGGAGGTTTTCTATGAAGCAAAAGAAGAAAGAAACAGACACCATCTACTGGCATCCTGCATTTTATGCGGGGATTCAGATGGAACTGCAGGAGGACGCAGACAATCTGGATTTTGAAAGCGAACATCAACTGAGTACAAAGCCTATGCAGATTGACGTGCTTATCATTAAAAAAGAAAATGACGTACCCGTGAAGAAAAACATCGGGAGGATATTCCGAAAAAGAAATATCATCGAATACAAACGCCCGGATGATTCGCTTTCTATTGATGACTTTTATAAGGTATACGTCTATACCTGCTTTTACAAAACGGATGTAAAATATACGGACAGCATCCCTCTGGAAGAACTTACGATCACGTTTGTATCAGAAGGATATCCCCGGAAATTGATCAGGCATCTTAAAGAAGTAAGGAATTATACAGTGATTAAGGCAGAATCCGGAATCTATTCCGTAAAAGGAGACATCATCCCAATCCAGATTATTGTAACCGGAAGACTTCCCAGAGAGGAAAATCTCTGGTTAAGGAGCCTTACAAACAAGCTAAACAAACCGGAAAATGCGCAAAAGTTGATTGAAAACTTTATAGTACAAAAAGAAAACAACCTGGCCAGTTCTATAATGGAAACAATCATGCGTGCAAATCAAAAAGTATTTCAGGAGGTAAATGGAATGAGTGATATTTTTATGGAAATCGTACAGGAAAAATTTGACCGCAAGCTGGAAGAAAAATTGCAGGAAAAACTAGAGGAGAAACTGCAAGAAAAACTAGAGGAAAAACTGCAAGAAAAACTAGAGGAGCGGGAGGAGGCTCTGAAAAAGAAAATGAAAGAAGAAATGAGAAAGGAAGCAGAAGCAGAGCGTATCACCTTGATCTGGAAAAAGTGCGCTAAAAACAAACCATTGTCTGTGATCGCTGACGAATTAGAGACTGAACCAGAGGAACTTCGTTCAGTCTACAATCTAATCATCGAACATCCCGGAAAAAACGTGGATGAAATTTGTGAATTGGTAATGGGATAGGAATCATTATCAGAAACGCTGGTCATCAGCCTTATGGGATATCAGACACTGCAGCGGAAGCGGCAGAAAAGAGGCAGTCTTGACTCCCCCCAAATAAGCCCAAAAAATATTTGAATTTTTTTTCAAAAAACGCTTAAGATATCCGAAGATGGTTCGATAATATAAATGTCAAGAAGTTTTAGGGACAGTCCAAATAAGTGTACTTTATTGGACAGTTCGCCGGCATGTTCCATAAACTATATTTATTTCACTTCCCGACTCTTCTTGCAAAACCAAAATTAAAATTAATCAACCGGGAAAAAGGAATTTCCCGGTAATCATTCAAGGAGGAAATACTATGAGAATCCAACATAATATTACTGCATTAAATGCACACAGAAATTTAACAAATAACAATTCTTCTGTAGGTAAGAACCTGGAGAAATTATCATCTGGTTACAAGATCAACCGTGCAGGCGATGACGCGGCAGGGCTGGCTATTTCCGAAAAGATGCGTGCTCAGATCACAGGTCTTGAAACTGCTCAGAAGAATGCAAACGACGGTGTATCTCTTGTACAGACAGCAGAAGGCGCTCTGACAGAAGTTCACTCCATGCTGAATCGTATGGTTGAGTTGTCTACACAGTCTGCCAACGGAACATACTCTTCTACAAACCGTGCCGAAATGCAGAAGGAAATCGTTGCATTAAGAAAGGAAATTGACAGAATCAGTAATACTGCAAACTTCAATGGAACTTCTTTATTTAATAATGGTACTCGGGGAATTGCTATTCATGCAGGTGAAACATCCAAAACAGCTAATCAGATTACCATTACCCTTAAGGCAATGAGCGCTGCCAGCATGGCTGATAGTAACGGAAATACAGTTAGCCTTAACACTTCCGTAGATATTTCAACAGCTACTCAGGCTCAAGCGTCTATAGACATTGTTAATAAGGCAATTGATATTATTTCTTCCATGCGTTCCGACTTTGGTGCACTGCAGAATCGTCTGGAGCACACCATCAACAACCTGGGTGTTCAGACAGAGAACCTTTCTGCTGCTGAGTCCCGTATTCGTGACGTAGATATGGCTAAGGAAATGATGACTTACACGAAGAACAACATTCTGGTTCAGGCTTCCCAGGCTATGCTTGCTCAGGCTAATCAGGTTCCACAGGGAGTTCTTCAATTGTTACAGTAATCCAGTAACATTTGGATTGAATTACAAAAATCAAAACGACAGAAAGCGCCGGTCCATTGGATGGGCGCTTTCTTCTGCACATAGGGTTCATACTTCTGTGTATGGAAGAAAACGCCCTTTCTCTTTTTGGAAATACCACACACAGGTTCATAATTAAGAAAGGACAGTACGCATATGGAAATAAAACTGAGTATCTCGCTGCTGGCATCAGACCGGAGAGAATCGCTGGAACGCTGCCTGGATTCTTTAAAGCCTCTTCTAACAAAGGTTCCATGTGAACTGATCATTGTCTTTACCGGGACAGACGAAGAAGTAAAAAAAATTGCCGAAAAATATACCCCTCAGGTCATCCCGTTTCAGTGGTGCAGCGACTTCTCTGCTGCAAGAAATGCCGGACTGGAAAAAGCACGGGGGGAATGGTTCCTTTATCTTGATGACGACGAATGGTTTGACGATATAGAAGAAATCTGCGCCTTTTTCCTGAGCGGTGAATACAGGGATTACCAGAGCGCTCATTATATACAGCGCAACTATCAGGATTGGGAGGGTACAAGGTACTCTGATTTTTCCGCGTTTCGCATGGTAAAGCGGCAGCCCTGGACACGATTTCAAAATCCGATTCATGAAGAGCTTGCCCCTCGCAAAGAACCCTGCAAATATTTTCAGACATGTGTCCATCACTATGGATATGCACAGGGGAGTAGGGAGAGAAAAGGCAGTCAAAAAAGCACCCGGAATATCACTCTTCTGGAGCAATCTATCCGTGAGCAGCCCGCCTATGTGAAGAATTATCTTCAGCTTGCCAAGGAATATGACCTGGAAGGGGACTGGAAAACAGCAGAGAAATATTGCAGGGCAGGACGCAGCATATGCCAGAATACAGGTGACCGCTGTTCTAAAGGCTGGTTACAGGCATACCTTTCTCACCTGCTGTGCAGCAGACCGGGAAAGCAACAGGCAATCGGGGAAATTGAGGAAATTATTGAAAAGGAAGATCCCTTGGAATTGATCCTCCTGGTCTTATATCAGGAACTTGTACATTTATATAAAGAAGAAAGGGAACCTGAAAAAGCGGTTCTTTACGGTATAAAATTTGAACAATTGCTGAACGATTTGGACAGTAATGCAGGGATATGGGAAAAGCAGGGGTATGGTGAGTTTGATGAAAATTATGTAAAAAATCCGGAACGGCTGTATGCGTTATGGGCAGACTGTACGGCCTGCGCCCTGGCGCTGGATGACTTGGAACACGCCTCCCATTTTATGGAACTCTTTCCCTGGAAAGAAGAAAGCCTGTTATGCAGGTATTATCCTGATTTTGAAGAGTGGAGAGAAAACTTTGGTTCAGGCTTTGCAGTCATAGCTTCACGTGTTTTAGATTCCCTGGCCAATCACCCGGATTCTTTAGGCGGGTCAGATACTTTGGATGTTTCTACCATTCCCGATGGCGCTGCTCCCGTATATCTTTGCTTTGTCAGAGCACTTAGCTTATTGACAGATGGCAGAAGAACGCAGGGTGAAAGACTAAGTATCTGGTGTATGGAACATTCAGATGATTCATATCTGCAGCAGGTAATCCTGCATGAGGCCCTTTTGAACCACATCGACTTATCAGCATTGGCTGTCCGTATGGATCTGTATGCCTGGGATAGCTGCGTGGAAGAGTCTTTGAAGGACATACCCTATACACTGTCAGGTTCCATTCTGGACACTGCACAGACGCTGCAGGAGGATTGTCCGCTTCACGGCCTCTGCCTGAGAAAGCACACATTAAAACTGAAACTTCTAAAAGGATTTTTCATGTGGGAAGAGCTGACCGGGATGCTGGAAAGTTACTGCCAATGCATCCTCGCATTTTATAAGTCGCAATACAAAAGCGAAATGTTTGAAGAAAAATCCTGCGTATTTCTTCCTGGTGAGTGCCGTTTTGCCATGACTGCTCTGGATGCTTTGAACCGATTAGAAAAAGGAACGCCGACAGAAGCTGTACATTTGTTTCGGACATGTATTAAAATCTTTCCCTCTATGACCGGAGTACTCACAGAACTGCTCCGGCAGGCATTGCGGCGGATTCATGATCCGGCTTTGCAGGCCGCAGAGGAATTTTTCCGGCTTGCAGGGCAGATGAAAGGGACACTGTCTACTTTATTGGAAACTGGACAGACGGTACAGGCGGCAGGCATTCTGGATCAGCTTCTGCCGTTGATGCCGGAAGATGTGGAACTGGTCAGGATGCGCCAGGAACTGATAAGGAGAACCAAACTATGAATATACAGCTTTCAATTTCTTTACTCGTATCAGACAGAATGGAAACGCTCGGGAAGTGCCTGGCTTCATTAAAACCCCTTCTGAGGGAACTGGACAGCGAACTAATCGCAGTATTTACGGGAAAAAATGAGGAGACACTGAATCTCTTGAGACAATATACTTCACAGGTCATCCCTTTTACCTGGTGTAATGATTTTTCAAAAGCCCGTAATGCCGGACTGAAAGAAGCCAGGGGGGAGTGGTTTATGTATCTGGATGATGATGAGTGGTTTGATGATACGACAGAGATCATCCAGTTCTTTAAAAGCGGTGAATACCGGAATTATCAGTGTGCCTTTTATGTGGAACGCAATTACATGGATTTGGAGGGAAAACGTTACTACGATGCGGATGTAGGCAGAATGTGTCGTCTGACGCCGGAAACAACGTTTGTGTTCCCCATTCATGAAAACCTGTGTCCGTTTCATGAACCGGATAAGAAGCTAAAGGCATTTGTACATCATTTCGGCTATGCCAGAAAAGATAGGGAAAATCTGGAGAATACAAAGACCAGCCGGAACCTCCCACTGCTCCTGGAGATGCTTGAAAAGAATCCGAAGTCTCCCCAGAGCTGCATGCAGATCGCGCAGGAATACCGCAGCATTGGAGAATATGACAATGCAATCCGTTACTGTCGAAGAGGGCTTGAATATGCCCGGAAAGAAAAGCGAATTTACAATTATGAATTATGGCTCCAGGTCAATCTTCCAATGCTGATCTCTTATACCGGAGATTTGGAGCTTGCCATAAAAGAAGCCGAGCAATTGCTGGTCTTGCCGCGGACCCTGGAAGTTGCGTCAGCCTATTTGTGTGTAACTCTCGTTGCTTCCTGCCGGGATCTTAAGAAATACCGGAAGGGATTAAAATATGTCCGGCTTTATCATGAAAAAATTTTGTATCTGCGTAAAAACCCGGATGCTGCATTAAGGCAGAGAGCTGTAGGCGTTACTATGGACAATGTTGCGGAGGAAGAAGCACCCGTTTATGTGGAAGGACTGTTTTTTTCAACAGAGGCAGGCGATTTGGAATCTGTCTGTGAAATTCTTTCCTGGCTTCCATGGGAAGAGGAAAACAGGATTTCTCCCCTGTATCCGCGCCTGGAAGAATGGAAAAAGAAATATTCCCAAATACAAAATGAGCTTTTAGCCGGATATGACAGGCTCTATACGAATAATCTCTATGTATGCCTTCAAAAATGCCTCCATGCAGAAAAGTGCGGTGAGATCCAAAAAGCATTGAATCTATGGACGATTTGTGCAGAAAGCTGTCCTCCCGGATTTCAGTGGGAATTGATCGAAATTGCTGTGCGGAACAGATTTTCACTGAATCCTCTAGTCAGCCGGATGAGCCCGGAAGTTTGGAACGAATATACCGTTGCAACTGCAAAACATAAAGAAACCAAAACACTGGAACAATTTTATGAAAAGATAAACCCATTATTAGAAGAATACCCGTTTTATGCCAGAAAATTAGAACAGTGCTGTTTAGAAAGACTTCTGACCAGTGAACTCCTGGAGCCAGCTCGTCCGGCAGTGCTTCTGGAACAATATTGCAGCAGCATACTCATTGACGCAGAGTCATTATACCGACCGGAAGTGCTTACAGATCCGGAAACGTATGCCCTTCCTTCACAGTATAGATTTGCTGCAATAGTGAAAGACGCTTTAGTGCTTTTCAATAAAGGTGACCTGACTGGCTGTATACCACTCTTAAATGCGGCAGTCCAGGTTTATCCCCGGATGTCTGTTTCCGTAAGCCAGCTATTACGTTCTCTGGAGGAACAAATGCATTCTTCACAACGAACTGTTCCAGAAGAATTTTTGATCCTTGGAAACCAGGTAAAACAGGTACTTCATGACCTGATGGGAAAGAAACAGTGGGAAGAAGCCTATGGCGTATCGGCCCAGCTTGTCTCGCTGCTGCCGGATGATCTGGACGTCTTACGTATGAAACAGGAAATTCTGCATCATGGGACACCGCCCGTCAAAAAAAATTGGTAATAAGGAGCGCGAAAGAATGAGAATTGCATTATTTTATTCAGAAGTGGAATCTTTTAATTGCTTTACAGATTTATTGGCACATGAATTGTATACACTTGGGCATAAAACTTTTATACTGGATCTTAAAAACCCGCCGGCAGAAAGCCCCCATTCCCTTGCACATTTTTCAGAATTTATCGCCGAGAAAGTGGACGCAGCTATCTGCTTTGACGGTCTTGGAACCAGGGAAGATATATTGATCGATATCTGGAATGCTTACCGGACAGTCGTCGTAGATATATTGATGGACCCTCCTCTGCGGTTTCATCCCACATTAGAAAAGCATCCCCAGAATTACCTTCTGTTCTGCTGTGATCGGGATCATGTGGAATATGTAAAAAAATATTTTGGACAATCCGTAGCTTTTGTGGATTTTATGCCCCACGTTGGGATCTTACCGGATAAAAACGCTCCCGCTATTCCGTATAAAGAAAAGAAATATGATATTTTGTTTTCAGGTACTTATTACCGTCCGGAAAGTATGCTTGCAAAAATAGAGGAGCTGTTTGAAAAAGGTACGGATGTATATAATTTTTATCTTTATATTTTTGAGTGTCTTATTAAAGACAGCAGCCTTACAATAGAACAGGCTTTTTATAATGTGGCAAAGGAAAAAAATGTTTCACTCGGAGAGGAGAACCTGAAAATCCTGTTAGGCTGCTCGGAATCTATCGACTGGGCTATCCGCATGTATCAGAGGGACCGTGTAGTAAAAGCCCTTGCCGATGCCGGCCTTGAACTGCACCTTCTTGGACGCGGCTGGGAAAACCACAGTTCAGCCGGATATCCAAATGTACACCGAATTGATGACCGTATCCCCTATATGGAAACGCTGGCTTATATGGCAGATGCCAGGATTAATCTGAATGTATTTCCATGGTTTAAGGCAGGAACGCATGACCGGATCTTTAACACGCTGCTTCAGCATTCCCTGCCCCTTACCGATTCCAGCAGATGGATCACAGAAAATTTTACAGACGGAGAGGACATTGCCCTGTATGATCTGGAGCACCTGGAACTGCTTCCGGGGATTGCAGAGAAGCTTCTGCATGATACCGAACATGCAGAAGCGATTATCACCAGAGGGCATGAAAAGGTACTTCGCCATTTTACCTGGAAAAACTGTACGGATTGGATTTTGAATGCGATTTACGCAGCGTCCGAAGCCTATTCAGCCCCTCTTTCTTCTGCCTCTAGAATCCAGTCCATTCGCTGAATATACACGCGGTAATCCCGAATCCCCATCTGCTCTAACTGCTTCTGGATTTCCTTGTAATAGAAACTGCAGATGATCAGCCGGCGTTCCTCTTCCGGTATTTTCAAGATTTCCTCCGGCGGCCTGACAGGAATCCCCAGCCGCTTCCTTCCCCAGCGATTCTTATCATTGTCTGCCAGGAACTCCGGAGGATACTTCTTCCCCCACTTTTCCATGTAGTCCTCGAACATCAATCCTGTGCCGAATAAAATAACCTTCTTTCCTTCCGCGCCGTCCAGCATGTGGGTCAGCATCCGCTGGTAGTCCGTATAGGGCCTGTCCGGGTTGAAGATCCCGGAGTGTTTTGGCTTCCGCTCCTCTTCCGGAGGATACTTCATATAGTCCTTTCCGAGCGTCATAAACAGATAATTGTCATACCCTTTTGGAGCCGGAAACTTACGGTTTTCAAAGTCAAGCATCGTAATTTCACGGAAGTCCTCTGCATTCAGCCTTCTGTGTTTATGGTAGCCGCTAAAAAATGCCACATCCTCCGAATTTTCATCCGTATACAGACGCATTGCGCCGTTCAGCATACGGCAGAGCTTTTCATGGCTGTAAAGGCTGGCAAGCATCCGGTAGTTTTTCCATTGCCATGCGTTCATGTCGCCGTATGCCTTATAATCCTTCCCGTAAATCTTTGCCAGTAAAAGGCGGTGGCAATGCCGTATCAGCTTTTCCTTTTCCTTGAACTTTTTATCATCCATGGTGCATACATCCAGCGGCAGGATATCGATCCAGATTCCCAGATTGCCTTTATGCTCCAGTTCCTTCAATTCAATTCCCGTCGTCCGGCTGTTCCGCACCCGTGCAAACCCTCCCCAGAATATATCCTTTTCCGTCTCCGGAGTGTGGAGGGACAAGGGCTCCTTAAGTTCCTTCCGGGCATATTTTAAAAATTTATTATAATCTTTTCTCGGCATTGCAATATCAATGTCGTCATCCCATGGGATAAACCCTTTGTGGCGGACAGCACCCAACAGGCTTCCATGCACTATAAACCAGGTAAGCCCATGTTCTTTGCAGATGCGTTCCACCTCTTCTAACATGGCAAGCTCTATCTTCCAGATTTTTTTCATTTTGTCGGAAATTTTATAATCCGCAATAACTTCTTCCTCCGTACTCAGATGCTTTACATTTTCCCGGATTTGATTCTGGTCTACCGCTGCCCAGCGATAAAACTGCCTGTATTTTCTGTGGTTTCTCACTTCATCCAGAAAGCGCTGTTCCTCCTGCATATAGATGTCCCAGGTCTGCTCCATGCCATATTTTTCAATCAGCTTCTTCTTTGGATAATACTGCTCCGCATTCGGGGTAAAGCAGTAAATATAGTGTATAGCACGGAACAGGACATATTTCGCAGGATAATTTTCCCGTACAAATTCCTGGTCAAAATAAAGAAATTCCTTTGTATCCGGGTTATAAAAGCAATTCAGAGGAATCAGTTCCATGTAAGCCTTTTTTAATATCGGACCGCAGTCCAGATTCCCCAGACCCGGAAGTTCCGTATCCGTTTCTGCAGATACGGTTTCGGATGCCTGAATGATATATTCGTAAATCCGGTCTATCAGAGATAAAAATTTCTCCTGGTCTTCCCTTATAATTCCCTTCATATAATTGGATAACGTAGGCCATGGTACAAAAGGCAGTTCCAGGCTCCCATCCGGCAGTATTGTATGCTCCGCTACAGGAATCAAGTGCTGCTTCAGATCGCTTATATTCTCATACAGACGGCGGGCATTTTCTTTTCCCTCCGGAAACAGCGGTGCTTTTCTCACTGTGCCGTTCTTTTGGATCACAGTCGCATACCCCCGCTCACGCCCCCGGTCTGTGGAAACTGCAGCATAGATTACACGATTCCTCTCTGCAGAATGTCCAGCGTCTGCCGATATGTTCTCTCCCTGGTTCACTGTCCCATAGTCAGAAATATCCTGTGCCCGGAGTCCCTCCCTTCTGCCGCATTCCACGAGAAATGAATTTGCAAAAAAAGGAAATGTCCCGTTTTCCACTACGTCCCGATACAGCTCCTGCTCCGATGCCACCAACGTATTATGGTCCAGGTAATATGGAATGAGCCGCTCTTTTAAGTTCTGCTCCGGCAGAAAATCATCCGAATAGATCAACTGGGGCAGTTTGTAGTCAGGCAGCGGATAATAAAACTGCATCTGTACAAGCCCCGCTCGGTTTATGATGTCCTTCAGTTCACTCCGGCTGAAAGAGTAGGCGCGTGTCCCCTGCGGGTAATGCGCAATCCCTTCGAACGCTTTTCCTCCATGGGATTCTTTTGCCCCGCAGAAATATTTCAGCCCCAGACGGTTGTCAACTGCCAGAAGCAGAACGCCGTCTTCCTTCAGAAGGCCCGATACCTTTTTTAAATACCGTGCGTAATCATTTCTGTCTGCGGAACCACCGCAGGCACGTTCCATGATTCCAGTGATCACGATATAGTCAAAATTTTTTCCGAATGAAATCTCACTCCATTCACCGGCATAAACATGCAGGTTCTCTTTCGATTCCCAACGCCTGGCAATCGCAGACGCGCGGTGGGCAGAGCGTTCTGTAGCAGTCACTGTCATGCATTTATCACACAGCATTCCCGTCAGAGCGCCGAATCCTGCTCCGATCTCCAGCAGGTCTGCATTTTTTCGGAAAGGATACCAACTCAATAAACCCGTCCTCAGGCTGGAGAGCTGATACCACACCGGAAAACGGTATTCATCGGAAATTTCTTCATCATAATAATCCTTTGCCTGCACGTCCAGATAATTGAAGATGATTTGATCCATCTGCGTGCGGCGCTGGGAATTTAACTGTTCTTCTTTTACATGCAATGTCGCCATGTTTTCCTCCCTGTGATCCGAAAGTAGTTCCAGCTGTGCTCTCCCTGGTTCACTGTCCGATCAAAACTTTCTTCCCTTCAAATGCGAATCCATACTTTCTGATTCGTTCCGGCGATATTCCCCTGGCTTCCAGTGAAGCAGCATACTGCATCTCATCGATCTGTGCTAATGCTGATTTCACCGTATCTTTCAGTGAGCCTTCCTCCTCAGGGTCATACACTTTAAATTCCAGGATGATGGCATCGTCCTTACTATGAAACGGCTCCAATATGACATCATAACGGCCAAATCCGCTTTCCCGGTTCGAAGTCACCATATATCTGTCTGCCAGGTCTACGATCAGGCCAAGAACGAAGCCATGATAAAACTTTTCAGGTTCAGCTGCTTCTGAAGGCTTTTTTCCCGTATCAAAATAGCTGATCGTCTCAAGCGCAACCTTGTTCATATAGGCATTCATGCTCTTCACATCCGCACGGAGCAATGCGCGGATAAAATCATTGTAGGATGGGGTAAAATCTGAAAACCATCCTTCTATCATCTGTTCAAACATCATGCGGACTTCCTGATTTGTCAGTACAAGGTCATATCCATGCTTTCCTCTTTTCTCATTCGGAATAAATCTCTCCACCTTCAGATACCCGCTTGCCAGCAGCAGACTCCATACTGCACTTTCCCTGGTGTCCAACAGGCTGAACACCATCTGCTCATCAATATACGTATGAAGTTTCCCGCCTTTGAGCAGGTCTTCCATAACCATTTTCACGTCCCGGCTTCCTTCTCGGATTAGTTTTCCCACCAGGCTGTTGCTGCTGGTGTTCACCCAGTATGAAAAAAAAGTCTTTTTATCTAAATAGTTAATGATCGACCACGGATTATAAATATCTGTTTTTTTCCCAAACGTAAAGCCATCATACCAGGCTCTTACTTCCTCCTCCTTATCTGACAGCCCATATTCCCTTAATGCCTCTGAAACCTCATCCTGTGTAAAGCCAAAGGAATCCTGATATTTTTCCGAAATAATCGTAACTGCTTCCAGATTATTCAAATCAGAGAAGATCGATTCTTTACTCACCCTGGTAATCCCGGTCATGATCGCACGGCCAAGATCAGGATTTGTCTTAAAGGCTGAATTGAATATGCTCCTGGTAAATTCCGCCAGTTCTTCCCAATACCCATATACATACGCTTCCTGCATGGGAGTATCATATTCATCCAACAGAATGACCACTTTCTTCCCATAAAATCTGCAGAGATATTTTGACAATTCATGCAGCGCCAGAGTTGCCTCTGCATCTCCCATATCTACAGAAACTCTTTTGAAAAAAGCCTCTTCCGATGGAGTTAAGATCCCGCTTCCTAACAAAAAAATATTTTCTGAATATAAATTTTCCAGCATATAACAGATTTTCCTGCGTGCGTTCTGGAAGCAAGTATCCTTTATGGATGCAAAAGACAGACTAATGACCGGAAATGTCCCCTGCAGCTCTTGGTACTCTTTCTCTTCCCATATGGCAAGCTCTTCAAACAGATCTCCCCTGTCCGCATACTTTAGTGAAAAGAACTTTTCTACCATGTCAAGAGTAAGCGTCTTGCCGAAACGGCGCGGGCGGGTGATCAAGGTAACCTCATCTTTATTCTCCCACCACTCCTTGATAAACAGCGTCTTATCCACGTAAAAATTATTTTCCGTAATCACCTTTTCAAAGTCCTGCATTCCAATGCCAACTGGCCTTGACATAATATTGCGCCTCCTTTCCCAAATGCTGAATCCGCTTTCTTAAAATTATAGCATAAGAAAACAAAGGCGTACAATCGTTACTTTCTTCCTGCTGCCGGTTCTTTCCTTTTATCTGTCTCCGGGATCCATCTTCCCCCTGATAGCAGTCGAACTGGTTGCTGTTGTATATTCAAAAAATTCCATATCCGCCCCCACTTCCCGAAGCTGCTCCAGGTCACGTGTCCAGTCCGCACCATGATCATTGCCGGAAAAGTGGCAGTCATAATGATATCTTTTCCAGGCGTCAATCTTATAAGTGTTGGAAAAGTCTACTGGTACTACACGATCTACATAGGAAACCGCCGACACGATCGCCGCCCTTTGTTCGTAAGGGATCACCGGCTTTCTCTTTTTAAAATGTTCAAACAGCTCATCTGTAAGTACCCCGGCAATCAAATATTCACATCGGGATTTTGAGCGGCGCAGCAGGTTCAGGTGTCCCACATGGAACAGGTCAAATGCTCCCGGGACATAACCGATACGGTAGGGCTTCTGTTCTTCATTCAATACCGAATCTTCTATCGGAACGGGCCTGTAATAATGATAATCTGTAATCCCCATTGATGCCAGCTGCTTCTCAATGGCTTCCTTCTGTGCTGTACAGATCACTACATAAAATGTGTCCCTGTCCATATCGCGCAGAACATCCGGCGGCTTCACTTCCACGCCGTATCGAATGCAGCCCGTCCTGGACAGGTCATTATCTACAGCAAACAAAGGAGTCCTGCCCAAGCCCCTGCCCTCGCATATCATATAATTTTCGAAATACTTTCCCGTACCGAACAGTACGATGTCTTTTTTGACCATAGGTTTTCTCCTATTGTTATTGATGCTCACAGCAATCATTTGAAATTCACTTACCATTATCAATTAAGAATATTATTGTTATTCAAGACAATTCATGATATTATAAAAAAAATATAATCCGGAGGAATAATCTATGTATACAATTAATAATCTGGCCGATCTAAAAAATGTTTTCTCTTCTACCAAAAGATTTCATTTATATGGTGCTGGTAACCAGGCTAGCAACTTTTTATCCGATTTGGATTCTTGTGGTATAGCAGCAGATATAAAAGATATCTTAGTTACAAGCATAGCCGGAAATCCTCCTTACCTTCGCGATATCCCAGTTATTCAGTGTGATAAATCCGTGCTGGATAAAGATGATTGGATTTTTTTAACTGTAAATGATACCCTAAAGACAAAAATCATTTCATATTTGGATGGATGCGGTGCCACTCTAGTTGATGCCTTTCCTGCAATCTACCATGATGTTTACAACAGCATAAAACCTTTTATTGAGAACTTTCCAAATCAGCTTTCCCATCTGAATGGTTCCCCCATCCGTCATCTTGGGAAAGTTGTATGGACCTGTTGGTGGCAGGGCTTGGATCGTGCACCTCAAATCGTAAAGTCCTGTTGGAACAGCCAGCGTAAAAATCTTCCGGCAGATACTCGGCATATTATCATTACCAAGGATAACTATTCCGACTATATCACAATTCCAGATTATATTTTAACAAAATTCGAAAATGGGAAAAATGGCCTTTCCTATTTAGCTGATTTTATCCGTTCCAGTCTTTTATATAGATATGGAGGCGTCTGGTTAGACTCTACCGTTTTACTTCTTGATACATTGCCAGAAGAATGCTGGACTCTTCCCCTATATACGTGCCAGTTTGACGCTTCACATTTCTTTACAAAAACAATTTGGATGGGTTGGTTTCTTGCCGCCCAGCAAGGTAGTATTCTTTATCAGTTTGTAATGGAGGCTTTTTTATACTATTTTTCTAAATTTGAAAAAATAAAATACTATCTTACAATTGATTATTTTATATCCATTTGTATCAATGAAGTACCTGGAGTATTGGAGCAATTTCAACAGATACCATACAATAATGCTACAGCATTTCGTTTAAGTTCCCACCTCTACGAGCCTTATTCAAAAGAGCTGTTCCATGAATATTGTAAAGATACGTTTTTACAAAAACTAAGCTGGCGCCTAAACGATTCATATAGCGAAGAATCCATCCTGCATCACATAATCCAAGGAAACCTTACCTGACATACAATTTTTATGTTTTCTTGCCCTTTGAAATCTCTGAATGCATAAAGTAGAATTTCATCCTTTATGCATTCTTTTTAAATACATTTTTCTAAAACCTAAAATAGGAATCCTGTTTTCTCTAAACCGCATAACAGACCGTCTCATATTTAGTAGTCGTATATTTCCTGATAAACAGTCTGTAATCCTTATGTAATTCTTTGATCAAAAGCGGGATTGCAAACAAATCTTCCGGTTTATGATAAATACAGATTGCAAGCTTCGGCTTATATTTCTCTATGATTCTTCTGCACCCTTTTAATGCCTCTGTCTCTGCACCCTCTATGTCCATTTTGATATATGTGGGCGCATCCTGAAAAATCGTTTCATCTAAAGATTTTACTGTAACTTTCGCATCTCCATATTCATATATCGCTGATGCAGAATTTCCCCTGGCGTCAAATCTTAATATCGTATTGCAACTCCATAGTCCATAACTGTAAAGGTCATATTCATGATTCCCAAGGTTCTTTTTAATAAGTTCTTTCTTAGACTCTTCCGGTTCAAAAATTATGATTTTTTGTACTTTCCATTTGTTTTATCCGCAAAACGCGCCGCTGTTTCACCATCGTACCCCCCGCCGTCCACAAAGACTTCCTCTTCCGTAAAAATAATATTTTCATCAAAATATTGCTCTTCTTCACCACGGGCGATCAATGAAATATCCTGATCTAAATATGCCTTTTTGACCATATTTAAATATACTTCTTTTGAATAATCGTCCTCCAGAATAGAATAGGCGCTTCTATATTTTTCCATGTTCTTATTCAGATAGGAAAGCTGCAGCCTTTCAGCAATATTTTTTGCATTAAACAATTGGCCTTCCCTAAAGCCCGCACCCAATAACTGATGGTAAACTATATCATAGCTTTTAGGATCAAATACTGCAATCAGCACAAAGATTGTTTCCATCTCTACTTTCATTTCATTGATACTTATAATCTTCAATCCTGTTTGAACATCAATTTGTCCGCTGAGATTATTGTCACAAAAGCACTCTATCGATATTCCTCGCTCATTTAAAACACGATTCACTCTATGACCAAGCTGTCCCGCACCAAATATAACGATATTTTTCCGGGCACTTAATCTGAGCGCTTTCTCCACTTCATCATCATAATTCATGATAATTTCATTTATCATATTATCAAACTTCTGCATATATTGCACCCTCCATTTTAAAAGTTGAATGCCTTTATTTTTTTACTTTATTATTAAAATAAATACTTGCATATTGCAGCTCACCCTTTTATTTATCATTTTTAATTACCTCTATCTTTTAAGACTCATTTTAGAGAATTGTCTTTATTCTATTCCCACTTAAATATAATTCCCTCTTCATTCACTATGTAAAATCATACGAATTCCTTCTTTAAAATCAACGACTGCATTCCATCCCGTATCCTTTTTCAGTTCAGATGCGTCAGCACACAAATACATTACCTGTTTTTTACTATACGGGATTGCTCCCAATGCAATTTCACAAGCAGGATTTACAATACTGCGTATATCCTGAATATACTCCGCAAGCGGTCTAGCTATACCGCTGCCTAATACATAAACCTTTTTATCGATTCCATTTTCTCCGAGCATATGTAAAGCCTTTGCGGCATCTCCGCTATATAGATAGTCCCACATCTGCTCCCCTTTTGTAAATTCAGGAATAATCCCATTTTGCAGCTTATAGATTGTTGACATGATCATAGATCGGGCACCGTCATTAGGCCCATATACGCTGAGAATTCTGACCCAAATATGGCGCAGTCCCCTTTGGCTGGCATATTCTCTAGTCATATGACCAGCACACAGTTTTGCGTATCCATACCCCATTTCCGGAAATGCCGGTGTTTCCGGTTTCAGTATTCCTTCCACTCGTCCATACTCGGCCTGTGATCCGACACCAATAAATGCTTTGCACCCAAATCGTTCTGCCGCTCCTACCGCATCAAGTGCATATTTTACATTCAGGTTCTGCATATACATATCATTTCTTCCTGTTCCGGATGAACCTGCCCATGCCAAGTGATAAAACACATCATACTCTTTTCCTGTTTCATTCCTTATTTCAGCCAAATGATCCAATGAACAATATCTCTTTTGAATTAAAGGATGATTTTTAATATTATCCTTACGCTGAGAATCTTCTCTTATAAATACCAGAACTTCGATATCAGCGCTTATCAGTTCCTCAATAAGCGCTGTTCCAATTGCCCCGGTTGCCCCGGTTATGATTGCTCTTTTCATGTTCCTGCTTTTCTCCTGATACTACAATTTCTATATATCATAATAGGTCGGTGTTATAAAATGTATATCAATCATCTTTTGCAGTTCCTTAATTTCACTTGAAATCAATCTGTTCCTTAAAACAGCCTCTTTCGAAAAGTCATGCTCCAGTTCTTCATCGAAATAGTCATTTCCCTGATAAACAGAATAGCCATCCATACCTGCAACAGACACTTTTTTTACACCAAGTGAAACCAGAAGTCTCAGAAGCATCAGACCAGAATTATCTATGATTTCTGCATTTTTAGAAGCATAACTGGAGAAATTCACAACAAAATCCGTCTGCATGCAGTCTGTCATATTAGATGTCGTAATGCATCGTACATCCGTTGTCCCCTGTATTTTATGGAACCGTCTCATATTACTGCTGAAGATAAAATCCGGTTTCATCCTTCCGCCTCGAAAATTCACACAAATTACTACTGTATTTTCCTTCTTACATTCATTTTCAATAGCGGCTGTATGCTCCAGTAAACTTTTTCCAGGCGCCATAATAACAACGCATCTGCCTTCCAGTTCTGTCTTTAATCGCGTAATAGTTTCTTTATCATCAATATAATTCTCTTGATATTGACGATAATATTTCTCTGCTCGGTCCTTGCTGAATTTCGCTTTCTCTTCTTTTGGAATACCCTTCAGCAATTCGTTAAAAGATTTGACAGTAAGTGAATCCTTTTCTGCCAGATAAATAGCGTAATTCGGATGACAGCCGGTAGAAGCAGATAAATATAATGGAAGCGAATAGCCCCAAAATTTTGTTTTATAAATATCATTTAAATATTCATCCATAATCTCCAGCATTGGTTCAATTTGATAATGTGTATCATAATTCTCATTCATATATTCAGCAAAAAGCTCCAGATTCAGGTTTCCGGCTCCTCGCCCCATGCCAAATACGCATGCATCTATGATAATATCTCTCTTTAAATTCATTTCAACCAATGCTTCTGCATTTCCGAACGCCTGCTGTAGGTTATTATGTGCGTGGTATGCAAGTACAATCCCATCTGCCAGATTATGGTCTGCCAGATATACCAAGCGCAAAAAATGCTTTCGCTTGATCAGACCAAAGCTGTCAACAATAGACACCGCAAACGGGTGTAATGTATTAAACTTTTCAATACCTTCGATAAATTCTTTATCCGTATAAAGATCCGTGCCCACAAAATTTACTGAGATGAAATAACCCAATTCTTGAATCCGCTTGCAATATTTGTATGCTTCCTCTATCTTTTCTTTTTTAAATATGACGCGAATCCCATCGACCGACTTTCCGTCATACGGAGGAATTTTATCCAATGATACAGGCGCGCTCATATCCAACATTGCTACGTACTTTACCCATGAAGCTTTAGGCTGAATAACCTGCGATATTGATTCAATATCAGGAAACACAGACCGGTCAGGATTATATGTATTTCCCTTTATAAATCCCACTTCAAATATCTCAATTCCTGCCTGTGCAATTTTTCTACCGATTCCTTTAATCGCATCCTCACCAAAAAGCCAATCATTGATATATCCGCCGTCTCTTAATGTACAATCTAATAAATATACCTTTCCCACAATAGAGCACCCCCTTTTAAATACTTCTTGCAGATTTTATATTAATGGAATAAACATATTTCTTTCCAGTTCTTCACGAGGTAAAAATGGTGCCAGATCTTCCAGCGGAGGGCTGACAAGCGATCCATCCTGCAAACGTTTTGTACTGCTTTTCGGCTCCCACACCTGTTGAGAATCTGTAAATATCTCACAGAAAACCGGACCCTCCAATTGTAACACCTCGTCCACTACACACTTCATTTCGCCGTTGCTATGTGCGCTGTAATATGGATATCCGAACGCCTCTGCAATCTTTCTGAATTCTGGAAATGACAGATCTTTCGATTCCGGCCCGATTCCTACTTTACTGTGCTCACTGAATAAGTTTGTCTGTGTAATCCGAATAGAGTGATAGCCATTATTATTAATTAAAAATATTTTAATCGGCAGCTTATTTGTTAAAATAGTCTGAAGCTCCTGCAAATTCATCATAATACTGCCGTCTCCCTCAAGACAGATTGTATTACTGCGTCCGCCCCCGATACACGTACCAATCGCAGCAGGCAATCCATATCCCATACTGGCGATCGCACTGTTATTAGCCATACGGCTGCCTTTCTGGATTACATATGCCTGATTGCCGACCACACAGCAGGCACCGTTTGAAACGGCTGTTAAGCTGTTTTCTGGAAGTCTGCTGCTCAGATAACGGATAAACGCATACACATTTGCTGTCTTTCCATTTTCTTTCCAATGCCGTGGCAAAACAGCCGGATATTCTTTTTTCCATCGTTGACAAGTTTCCAACCAGAAGCCGTCTTTGTAGACCTGGCTTTCCGCTGTCTTATCCAACCTTTCGAGAAAATCCCTGGCATCTGCCCAAACAGGTATTTCTATATGAAGCGTTGGTTTTTTCAATTCAGCCTGGTCGATATCAACCATAATAACTTCTGCCGCACGTGCCCATGTTTGCCAGTTATAACCTACTTGCCTTATCGATATCCTTGTCCCTACTGCTAATATCAAATCCGCATTCTGAATGGCCCAGTTTCCCGGACGATCACCCATATTTCCCGCCCGTCCGCAATAAAGCGAATGTTCATCTTCTATTAAGTCAACTGCATTCCAATAAGTTACAATTGGGATGTTCAGCTTCTCAGCTACGGAGCGGAAAGCTTTATATCCTCCGGACAGCCGTATTCCATATCCTGCATGAAATACAGGACGCTTCGCGTTCCGGATTTTCTCCAAAACCATCTGAATGGTCTCATCACTGACATCAGGCGGTAATCTCTTATCATCTTCTGCAGGATCGTATGCCTCCAGGTCATCCGTTTCAATAAAGCACCCCTGATAATCAACAGGAATGTCAATCCATACAGGCCCTGGCCGACCTGTAACAGCAAGATGCCATCCTTTCTCAAGTGCATATCGAATCTGCTTCGGCTCTTCGATCATTGTTGCATACTTTGTCATAGGTTCAACAGATTTTACAATGTCATATTCTTGATCCCCCATAGACCGAAGCGGTGATTCTGTGAACTGTAACGCGTATCTTGCCGTCGTGTCATAGCGAACCTGGCCGCTGATAATGAACATGGGGATTGAATCCAGCCATCCTCCAACAACGCCGGTCAATGCATTCGTCCCGCCCGGCCCGGTTGTCACACAAACTGCCGCAATTTTATTATCCAACCGAGCGTAAGCTTCAGCGGCGATTGCACAAGCCTGCTCGTGATGATTATATGTAACCTTTAAGCCTATATTATGTCCCAATGCGTCATTCAGATGCATTGCTCCCCCACCTACTACAGAGAACACATCCGTAATACCGTGATCCACCAAAAAATCTGCCACATAGTCTGCCAATCTTATCTTCATCTGCGCTTCCTCCGTAAAAAGATTATTTTGAGACGGCCTTAATAATAACCTCTGCCATATAATCAATCATTTGGTCTGTCATCCCTGGATATACGCCTACCCAGAACGTATTGTTCATAATGAACTCTGTTACATCCAGCGTATCCACGATACGATATGCATCTGTCCCACGGAGCTGATCAAAGCAGGGATGCTTAATTAAATTTCCGCTAAATAAAAGCCTGGTCTGAATATTATGATCTTCAATATAACGAGTTACTTTATTCCTCTGTATTCCGGTTTCCGGCCTGACTGAGATCAAAAATCCGAACCAGGAAGGACGGCTGTTTTCTGCAGCTATTGGAAGAATAACCTTATCCTGTACGCATTCAAGTTCCCTCCGCAGCCTGTCCCAATTATGGCGGCGGCGTTCAATAAATGATGAGAATTTTTTCAACTGTTCCACGCCGACTGCGGCCTGCAGATCCGTTACTTTTAAATTATATCCAAAATGGCTGTACACATATTTATGGTCATACCCCTGAGGCAGTTCTCCATATTGCCCGTCAAATCGATGGCCGCAAAAATTATCACAGCCGGACGGACATATGCAGTCACGTCCCCAATCACGATAGGACAGTATTAATTTATTTAGAATAGGATTATCAGTATAAACACATCCCCCCTCTCCCATAGTCATGTGATGCGGCGGATAGAAGCTGCTTGCCGCAATATCTCCCCATGTACCAGTATATTTCGTTACACCACCTACCGTATACTGTGTACCGAGCGCATCACAGTTATCTTCAATCAACCACAATTGATGCTTATCACAAAATGACTTAACCTTCTCCAGATCAAATGGATTTCCTAGCGTATGGGCAATCATCACTGCTTTTGTTTTTTCAGAAAGAGCCATCTCTAATTTACTGACATCCATATTATACTGCGGTACGGTTACATCCACAAAAACAGGGACTGCACCGTATTGGAGAATCGGATTCACTGTAGTGGGAAATGCACAGGCAACTGTAATCACTTCATCTCCCCGTCGGATTTGGCGTTCCCCCAATTCCGGGGCAGTCAGCACTGCAAATGCCAGAAGGTTTGCAGAAGAACCGCTGTTAACCAGATGTGCATATTTCACACCTATCCACTCTGCAAATTCTTTTTCAAACTGCTCGGAAAAACGTCCGGTAGTCAGCCAAAAATCCAGCATTGCATCTGTCAGACTGCACATTTCTTTTTCATCAAATACCCTGGATGCATAGCTAATGCGCTCTCCTGGTCTGAATTCCTCTTTATTTTCTTTAAAATCATGGTAGTATTCTGCAACAAGAGCTTTGATTTTTTCCCGTGCCTCCATCTCATTGTTCCAATCTGCCATTTTATTCTCCTTTCAAAAACATCTCTATCTCACTGTCCATCTCTGACGGAATATCCCCGCCTGCAAGCCAGATTTTGCTGAACCTGCAAGTCATCTCCATACATTTCTCTATATGCCAACATGGTTTCCAATCAAATGTCGACTTTATTTTACTGCAATCCAGTTTTAAAAAATTTGCTTCGTGGGGCGCCGACTCCTCGGCATGACTTTCCCATACCGCATTTTCCCCCCAATATTTGCAGAACAGATCAACTAGATCGCCTGTAGTGACACAATCACAATCATCCGGGCCGACGTTGTAGTATCCTTCGTATTTTTTTTCCTCATATTGCTTTGCCGCAATCATTAAATAAACTGTCAGCGGTTCCAGTACATGCTGATATGGGCGAGTGGAGTATGGATTCCTGACACAGATGATTTTTCTTTCTGACATTGCCCTAACGCAATCTGGAATAATCCGGTCATTCGCAAAATCTCCTCCGCCAATCACATTACCTGCTCTGGCCGTTGACACCGCCACCCTCTCATCCGCGAAAAAACTATTTTTATAACTATGTGTAACTAATTCTGAACAGCTTTTGCTGTTAGAATATGGGTCAAAACCATCCAACGGCTCGTTCTCCCGATATCCCCAACACCACTCATTATTCTGATAGACCTTATCTGTCGTCACATTCACAACACTCTTTACACAACCAGAAAGCCGGATGCATTCCAATAAATTCACTGTTCCCATCATATTGGTTTCATACGTATAACGAGGCAATTTATAACTGTCACGTACAATAGGCTGCGCCGCCAGATGAAAGACAATTTCGGGCCGTACCTGTTCAAAAATCTGTTTCAAGCGTTCATAATTGCGGATATCCCCAATTATACTGGTCATTTTGTTTTCAATATCAGCTAATTCAAACAAATTTGCTTCCGAAGATGGTTTCAGACCATATCCGCTAACAACCGCCCCTGCATTGATCAGCATACGGCAAAGCCATGTTCCCTTAAAGCCTGTGTGACCAGTAACTAATACTTTCTTGTTTCGATAAAATGATAAATCCAACATCCTGTTTCCTCTCTGTCAATCATCCCACTTCTTCCATGGAGCCGTTCCATTGCTTAAATATTGCTCTAATCTGTCTTTTTCCCGTTTCGTGTCCATACACTGCCAGAAACCATGATGCATATAGGACATCAGTTCTCCTTCTGTCGCCAGCCTTTCGAGGGGTTCTCTCTCAAAGATGGTCTGATCATCCTCAATATAGTCAAATATCTTTGGTTCAAGTACCATATAGCCTGCATTGATGGGCGCTCCATCAGAAACATTCTTTTCTCGGAAAGACTTAACTGCATTATCTCCTCCAATATTCAAAACGCCTTTTTGCTGTTTCTGCATAACTGCTGTTAATGTTGCAATTTTTCCATGGTGTTTATGAAAATTCAAAAGCTTCATTATATCTACATCACATACACCGTCGCCGTATGTCATCATAAAAGTCTGATTCCCCACAAATGGCCTGATTCTCTTAATCCGGCCCCCGGTCATGGTATGATATCCGGTATCTACAACCGTCACTTTCCATGGTTCACAGTTTTGATCATGGATGATCATATCATTCTGTCCATTCGTAAAGTCAAAAGTAATATCACTATTATGTAAAAAATAATCTGCGAACCATTCTTTGATCACATGCTGCAGGTATCCGGCACAGATAACAAATTCATTGAAACCATAATACGAATATTCTTTCATGATATGCCACAAAATCGGTTTCCCGCCAATTTCGACCATAGGCTTTGGTTTAAATCCAGATTCTTCCGACAGTCTGGTTCCAAAACCACCTGCTAAAAGTACTACTTTCATGTCTCTTTTCTCCTGTATTTAACATATCATCCTATTTTTTCCGTCTTCCACACGTCTCTGGGATTGACCGGATTGTATGGCCAGATCCATACTATTTTCTCCGCTTTTAGTCCATATGAAATCAGTTCTTCACCAATCTCATGTGCAAGTTCTTTTGCCATCACCGCAATTACAATCTGATCATATTCCGTTCTGTTAATCTCAAATACATGATGTACATTCGTGAGTCCTTGCTTCTGATAGGATTCTGCCTTTTTATCAACCCATAACACAACTTCATGTTTTTTATCCATCTGTAATCTACTATACAAATCCCTGCCAAACTTTCCTGCACCATAGAGAACCACTTTTTCCTCCAGCAAATCTGTTGGATAAAATGCTGCCCTGCCAAAGCGTTCTTTCAATTCTTTATATTCACGCTCTTTTTCTTGTCTGAATAGTTTTCCAACGGTCGAATGATATTTTTTCTGGCACTCTTCGATCAATTCCTTTTCTTCCTCTGATGCACGAAGAATCGAGTAGTTTAAATTTGATCCTTTATAGTAATTCTCTAAAGGTTCCGCTGTATGCCTCAAAAATATATTTTTTATATCTTGTTCCGTTAACCTGGGGGCATATTCTCTAGTCTCTTCATCTCTTCCCGAATCACTACTTGGTACTGTCGCAAAATAATCCAATACTTCCTTTGAGGGTTCCTCTGCTATGTGATGTAAATACAAAATAATATTGCGCATTGAACCTATCTGCTTCTTGCATCGCTCAGCCACTTCACACATTCTTGTTGAAAAATTCATGATTCCCTTTTCATAATTGTTAAACCCATGCTCATCTAATGCTTTACTTTCCTCTGCCTCCAATATTGGAACTATGTTCTCTCCTTCCTTTCTATAACATTTTGTTTGTCCATGCGGTGCCCTGCACATCATTTCTATCGTCAGATCATTTGGAAGGAAACTCGGCATAAATGTGTAAGTAATAGAATTTTCCGCTAAATTAATTCTGTCTATTTTGAAGAAAAAAGTATGTATTGGTTTTTGATATCTATCCTTTATAATTTCCCGTAGACTCCCCTGTGTTAATCCGCCTCCCGCCACATCTACAAAAGCAAATCTGTCATCTGACAAATCCAATTCCTGATATAAATATTGCTGAACATATTTTTTCTCACCTTTCAGTTCTTTGAGATGCCAGTCTCGAAACTTTTCATTTCTGCTCAACCAATCCGCAATATACTCTAATTCGACGTTCGTTATCTGGCGATTGATTTCATTCTTTCCCAATGTACCTGGAAGAAATTGATACAAATCCTTTAAAGATACGTGTATAACTTCGGCTAAATCTTTTAATGTACGAATTTTATTTGTATGCGACCATATCATCAATTGATAAAGATTATAGTGTTCCTCAGATAATGCCGGTATACGCCATGCTTTTCTGGAACCATAGATATAGTAGGTTTTGATATTTATTTCTTTTTTAACGATTATAATATCTACGATCTTCTTTATTAGGTAACCGTCTCTTGCAATAAAATACAACCTATTAATATTTTTTCTTTCAGCCTGTTTTACAATCCACTCTGCATAACAATACAACACTGGACCTGCATATCTGCAGCCTGAATGATATGCAGCCAGCGAACGTAAATCATCATCTTGCTGTTCTTTCTGATGATGCTCACTATATATTGCGCTCCCAATCATCAACTGCAATCTACTGTCCCCACCGTACTTTTTCAGTGATTCCTTTTCAAAATGCGACAGCTCCGGCCTTGATACTAATTCAACCTGAATCCCCAGATTATAAGGAACCTCAATATCTTGAAACATATTGTCCCCTATATGAATCCAATGATCATAGTCAGCCTCTGCCAATTCTTTAACTATACGGTACAAATTTCCTGTTGTTTTCCGTTTTCTATATTCAGAAGAAACATACAGGGGAATTTCTTTAAATACAAGGTCTGCCTTTAACAGCATTTTGCGTATTGTATTCTCTGATAAATACATATCCGATATAAGAATAACTTTTTCACCTCGAAATAATATTTCTTTTAATCTACAGATATTTTCCGCAATTCCAGTCACATTTTCAATTTCTATATTTTCTTCCAGATTACACAGGTATTCAATCTGGCTCTGGTTCAGACAGCCACAAACAGCCATCGCACAATATATGTCATACAAATTTACTTCTTCCACATTTTGCATGTAACATGCTTTTCTAGCAAGTTCCTCGCTGTGAACCCGAAGTTCGAAAAAATTATGAATTATATATTCATCAAGCCCGTTACTGTCAGACTCTTCTTCTAATCTATCTTTTATGAGCGCAAAAATCCCTTGTGGAATTGCCGTTGTCCTGGTTATTAATGTGTCAAATACATCAAAACTATACATAAAACTTCTCCTTATTTAATAAGATATATATACATAATCCTGATTAAGCCATCATTGCTTTCTCTGGCAAAGGCGATATGCAGCTCATGTAAATCTCTGTAAAATGAAATATGCATTACTTAACCAATCCGTAGAAATATCCTTCACATCTATAGAGGCTTTGATATTACTGCTGTACCACATTCATCTGGAAGAACAACTATGCCTATTTTTTCTTTCTTACAAAATTCCTCTACTGCTCTTCTAACTCCTGGAAGACCTCCTCTAAAATCATGTATGAAAATATAACCTCCTGGATTCATCCTTGGATAAAAAAATTCAAGACCAGCCAGAATTGGAATATATAAGTCCATATCTAAACTGACAAAGGCAAACCTTTCATCCTCTAGCCCTTGTGCTGTCTCTGGAAAAAAGCCCTTTTTTACAACTGTATTAGCATGACGTCCAATATTATTCAATGCAAGTTCTACGGAAGTATCCTTAAAACTTTCCTTCGATCTGATTAATGGACTTTCCTGCTTTTCCTGTATTGTAATAGCTGCTTCTGGAAATCCTTCAAATGTATCAAATAAATAAAATGTTCTGTCTGGCATAAAGCGACTAATATATTTTGCAAATGCGCCCATATAAACACCACATTCCGCTAGTGCTCCATCTACATTATAAAAATATATTTCTCTGGCGGCAGCGCATAAAGCCGCAATTCTAAAATCTGCAAAATCCTCTATACGGTCATAGAATATATTCTTATCATAATATGCAGAATACGAGAAGATGTCCACAATTTGTTTTGGATCAGCCGCTTCCAATAACTGGCATCGAATTTCAGAATAAATATCTTCTCTATCACTTGTGAGGAGTATTACTGTGTCTTTAATATCTACATTTTTAAGTTCTTCAATAGTAATAATTTTTTATTGTTAGATATCGCTGCTTTCCCATTATCAACAATATACTTTTCTTCTATCCCATATATTTTGTTAAGAATTCGTTTCACTAGCATTCCGCGCTCGCCTAAAGGGTAAATAATAAACTGTGTTTTTCCCTCTCCATTAACTAAACTTCCTATTACCCGATCTGCTTTACTGAAGTAATCCATCTTCTAATTCCTCCTCTAAAAATAAGCGTATTACTATTTCCATGTCATATATGTTTTTAAATACTTATTATATTTCCACAATATTCTGGCTACAAAAAATCTTCCCAAAAGTCTTTTACTATCAAGTCAGTCGAATGTACTACATTTCTTACTCCCCACTTTTTCAAATTATTGCACATTTGATTATAATTCTCAGAATGCTTTTTCGCACATACAATAACCAATGCTGATTCTTCACGTTGTAGTAATTCTTTCATCTCTTGAATTTCAATATCATTGATTCTCTCACCTCTCTTTGTAAGAGAAGTCACTCCGCAAAATATGTCTTTGTTCCACATTTTACAATCTTCTAGCAGTAACAATGTATTACGAGCATACACACCTGCTCCATACAAAATATAATTATTGAATTTATCTAAAAGTTCTTTTCGCTTAGAATATTTATCAGTATATCTCCATACGCTTTCTTTTAACTCATCTGGCTGTAACATAACAATCATCATCTTTTTTATAAAATCTACATCTAGGTGTTTTATTTTCCATTTATTTAATTTCTTATATACATCGATATCCTTATTAATAAGTTGTATTAATTCTTCAGTATATGCTTTATCTACTCTCTTTAAACTTATAATATTGTGGTGTATATTAAAAAACGAACAAACTCTCCAAAAGTTTTCGGTATTCCCTTTATATTCTTCTATTCTTTTTCTAATAAATGCATATTCATCTGAAAAAGCACATACTTTTCCTTTACTGTGTATGGAGGAGTTTGGATTGTCTTGTCGGTACATGTAGAAAGCTCGATCTAATAAATACATTCTTTCACAATACATCAATGTTTGAAACCAAAATCCATTATCCTGATATGAAGCACCTGGAGTTTCATGATGCCTTATCTTAAGTTTATTAATAAACTCCCTTTTATACATACAAGTCCACGTATACATAGAAGCATAAAAAAGTTCCAGATTCAATTGAGGCTTTAATATTTTATGATAGTTATTATAATCTGAAATTTTTCTATAGCGACAACAAACTCTGTCTCCCTTCATCTTAAACTCATAATAATCTGCCTTAACAATTTCCAGGGAATGCTCTTCGCATAATTTATACAATTCCTCACACATACCCGGCAAAATAAAATCATCGCTTTCCAAAAAAACCAAATATTTTCCAGTTGCATAGTCAATACCGATATTCATAGTATTGCCATACCCTGTATTCGTTTTATTAAGAATTTTGACGCGGTCATCTATCTCTGCCACTTGCTCCAATATCTGGAGTGAATTATCTACTGAGCCATCATTAACACATATTATTTCTATTTCCTGCAATGTTTGATTCACCGCACTCCCAATGCACTTTTTCAAATATTTCTCTGCATTATAGACTGGAATGATTATCGAAACCTTACACGTATCCCCCCCCTTAGACCGTTCGAAAACTTGATCTTTAGGCATAAATCTAGCCCCTTTCTTTCATTTGTGTCATTGAAAACTGAATAAAATTCTCCAGCCACTTTTCGCATTCATTTTAATGGGAAATAAGTGGCTCTCATGGTTCGCTTTATAGTTCCGAATATATGCTCTGACAAGCACATCCGCTGGCTCGTTTTCTTCCTGTCTGTTTCCAGAAAGAACTTTACAACCTTCTTCTTTTCATAATGCCATTTTTCCGTCATCCGTTATCACATGAGGAATAATGCCTTTTTTAGGCAGCTTACCATGTCCTCCGTATCCTCATAGCCTTTATCTGCCACTATCTCTACGTCTTCTTCTGGTTCTGCTTTTTCACTTCCTCCATGGTGCTTTCCAACAGTCCATGGTCTGTCATCTAATTCGTCATTTGAAAATCACGGACCAGATGCGTTTCAGAATCTAATAGTGTCTGAACATTATATGCTACTGCAAAGCCATTCTTATTTGTGTACTTTATTCAGTTTTCAATGTACAATTTTTTATCTATATTGAACACTCGTAAGAGTGAATCAACCTTAATCTCAGCGAAAACTTATCCTAATTTTCGGACCGTCTCCCATTAAGACACTCCTATACACACTAATATTCTATAAAAATCCTACTCCTCCTTACTCCTGATAAAACAGTTTCCAAAACTTCTTCCGTGTTTTCTTTATTTAGCGCTACTAAAATACCGATATGTTTGCTATCCAATAAATCCTCATTAAATAGTAAAACTTGATGATTATTCATGACCCGAACATTATCTGTTAAATCTGAAACAAGATACCCTTCAAACTCTAAACTCATTTCATATAAATAATTCGTATATCGTGTTGCTTTTCTTCCGGCTCCATATATATATACTTTTTTATACTTATCACAATATTTTTTAATTTTTCTTTTTAATATCCATTTCTTTATAATATATATATATGCTTTATTTCCACCCAAATAGGCAACATAATTCTGAGGAAAAATTGCTAAAAACAAAATTACTATACAAGGAACATTTGTTAAACCACGCCACTTTTTTTTATAATGACGATATGCTTCTATATTCAAAATATTTTCACTGCGCAAAACAATAAAATTTGAATAAGATAATATAGTTGAATTAACACCGCTTTTTTTTATAACTTCTTCCTTGTGCTTATAATACTCCGGTAACTTATTAATCATCGTAGGCCAGCAATGACACCATACAAAAAAGGTATCCTTTTGCCATCCTGGATATTTTTTTAGATCAGATGCGATTAGATTATTACTAGGACATGATATATGTAATGCTTTCCAATTTTGCATAACACTTAGTTTTTCAAAATAAAACGCCACATGAGAATGATTGATACATTCTGGGACCGCATACTTCTCTTTCAATATCTCCCAGTCTACCTCTTTTAGCATTGTTGATACTTTTAATATTGTAGCTCCATACAAAGTCATATGCCAAGCACAGTCTACAAACAACATATTAGCATCCCTATATTCTTTTTCTCCAATATTCTCGACATCACGGTAATTTGGAATTATAATATCATATCCTTGTTCCATGGATATTTTAATCTTGTCCAAGATATTTCTTGTCCACCTTATAGAATCCGAACAAACCCATAAATAATCATATCTTGTAGATGAGCCAATTTCTCTAAATATATTATATACTTTCATATTTGAATGGATTGTAGAATCAATTCGTATATAATATAAATTTGCATACTTGGTTTTCCATCGCCTAACAACTATCTCTGTTTTTTCGTCTTCACTGGAGTCATAAAAAAATATATCAACTTTATTTTCCACGTACCAGCTAATAGCTGTTTCTATAAACTCCTCTACTACTTCTGAACGATGATATGTAGGTATACAAACTGCTAATTTGTTCCTTTCCATATTCCTCTCCATTCCTTTATTTTAAAACACTGCAGATGTATGCCATAATTCATCAACAAATATGTCCTTTTTCGTACCTGCTTTGTTTCAATAATAAACTCATAAATAAACAGGATATTATTTATTCTTTCTTGTCGTATAATTGCAGAAACTTTTTCGGTTGATAAAATAGCTCAATATTACTCTCAACTTTTTCTATACTCCAATTCCACCATTGGATTTTTAAAAAGCCTCTGATTTCATCTTCATTAAAACGATATCGTATTATTTTTGCTGGCACACCACCTACAATTGCATATGGTTCAATATTTTTAGTTATCACTGCACCTGCGCCTAATACTGCACCATCCCCTATTATAACTCCCGGCAAGATTATTACATTTGCCCCAATCCAAACATCATTACCTATAATCACAGGTTTATTATTTCTTAATTGACTATTACCTGCCCCAATATTCTCATAATATTTTCCATACTTCTTTATTAACTGCTTTCTTTTCTCATGTGATTTTTGCGAATAAAATAGCATATGATCCAGCATTGGATGGGTTGTTACATAATCTAATGGATGATTGTTCCAAATACGTGCTGTACAATTAATAGAACAATACCGGCCTATAGAAGATGCAAGCGGATACTGTTGCAATAGTTCTTTATAGCCGTAAGTATATCTTCCAACTTTACATCCTTTATATATAATATCTTCTTTATTGTAACCTGTATTCTCACATAAATAAAAATAGTCCTCATAAGAAAAATCCATTTGTTCTAATGCTTCAATGATATCATATTTAACAGACATTGTAGCAACAACAACAAAATTTTTCTCTGGTGTAATTTCTTTAATTTTTTTGACGTCATAACCGTGAAAATTTGAGAGTTTTTCTGCTTTCTTGTCGATGAATCCTTTAATAGAGATTCCCCTTTTTCCTATAACTCTTTCTACAATTTCTCCACCTTTACATACACCCCATATATATAAATCGCGCCCTCTAATTTTGGGTAAAAACTCCAAAATTTTGTTTTCACATATTATTTCAAATTCTTCTTCAAGCAACATAGGTAAAAGAACTCCTTCAATCCTTAGAGTATTTTTCTTAGACAATTTCTAATTCAAATATATTTTCAAATCCCTTTTCATCCAACAAATGAGATACCTGCTTTTTATTCTTTTCATTTAACGAAAGAATTATTCCAGTATCCGGAGTGTTTTCCAGCTGAGATAATTCTATTACATTATGTCCCTTTAAAGTCATTACCTCCTCACTTAAATTCGAAACAACAAAACTTTCAAATTGAATTGCCTTTTCCTCTAAAAGCTCTGACATCCTTACTCCCTTAACACCCGCTCCATATAAATATAATTTATTATAGTCACCGCAAAATTTTTCCAATTTTTTCAATGAGATAATATGTATTATCCACTTCCTTAGGCTACCATATTCTGCAATAATCTTCACAATATTCCTCGGTAATAATAATATAAGTAAAATATTTGGAAAATTCACTGTAGATATTACTTTCCATATAGCTTTGTATTCCCGATAAATTTTTCCTGTAAACACTCCTCTTACTCTTAAATATGCAAGATTTTTCTTACCAAGACTGCCAGTATATATACATGCCTTCCTAATAACACAATCTTTATTTGTATATATTTTCGGTAAAGCATATATACTTTCATACCAGCATCGTCCCCAAACCGCAAGGAAATCGTCCAAATATTCAGATTGTCTTTTTCTATATTCGGATATATGTCGATGTCCTTCCGGAACCGAAAAGTGGTAAAATTTTAAATTATTTATTTGAATCATTCTTTCAAAATACATAATTAGATGAAAAAAATTTCGGTATTTATCATTCAAATATTTATCCCTAAAATACTTCCAGTCTGCATTTTTTAAAACTGTTTCACAATTGATAATTAATATTCCAAACAAAGTCATTGACCAGGCAAATTCAAAAAAGATTTGATTAGGATTTTCGTATGGCTTGCATCCCTTTTTTTCGGTATCAAAGAAATCAAGCATTACCATATCCCACTTTTCATTTACTATTTCTAATATAGATTTTATAACTTTTTTTGAAACGAAATAATAATCTGGTAAAATCCACAAATATTCATATTCATTCTGTATATGGCAATCTTGATAAATCGAATATAATTTGTCACTAGAATGCAATAAGTTCGGTACACTTAAATAAAAAAAATATTTCTTTTGTATTTTATCAGATAATGCGTCTTTTGTTTTCGTACCCGTACTAGAATCATATATAAATACATCAAAAAAATCGCTATTTATCGTTCTATCTATTTTATTACATATATCTTTTACCATTTCTGCTCTGTTATATGTAGGAATACAAATTGCAATTTTTTTCATTTTTATAAAATCCTTGTATTTTTATAATAATTTTATAATAAAAATAAATTTGAGACTTTTCTTTCTAATTCCCATTTATAGTAATTTTCAATATAGTCTACTCCAATTGGTTCGTGTGAATATCTAATTGTTCCCAAATCAACAATTTTATCTTTCATAATTGGCAAATTCAAAATTTCTATTAATTCCTTTTTGGGAGTCATCTCATCTGGTTCCATCATACTAATTTCAGAAAATTCATCCTGACTATATGTACCGTAATTTAAAATTTTAGTAAAAAAGACCTCATCTACTCCTAATTCTTTTCCCCATTCAACAAATAGTGGCATTTCCAGATAATTCTTCCTTTGAACCACAAAATTCATTCTAAAGTATGACAAGCGCCCCTCTTTACGAAGACTAGATGCAAATTCCATATTTCTTTTTAGTATATCAAACTTCCCATTTCGTCTTAGCTTTTCATAAGTCTCCTTTGTTGCCGCGTCAACTGAAACAGTCAAAATAATTTTTCCATTTTTATTAGAAGAAAATTTCTTCCAATTCTGCTCATTGAACAATGTTCCATTTGTCAAGAGACGAATCCATTTGATATTGTCCATTGCATTGCTGGTAAACATTTTTTTATAAGCTTTTCCTACAAATACCTCACCAGTTCCCGCCATAGTTATGAAATCCACATATGGAAGCACCTCATTAATAAGAATATCTGCATACCGCATATTCTTTTCATGTTCCTTACCTTCAGCAATTTTAACCTCATTTCTGCATGATTCGCATTTTAAATTACAAGAGTCTTCAAAATTAACTAAAAGATTTCTTGGGTATTTTTCCATTTCCAAATACTGCCTTTCTAAGGAAAATTCAGTATTTTTTTCCCTTCCAATAAACACTGGACACATGTTGCTATTGCAAAAAGAGTATGTTCGGTTATTAATTGCAAGACACATTATTTTATGAACAATTCCCATCCAGCTACTTTTTATTGAGCCATTTTCTATGCTGCCAATTCGTCCTATGACGAATGGAACACAACAACACATTAATTCACCACTTTGGTTTAATTCTATATGGTTAAAAATAGTTTGGCATTCTACATTATAACATGATCTATCAAAAATAGTTTTTCGCAGCATCCAAGATGGTTGTGTTAGCAATTCATATAAAGAGCAATAATCTTCATACTCCTTCATTCCGTGCTCACACAAAAAACTTATAATTGAATCAGATTTTGCAGTTGTTACAACGATAAAATAATCTTTCCAATTTCCAACCTGCTGAGGTTGTAAAATTCTTTTTCCGCTATTCTTCCAATAATCTCCTTGAACTTTTGAATCCACAAAAAATTCTATTTCATTTATTCCAAAAAATGCATTCATCTTTTCCGCTCGACGTCCCGCCCCCCACACTACTATTTTTTTTTGTGAAGGGTTCAATATATAATTATCCAACGATGAGAAAAAATCTTCTTCATAAACAAAATCCTTTCCATATTTGAGTCCGATATGCTCAAGTCTTTCTTTTTTTGTTTTCTTTTCAAAATCACAAATTATGATTTGATCATATAGTTTATTCATATCTTGTATATTACTAGTTCTATAAACTGGAATATCTATCCAGCTTTTTTCAACACTTTCATCTTCAAAAAAACATACAATATTTATACTCTCAAAAATATACATAAAATCTTTTGCTACTCTATTTACTCCGTAAATCGCATATCTCATTAGCCCGCATCCTCCTGTTCAAATAAAATCTCTTCTAAAGATATAATTGGAATATCTGTTCTCTCTTTTAGCTGTTTTGAAATTGTCTCAAATTCATTTACAACACTAACTATGATAGCATCTACTTCTGGCAACAAATCATCCAGCCCCAAAATAGGAATATTCCTTTTTAATCCTTGTTTTCTAATATCTATTGCATATTTTATCATATCTGTTTCTTGAAGTTCTGATTTCAAGTGTTCACCAAGTATTCCCAATCCATATACTGCAACGGTAGTTATTCCCCTTTCTTCTAACGTATTTCTTAACGGTTTATTTTGTTCTTTTCTTCTCATCCATTGATCTAAAATTCTCCAATTTTTTTTATATTGTTCCAATTTTGTTTTGTAAAACAATAAAATTTCATCCTCATTATTTTTAGTATTATTCTGAATATTCTCATATATATATGAGTTTAATGCATTTCTTGTTGCTTCCAAAAATCCATAATAATTTGTTGTATCTGGTTCAAGATACATTCCCTCTCCCCATTCATTCCATGCATTAATAAATGTAAACTCATTTCCTAGTTCTTCGTTCAATTTAAGTAACTTTTTTAAGAATTTCTCATATGTTTTGGTATTACATTCTGTAATAACAATTCCATTTTTTCCTTTTCTAGGAGTTGTATCAAAATCTACAATCCCCCCAATAAACGTCCCTTTTTCTATTCCTCTCGCCTGTGCTAAAATATATGACCATACTTTCTCATATGAAATAGTTTTTACAGAATTTTTAATTTTATAATAATCTGCTGGAAACATGCTTCCAGTCGCATGAATATATGCGGCGTTCAAACATCCTTTTGAAAATGTATTTCCTCCAATAAAATATATTCCTGGAAAACCTTTCTTAATTGCCCATTGATTCCAACAATCTACCATTTCAGATAGCGACGAAATATTATCAGGTCTATATATCATAAAAACCGGTTTCCCTTGTATCTTTATATATCTCCGGTCTTCAAAAAATGGAAGCAAATACTCAAAATGTTCTTTCCAGTCACTTTCATTTCCATATTCTTGTTTTAGCAAGACTCCATTTTCTTCCGAATTTGATTCTTCCGGTTCAAATTTTTGCGACCAGACATTAGAATCAACCATAATTGACCAAGAACGCACCCATGATTCATTTGCCCATGAAAAACAGTATGGCATATGAATATCTTTCCATTTTAATAAGTTTTCAGCCGGTTTCTCCAAAACACGTTTACCATTTTTAAACCAATAATGGTAAAAACATTGACCATATATATTATACCTTTTCATCAAACCGGCCTGCCATATCATGGTCTTTTTATCCAACAAATCATAATATCTATCACTCATCGGTTTTCTGGGTTGATTATGGCATTCAAAAAATGGTTCCGCATCATTGACAGTTTTCCATTCCGTAAATCCCTCTCCCCACCATCTGCTATTCTCTTCCGTTACATGGAACTGCGGTAAGTACATAGTTATAATCTTCATATGTTCAATCTCCAAATGATATTTATTATAAGTAGAATATGGTATTAACTACGAATTATCCATTCTGCCAAATCAAAGTCTTCAGAGACATTAATATCAACAGCTTCTTTAAATGAAACTTCTTTTATAAAAGGTATTTGCCCAATCCTTCTTTTATCTTTAAGAAAAACTTCTTTTTTAAAGACATATACTCCTGATGACTCTCTATATATAGGCTCCAAATCCTGGCTCCTTGGAATATCAGCTGCATTAAAGTTCAAGGGTTCTCCTCGTTTCCAGAGGAAGTCCTGTATTTTAGTAGCGCAAAATGCAGAGTCGTATTTTTCACTTAATACCGCTTCAATACACTCTTTTATTGTACTAAGCCTAACAAATGGTGCTGTAGCATGGGCATAAACATATATATCCGCGTCTACTTCAGACATAAAGCATTCAAATATCTGTGTAAAATTAGATTCCGGTAAATCCAGAAATTTGGGGCGTTCTATAAAATTTATACCCGCAGGAAGATACTTACATATTGATGTATCGCTGCAATATACATTAATACTTTCCAGTTCCTTTATTTTAAGTAGGGTATCTAATTCATATCTAAGTAATGGCTTATCGCCCAATATTTTCGTGTTTTTCCCCGGCAAACGTTCATTATTTAATTTGATAGGCATAACAGCAACTATTTTTGGCATATTGCACTTCCTCTATTCTCTCATTTTAAACTTTTCCCACATCTCTAATACATACGGTTTTCTACATTTTGTACTCATTTCTTTTGGAATAGTACATATGAATCTTTCAAAATCGGAAACAGATACCGAATATTCCTCCAACAAATAACATGCAAAATTGGGGTGATAGTGATATAATGCCGTAATAAATAAATACGGAGAATATCCCCAGCTTTTTTCCTGGCGAATCGGTACAATATATTTTCCTATTAATTCTAAGATCTGTGACACATTATATTTTTTTTCTAATACCATATTATAATAATTAGCTATCAATTCTGTATTTAAATTGCCCGCGCCTCTTCCCATCCCATACAAAGAGGAGTCAATAAGAATTCTACGATTTGTATCATATTCCAGGATATCTTGTGCCGTAATAAATGCTAAATCCAAATTATTATGAGAATGAAAGCCAATCATAGCATCCACATTTAATATATTATCCAAAATTTTAAAATATTGCCTGAAATTTGATTTCAACATGTAACCAAAACTATCTACAATAGAAACACCATACGGCTCAAGTTCAGCAATATATTTTGATAATTGAGTATACTCATCTATTGTATAATCAATTGTAACCATTGGTTGCATAAAAAGCTTATAACCACTTTCTTTAACTTTTTTTGCTATATCCATAGCCTCCCTGATTTGTTGTTTATAAAATACAACTCTAATACCATCTATTGAATTTCCTGCACATGGTGTTATATTGTCTGAACTGCATACCTGCACATCTGCCATTGCAAATATCATACTTTTCTTCCGCTCTAGCGGAAGATACTCACTAATTTTTTCTATGCTTTCAAACTGTGTTGTATTATTTCCATGGACTTCGGGATTAATATACCCAACCTCTATAAAATCCAAGTTTGCATCTATTAAACCTTTGATAAGCCCACGAATTGTGCAGTCTTCAAAATCCCATTTTGTAATATATCCTCCATCGCGAAGTGTGCAGTCTAACAGACTAAACTTATCCATTTTATCGGCCTCCACCTGACATACTCTCTTCTATAAAAGCTGTCTTTCTTTTAATACTCTTCTCTAAATTATACACTATTAATTTTTACTACCAAACAAGCAATCAAAATCTACTTTTTCTATTTCATTCCACTTTGCGTTTCGTGTCGCGTTCTTCAAGATTCTTCCTTGTGACTCCATATGTATTCTTGCATTTCTCATTGCGCGCAGATTAGTATCTCTATCACTTTTCATTAGGTGTTCGTTTATATCCGGAGACTTATAAAAATGCGCCCCTTCTGCTTCCGCAACCATATTTTCTGACATGTCTACACCCAATAAATATATCTCCGAAAATCCCATATATGCAGCTATTTGAATAGCATCATATACAACTGTTCTCCCTATACAGACGCCTTTTACTATATCATCAGAAAACCCCACTCCACTTTTGCTTTCCACTAATCCCCTATATTCATAAATATCCTTTTGTCCGTCAAACAAATTCTCATTATAAAGATGCCGTATAAATTTATTTGTATTTAATTGCTGTATTATTCTTGTGTCTTTCTTTATGATAAAATAATCACATGCAACATAATAATCCGGTCTCCAGTCCGTATATTCATACGCAAAGTAGATACGGTTTACCCCAAAGCAAATCTCCTTTTCATTATATAGTTTCTGCAGATCCTGATATGTCAAACTTGGTCCATTCCCAATAATAAAGCAACGTTTTCCTGCATATATATTTTTAAATTTTTCGAGTTTTGAATTTTTATACGCATATTGTTTCATATAGATATCATTAATATCTATAATCTCTAAATAGTTATCTTCACTTTTTATATACTGCTCTTTTTCTATTATATTTGTTACAATGAGCACAGCATCTTTCACTTCATTTTTATTAGAGTCCAGAAAATAAAACCTTCCACTATATCCTTCCATTCTCATATTATAAATTATAGCCTCAGACAATGGATTGTTTGAAAAAAAACATATATTGCAATATTGAAATAAGTTTAATTTGACAGCAATATCCAAACCACTTGAATAAAAGCCATTCTGCATACATGGGCATACATAAAAATCTGTAATTTTCTTTTCTATTAATGCATTAGCTATTTTTTCTGCAGAATAGTACCCTGAAATAGCTATTTTTTCTCTATGATTTTCGTTTATATAACGCTGTAATGAAATAATAGGAATCCCATCAAAAGTGCTTTCTTGTAATCTTTTATCACTATCAATTATTGCAATAATATTTGATTTCCCCAAAAATTTAATCACTGCAGCACAATTTATTCCCGCGCCAAACAGATAAAACTTTGACTGCATTTTCCGGATCATCCCCCTTGCTTTTAATTACTACTCATTTGCTCCGCAACATCTGTTAAATGTAAATTGTCTGCCCCAAATCCCCTGCATTTCGCACATAAACTAATATAGCTGTTCCTATCAGATCCAAGACAATATTTTAGTATTTCTATTTTGTCTCTTTCTAAATTTCCCGTTGTTTTTCTAAGGTCTATATAATCCCCTTCATTCAATATATGTAACCCACTTTTTTCTGCATCCCATAGTGTACTACAATAATAAAATTTTTTATCATTGACACTATGGCATCCTTGTGAACATTTCAGCATATGTTCATGTAAGTCATTTATTATATTTAATGATTCCTGTGGAAACCCCAAATCCATCCATGTTTTATAATCTGATATAGAATATTCTACCCCCCCCCCGCATAAAAGCTTTGACAACCTCTTTAAATTTAGATTTGTAAGGTATCATCCGGGTATAGTCGCTGATCCTTACTTTTATATCATACTGATTCATCACACTGATCAGCTTTTCATCCGGAACAACACTGCCATTCGTAATAATTTGAATATATCCAATCAAGTGACCAAAATTCTCACATACCTGGGATATAATTTCTGGAAGATTTTTATTAAGCAATGGTTCTCCACCTATCAAATAATAGCTTGCTAAATAATCAACTCTATTAAACAGCAATGATAAATCGGCTATAATGTCATTTGCTCTATATTCATACTGCTCCTTGAAATACGGCATTAAATTAGAACAATGTCTGCATCTAAATGTACATTTTGTCGTCACTGCCGACAGTACCTGCGATATGCACACATGTTTTTTATTCTTCCAATACCATTCTGGCATAAAATTTTCGAGTCTGCAAAAATCTTCATATTCCCTTAAACCAATATTTAGCAGATCGTTTTTTATGCTCTCGTATGCAAGCGAACTCGTCGCAACGATAATCTTATATAATTTGATAAAAGGCATTGCTTCTTTTAAAGATTTTATTTCCATATTGCTTTTGTTCTGTATCAACTGCCAGTCTGGAGCATTATCTATAATAAACTGGATATTAAAATCTGCTTTTAATTTTTTAATATTCCTTTGTGCCACTCTCCCATAGCCATATATTATAATATCCTTAATCCCTATCCAATCATCTGACAATCTCCCCCACATAATTTCCTCCACTCTTTCTCCTACTTTATACTCACCGTAACTGCCGCCGCAAAATGATATATTTCCTTATACAACTCTGCTCAATAAAACAGTTTTATAATTGTCTGCCCACTGGAACATAATTCGTATTATCACTTCCGCATCCGCCGCATACTTTACAGAAACTGCAAGTTCCTCTGCTCAATTCAACAATCCTATGACATGCCTCTCTGTCATTTGCGTCAACATCCTGTAAGATAATGTAATCCTCTTTATCCAATTTAAAATGCCCGCTTTTCTCTGCACTCCACGAAATATTACAATAATAGAATTTTCCATCATTTAATCCATTCCACTCTGGATGACAGCATCTGAGGTGTTCCTGTAATTGTTCTGCATTTCTTTGAACAGGAGCGGTCGGGAATCCAAAATCTGCCCATATCTGAGAATATCGAATATCATGCAGAATATCAAATTCTTCCAGCTTTTTTCTTAGTGCATTAAGTTTTTCAATATATGAAATTTCTTTTGAATAATCACTGACCAATAAATGGATATCATATTTCTTCATAATCATGAATATCTCATCTGAAGGAATGATGCTTCCATTAACCACATATGCCAGTCTTCCACATTTTTCCCTGTATGTTTCTCCTATATATTCAAGAATATCTCCCAGAGCGGGATTTAAAGTTGGTTCTCCTCCCAACAAAGCAAAATATACAATATAATCCACTCTTGAAAATAGTAAATCCACATTATTTTTTAATTCTTCAAATGTACAGTCTCGCTGTTCTTTATAGTAAGGGATAAACATATTACAATTCTTACATCGGAATGTACATCTTGTAGTAATCGTCATATCCACATGATACAAACAATTCATTCCCTTTGCATTCCAGAACCATTCACAAATAAACTGTCCGATTGCACAAAAATCCTTGTATTCTTCCATTCCGTGATCGCATAAAAACCGAGAAATTTCATTGTAAGCTGTATGCGCTGTCATAATGACAATCTTCTGATCATTAATCTTGTTTTTAGCATCCTCATATGAAATAATAGGAATTCCATTCCAAGTTTTCCCCTGCTTAGTCTCATCTCTATCAATTACAAAAGAAATTTTTATATCCACTTTTTTAAAAAGATTCTGACATATCTTTGAAACAATCCCTGCACCGTATAAAATGATGCTATCAATTTCTTTCCATTCTTCCGATAACCGTTCTAAATTTTTGTTCATTATTGTAGTTCTCCTTATTCCCAAATCGGCATTTCTTTATGATCCAAAATCCCGTTGTCATAATAAAAGCTGTTCTTCATCCTGACTGTAGGCTCAAAGCCATTATTCATTAACAATCCGAATAATTTGTCTACAAAATATATATCTTCTTCTTTTATATCAATTTGGTATTGATCATATATTTCAATCATCTCTTCCAAAAATTCTTGTATTCCAGCTAACATATCTAACCGGACATCAAAATTTAACTGATTCTGTTTATTTTCAGCATACCTTCGGCCGCCATCATCTTCTATACATTCCAGCATTCCATTTGGTGCTGTAAAGAAAGCTTCTATGAACGCTGCATTTTTATAAATACTTGATTGCCTCCCATCCAATTCCTTTTTGCCAGGGAAACAACCGTTCATGAGATTTTGGTCTAAATATTTATTTGTTTCATCAAGACATGCACAAAAATAATATCCGCTTAACCTTCTATCTAGCATTTTTCCCAAATAGTACTGCGTTGTCCCATAAAGCTGTGAATCTATAATCACAAAATCAGAAGAAAGGCCTAATGACTCTAAATATTTCATATAATTGTTCTTTTCACGCCTTGCTTCTGACAAAATTTCTTTTTCATACCTTTCTAATATATTTTCCAACTCATATTTATCTACATCAGCATACGCCCTTTGCTGAAGCGTCTCATTTTCAATTGACACCCCAAATCTATCATAAAGAAAACTTTCTACACTTCCTATGTACGGGAACTCTGCAACTTCATTAATATCCTTCTTATCTCTTATAGCAGCCGTCAAAACAGCCCTTCTAGATGTTTCCATATATATTATCTCTGGCGCGTGCGACTGTTGCTTTAATTGACAGTAAATCTTAAAAATTCTTGTTAATAAATAACCCTCTCGAGCAAAAAAAGCACACTTCTTCACTTGATTCTTTTTTATCTCATTGAAAAGCCATTCACAAAAAATATACATCACACTTCCCAGCAGGTAATACCCTGCTTCTTTTTCATTTGTAAAGTATATTCTTCCATGTGTTTTCTGCAATGCAAATGGGCTGTTAAATAACTTTGATCCAAACGTTGCTATCAAAATCGAAGAAAATGTTGAGTTAATATAAGATGTAACATTGCCAATTGATGATCCTTCCAGTATCTTATTCGCACTCCATACTATATAACTGTCTATACCATATCGATTTACCATCTCACCATCTGCTTTTTCATTATCACCAATATGCAATGCCTTTTTTCCTTTAACAATATTATCTGCATAATATTTCCACAATGTGCCATCTTCTTTTGACTTTTTATAATCACAAGAAACAATAATATGGTCAATAGAAATTGAAATTCTACATTGTCCCAATAATTCTTTCAAAATGTCTCGAGTAAAATACATATCGCTAACAAAAAATACTTCTTTTGTGATTTTAATTTCATTATAAAGTCTGACCACATCTCTCCGCGGAGTAAGAAATTGTTTTTCTACCTCTATTTCATATTGCTTAACCCTCTCTGTAAATTCGTCATCCCAATTTTCTGCTTTTTGAATTTCAGTATAAATTTCATCTATTGTCCCATTGTTCAATCTACTTGCTGCATTTTTTCTTGCTTGTACAAAAAAAATTTTTTTTCCAAATTCAGTTTGAATCTTATTTTCAATTATCAAAAATATATCCATTGGAAGATATATTTTTCTCATAAGCAAAGTATCAAAAATGTCAAACGAAACCACATCATATTTTTGTACCAGCCCTGACAACTCTACATAATTTTTCTTCCAATATAAATTGTCTTTATTTTCAGATATAAGTGTTTCAGATGCCCGCTTTCCATTTCTAAAATAAATTGGTATTTTCCAGTCATGAATTCGCTGATAAATAGTATTCCAATATGTTTCCGAGGTATTTATGATTATAATATCAGCATTTTCTTCGGCCTCCTGTTGACTCAAAATCCTTACACCATACATTTCCTTGCCAATTATGGTTGCGTCCCTATCGAGAAGTCCTATTATGTGGAAATCGTTTAAATAGGTCAATAACGTAGCTGTCATTCTGCCTGTCCCATATATAGCTATTTTCAAATTCTTTCTGTCCTTAAATGCCAGTTCAAAAGCCTCTATCTCATAATCAAATTTTGTCTTTGTATCAGCCACACTTAAACCTGCTTTCTTATCACAATATTCTGCCCATCAAGGCACTGTTCTTCCGGAGACACCAACTTACAGATTACTTCTGCTACATCCTCTGGCTGCATAATTGTTGTAGGATCCTCATCCGGCGCCAGCTGTTTTCTTAATTTTGTAGCACATCTCCCGGGTGATACACAGTATACTTTTATTCCATATTCTGCAAGTTCTGCTGTTAATGTCTGAGACATGGATATCACTGCGGCTTTAGAAGATGCATAACTCAACCATCCTGGCCGTGCGGACATCCCCGCCGTTGAAGCTACATTGACAATCTTTCCTCCTCTCTTCTTCATATGTCTTGTACATTCTTGAATCAGCATAAATGGTGAAAACACATTCACCTTATATGTGTAATCAAAACTTTCTAGGCTAGTTGATAAAAGCGGTTGGGGATCTGTATATCCGGCTATGTTCAACAGACAAGCAATATTCTGAAATTGCTTGGTTACCTGTTCCATTACATATGGAATCCTATGAGGCTGCGAAAAGTCAATTTCATAATAGTTTATATTGAGACGTGTACAATTATCTTTCATACTTTTCATAGTTTCTTGTACCGCTTCTTTATTTCTTCCTAATAAAATATATGAATCAAAAAAATCTGTTTTACTGAGACTATATGCAACGGCTTTTCCTATACCGGCGCCGCTTCCTGTAATAATACATGCCCCCACCCTTATTTTCTCCTTGCAAAATATTCCTTATATATAATTTCTCCGATTATCAAATCCATGGGTGATGTCAGCTTGATATTATAATCCATTCCCTTGCATATTGTTATGCAAATATCTGGATAATAGTAGTACACCAAACTTGCATCTTCTGTAAAAAAACGATTTTCCTCATATGCCTTCTGATGTGCTTCTTTTAAGATCTTTGTATGAAACTTTTGCGGCAACTGAACGTTTACCAATTGTGACCTATCCAATATTCCTTCTACTGTTTCGTGACCTTTTATTACTGTAAAAGGAATCGCCATTCCATACATTGCATTTTCGTTGTTCTCTTTTATTAGTCTTAAAAAATCATTTTCTGAAACGAAAGGTCTTGCCGTCTCATGAAGAATTACATTTTCAGTGACAACAAATTCCAAACCAGATTTTACAGAATCCTGCCGTGTTTTACCAGCACTGGCAAATTTTACAGGTGTCTGAATATTATATTGAATCAGCATCATTTGGATTGTAGATATATATTCATCCGTACATACAATTACAACATTTGTTATCTCTTTAATCTTATCTATGCGCTCCAGCGTATGCATAACAACTGGTTTTCCTGCCAAAAGCAAATATTGCTTAGGTACAGTTTTTTTCATTCTTGAACCAGTTCCACCTGATAGCAATATTAATGTATACATCTGTTATCTCCTACTGCTGCATGTATTTTTCTATTTTATCAGCAACCCCTGCACTTGCTTTTCCGTTAAATACTAATTGTACTGCACTTTCAAACTGTCCCATTTTATATAAATACTCTTTTTCATCAAAATTCAAAATATTCTCTTTAAGTTCCTTATTGTTTTGTGCAATAGTATATGGAAGCACCACGTCTATATCTGGTGTCATAACCTTGTTATTTGTAACAGGCTTCTTAGATTCAACAGACAGATTCCATAACATACTGCCTCTCTCATTTAAATACTCCTGAATATCATCCGCATAGATAAAAACCGGCATATGCGTATAACTTGCATCCATAGCTGCACTGGAGTAATCTGTAACAAACACATCCATAGCTGCTAGTATTTCATACATATCATCTGCCTGGCTTACATCAATCAGTCGATTCCCGAGAATTTCATTTTTATACTCTTCTACTCTTGAGGCCAATTGCGGATGAACCCTTAAACACAAATACCATACTCCACCGAACCTCATTCCCAGGCTTTCAAGCAATTGTTCAAAATCTAACGTCCATACTTCTGAAAACACTGTTCGCTTTCCATTTATCATACCTTCCCTAAATGTTGGCGCAAACATTACTAATTTAATATCTTTATTAAGGCCATGCTGTTGATAAAACTTTTCCTTATATTCGACCCTGTCCCCATATAGTACATCACACCTGGGAGATCCCGTCCGCAGATAATTGCCATTATAAATCATTCCTTTTGGATACATCTGTGCACACCATTCAGAGTCAATTACAACATCATCAATCATATCCGAATCATTCTTACTTACCAGATAAGCCATTGTTGAAAAAGCGCTTTCCCTCCAAAGCCCAATGCTTTTAAAACCAATGGATGCATGCCATGTATTAATATAATATTGGCCTTTACGTTTACATGTGCCATATGGTTTCCGATAATTGTCTATCCATATTTTTGAAATAGAGAGCCAATATACTCGACTGAATATTGTATTTGGCACCTTTTTTATATAATCAGGAAATTCCTTTTTCATATCATTTACGAACCATATAAACTCATAGTTCTTATTTCTTTTATGTAATTCCTCTACAATGTATTTGGGGTTACATCCAAATCCACCCTTCCCTTCAAATGTACATATACAAACCATATTTTTTTTTATCGGAAATATTCTGCAAAGCCAAAAACATATTCTATTTCCAAATGCTTTTAACTTACGATATCGTATATAGTTCTGTGCATTCATCACTATAGTTTTCCATCCATTCACAATTATTATTATCTATGACTACTTTTTCTATTTCAAATTGCTTCATTACTTTTTACGATCTGATGCACTCTATCACCTATAGTAAGATTGCACTTTTCACCATAATAGCAGTCATATACTTGCTTAAATATACTCGCATCGCTTGTCACAATATAATCAACAAACTTAAAAACTGATACCGCTTTTTCAAACAGACTATAAGGTACCGTTCTGAATAGCAAATCTTTTTCTATATGTTTCTTTTCTATTTCCAATACTTCATCTTTCGCTAAACGACATAAGAACTGACTCCATTTTTCATTGTGTATATCCCATATGTGTACGCCACAATTGTCCGTACTAAGCAATAATGCAGTATCCTTATCCAAAAGACGAGCATCAGAAAAGCCGAGTTTATTATCTCCTAATTCTGTACGTATGTGTGTAAGGACATCTGCCAGTTCTTTAGATTTTCTAGACTCTCCAGTTCTTTTATTAACAAAGAAAACATCAACTGAGAACGCAGAACATACTATGATATCATCACCACAATCAAGCAATGAACTATAATAAGCAAATTCATACTTTGATTCACATTGAATTGGATATGTATATTCTTTTGTATCACCAGAATGCTCTTCCCATCTTACAATGTGGTTTGTTTTATACCCTCCAAGCCAGAAATATTTACCGTCATATATCATACGGCAATATCCATATGTGTAATCACCTACTTTTTTTACTTCATAATTATCATTCTGCATATTAAATATTAAAATACGGCTATCATTACAACTTGCCAAATATAAATATTTTTCTTTTTTTAAATACGCCCAACTAAAAATCTGCTTTTTCGTATTATCTAAAAGAAATGGTTTAATGCATTCCTTATGTTCATAGGTTTTCATACTGTCTAAATCAATACTTACTAGCGCAGGATAACATCGTGGAAGCAAAAAAATCTTCCCTTCATACTCTACGACTTCATCAAACATCATTGCATTCTCTTGAAAGTCAGAAAGAATAATTTTAATTCCTTGTTTTCTATTTATATCGTATATATATATATCCCCGGCATTATGCGGAACCAATATAATTTTATCTTTTATCTTTGTTATTCCATAATATCCCCCCCATACATTGGGAACGACACCTGGAAATGTCATAATTTTTTTTATCTCCCCCTTCTCCAAATTCATCCGATATAGTTGATGCGATAATCCCTTATTAAGAGGAACAAAGAAAATATCATTTTCTTCCCGAAAATATGTATTAAAAGACAAATAATCCCTATCTTTACACTTATCCTCCGTCACCACCCAATCAATATACATCACCGGCTTCCCCAGCACCCCAAAGTAATGCACCAGCGACGAAGAATTCTCCCCCAGGTAAGCATCTGCCACCACTGCAGCAATTCCCGCATCCCCGGTTTCATCAAGAATCCCTTCTCCCTTCCGTACAAACGAATCCTTTATCTCCATGTATTCCCCATACAACTCCGGACGCATGGATTTCAACGTCGCTTCTACCAGCGGGTGCGGCCGCCACAGTAGGACCACATCATCCCGGTTTTCAAAGCATGACAGGACATACCGGATCTTTTTCATGGCATAACGCTTATTATTCAGTATCCCTGTGATACTGATGTTAAAGAGGATCACCTTTTTGCCGGCAATCTTCTCCCGCCATTCCTGCGGAATCTCATGCTCCAGGATTTCTTGCTTCTTCTTGTCCAGCTTCAGGAGACGGTCAACCTTCGGGCAGCCGATGGCAACGATCTTTTCTTCGGGTACAAAATCCAACATGGACTCCTTCTTATCTTCGTCCTGAACAATAATCTTATCAATATACTGGTATGACGGAAGGCTCCTGTGTGAATCCGGCATCCCTCCTTCGCCCAATATATAATATGGTATATATACCAATTCATCTGTATATTTTTTGAGATTCTCCGTGTAATAATCCGGGTGTACGCTTGTCACATAATTGTTCCCGTCATAAGGATTGTGGATATAAATAATATCCGGACGTTCTTTGTCTAAGGAAAAGTCTTCATATGATGTGATCGGCACATCCGTAGGAAATATATCTCCCTCATAACAGAACTTCTCTGCCCCGCCCTGCTCATTCCGCTCATAATAAGGGATTGGAACTACATATGCATCACACTCTTCATCCGCGTCTGCCGCTTCCCATACACTCTCCATGCAGTCCCACATAGAAGCTTTGTAAGGCATAAATGCAATCTTGAGCTTATCAAGAGGGATCACTTCATCAATCTCATATTCTGTCTGTCTCAGGCAGCCGTCTAACTGGCGCTTGATACCGAAAAGCTTTTTCCTGTCGATCATCCTGCTCATCGTATAAAGGTGCTCGCAATAGGTCTCCAGATAAGAAACCGCCTTTGTATCCATACCTTCGCTTTTTTCGATAGACTCCCCGATATGAGCGGCACATTCCTGACACTGTAACAACAGGTCGTTCGCCTCCGCAATGCGCTTATTCTCTAATAAAAAGAGCACATGCTCATGAGCCTCTGACATTGTCTGAATAATACCTTTGATTTCTTTTTTAATCTTTCTTCTCATCCTAAATATGCTCCTTTGATTGCAGTCTTATCTGACGAAGTCCGCCTGTCTCGCTGAGACTGGCCTTTTATTAAAGATACTCTACAGATATTAACGTTCAGTCTGCAAAACCCACATAATCTCTATATAGTATCGGCACATTTTTTTATTTCTTTAGCTTTCTATCCGCATTTCCAATGTCAGTATTTTCCTCTGCGCCCCTGCTTCCGCTCCTCCATAAACCGTTCCACGACCCCTGCCATGGCAACAGATTCTTCTCTTGTCAGGCAGTGCGACATCTTTTCATTCCCGTTGATCTTGGATACAAAATCCGCGATCTCATACCGCAGCCCGTCCCCCAAAAATTTGGGGGAATATTTTTCGATCCTTGTAGGATCTTCAAACCGCACCTCAAAGGATTTTGTCAGCCACCAGGGCGATTCTGCCAGAATATACCCCTTCGTCCCCGCAATGACAAGCTGCCCCTCCGACTTTACCCCGATACCGGTCTTTGACATAGCCAGGGCATTCTTAAACTGAAAATGAATCTTGGAATACAGGTCTACTCCGTTTTCCGCGTAAATGCCGTCAAATTCTACATTTTCATAATTGCATCCCAGAAGTTTAAAAATCGGCAGCAGCGTATAACTGCCAAATTCCAGAAATGCTCCGCCATACTTCTGATCCTTCATTTCCCGTAACCCCGGTGGAGTGATCCTGGAAAAGCATGCCTCGATATCCCGGACCTCGCCGATCACACCGCTTCTGGCAATATTCATCATCTGCATGAATCCGGGGCAGTAGGCAGTTTTGATCCCTTCCATCAGGATCACGCCCTTTTCCTCCGCAAGCGCATAGAGATATTCCGCCCTTTTTACGGTGAAGGTCAGAGGCTTCTCACAGAGCACATGCCGCCCCATTTCGATTGCCTGCTTTGCGTATTCATAATGGGTCTCATGTGGGGATGCAATATAAATAGCATCTACATTTTTCAGAAATTCCTGAAAATCTCCAAAATAGGGTTCCAGTTCATACGCTTTCCCAAAATCCCGGGCACTATCTTCTTTTGGGTTATATACTGCACGCGCGTTAATCCCGCTGACAAATTTTGCCTCCGCCAGAAACCGGGGAGCGATCCGCCCAGAGCCTACCACGCCAAGCTGAACGATCGGGTATCTGTTTTCCCTGAGTTTGGATGAGGAGATATCCGGCGTTCGGTCCAGATATATCACCTGGCAAAATTCCTTCAGGTAATCAAATGCTCCCACCCAGTCCGAACCGATCGCAAAGATATCCACACCCATTTTCTGGATATCCTCCGGCTTCTGCCCTTCATGATCCTCAATTATGATCTCGTCCGCCAGTCCGGTTTTCCTGACATTCTCTACTCTTTTGAGAACAGAGTCCATGACATTGAGCTTTCCTCTCTGCAGGTCATAATATTCCGTAGTCACCCCCACGATCAGATGATCCCCTAATGCTTTCGCCCTTTTAAGCAGATTATAATGCCCCTCATGGAACAGGTCATATGTCCCATACGTAATCACTTTTTTCATTTGATTGTTTTCCTTCCTGTTATACCAGTATACCTGCCTTTATAAGCTGAATGATACCTTGATATGAATCTGTCCATTATATAATATGATATATATACTTTATATTTCGGCAGTCTATCGTAGATTTTTAAGCAATATCTCCGTTTCCATTCCCGGCGCCCTGCACTTTACTGCAAGGCCTCCGGTCAGTGATTGATGAACGATTCCAAAGAATATGCTACTTTACAGCTTTTTTTATAACAGGCAATCCCATATTTATGAACCTGCTTCATCCCCTCCTGCATAAGCGCAGCTGCATATCTGTTTTCCTCGATCTGTTTCATAGCTTCTCTGCATGCTGTATCGAAGTTTCCGCCTTCAGCATACTTCACCTCAATAACACATCCAGCATTTACCTCAGGAATTGTAAGTTTAATGTCCGTATATCCTATGCCGGACTCTGCGTTCGACTGTACGATCCAGCCGCCTTCTGCTCTTAGTAATCCTAACAACATGCCATGGTAGAAATTTTCTTTCATTTCTTTTCTGACAAAAGTATCTCTGATACTAATAGAACTATTCAAGAACTTATTAAAAATAACCTGTACTGTCTCTGCCTTCCCCATCTTGATAGCTCCGCAGAATTTTTCCCAGTTTTCCGTATCACTTATCACTTTTGTCTTGAACCATGAACTGATTTTTTTTTCGTAAATCCCAAGAACTTCTTTATTTGGAATGGCCAGCCTATGGCGCCCACTGCCGGTTTCTCCGATATCAGTCAGATATCCCGTGGCAAAAAGAACACTCCACAAATATGTCTGGCGTATCTCCCTGTCCTTACTGCTAAAATCTGTATATGTCAGTTCAGGAAGCAGACTCTTTTCTACATACTCTCCTGAAATCAAAGCTTCAATTTCTGTTTTTGTCGTTTCTGTTGCATCCTCTAATATATCTTGAACGATAGAATTACTGCTGCTGTTTTCCCAATACGGTTCCATCCTGGCATCTTTTTCTACTCTAAGCTTATCACACTGGTTGATCACATCCCAGGGGCAATAAACATCTGCAGATCCAAAATGATATCCGTCATACCATTCTTTTATATCTGGAAACCGGTTTGCAGCCCCATAATACTCCAGCATCTTTTTTACCTCTTCATCTGTAAATCCAAAATATTCTGAACATTCGATGTCAGAAATAGTCCGCACTTTAAAATGATTCAGTCCTGTAAAAATGCTTTCCTTTGCAATCCGCAGGCATCCTGTGATGACGGCAAAGTATAAGTTTTTATTTGTTTTAAGCGCCCGGCTTAACAGAGAGCGTATAAGTTTTACCATATCAGAATAGTAACCATTCTGCCAGGCCTTATCCAGAGGAACATCATACTCATCTATCAAAACAATTACAGGGACTCCATAATGTTTAAAAAGTAATTGCGTTAACAACTTCAAACTGCTATGGAGATAGGCTGCTTTTTCAAAATCTCCCTCTATTAATCGATCCAGCTTCTTCTTTTCTGCCGGTACCAGCTTATCGCTTTCCAAAAGGAAAGCAAACCGCCCAGCTTCTTCGCTGATCTCAATCCCCAGCATATCATATGCCATCTGAAAATTTGTTCCTTCAACATCTTTCAGGCTGATCGAAATAACAGGATATTTTCCCATATGCTGTTCACAAAGCGCCGTCTCTTTTGATATTTCTAAACCTTCAAACAATGCCGGGTCAGCACCAATTTCAAAAAAAGCTCTCAGCATATCCATGTTTAAACTTTTCCCAAAACGCCGCGGCCTTGTAAATAAATTAACGCTTCCCCTGGTATTGATCAAGTCACGGATAAACCCTGTTTTATCCACATAGTAAAAATTCTCTGTCATAAGCTCTTCAAAAAATTCAATCCCGACAGGGAGCTTTTTCTTTATTTCCATAACAGCTGAATTCTCCTCTTCAAAATGCAGAGATTTCCGGATTTCTCACATCCCTCTCTCCACATAATTCGTGATCACCGCATCCGCTCCCAGCTCCCGCATCCGCTCAAAATCAGCTTCCTCATTCACCGTCCAGACATGCACCCGGATTCCCTTGGCATGGCAGTCCTTTACCACATCCACTCCCGGATATTTCATACACCCAACCGATGGATGCACCGCAAAGGCTCCATATTTCTCTGCATATTCCGCAATATCAAGAATCCCGTCGCAGTAGAGGAACGCTGTCCTGGCCGTTGGCAGGAGGCGCTTGATCCTTCTCATGGAATAATGGTTAAAAGACGAATAAATGATCCTGTCTGCCATACCTTTTTCCTCCGCCAGCCGAAGCACCTTTTCCTCCAATCCTTCATAATAGACCGTGCTGTTCTTCAATTCCAGGTTGACCGCCAGGTCTGTGTTTCTGACCAGGTCATATACTTCTGCCAGGGTCGGTATGGCAACCCTGCCATAAGCCGGAAAGCTTTTATTCATATTAAATGTTTTTAATTCTTTCAGCGTATAATCCTTCACGTATCCGGTGCCGTCGCTTACCCGGTCGATCTTTTCATCATGGATGACCACCGGCACTCCGTCCCTGGTCAGCTGCACATCCAGCTCGATCCCATCCGCCCCGAGCGCATGAGCCAGTTCAAAGGCAGGCAACGTATTCTCAGGGGCATGCCCACTTGCACCTCTGTGGGCCCATAGTTTCATGATACGGCTTTTACGCTGCATGACTGCCGTATCTTTATAAATACTTTTCTTTTTTGCAAAAGAGACTTCTCTGTCAGTTCCGGCGCCGAACCGGATCAGCTTCAGCCTCTGGTTCTCAAAATCGATGAGCACACTGTCCCAGAGATCCTGAGTCACAGTATCCGCTTCCCGCGGCCATGCAAACGCTCCCTGCGGCTTTTTGTCCGTAAAATATTCCAGCTTGGCGCAGCCTGTCGAGATCACCGGAAAGCTGCATTCTTCAAATATATGATCCGCATGGGTATGCCCATAGAAAAATCCTGCGATCTGGCAGGCATCTGACGCATTGTACTTTTCCAGGATATCCAGCAGCGCCTCCCCGTTCCTGACATGGAAGCTCCAGTAATCCAGCTTTGCCAAAGGCGCATCATGAGAGAAAATAAGAAACTTTGTACCAGGGACCGAAGATATCAGCACTTCTTCCAACCACCGGAGCTGTCCGTCTGTGTACCCATAGCGTATGGGCGCCGTATCGTCAAAAGAAGAGAGAAAAACCATCCGAAGTGAAAATTCCGGTACATCGATAAAATAATCCAACCCGTTATTGGGTTCATTCCCGTATAAACGGTAAAGTCTTTTCATTTCTTCGGTTGAAAAGGCATTCCGCCGGTTCCTGAAATAATTGCTGTCATGATTGCCCGGCACGATATAGAGAGGTACTCCGCAGTCCTCCAGATCACGTATCATATTTTCCACATATTTTCTCGTCAGGCTTTTCGGAAGCATGCCGTCCGTGAGGTCTCCCATATGCACGATCGCATCGTACCTGATGCGCGCTGTCATGCTCCGGATATTATGCACCGTATCTTCCCAGGTTCCGTTGACCGTATAATGGGTATCTGTCAGCAGGCACAGCTTCATGGTATGTGGATGCTCTTCCCGCCTGATGGAAGCCGCAGTTTCTGCGATCTCCTGTTCAAACCAGGGTTTATTTCGTACAGCCGCCATGCCCCGGGCCTCAAAAAACTCTATCAATTCACCGGATCTTCCGAAATCCTCAGAAGTCATATCTTCCCCGTCTTCTCTTCTGACGCAGACGCGAAACCAGCATTCACGGTCAAAGACATACTCCTCCTGCCCGTAGCTCTGCGGAGTCAGATTTTGTGTGTAGACCGCCCAATTTTCCTCCGGCTGGTATGCATAGCTGTATATATACAGAGGATTTCTCTCCAATGAAAAAACCGCCGGAGCAAATACATATCCTTTTTCGCACAGCCGGATCCGGCTTCCTGGAAATGCCCTGTATAATTCTTCTGTAGCCATATGCTTCGGAGAATCCGGAACCAGCGCCCCGTCGGCAAGCGCAGTCCGATATCCCGGTGTCAATCGTATATATTTCATATTTGAATCCGCACACTCCCTTCTAATGTAGTGTCTCATTCACTTTCAGCGAAATAACGCAGAATGAATTTTCAGACTGCAAGGCTGCTGAATGATACACTACACTAATCACACCGAAAGATATCGCGTGTATATACTTTCTCTTTCACATCCTCCAGCGAATCGTCATAGCGGTTCGCTATAATGACCTGGCTCTGCTCTTTAAATTTTTTGAGGTCATGAGTCACTGTCGATCCGAAAAACGTTCCGCCATCCTGCAGCGCCGGCTCATAAATGATGACCGCAGCGCCCTTGGCCTTGATCCGCTTCATGATCCCCTGGATGCTGCTCTGGCGGAAGTTATCAGAATTGGTCTTCATTGTCAGCCGGTATACTCCCACCGTAGCATCTTTTTCCATATACTGGCTGAACTGGTTATCTTCTGCATAACTATAATATCCCGCCTTTCGCAGCACGCGGTCTGCAATAAAATCTTTCCTTGTCCTGTTGCTTTCTACGATCGCTCCGATCAGATTTTCCGGCACATCTGCATAATTTGCCAGAAGCTGCTTGGTATCCTTGGGCAGGCAATATCCGCCGTAGCCAAAAGACGGGTTGTTATAATGTGTGCCGATACGCGGGTCCAGACAGACGCCATGGATAATCTGGCGGGTGTCCAGCCCCTTCATCTCTGCATACGTATCCAGTTCATTAAAGTAACTGATGCGGAGCGCCAGATAGGTATTCGCGAACAGCTTTACAGCTTCCGCTTCCGTAAATCCCATGAACAGTGTATCAATGTTTTCTTTGACCGCGCCTTCCTGAAGCATCTGTGCAAATATCCGGGCAGACTCCGTCAGACGTTCATCCGCCGTATCCGTACCGATGATGATCCTGCTGGGATACAGGTTGTCATAAAGCGCCTTGCTTTCCCTTAGAAATTCCGGACTGAATAGAATATTCCTGCTCCCGGTTTTCTTTCGGATGCTCTCCGTATAGCCTACGGGAACCGTAGATTTGATCACTATGACCGCAGCCGGATTATATTCCATAACTTGCTTGACCACAGACTCTACAACGGATGTATTAAAAAAATTCTTCCGGCTGTCATAGTTCGTCGGCGCCGCGATCACAACAAAGTCCGCATTTCTGTATGCCTCTTCGGCATCCAGGGTTGCAGACAGATCCAGTTTCTTTTCTGCAAAATATTTTTCGATGTACTCATCCCGGATCGGCGACCTGCGCTGGTTGATCATCTCCACTTTTTCAGGAAGGATATCCACAGCATAGACCGTATGATGCTGGGAGAGCAATACCGCCATAGATAAGCCGACATACCCTGTTCCCGCAACTGCGACCGTATATCTCTTTTCCATAATCTACTTTTCCTCATCTCAATGATTGATAAACACTTTTTTGATTCTATTTTAAAAAAACATAAAACAGCAGCCGGCCAATGCCTCTATTACCTGAACCGATTATTTTACATCTGATATCTTAGCATATTTCTATTTTTATTGCAATTATCATGTTGCAGGTCACACGTCGACGCTACTGTAAGGTTACTGTTCACGGTGCCTTGCACCCTGCTGCAAGGCATCCGGCCGATAAAATAGCTGTTGCATGCATCCAGCCCCTCGCCGTCAGGCGACTTTTTAATGGGCTGGATGCGTTACAGTTCGCGGCCGGTTGGGCCGTGAACTGTAACGTGAACTGTAATGTGAACTTTAAACAGGCCAGATTCTTTCTCACTTCTCAGTTTACAACCCACCTTTTGTATGTTAAGATTATTCTAGTTTATTATGAATATTTTTAGTACGCTCAGGAGTACATTTCAGAAAAGGAAGGGAGGTCTTTCAGACCATGATTTTAAAGGATTGCAGTACATGCATGGTTTATGATACATCCGGAGAGCTTCTGGTGAAGGCCAGGGTGATGAGCGTGGAGGACCGGATCACACTGCATTTTGACGATGACAGCAAGCTTGGTCCTGATACAGATAAGCTGGAGGTGGACTTTTTTGACAGCCAGATGGGCTGTATCAAAACATACAGCAGCCTGTCGATTCATAAAAATACGGATCCCTGGGTACTGGAACCGTGGATGGCCCAATGCGAGATCCTCGAGATCCGTGAGACGATCCAGCGCCAGAAGGATCTGCGGGTAAAACTGGAGAAGGATCTGGAATTTTCGTCTGTAGCACACGGACATTTTACGGGAACCATACATAATATCAGCGTGGGCGGCATCATGCTTTATACAGAGATGCCCCTGGAGGTGGATGAGGAGATTGAGTTCCGCTATTGTTTCCTGAAAAAGGAATACGAGATAAAAGCTGTCATCCTGCGGGAACAGCAGATGATCAAAAAGCGGCATGTCTATGGCTGTCAGTTTATTGATCTGACCAAGAGTGCCGAGAGGGATATCCGACAGTTTGTATTCAAGCAGCAGCTGAAGAGGATCTGGTAGCGCGTGTTTGAAAACGGGTAAAAGTGCAGTCTGCCTTTATATTTTTAACAATCCTTTATAAATAAGTCTGGGCGTATTCCGAAAATTTCCCCGAATGCGCTTTCGGTATGGAATGAGGAGGTAGTATCCATGATATCATTTACTTCACTGCAAGATACACAAAGTGGCTCTCTGTTTCTTATGGACTGCAGTTTTTTGTCGTCCGTCCGGTACTGCTGCGAAAGCCCGGACACCGTCTGCCTCATTTTTTCTGAAAAGCCGGAAGATCTGCCGGAACGTATCTTTTTAATGCCGGACGGCAGGCAGTATGATTACAGAGCATTTATCTATACGCTCTCAAAAGATTCAGAGACGTGCCGCCTGCAGGACGGCAGGACGGACGAAAGCGAGATCAATGTACAGGGGGGCAGCTTAAATGCATCCGCTGAAAAGGAATACTATGTTGTCCGCGGCGTAACCGACGACATTCAGGAGGTCAGAAAAAACTTCCGGGTATATGTCTCATTCCGCACTTCCGTTTATTTTGACAACGATTCAAAAGAAGCTATGGTCACCATCAAGGATATCGGCTGCGGCGGCTTTTTATTTGTCTCCGATCAGAAGTATAAACCAGGAGATACGCTGTCAGTAGTCCTCTTCGATTCCAGAAACCCGCTGCTGGTCAAGGCCCGGATCCGTAAGCTCCGGCCGGTCCGTAAAGAAGGCCGTTATGGATACGGATGTGAATATATCGATCTGAACTCGCAGTCTGAGGCGCGGATCCGCAACTATGTCTTCCAGACAGAGGTTCTGCAGATGAAGGCAAAGGAATCCTGAACCAGGGCAGCATTCGCTTACCGCCCGCCGCTTTAAAAGCAACAGGAAAGAATTTCGCTTGCGAAACTCGCGCCTGCGCCTTGTACGCTGCAGTGCGCATCCCCCGGAGGATTTTTATTCCATAGGAAGATTCGGAGAAGTTTCCTATAAAGCAAAAAAGAGGGCCTTCCATCAGGAACCGCCCTCTTCTTTATTTTCTTCTTCCTCTTTCTTTACTTCCTTCACTTCCACGGAAGCCTCTCCCGCCATAGTATGCTTTGGAGTATATTTTAAAAAGTAGGTATAGATGTCAACGATCGCCTGATACAGCTCCTCCGGGATCGCTGTACCCAGATCCAGCTGTGTGAGCACCGTTGCCAGAGAATTGTCCTCATAGACCGGAACTCCGTTTTCGTTGGCCATCTCTACGATCTTCTCCGCCATATAGCCCAGACCGGATGCTACAATGACCGGCGCAACGTCTCTGTTCTCATCATACCTCAAAGCTACTGCTTTTTTATTCATGATATCGTCATATTGTGACATTGACCGCATTTCTCCTTTCAAATATCTTCGGGAATGCAGCAGATACCTTGATCGGAACCTGGCCCTGCTCCACGGCAAGATACTCAACCTCCAGGTTGTTCCTGCTCATGATCTTACGGATATTGTCACGGATGTCGCTTTCATGTCCTGCCAGCTCTTCCGGATAATGAATCAGCATATCCATCTTCCCCTTCTCATAATACATCATCATATCGAAAAAGCCAACATCTTTTAAATCAAATTTTATAAGTAATTTTATTCCCCGTTCTTTCGAACCCGGATTGCCGGACTCCTCATCCGGATCCACCCAGATCTCCGAATACATAGGCACGCCGTTCAGGATCACCGGGAGCATCACATGCATGACCGGCATGTATACGCTTTCATTGATTAATATGCTGCGCATCATATTAACAAAATCTTCCTTGCTCTCCAGTCCTGCATCTCCCCTCACGCCTGCCTGCATGATGCTGAGGAGCTTATCGCTCCAGTCCATCTTTCCTGCAGCCTTGTCATAATCTACATTCAGCAGCATATCCCGGAACTGTCCTCCGGTCATCCCCTGAAAATGCTTCTGGAAAGACGGAAAATCCATCAGGCGCTGGAACGCCTGGGCTATCTTGTCCACACTGCCGTTTTCCAGCCTGGAGGTGTTGAGGGCCAGAAGGCTGATCAGATCCCGGATCTTTCCCAGGTCCTTTGTCTGGGAAATATAGCTGCCTAGATAAGGGATGATCTGGTCCTTCAGAAGCTGCACATTTGACGCGCTGCCTTCCATGCTGTACGGCCGCAGCCTTGACGCAAGGAGCTGAAGTTCCTGCCGGTTGTTCCGGAACATGCGGGCTCCGATCTGCTCCAGAAGGTCCTCGATGGTCTGCTGAAGGTGTTTGCCGGATGACATATCATTATATCTGCGGAGCATATCCAGGATGCCTGCTTTTAATTCTACGGAATTTGCTTCATCCATGATCTGCCGCAGCACATCAAATAACGGACCCTGCAGCCGGTTCGCCCCTGCCATGGCATCCTTCAGAAATCCGTTCAGCTCTTCCGGAGTCATCTCCAGCATCTGGAGCAGCGCCTGGATGTCAGCGGCAGTTCCTTTGCCGATCCCTGATTCCACCATATTGGCCATCCCGCCGTACAGCATCCGCGTCATGACCTCCTGCAGATTGGGAAGCTCCCTCAGAGACTGGACAAAATTACCAAAATTGGATTCATAAGAGATCCCTTTCCCCTGCTGGCCGTCCGAATCTGTCCTGCCGTCAGCCCGGACTACCCGGTTGGTATCCACCTGGTTCTTGATGCTTAAGTCCTGCGTCTGCTGGGTCGGAGTCTGTTTATTGTTGACCGCGTTATTGTCATACCCTACGACAGGAGTCGTTACTTTTAAAATATTTGACATTTTTTCACCTGCTTTGCAATTTACTCTTATCGTTTCCCGCAAGTCTGACGATATATATTAATAAATGTAATTTTTGTAGTATAAAACATCACATTATATTAGATAAGGCGGTACTAAGATTATGGATAACATGCTTGAAATGTATCTCTATGAGACAAACACTCTTATGGAACAACTGGACGAACTCTTGATAGAAGCAGAGAAGAACTCGGATTTCACGACAAATGATGTAAATGAGATCTTCCGTATTATGCATACGATCAAAGGCTCATCTGCCATGATGGAATTCTCCACGTTGATGGAGATTGCTCATCATATAGAAGATCTTTTCTTCTATATCCGAGAAAACGGAATGGATTCCCTGGATGAATCACACAAGAATGACTTGTTCAATCTGATGTTCCAGTCAACGGATGCTCTTCGCGGCGAAGTTGAAAAAATCGAAAACGATGAGCCCCTTAGCACTAATATCGACTCAATCATTAAAAGTATTAATAGTTTTTTGGAAAAAATCAGTTCTTCCGGTGATAAGTCTTCTGATGACGCACCTGCGGAAGCAGCGTCCGTTCCCACTGCGCCGCCCGCTGATAAAGAGGCCATTGCTGCGATCAACCAGGAACTGGCGGGATGCCCTGACAGCAAGCTTCCTTATTTTATAAAGATCCACTTCGAAGAGGGCTCTGGCATGGAGAACCTCCGTGCTTTTATGATCATTACCGCCCTGAAGGAGATCGACATGCAGTTCGAGTATTATCCTTCTGATGTGGAGACCAACAGCGACACGGCGGAGTCCATCATAGACAACGGATTCTTTGTAGCGCTTTCCTCTCAGGAGGATGTGGACAGCGCAGTCGGGATCCTGAAGGAGCAGAACAGCATCCAGGCCTATGAGGTCATTGAAAATGTGCATGCGAAGGCGGAAGAACCCAAGCAGGAAGCACCGGCGCCTGCAGTCCAGAAGAGTGCTGAGGCCGCTCCGGCTCCGGCAGCCGCAGAGAGCGCACAGAAGAGCGCCCCGGCTCCGGCCACCGCTTCTACGCACAACGCTCCGGTGAAGCAGAGTCTTATCAGCGTCAACCTTTCCAAGCTTGACAGCCTGGTAGCGGTTGTAGGCGAGATCGTGATCACGGAATCCATGGTCACTTCTTCTCCGGATCTGCAGAACCTAAAGCTGGATAACTTTATGAAGTCTGCGCGTCAGCTGCGGAAGCTGACCGACGACCTGCAGGATATTGCAATGTCTCTTCGAATGGTTCCCGTATCCGGCACCTTCCAGAAGATGAACCGTGTTGTCCGGGATATGAAGAAGAAGCTGAACAAGGACGTAAGGCTTACCTTGGTAGGTGAGAACACCGAAGTTGATAAGACAATCGTGGACAGCATCAGCGACCCGATCATGCATATCGTCCGTAATTCCGTGGACCACGGGATTGAGGAGACCCGCGAAGAGCGTATTGCCGCAGGAAAGGATCCTCAGGGCGAGGTCATCCTTGCTGCCAGTCATACCGGAAGCGAAGTCATCATTACCATTACCGATGACGGACGCGGGATGGATACAGAAAAGATCCTGGCAAAGGCGGAACGCAACGGCATCCTCACTAAGCCTGCCAGCGAGTATTCCAAGAAGGAGATCCTTTCCCTTCTGATGCTCCCCGGCTTTTCCACTAACGAGGAAGTGACCGAGTTCTCTGGGCGAGGCGTCGGCATGGACGTGGTAAAGAAAAATGTAGAATCCGTAGGAGGCACCATTTCTATCTCCAGTGAATTTGGGCAGGGAAGTGTTACTACGCTGAAGATTCCTCTTACTATGGCGATCACGGACGGCATGGAGATTTCCGTTGGGAAGTCCCTGTTTACCATTCCGATCGCAAATATCCGCCAGTCTCTCAAGATTCAGAGAGAAGAGGTCATCCTTGATGCAGGCGGCAATGAGATTGTAAAATGTCTGGGTGAATTTTATCCGATCATCCGTGTACATGAGTTATACAATATCGAAACCGAGAAGACTAATATTGAAGACGGTATCCTGATCTGGGTAGAATCCGCCGATAAGTCCTTCTGCCTGTTTGTAGACGAACTGCTCGGCGAGCAGCAGGTAGTTGTAAAACCGCTTCCTTCCTATTTGAATAGTTTCAATATCAAAAATTCAGGAATCGGCGGCTGTACGCTCCTCGGTGACGGCAATATCAGCCTGATCCTGGATATTGGTAACTTATATGCAGCATATCATACTCAATATTAAAATATAGGAACCGGAGGAATAATTTTATGTCAGCAGATACACAGAAGAACACACAAGTCGGCATTCCGGAGAATGAGGCTCCGGCTTCCACAGAGAGATTTTTAACATTTACCTGTGACGGACTGAACATCGGTGTCAGTACCAATTACGTGATTGAGATCATCACGGATCATTCCATCACCATGCTCCCTCTTGTCCCAGACTATTTGAAGGGCATCATCAGCATGAGAGGTGAGATCATCCCGATCATTGACATCCGTCTCCGCATGGGTAAGCTTCCCATCGAATATACCAGTACGACCTGTATCATCATTCTTGATATTAATGATGTTAAGATCGGTATTCTGGTAGATGCCGTTCAGCAGGTCATGGATGTTGATCAGAGCCTGATCTCCCCTGTTCCGGTAGAAAACCAGCAGGAGCTGATCCGCGGTATGGTATCCTCAGGAAATAATTCCGTGATCCTTTTCCTGGATTGTGAAAAACTGATTGAGGCATATTAATTTGTCCACACTGATTGCATGGCAGATGCCGGCAATCAGTGTGAATTATGTATACGTTACTGTTCACAGCCCCAAAATTGCAAATCAGTTTTACAAGCTGTGCCTGACGAAACGGGCTGCTATTTTTCATCTGACTGTGAATGTAAGTAACATTTAACCGCATTTAAAAAGCAAAAGGAGCAAGAAACATGTTAACGATAAATGACAAGGAATTTCAGCGTCTTGTAAAATTCGTACATCAAAATTATGGCATCGATTTATCAAAGAAACGGCAGCTCATCACAGGGCGTCTTTCCAACACGATCGTTTCCATGGGCTTCAACTCGTTCGAAGATTATGTAGAGTATCTGATCAATAAGGGCAAGCCGGAAGACCGGGAGCTGATGTTGAATAAGCTTACAACCAACTATACTTATTTTATGCGTGAAGAGGCACATTTCAAACTATTTTCCGATACTATCCTTCCTTATCTGGAGCAGACAAAGAAGGACAAGGTGCTCAGTATATGGAGCGCCGGCTGTTCCTCTGGTGAGGAGCCTTATACAATTTCCATCATCCTGAAGGAATATTTTGCAAATAAGCCCGGCTGGGATACCAGGGTGCTTGCCACAGATATTTCTCAGAATGTACTGCGCAGTGCAGTGAATGCTGTCTATGACGAAGATTCTCTCAAAGAATTGTCCCCGGCCTGGAAGAAGAAATACTTCCGTCCCGGAGAAGCCCCTGGTACGTATCATGTTACGCAGGATCTTCGGAACAATGTCATCTTCCGTACATTCAATCTGATGGATCCGATTAAGTTCCGTTTAAAATTCGACGTTATTTTCTGCAGAAATGTAATGATCTATTTTGACCAGGAGACAAAGGAAGCTCTCGTCAGAAGATTTTTTGACGCGACCAATGACGGCGGCTATCTTCTGATCGGGCATTCAGAGGGGCTGAACAAAGCCACAACGCCTTATAAATATCTCAAACCAGCGACTTACCGTAAGGTATCGTCAAAAACTCCGTAACAGGATGCGGTTTTTAGCCGCAAGAAAGGAATGATTTTTTATGAATAATTCAATCAAAGTGCTGGTTGTGGACGATTCGTCTCTGTTTCGACAGATGATCATACAGCATCTTTCCTCTCAGCCCGGCATTGAAGTCGTAGGCTATGCGATCAATGCGTTTGACGCAGGCCAGAAGATTCCCAGACTGAAACCGGATGTGCTGACTCTGGATGTGGAGATGCCCGGACTGAACGGAATTGAATTTCTCAAACAGCTTCTTCCGAAGAATCCGATTCCGGTCATTCTTGTATCTTCTTTAAATCTGAGTGTATTTGATGCGCTGTCCGCGGGCGCTGTAGATTTTGTCCGCAAACCGGATATGAGTACCAAAAATTCAAAAGATACATTTTTCGCCGGCCTGACGCTTAAGGTTCGGGCTGCGTCCAAGGCAAGGGTACGTGTGGCAGCCCGGCAGAACACCGGCAGTGCAGTAACCGCTCAGAATACACCTGCCAAGCCTATGCCCTTCCCGCCTATCCCGCGCACTGTCCTGGATTCCACTATCATCGGGCTGGGGGCTTCCACGGGCGGAACGGAAGCCACGCTTGCCGTCCTTCAGAAACTTCCGGCAAGTATTCCCGGCATCGTGATCACGCAGCATATGCCGGAGGGATTTACAGACATGTACGCACAGCGTCTGAACCGGATCTGCAGCATGGAGGTCCGCGAGGCGAAGAACGGCGATGTCATCCGTCCCGGGCTGGCTCTCATTGCTCCCGGAGCAAAACAGATGGAGGTTGTCAGGGCAGGAAATAATTACATCGTGCAGTGCCACCCCGGTCCCAAGGTCAGCGGACACTGCCCGTCAGTCAATGTCCTCTTTAACTCGATCGCCAAGAATGTCGCCATCAAAAAAGTCGGCATCATCATGACCGGTATGGGCAGCGACGGCGCGGAGGGATTGCTGCAGATGCGTCAGAAGGGCGCATTCACGATCGGACAGGATAAAGAATCCTGCGTCGTATATGGTATGCCCATGGTAGCTTACAATATGGGAGCGGTATGCACGCAGGCGTCCTGTGATAATATCCCTTCCGTCCTGCTGAATCATTTAAAAGGTTAGCCTGCTTTATCCGATCAGCGCTGACTGAGCTGAGTCTGAAAACAGATGTGTCCTATTCACATCTGTTTTTTTATCCCTTTTTTTGCGGGACAGGCTGTAATTAATTCTCTTTTTTTTGGTTATGATTTTCTAAGTTATGCCGATATTAAAATATAAAGTAAAACAAATAAACCCAACAATAAACAATGACTGCAAAGTTTAGAAAGGGAGTCCAGTATGAAAATAACAACAAATAATGTAATGAAAAGCTATCCTGATCTAAGAGTTCATACCAAGGAAAATCCTGCTCCTTCTGCAGCCTCGAGTGACGGCCATAGTTTTGATGCTTTGATCATACAGTCTAATCCACGGCAAATTGAAGAGCATACTTTTGCAGAGTCGGTTTCCCGTCAGTTATCTTCCGGGATGTCAGATACCGCATCTGCAGAGAAGGTTCAGGATTTAAAGAAGAAGGTTGCGGAGCATACGTATCAGATTGATGCATATGCCATTGCATCGAAGATTCTTTTGGTATAAGAAGCCGGCAGGTGTAAGTTGATTTCTCATATATTCTGCCGGCGTTCCACTGAACTATACCCAAGGGCATCCCATAATGGCCATACGGCCGTTTCATAAGGTATAGTTATATTATGATAGCAGGAGGATTTGCGTGTATGAGTGATTTTTCAGTTTTAGCTGATCTTATGAAAGATTTTATCGAATTTTTTGACACATTGATTCCAATAGAGCAAGATAAGCTTGATGCCGCCGTAAAGAACCGTGTTTCCATTATAGAAGATTATATGCACAAGGAACAGGCCGCGGTCATGCGCCTGAGGGGACTCGAACAGAAGCGCGAAGCAGAGCAGAAGCGTCTTGGATTAGAGGGCTGCACGTTCCGGCAGATTTTAGAAAAAATCCCGGATACGGATGCAGCCATGCTAAAGCCTCTCTTTGACAGGATGGACCATCAGGTCCGCACCATACAGACTCTGAACGGAAGTATCAGAGATGCGATTGAAGTCAATCTCCGGATGATCGAGTTGAATCTTGCCGGGGATTCGTCCGGCAGGGCAACCTATTCCGCAGCCGGTCAAAAGAATGAAAAAGAAAACACACGGCATTTTTCCAGCCGTTCCGTTTAGAGAACTGATTCGTTTATTACAATTAGGAGGAGGAACCACTTTATGATTCGTTCTACATTTGCCGGTCTCACCACCGCTCAGCTGGGTATGGCAGCCAGCCAGCGCGCCATTGACGTTACCGGACAGAATATTGCAAACCTTAATACAGAGGGATATACAAGACAGCGTCTTGACATTGCCAGTTTAAACATGAGAAACGGCAGTATCTATAATTCATCTAACAGTGCAAGAGTCGGTTATGGTGTTGATATCACAGGAATATCGCAGCTTCGCGATCCGTTCCTGGATGCTCAGTACCGTTCTCAGATTGCAAAGCTTGGAACAACAGATGCACATGCTGCAGGTTTGGAGAAGCTGCAAGTTTCTTTTGATGAGAGTACCACATCCGGTATCCGTGATGCTTTTATCAATCTCAGCAATGCACTTCAGACGTTATCCAATCCTGACGGATATACAAAAGAAAATGATACGGTTGTACGTTCCAGAATGCAGATCATCGTGAATCTGCTCCGCGAAAAGGCCGTTACCCTTCAGGATATCCGTACAGATGCACAGGAGAATTTCCAGTCTACAGATATCAAAGACCTGAACGGAACTTTGAAAAATATTGCCGAGCTGAACACCAACATTAAAAACAGCCAGATTCTTGGGAATCCTGCACTGGAGCTTATGGATGAGAGGAACCGTCTGTTAGATGAGCTTGGAAGCTACCTCCCGATCAATGTATCCTATAAGCAGAAGAATATCGGGGAAGGTTATTCCGTGCAGGTGATGAAGGTTTCCTTTACGGATTCAGACGGTGTGACCCATAACCTGATCGATGACGGACGTTATGGGCAGTTCCGGACAGACATCTCCGGACAGCCGGTTACTCTGACTCTTACCGATGCAGATGGATTTACAAATGAATTTACAGATAAGCTTACCGAAGGCACGCTGAAGGGGACTCTTGATTTCCTGAACAAGTCCGGCGATTTTGATGACACAGACTTCAAAGGCATCGGATATTATGAAAAAGTCCTTGATTCACTGGTTGAAAAGTTCGCAACAGAGTTTAATAATGCGAATGCGGCTATTGTGCAGGAAACGGTAAAAGATAACAACACAGGCAAGGAGTATTTTAAGTTTACGGATCCGGCAAATCCTGGCGTTACCGTATATAAGGATGAAAACGATAAATATTATACGGATGATCCTACTACTACAACTACTCCTGCTGAATTTACCGGCGATCCAAAAACTTTGAAACCGGTTTATTCTCAAAACAAGGAAGACCGTCCCCTTTTTGAAGAGATCGAACCTGGAAAAGGCTTTACAGCGCTGAATATCAAGGTGGCGACCGGCTGGCTGGAAGGTTCTTATGGAATCACTAATTCCAACAATATGGTAGATGGGGTGATCGGTTCTACGGCCAGTGAAAATATTGAGAACATGATCAATATGCTTTCTAAAGAATATGCTTTCTCTTCAGACAGCGTCACAAAGCCGGGAATGGACGTAAGGTTCTATACAGGAACATTCTACAGCTGTTTTGCAAATATCGAATCAACCCTTGGTATTGATCTTTCATCCATGACTACAACACTGGATAATCAGATCACTGTCCTGAACCAGACTGCTAATTCCAGAGACGGTATCTCAGGCGTACAGCTTGACGAAGAGGGTATGAACCTGCTGCATTATAATAAGTCCTACAGTGCAGCCGCAAGGCTTATGACGACTCTGGACGAGATGCTTGACAAATTGATCAATGGAACCGGCGTAGTCGGAAGATAAAGAGGAGGTTTAAAATGAGGATTACAACCAATGCCATATTAAGAAATTATAATAAAAACCTTTCCACTTCTATGAAGAATCTGGATACGATGAGAAGCCGGGTCATGACTCGACGGAAATATATGAGTACGGCTGAGGATCCTTCCAGCGCGCTGCGTGCAACTTCACTGGAGAGGAAATACGCAAAGAATAACGATTATCTGGAGACGGTAGACGATATTCAGTCACACCAGAACGCACAGGAAGATTCCGCAATGCAGATCAGTAATATTGCGCTGGTCCTGGCAAAGCAGTACGGAATTGAAGGAATGAACGGTACCAATGGCTCCAAGGAAACAAGGAAAACCTATGCCGATGCATGGAGAGGCGCTCAGCAGAGCATGCTGCTTTCCCTGAATGCCACTTATGGGGATGAATATGTATTTGGCGGAAGTGATGCCAAAAATCTTCCTTTTACTCTGGAAACGGATGCTAACGGTAAACAGGTACTGAAGTACCGCGGTGTGGATGTATCGGATCCTAATAACCAGGCTGCCCTGGAGGAATTATCCAAAGATACGCATTTTGTCGATCTGGGATTCGGGCTTGATGTGACCGATGCCGCAGGAGGCCAGGGCGCGTACAAAATAGATCCTGCTACTGCTTTTAATACGGCTCTTCCCGGAATCAATCTGGTTGGATATGGAGTCGATAAGGACAATGATCCCAAAAATATGATCCTTCTTGCCGGAATGGTTGCAGATGAACTGGAAAAAGAAGATTTTGACTATGACAAATATAAAGATCTTGTAACAAAGTTTGAAGATGGACGTAACGATCTTCTTTCACAAGTTACGATCCTTGGTACTCAGACAGAATTTTTGGCTACCACCAAGGAGAGACTGGAGAATAATGAAATCCAGCTTGCGGAAGATTATGAAAATGTAGTAAATGTAGACATGGCGGAAGCAATCATGGATTTCTCCTGGGCTCAGTATGTTTATAATGCTTCATTAAAAGTCGGAAATAATATTTTGACGCCTTCGTTTATTGATTACATGAGTTAGTTAAAAATATGAGAGAAGGGAGGAAAACTTATGAATCAACTCATTCAGATTACGACAGTTCCCATTCAATATGAGTTGAAGATCAATAATGCCCGGCTGGAATATTCACGTTCCAGCGCTGAATTGGAAATTCATAAAAATGATGGCGGGCTGTCTATCAAGAGCCGTCCTGTAAAGCTGAAGCTGGATTCATTTCAGGCAAGAAATTCTGTCGTGCCTACTACGACGACAAGCGTAAAGCAGGCTGCGCAGAAGGGACAGCAGGCAGCTTACAATGCCACTGCTCAATTGGCGCAGGAAGGTCAGCTTTTATTAAAAGCAGACATTGGGCAGGATGTGATCGGGCAGATCATGCAGCAGAGAACAGCTCAGCCTACAGGAGAGTTTCAGCTCGGATTTACTCCGTCCGCTCCTGTGGATATCAGCTACGAAGCTCCCGATCTGACGATCAATTATGAGATGGATAAGCTGAATTTTGATCTGAAGGTAGCTAACGGTAATTTCGAATTTATTCCAGGCAATATCGAAATGTCCATTACTCAGCGTCCTGAGGTATTGATTGAATATGTAGGCGGTCCGATTTATGTGCCGCCGAGTGCAAATCCGGATTATGAACCAGTAGATGTAAGGGCTTGAAAAAGCCCTTATATTTTTAACTATTTAGAACAGCGGCTGCGCAGGCAGAGGACAGTCTGCGCGCCAGGCAGATCTGCTGCCTGCTGTTATGCTTTACATCGTTTACCAGGAGGTATGATATAATTGGATATTAATGCAAAATATTTTGGACAAGTTTCATATGAGAAAAATGAAGCCATTCATATTATAAATGGACTGATTGGATTTGAAGCATATACGGAATATCTTCCGATTCCTTTTCATGAAGACAGCGACTCCCTGATCTCTCTGCAGAGTCTGGAGGATGAAACTCTTTCTTTTATACTGATGAATCCCTTTGGAATACGTGATGATTATTCTCCTTCTTTATCTGACGAGGATTTGAGAGAACTGGATGCAAATGCTTCTGAGGATCTCTCCTATTATGTAATCTGTGTCATGCGTGATTCTGTGGCAGAATCTACCGTTAACCTGAAAGCGCCTCTCGTTGTCAATGCACGGACCCGTCAGGCCAGGCAGATCATTCTGGATCAGTCGGAATATACATTCCGGCATATGCTTGGAGACATGATAAAGGAGGAATCATAGCATGCTCATATTACAACGCCGTAAAGGACAGTCCCTTACTATTAATAACAATATTACATTGACGATCGTTGATACGGGAACAGACTGGGTGAAGCTTGCGATCGATGCCCCCAAGGAAATACCGATTCTCCGTACAGAACTGGTAGAAGCAGCCGCTGAAAACCAGGCCGCCTCCCAGACCATCTCGAAAGAGATGCTCGATAAAATTTTAAAACAGAAGTAAAAAAATAGTGCTGCCGGGAATGAAGTTTGTATTCCGTATAGGATGTGATATCTGATAGATTTCACTATACAAAAAATACAGACATTCCAGACAGCACTATGATTTTTCATCCGAATAACGGGGTCGAATAATAGCGGTCCGCCGTATCAGGAAGTAATGCGACAATGGTCTTCCCTTTGTTTTCCGGACGTTTCGCCAGCAGAAGTGCTGCATACAGCGCCGCGCCTGAAGAAATTCCCGTCAGGACCCCTTCGTTTTTGGCCAGGAGCTTTGCTGCCTCGAACGCATCATCGCTTTCAACTGTAATGATCTCGTCATAGATTTCCGTGTTGAGCACCTCCGGGATAAAGCCTGCGCCGATTCCCTGAATCTTATGGGCACCGCCTTTTCCTTCGGAAAGCACCGGCGAGTCTGCGGGTTCCACTGCAATGATCCTGATATTTTCGTTCCGTGATCTGAGATATTCGCCGGTTCCCGTCAGGGTACCGCCGGTCCCTACTCCTGCCACAAAGTAATCTATCTTTCCGCCCGTGTCCTTCCAGATCTCAGGGCCTGTGGTCTTTCTGTGTACAGCGGAATTGGCCGGATTCACAAACTGTCCCGGGATAAAGCTGTCAGGAATCTCCTTTGCCAGCTCCTCCGCCTTGTCGATGGCGCCTTGCATGCCCATCGCACCGTCTGTCAGTACCAGCTCCGCTCCATATGCTTTTAAGATATTTCTTCTCTCTATGCTCATAGTCTCCGGCATGGTCAGGATAATCCTGTAGCCTTTGACTGCCGCAATCGCCGCAAGGCCGATCCCTGTATTTCCTGATGTAGGTTCTATGAGCACGGACCCCTGCTTTAAAATGCCCCTTTTCTCCGCATCCTCGATCATGGCTTTAGCCACACGGTCCTTTACACTTCCTGCCGGATTGAAATATTCCAACTTTACCAGGACTTCAGCCTCCAGGCCAAGCTTTTTTTCTATATTTATGACTTCCACAAGAGGGGTATTTCCAATTAACTCCAAGGTTCCTTTATATATATTGGGCATCATGTGATCCTTTCTATGTCAAATCCCGCGCGGCAGCAGCCAAAGCAGTCCGGCTTATTGCTTCACACGGATGCAAGATTTACAAGTGTCTTTACTTCAGAGATTCCTCCTGCAGCCTATCGAACTCTGCCATGCATTCATCGACAGTAGCGCCTCCCAGGAGCTTTCGGACGATCAGGCAGGTATTTCCCCACTGCTCCACCTTCATTCCGGCATTGGAACCAAGTACATACACATTCTCCTGAAGCCTGTCATTCAGCGGCTTTAATGCGTCAATACATTCAACCTCCACATTTTTGGACGGTGAGATCACTTTGTTATGTTCCGAGTAGAGCTGCAGCGCTTCATCGGAAAGGACAATGTCCAGAACATTCTTTGCATCTTCCACATGCTCTGCATTGGCGCCGATCCCATATCCTGTCATCGATACCACCGGCATCGGGCCACGGCTGCTGGGAAATCCAATCACTTTCATTTCAAACTCCGGATTTCCGTAAGAGGTCCCGCTGTTCGCCGCACTCCAGTATGCCATTACGATCGGGGTCTTCTGTGCCAGGAAGTCCGGTCCTTCTCCATCAATCGCCTCAGATACATAAGCCTTCTCTGCATCAATATATCCAAGGTCGATCAATTTCTGCAGATATTCAAAGCCTGGGCGCATATAGTCGCTGTATTTGCTTTCCCCATTATTCAGAGCTTCTATCTCGGCCTCCGTGTTTCCCCCATTGTACAGATCCGCGTATGCCTGGGCAAATACTATGTTTTCCAGCCACCAGCGATTTGCTCCGATGGGGGTCTCAATCCCATTTTCCTGAAATACCCGGCAGCATTCCAGCAGGTCTTCCGGGGTCTCCGGAAGTTCTAGCTTATACTTGTCAAACAGATCTTTATTGACAAACAGTCCGTTAGCCACAACCTCCTGCGGTATGGCTACCAGCTTGCCGTCTACCATATTTGCCGTTTTTACAATGTCTTTCAGATTCTTCACGCATTCCAGATCAGACAGATCCAGAAGATGGCCTTCCTCCCCCAATATCTGGATCGTATCCGGATTCAGCAGATACAGGTCATCCATATTGTTTCGGACACGGTCAAGCCCCACTTCGTCATAAGTCCTGTCCTCGTAGTCTTCTGCCGTATATGTCCTATACTCAACGGTCAGCCCCAATTCCTCTTCTGCCATGGAAACCGTCTTATCAAATGCACTTCTCGCCGCATTCTTTGCATTTGGCTTTGATTTTTCCATAGGGCCGAACAGGTTTACTACCTTTTTTTCTTCTTTCTCATTTTTGATCAGATTTTTGTCGATATCCCTTTTGCCCACGCAGGCAGACATAGTAAGGATTGTGATCCCTGCCAGAAACAATGCGGTTCCCTCTCTTAGTTTATGATTTGCTTTCATTCTCAAGTCCCCTCCCTGACAATTGTAAGTATCATTTACTTCCGGGATTCTTCCCTGACATCGCTTTTCACTATTTTAAGGCGTTCTTTCTTCAGGCATTAACCTCCTGCAGCTATGCTCCGTGTTCATTTGTGATTACATTTTTTGTATATATTGCTTTATGACCTTCTTCAGCAGGTCAACGTCTATGGGTTTTGCCAGATGGACATTCATACCTGCCTCCAGAGCTTCCTTTTCATCTTCCGCAAATGCATTGGCTGTCATCGCGATGATCGGAATCGTCTGCGCGTCTTCCCGATCCAGTGTCCGAATTATCCGGGTCGCATCGTAGCCGTTCATTACCGGCATCTGGACATCCATAAGAATAGCGTCAAACTCGCCTTCCGCCGCTTTCATAAAACGTTCTACTGCTGCCTGACCGTTTTCAGCCACTTCGCATTCTGCCCCCTCGATCGAAAGGATCTCCGTCAAAATCTCGGCATTGATCTCATTGTCTTCAGCAGCAAGGAAACGGAGTCCCTCCAGAGGCATATCTCCGGCGTCGTCCGACGTCGTCTTTTCCACTTCGCCTTTCTGCATTTCCAAGAGCTTTTCTTTAAATGCCGACACAAAAAATGGCTTCGGGAGCGTTTGCATATTCTCAATCTGGAGTGCTTCCTCGATTCCTTCGTCTTCGTAAGATTCCAGAAGCAGGATCGGCACCGTTGGCGGAAGCATTTCCCGCAGCTGTTTTGCAATACGGATGCTGCCCCTCTCCGCCACATTCCAGTCCAGCAGGATCAGATCATAGCCGGCATGACTGTCTGAAATCTGCGGACCGGCAGCTTCCGCGAGACCGGTTTCTGTGTTCTGCAAACTGTCCTCCTCTGCAAGGCAGGATTCCCGGATCTGCCGCAGAGCTTCCTCTTCACTGAGGACGGTATCCACATGAATCCCGGTGTCTTTCATCAGCGCCTGGATATTCTCGGCAGTCTCCGCATCGCCGTCCACAACCAGGATACGGGAAATCCCGCATTTATCCCAGAACTGCCTGTCGGCCAGGCCTTCCGGTATGCGAAATTCCAGTTCTACCTTGAAGATCGTTCCCTGGTCCACCTCACTGGATACGTCGATCGTCCCGCCCATAAGTTCTACTATATTTTTCGTGATAGCCATACCGAGGCCTGTTCCCTGGACTTTATTCGTGGTGCTGTTCTCTGCCCTGGTAAATGCATCGAAGATGGTTTCCAGGTATTCCGGCGTCATCCCATAGCCGTTGTCTTCCACCTCGATCCTGATGCGCTCATACTGGCTCGAACGCTGTTTCAGGCCGATGATCCGAAACCAGATACTGCCGCCCTCGGGCGTATATTTTACAGAATTGGAGAGAAGGTTGATCAGGATCTGGTTGATCCTCGTCTCATCCCCCAGTAAATATTCATGCCTGATGCCTGTCACTTCCAGGTGAAAGCTCTGAGCTCTTTCCTGTGCCATGGGACGTATGATCGCATCTACGGAAGATACCAGGTCGTTCAGGGTAAACTCTTCAACTGAAAGAACCACCTTCCCGCTCTCAATCTTGGAAACATCGAGAACATCATTGATAAGACTGAGCAGATGCTGGCCTGAGGCAGTGATCTTCTTCGTATACTCTCTTACTTTTACAGGATCTTCCGCATCCTTAGCAAGCAGCATAGTAAATCCCAGGACCGCATTCATCGGAGTCCGGATATCATGCGACATATTGGACAGGAAGGTGGTCTTGGAGTTGCTCGCAATCTGCGCAGCCTGCAGCGCTTCCGCCAGACGCTGGTTGTGGATTTCCCGTTCAGCCTCCCGCTCTTTCCGAAGCTTTTCCTGCTGCCTCTCGTTGAGGTAATACAGTGTACAGCAAAGGAAAAATGCGACCAGCATGATCATGATCACGATAAAAATGTTCTGATTTACGGTGCGCCCTTCCTGCTGTATCGCCTCGATCGGCACATATCCGATCAGGTAGATCGTCCCCTCGTTCACGGCCCACATATAGTTCAGAGCACTTTTTCCCTGGATGTCGTGATAGAACAAAATATTGTCGCCGTTCTTGACACAGTCGGCAACCTCTGCCCGGAGTCCTTCTTCCAGGATATTGTTGGCCCGGTAAAAGTCTTCCAGATTCAGGTGGCCCGCATCCCGCTCGCCCATTCCCTTAGGCTTCAAGACAAGACGTTCACTCTTGGTATCCATGATATAGAGCATAGCGTGCCCGTTGTAAAACCCATCCGGCAGCGACCGGTCAAGCGCATCATACACGTATTCGATATAAAGCACTGCAATCTCCCGTCCATCTTTTTCCACCGGGCACTTGATCGTATAAGCCCACGTGCCCATATAATTTACATAAGACTGAGAGATCGGCAGTCCGTCAATATTCTTTCCTGATGAAAAGTCAAGCTCTTCCTCGGTAAATATATCTCCGGTATTGGACACGCCTTCTTCCTCCCCGGAGAATATCAGCGACATCTTTACCATAGTCTGATTCCTGTCGTAAGCGCTGACAAATCCCTCGGGATCCTCAATATCCGCGATCTCCTGCGCAATAAGCTTCTGAAATTCGGCTTCCTTCAGCAGGATAGCTTCTATCGTCCCCTTCATCAGCTCCAGGCTCTCACTCAGGTTCTGAATGGCTGAATCCGACATCTCCCCTGAAATCTTGTGTGCTACGGAGAATATGACTGCCCCGAAGATACTGAAAATCAATATAATAGAAAGAAGCAGAGGAAAACTTTTGTCTTTCTTTCTTCGATTCTGCTTCTTTTCTTCTTTTTTTTCTTCATTGTTATTCATTTCTCTTTTCACTGGATGACCCTTTTCAGCAATGGAATGATACAAATGGATTATTACAGTAATATTATACCTCTTTACATAATTTGGTGTCAATATGAATCCAGTTTTTATCCCCAAGGGCCGTGAACTGTAACGCTGGATACTGTTACTGGAGCACCCAAAGGGTGTGAACAGTAACGGCATATCAGTATGTCAAATCAGAAAAAAAAGGGGGGCTGTTGAGGAAAAGAAATAAAAAGAGGGGCTGTCAGGGAATGCTGTCTTTCCGCAGGCTATTGCTGCAGGGTATCATGAGCCGCAGCAATATCGGCAGTAATACAGTCATTTCCCTACGGCCCCTCTGGGCGGTCGTATCAGATCATGCATACCACAACGCATGGTTTGTGGTGGATACCGCATCTGCACCGGCGGACAGCGCCGTGATGACATGCTTTTTTTCTGACAGGAGCCCTCCGGATATCACCGGAATGTTCACGGCATGTTTGACCTGCCTGATAATGTCCGGCATGATCCCGGGCATGATCTCTATGGCGCTGGGCATGGATAGCTCCACCTGTTTCTCCAGGGAATTTAATGCGATCGAATCCACCAGAAAGGTCCTCTGTATCGCGATAAAGCCCTGCTTCTGCGCCTCCTTCACAAGATTTGGCTTTGTGCTTACGATTCCGTCCGCACCGGCATTTCTCAATATAAATTCTACGGATACATCCCGGATCGTCATACCGGATACAAAATCCATATGTACAATGGGGATTTTTCCGTGAGTCTTCACCTGCTTTACGATCTCTGTGATATTGCAGATGGAACCATACAAAATAAATATGATCCTGCATTGTGTTTTAAAGCATTCCTGCAGGTCTTCCTCATTTCTCACTGCAGCGATCATCGGAAAATCTGCGAGTATTTCAGATAGTTTCATGCTTTTATCTCTCCTCGTATAATTACATCTTCCTTGAGTTTGTGGTTTGATCTGTTCGGTTAATTTAGAGTATATCGGTTTGACTCAAATTTTCAAGACCCCTTGTTATGAAAATATAAATAATGCAAAAAAAAATCTGCCAGGTCTTTCCCGGCAGAATCTTGTCCCCGAATACCGGATGTGCTATAGTGAACATATAATTGCAGACGCGTTAGTACATAGTATTATGTATCAAAAAATGATGCGCAGATTGTCTGCGCTGCAGGTAGCTGCAGAAA
>Ga0137306_100127_pt1 | contig 122745 bp, 120 predicted proteins | sample Inofroosms_March_FD_97187 | JGI IMG/M metagenome (GOLD analysis project Ga0137306, IMG submission 97187) | Mouse cecal microbial communities from Vienna, Austria - N-Acetylneuraminic and N-Acetylglucosamine D2O microcosms_March | ecosystem: Host-associated > Mammals > Digestive system > Large... | reverse complement strand
TGATCCGCAAAGGCCAGTCCATCCACCATATCTGTTCTAACAATCCCGACGAGATCATGTTCTCTGAAAAGACCATCTATAATTATGTGGATGCCGGCATCTTTTCTGCCAGAAACCTGGATCTTCCAAGAAAGGTCTCTTATAAGCCCAGGGCTTCCTCCCATGACTCTTTCAAAGTAGATAAGGCTTGCCGCGTCGGCCGTACTTATTCCGATTTCCTCTCTTTTTTAGAAGGCTGGCCCGACTGCCCCATTGTTCAGATGGATTCCGTCGAAGGACGTAAGGGCGGGAAAGTCCTGCTGACCCTGCATTTTGTCAAATGTGAGTTCATGCTTGCCTTCCTCAGGGACAGGAACACCGCCGCTTCCGTATTTGATGTCATCGAACGGCTTTACTGGGAACTGCGCCCGGACAGGTTCATGAAGCTTTTCCCGGTTCTTTTGGGAGATAACGGAAGTGAATTCTCAAATCCTGTTGCTTTGGAGATTGATGCGGAATTTAATCACCGTACACGGGTATTCTATTGTGACCCGTCTGCACCTTACCAGAAAGGCGCTGCGGAAAATAATCATGAATTCATTCGGAGAGTTCTTCCAAAGGGAACAAGCTTTGATAATCTTTCACAAACGGACGTGAGCCTTATGATGGATCATATCAACTCTTATTCACGGGCGAGCCTTGGGGACTACAGCCCATATGAAGTGTTCCGGATGTTTTATGGACAGGAGATTTTAGACCTCCTGGGCGCACATCTCATTTCCCCAAATGATATCACGCTGCGCCCAGAACTTCTAAAATAAACAAAAACCAAAAATACCAGCAGCACACTGGGTTCCCAAGTACATAACAGCTGAAATGAGGGTGGAATTTAATATTTCAAAAAAATGGTTAAATTGTACCCACGCTGTTTTGCGCCCAAAAATCAGGTGTTTTTGGTGGTTTTACCCTCATCATAACATAAAAATACCAGAGATAAACCTTTTTTGAGCATAAAAATTTATCTCTGGTAGAATTTACCCTTACAAGGTGGAAGTTACCTCTTCATTTCACCATTAGTTTTTATATGCCATGATTGTTGCACTTTTTCCGACAGTTATTCATAGCGGGCAATGGCTTCTTCGATCCGCCTTTTTACCTCTTCTGCGATTTCATTGGATTTCATATGCTGATATTCTTCAGAATACATCGGTTTTAAATAAATCAGCTTTACGGTTACCGGGCGTATGGAATTTTCATCAAAAGGAACGAAGGCATTAATCAGCGCACAGGGCACGATAGGGCATTTTGCTTTCTGGGCAGCTTTAAAGCTGCCTCCTTTAAATTCCAAAAGCTTATTTCCGTTTCTACTCCTGTGTCCTTCCGCAAAAATGATGTAATTGCGCCCTTCTTTTACTTCTTTTGCAACCTGGTTAATAATCTGCATAGACTGGCGCAGATCTTCCCTGTCCATGGCAAGAGAACCCGTAGCCTCAATTGTCTGTTTCAACAAAATAACATCCTTTGCTTCTTTTTTAATGACAAAGGCAAAGGGTCTGGGGCAGGAATACAAAAATGTCAAAACATCAAACAGCCCCTGATGATTGGGGTAAAAAATAAATCCATCCTCTTTCGGAATATTCTCCTGTCCATGTACTTCTATCGTAATATTACCGGCACGAATCCCATGGGTAGCAATGTTCTTTGCAATCAGAAATCCCGGCATATAATCTCCATTATAATTTTTACCCGCTTTCCACAGTTTAAAAAACATAAAAGGAACCAGGAACAATTTTCGAATAACCATTAATGCAATACGCATAGAAACCTCTTTCTAATTAAATTCAATATCTGGTATTTCATAGGAATCAATCTACATATATATAGGTAAAAACTCATTTTACCCATTCCAGACAAATTTTATATTTTTATGTATTATGCAAAAACCAATTTGTCTTATTCCTGCTCATAGGCTTTGACGGCTGTTTCATACAAATTGTTTCCGTCCTTGTCTATAACCACGATGACCGGAAAATCCTTTACCTCCAATTTGCGGATTGCTTCCGTTCCCAAATCGTCATAAGCAACTACTTCCGATGATAAAATAGATTTGGATAAAAGTGCGCCTGCCCCTCCTACTGCCGCAAAATATACGGCGCCATTCCTTACAATGGCGTCCCTGACCGCCTCGGTTCTTTTTCCTTTTCCAATCATTCCACGCAGCCCTAAGTCCAAAAGCTCAGGGGCATATTTATCCATACGGCTGGCTGTAGTAGGTCCCGCAGAGCCGATAGGTCTTCCTTCTCTGGCCGGCGAGGGTCCCATATAATAAATAATATTGTTCTCCATATTTATGGGTAAAGACTGGTTATTCTGCAGTGCTTCATACATTCTTTTATGAGCAGCATCCCTTGCAGTATATATTGTACCGGTTATATAAACATAATCTCCGGATTTTAGTTTTGCAGCATCTTCTCGGGATAATGGGGCATTGATATATTGGTCCATTTTTCTTTCCTCGTAAATCTTTCTATATATTTTCCACTTTGTTACAGTACTCTGACACTGTGCCTGTTGACATGACAGCAAATGTTAACCGCCACAGGGAGTCCCGCAATATGGGTAGGATAAGTATTGATGTTCACAGCCAGCGCAGTTGTGGTACCCCCCAGCCCTCCCGGCCCGATGCCGGTTTTATTTATTCTGGTCAAAAGCTCTTCTTCCATTTCTTTTACATATGGAATAGGAGAATGTTCATCTACCGGTCTGGTCAGGGCTTTTTTTGCCAGCAAAGCACATTTTTCAAAAGTGCCTCCCACTCCCACTCCGACTACCATAGGAGGACAGGCATTAGGACCTGCATCTTTAACAGCTGTTAATATGGCGTTCTTTACGCCTTCGATGCCGTCAGCCGGCTTCAGCATAAATACACGGCTCATATTTTCACTGCCAAATCCCTTAGGCGCAACGGTTATTTTAAGCTCGTCCCCGGGAACGATCTCATAGTGAATGACTGCCGGCGTATTATCTTTTGTATTTTCCCTGATCAGAGGATCCTTTACTACTGATTTCCGAAGAAATCCTTCCACATAACCTTTCCTGACACCTTCTTGAATGGCGTCTTCCAGAGAACCTCCTTCAAAGTGAACATCCTGCCCCACTTCCATAAAAATAACCGCCATTCCGGTATCCTGGCAAATGGGAATCATATCCTCTCCGGCAATATTCAGGTTTTCCTGAAGCTGGCACAAAATCTGTTTCCCTAAGGGCGCTTTTTCTTTTTCACAGGCATCCTCCAGGGCGGTTTTCATATCTTTTGTAAGAAAATGATTTGCTTCAATGCACATTTCCTTGATATTTTGCGTCACTTCTGAAATTTGTATGGTTCTCATTGAATTATCCTTTCCGCGATTCCTTATATCTATTTTTCCTTCTTTTTGCATTTATTATGGAAATAATATTAACACACTCTTCATATTATATAAATTTTTATTTTCAATTTCAACGAAAAAAGCCATACGATCTGCTTTTTGTGATTTTTTAAGCAGTTCTATGGCACTTTTCGTTTTTTTCTGTGGCAAAATATATAATTTTAGAATTTTACTAAACTCTTTGAATAGGAGACCGGAAAATATAGCGGGATTTTATATTCTTTTCAGAAACAATATCTGTATTGCGGTATACGCTCAGCAATAGTCCCGTCAGCACTCCATTGACAACAGCATTTCCCAGTCCATAGGATAAAAACGGCATGCTCATCTGGGCAAAAACATTGAAAACCGCTATATTGGAAAGAAGGTAGAAAATGCTTTTTACAAACAGCAGGCATACGCAGCTAAGGCTGATAACAGACCCCAACTGGTTTTTTTGCTTAAAGCTTAACCGGAATGCCTTCCACAAAAAGAAAGCAACGATTCCCAAAACCGCCACAGTAAATACCACACCAAAGTACATCAGCATAGATGTTACCATATAATCATTCTGAATAGCGGGCAGAGACTCAAGAGGCAGTTCTTTATTTCCAAAAAGACTGATATGATTCAGTTCTTCCCGTATTACTTTTATATAGTAGGATTCCTCTGACTGGGCAAATAACGACCTGATTCTTGCCGCCTGATATTCTCTAAGCAGCAGGCCGCTTTCCGTATGGAACGCAGAAACTATCAAAATACCCGGAAAAGCTATGGCAGGAGTCCATATAAGCGCAAGCTTTCCCGCCTTTTTTTCTCCAAACCATCCTTTTAAAATGGAAATGGTCAAAATGAACAGCACAGCTATGGACAATTCTATTATTCCACCTGCAGTTGACAGGCTGGGAATGATACTAAACCTCGCTGCAACATAGTGAGCCATGCATATCAGCAGCCCCCTCATTCCTTTTCCCCTAAAGCAAAAAACCATTGCCGCAAATAAGGGCGTCATTAATGTAGCAATACAATATCCGAAAGTAAAGCGTAAAGAATTCGGCAGATAATTTTGCATAAAATGATATGCCAGAATGCAGATGCAAGCCGACCACCAGATTATTACCGGATGTTTTCCCAAAAAGGTATAATCAATGGCGCATGTGACCGCTATTACCGCAAAGCCTATTAGTGTATTCAAAACTGCATTGCCGATAAGACTATCCCTGATAGTCGTTGCGTTGGTATCGTTAGAAAGGCATCCTGTTTTAAAAATAGTAATTTGCATTAATAAGCCTATCATGCTTAGCAGGGCAGCTAATATAATAAGCTCCCACTGCATTCTGGGTCTGTGAACCCGGTCTAACGCCACTCCCGTTTCTACAGGATCGCCCATTTCCACAACAGCCCTATTTACCGCTTCATCCTTTTCCATTCCATTCTTTATGTAGGCCTCAGCCTGATCGTTAATATGGTTTTCTATTTCCTCTACAACCATGGGACGGGCTTTTTTACAGCGTATCTGTTCCGAAAGCGTATCAAGATATTCATGCAATTCCATAAACGGCACCTCCCAACACACCGGTAACCGCACCGGAATACTCTTTCCATTCTTCCTGTTTAGTTTTTAAAAAGCTTTTCCCTTCTTTTGTAATGCTGTAATATTTTCTGACTTTTCCTGATGCTTCTCTTTCATAAACCGTCAAATATCCTTTTTCTTCCAAAGAATGCAGCAGGGGATACAAAGTCCCTGCTTTCAGAACAAAGACATTTTGGGAACGCTTTTGCAGGGTTTCAATCATTTCATAACCATACATGTCTTTTTCCGATAATAATTTTAAAAGCAGCATGGTGGTGCTTCCTGAAAGTAAGCTTTTGTCTATAGGCATTTCTATTCCTCCTGTCATTTATTATGTTGATAAATACTAATTGCGCGCTATTATATAGACAATCTATATATCGGTTATCTATATAATAGCATGAATATTCTTTCTGTCAAGAGGATTTTTTAATATCAGAAGCCGACGGAGCTTATTTTTAGTAAAATCAAAAAAGAAATTTTTTGACAATTTTTGTAATATATTTTATTTTAAGCCGCCTCTTCCATATATTCCCTGTAATCTTCTTCACTTGCAAAAAGCATATATCCGCTTCCCGTAAATCCCATATATCCGTCTGTCACTACATATCCTTTCATAAATAGAACCTCCTTTGCTAAGCTAAAATGTTCCTGTTACTTGTTTTAGTTTAACAAAGGAGGTGTCCTATAAAACGGTCTTATATTTTGTATTTATAACCTTAAATCCATTGAATAAATGCTGTTTTATCCTTTCGGTTATAGCCGGCCTGTCAATTCTTTGGGGTATTGCATACAGGAATATCACAATCGTTTTTTAGAAGATAAAACCCAGCAATACACCTGTTGCAATCGAAATCGCACCCGTCAAAATAAATATGCTTCCCATTATGGCAAAAGAACTCTGTTTTGTTAAAGATGCCTGTTCCGGCTTTTCAGGATTATAGTAAATTGTCCGGGGTTTATTCATTTTCCGCTTGATTTGCCCCTGATTCCAGGAAATGTTGCTGGCTCTTCTATATTCCATGCCGTTTACACGGTAAGTAAAAATAGGACAATACATTCCCGGTTCAGAGCTGCCCATATAGATGCCGATTGCTGTATGTCCTGAACCGCTGTTATTATAATCATAGGCATTAATGCACATATCAATAATTCTTCCCTCAGTTTCCGCTGTGCATTTAAATTTTGCTTTTCCTACCATAACAAAAATAACGCCTAATACAAAAAACAGCATTCCTACTCCTTCAAATACGTAAACTCCAACCATTTTCCTTTTCTCCTATCAATGATTTTTTATAATGCAATTCTAAAATTTTAAGCTATCCGAAATATCCTTTCATCTCAAAATCTTCAAATATTTTTAGTCATTAAGTCTTATCTCTTTGATTATTACATAAATTTGAAAATATGCAATCGATTTATTATGTTTTTTCGCTGGAGGAGAGTACTATTAAGCTGGAGGAGGATAGGCTTCAGCTGGCGGAGAAGGATATTCCGTTAGAACAGCTAAAAGAAGAAATTGAAGCATTAAAGAAAAATCTGAATTCTTTCTCTAAAACCTAATGCGCTCTTCCCTCTTATGGGATGTATTCTCAGTAATGATTACAAGGCAAAACGCTTCGGACAGTCATTCTTTCTGCTGCCCGGAGCGCCTTTTTAAATCAGTTCATTATTTTGCATTACAATGACTATTCTCTTTTTGCCGTTACACCTTTTCTATCACAATTTTATAAATCTTATCCTGCTTTAGATCATACTGCTTTGCAAAGCTGCCTTCATTTACGGCGATTGTTGCAAATGACGTAAGTCCGTTAAAAAGCACTTCTTTTCCCTTTTCAACATATCCAAAGGATTTTTCATAGGGAATGACTCCTTCAAACAACAATGTGGATTCGTCAAATATTTTCACGGTTGTTTTATCTCCGACTTTAAAACCACACTGTGCAAGGTCGGCATTTTTAATAGAGGTACCCGCGCTGCCAAAGGGATCAAACCATAATATGCTTCCTTCCACGCCATTATCTTTTTTGCAGGATGCATAGGTTTTATGCAATACGATTTCTTCCAAGGGGTATTGGGGTCCCACCTCTTCAAAAGTAATCAGCCCCGACGCAAGCTTAGCCGCACAGTAGGAAAACAGGTCCCGACCGTGAAAAACACTGATTTCCATAGTTTTGGGATAACGGTTTACGGCCTCGTCTATTTCCCTTATTTCTTCTATACCGATCATCTGATGTAAATAAGTAAGGGTTCCGTTGTCCGGTGTTACCACATAGCTTCCGTTCTTCAGTTTTGCCACACTGGCACGCCTGTCAGTTCCGACTCCGGGGTCTACTACCGAAACAAATACAGTTCCTTCCGGCCAGCACGGAACCGTATACTGAAGGCAGAAAGAAGCAGCTTCAATATCAAAAGCGGGTAATATATGTGTAATATCAAATATCTGCAGCTGGGGATCAACTATTTTGCAGATTCCATGCATACACGATACCAGCCCCGAATCCGTTCCAAAGTCTGACTGCATTACAATAACAGGTTTCATATCCATCCTCCTTAGCGTTTTTCTATTTTCATCGTCCAGTCGCTTCCTGCATGTAAATCATATTTTTCCGCCATATTTTCGCAATTAAGCGCCGCCTGGATGTGCAATGATTCACTTACCATCAGCAGAGGTTTTCCTTCTTCCACAAAGCCGAAAGACTGGCAAAAAGGAACTTCTCCCTCAAATGCAGGAGCATCCTGTCCTTTCTTCCTGATTGTCACATGAACATAATCTCCATATTGAATATTTTCTTTTTCAAAAACCTCCGCCGGTATGTTGGAACAAATTAAGCCGAAATGATAATCCGCATTGGCGATCATACCTGTGATTACGGATTTTTCCACCTTATAAGGAATCAGCTCATGGGTTACAATTTCGTTTACATCATAAGCAGGTCCAACCTCCTCAAAGGTAATGATTCCTGACGCCAGTCTGGCCCCGCAATATGCAAACAAATCTCTTCCATGGAAAATATTGCATTTCTCCGTATTTTTCAAACGGTTGATTTTTTCGTCTATGACACGGACTTCCTCAATACCGATTCGTTCTTTTAAATGTGTCAGTGTGCCGTTATCGGGCGTTACCACATAACTTCCGTTTTTCAGTTTTGCCACGCTGGCGCGGCGGCTTGTTCCTACGCCCGGGTCTACAACGGAAATAAATACGGTTCCCGTGGGCCAGAAATCCACAATATAATCCAGGGAAATGGAAGCCTGGTATGTGTCAAAATTATTGATATCATGGGAACAATCAAATATTTTTAATTTCTTATCTACCATGGTGCAGACTCCCTGCATGGTACAGACAGCGATTCCTTTTCCGAAATCTGTCTGCATAACGACTGCTGCTTTTTTTTGCTTCATTATAATTCCTCCTTGTCCTAAAATTTCATCTATCATTACTGTCTTATTTAAATCCAGCTATTCATTTTATTTTTTACTGTGTTTATTCCGCTTTATTATATTTAACGGTTTTGCTTCTTTATTTCATCATCTTGTCCTGTCCGCCGCCTTATTCTATGAATTATTTCATGATAGAGGCAAATTTTTCCGTAGAATATTCCTCGCCGGCACGCTTTTTATCCAGTTCGACTCTAAGCAGATTCATTTCCTTATCCTTTAATGGCGTTAAAAGCATTACAAGTCCGGAACCGATCATAATAATGCCGGGCAGGATGGTAAACATCGTTCCGATCATACCCAATGCAGATTCATTCTGTACTTCCAGTTCCACATTAAATCCGCTTTTTTCTAAAAGGATACCCTGGATTGCCGCTGCTGCAGCTCCGCCTAATTTTAACAGGAAGGAATAGTATGACATGATGATTCCGTCCCGGCGGGTTCCCGTTTTAAACTCGTTGTAATCCACCACATCAAACAAGAAGTTAAATATACACAGCCAGTATGCGCAGGTTCCAAGGCCGGTAAGCGCTACGTACACACAGCCTACGCCTATATTGGGAATGCCTGTGAATTTTGCCATAATCATTACCAGACCGCTGAAAACCATTGTCCCCACAAAAACATTGGTTTTATTGAACTTTTCTACCAGCTTTGCGATAACAGGGCTGAACAAAATGGCTACAATGTTGCTGGTGGTAAACATCATGGAAGCCTGGGCTTCGCTTAATCCCATGTTGTAGCAGACATAATACAACAGGCTGGAATTAAAGAGCGTCATGTAAACATTTGCCAACAGCGCACAGGCAATGATAAGCAGATACGGCTTCATTTTCATCAGACACACAATGTCCTTAAAAAAACCGCCCACATTCATTTTTTCCTGGTTATTGCTTACTTCTTCCACCGATTCCTTTCCTCTTGTAAACCTCCACATCAAAATAATGGATACAACGGATATAACCGCTGCCACCGCCGCCATAATGGACCATGCGTCTCCATCTGTGAATCCTTTTTCCACCAGCTTTGCCACGCCAAAGGTAGGAACCGAGCTGGCACAGAAGAGGCCCACATAGCTTAGTACATTCCGGTATGCCTGTACCTTTACTCTTTCGCTGTCATCTTCCGTAATCACAGAACCGAAAGAATAATATGCGATGTTAAATGCCGTATAGGACAGCCAAAACACAAATACCATTATGAGATAGTAAGCAATCTTCTGCGTCTGGGGAAGGTCCACCTTTAAAAACATTAAGAGCATAGCCGCTCCCAACGGAATTGCCGAACCCAGCATCCAGGGCCTTCTTTTTCCGTATTTTCCCTTTGTATTATCAATCAAATATCCTACAATAGGATCGGTAACAGCATCCCAGACAACGCCTGCAGATATGATCATGCCCGCTACAGCCGGACTGATACCGGCAATTGTCGTCATAAAAAACGAAAACAGCGCAATAACAAAATTGTAAGAGGTCGCATCTCCGATGCCTCCCACGGCGTATCCTAAAATTTCACTGACTTTTAGTTTGTTTTTATTCATCTGTTATCTCCTTTCATTTGAATTGTTCCCCATTTTCCGTATTTTTTAAATCCCATTCTTCGAAAAATGGTATATTCTTGTTCTTCCGGAGCAAACACGCATGGTATTCTGTTCTGCTTGTGTATTTCGTTACATAGCATCTGCACAACAGCCATTGCATACCCTTTCCCGCGTTCGTCGGGCACAACGCAGATTCCTCCCAAAAAACAGGTTTCATCTGTGGATACGGCGCTATTTCCGTGCGCCACTAATTTTCCGTCTTTTTCCAGCAGAACATGAATGCCCTCTCCCTTTTCTATCCGGTTTTCAATCATTTCCTTTTTGGCGTATATTTCTCTAAATTCGGGAAAGCTCATTAAAAAGTCATAAATGACATTCACATCACGCATCCCGGCTATCCGTATTCCCGGCAAATTGCCGCTAAAGTGCTTTACGGATTTTTTTTGCGCATATAAATTATTAGCCTTCATGCTGTCTGATAATCCCAAATAGTTTGCAACCTTTTTCACGACTTCCAGTTCGCCCATTATATTCGTAATTTCCGGCAAAATATATTTGCTGATTTCTTCCGGTTCAATACTGCCCCTAACCCTTGAAAATATCAGGTTATTATAATATTCCAGAAAAACGCCTTCACAAAAATTCTCATTCTCCATCATATAGATTGTCTGATAGGGCTTATCAAATCTGTATCGCTCCATATCGGCAATGATATATGTATGAAGCATGGAATCCCTTTTTAAAAACCGGAGCAACATTTCTTCATCTTTGTCATTACATATCCGAATCATCCGCCTTCTCCCTGCTTCTCCTTTCTATTTATTTTCCGTTCTACTTGTTCAACATGTTCAACATGATTAAAGTCTAACATAGTCCGCTCTTCTTGTCAATATCTGATTATTATGATACAATGTGCATTAATGCAAATAGTATTTTTACAATATCCGCCACTGCAAAAGGACGACTGCAGACACTTGTGACTGTGATATCATCAACTTGTTCATCAAGTTTAAAGGAGATGTTTTATTGAATACAAAATTACACCCGGAAAACATACCTGCTTATATCGGGGTATACAATTCTCTATATAAAGACATTACCGACGGCATTTATCTTCCAAATGAAACTCTTCCCGGAGAAACCGCCCTTTCACAAAAATACGGCGTCAGCCGCAATACTTTAAGGCAGGCTCTTGCCATTCTCCACGAGGACGGCATGATCATTAAATCCCAGGGAAAGGGTACGCTGATAGCACCCAGCGTCAAGCATTCTTCAAAGGAACAAATCATCCACCCGCTTCTTTCCATGAATAAGCTCCCTATTACGGAAACTGCCATAACCTACAATTACGGGGCTCCAACGGATATTGCAAGAGACCGTTTATCTTTAGGAGCCAGCGACCTGGTTTTGGCATGCAATTGTGTTTTTCAATCGGAGAAGACCGTTTTAGGGTATTCATTTACCCAGATTCCGGCTATGTTTTTCGATGAATTGAAGTTAAATACGTCAGATACGGGGTCCATTAAAGAGTTGATCTTAGAAACGTTGTTTCACTATTCCAAAAAGATGGACATGAATATCAAGCTGATTCATGCAAATGCCATGGAAATCGAATTTTTAAAGATTCCTTTAGACACTCCTCTAATTTTGATCGAGGCTTTACATCTGGATAAAACGGAGCGTCCTTTTGCAAGAAATAAATTTTATTTTATTCCGGAGTATTATCATTTAAATTTTGTGATCAGCAATCAGAACATCGGTCCAAAATAAAAATATGCAGACGGGTCAAGTAACCGTCTGCATATGTTCTATTTACACCAGCTTTTCCAATATGGACTCTCCAATCAGACTGTCCGGCAGATCCACGGCAAAGTTTTTTGCAACGGTTGCCCCGATAACTCCAAAGGTATCCGAATCTTCCAGCTTTGCCTGACCGGACATGGACTTTGCATACATTAGTAAGGGAACTGTCTCTCTTGTATGGTCCGTTCCCGTATGGGTGGGGTCATTTCCATGGTCAGCGGTCAGCATGACAAGGTCATCCTCTCCCAAAACTGAAAGGAGCTCTCCCAGCTTCACATCAAATGCTTCTATTTCTTTGCCATAGCCTACAGGATCTCTCCTATGTCCCCACAAAGCGTCAAAATCAACCAGATTTGTGAACACAAGACCTTCTTTTAATTCCTTCGCTTTTTGGATGGTCTGCTCCATTCCGTGAACGCTGCTTTTGGAATGCTCGCTTTCCGTAATTCCCTGGCCTGCAAAAATATCTTCTATTTTGCCGATTCCCACTACCGGAATCCCGCTTTCTTTCAGGAAATCCAAAACCGTTTTCTCCTCCGGGGCAAGGGCATAATCCCTTCTGTTAGGAGTGCGGCGAAATTCTCCTTTTTTCAGCCCTGTATAGGGGCGTGCAATGACCCGTCCCACTCTCCACTCTTCCTTCATGGTCAGTTCTCTTGCGATTTCACAATAACGGTAAAGAGTTTCCACTCCCATGGTTTCTTCATTTCCGCAAATCTGCAATACGGAATCTGCGGACGTATACACAATCAATTCCCCGTTCTGTATTTCCCGCTCCGCAAGCTCTTCCAGTATTTCCGTTCCGCTGGCAGCCTTATTTCCTATTATTTTCCTTTGGCATCTTTCTTCCAGTTCCTTGATCAATTCATCGGGAAATCCCGTTTCCGTAAATGTACGGAAAGGTTTTGTTGTCAGAATACCCATCATTTCCCAATGACCGGTCATTGTGTCTTTTCCGGTACTGGCCTCTTTTAAGCGCATCCTATAACCGAGGGTTTCTTCGTCCTCTGTCACACGGCACAGGTTTCCCATTCCCAGTTTCCGTAAATTGGGAATCGTAAGGCCCTGCATCCGTTCCCAGATATGAACAAATGTATTTGTTCCTTCGTCTCCATATTCTGCCGCATCCGGCATGGCCCCGATTCCAAGGGAATCCAGCACAATCAAAAATATTCTTTTATACCGCATATACCATTCCTCCTTTTTTATTTAACCGCCGATTCTAAAGCCAATATGATCATTTTTTCAAAGGATAGCTGCCGTTCCTTCGCGGTAGCCTTTTCTTCTGTTTCAAAGGAATCGGATACAGTCAAAATACATGCCGCTTGTTTTCCCAATACATTTGCATTGTGGAATAAAGCAAAGCTTTCCATCTCTACACACTGGCAGCCGTAGATATCCCTGATTTTTCTATAATTATCCACTCCCGGCTCCTGATAAAAAGCGTCTGTTGAATGAATGCATGCCCGGACAACGGGAATTTCCAGCATTTCACTCATTTTTTTAATTGTATCATTTAACCGCTTTTCCGGAAACAGAAACTTTCCCTCAAACCCGCTTTGCGTTTTTGCATATGCGGACTGGCTCCATACTTTTTCTGCCAGAACAATATCAAACAGCTTCAACGACTGCGTATAGCTCCCTGCGCTTCCAATCCGTATAATCTTATCCACATCATATTCCTTATACAATTCATAGGAATAGATACCCATACTGGGCATCCCCATCCCGCTTGCCATTACCGTAAGCTCTTTTCCCTTATAAGTTCCCGTATAGGCATACATATTTCTTACCTGATTTACAAGCTTAAAATTTTCAAGCCAGTTATTTGCTATAAATTTGGCCCGTAACGGATCCCCCGGCATTAATACGGTTTTTGCGATTTCCCCCTGTTTTGCTTCGTTATGTGGTGTCGGCATTTTCTCCTCCTTATTGTTGCAATTTACCAGTTGTCAATTCCATATTTTTAGGATATGATAGGTCAAACAAAAATAAAATGCCATTTGTCATGTTTTGAGGTAGTTTATGAAAATAAAAGACTGTTTAACTTATTGTTCCTCACAGGAAGTATCGCATAAGATTGTGGACTTTTTTAAGCAATGCCCCGCCCGGGTGCAGGATTGTCTGAACATGAACCGGATTTCAAAAGGAAAAATATTGATCCACTGCAATACGCCCCCGCATACCGTTTATTTTTTGTTAAAGGGAAGACTACAGATTTTTGACGAGGATGCCACGGAATTTCCTCTTTGCCTTTTTGAGGCTTCTCCTTTTGAAATTGTAGGAGATTATGAAATGTTTTCCAAGGGAGAATACAGTATTTCAACGGTTATAGCATGTACGGACTGTATCTGCCTCTCTCTGCCTGCAGGCATTTACCGCACATGGATCAGCTCGGATGCCCATGCCCTTTTTCTCCGTACCCAGATGCTTATGAAGCAGCTTTCCAAACAGGTTAGTTTTGAGCGCCGTTTTCTATACATGGATTATGAAACCCGCTGCCTTCATCTTCTGCTTACGGAATGTCGCTGCCATAAAGCCGTAAACGGACAAATCCGTCTTCCCGTAAAGCGGGAGGAATTAGCAGCAAAGGCAGGCTGTTCCCTTCGGACAATAAACCGTATTATTGAAAATCTGAAAAACCGGGGCCTGATAAATCTCTGCCAGGGAAAAATCCAGATCAGCCGCAGCCAGCAGGAAAACCTGCTTTCTATGGCGTCCTCGTCTCCGCCAGCTTATTGACAGTATTTTGACCGGCAAATAAGAGCTTGTACTGTAAAAAAGGGGTAAGGGCACTTTTTAGCTGCTCTCTGTTTTCAATGCAATAAGCAAAATCACTGAGCACCAGAATCAGTTTGCTCCTGGCATGAAACCGTTTCAGATACTCGCAGAGAATTTCAACCTTTTTCGCCTCTCCGGTTTGCTCATAATTTTCCAAAAACCGCCTTAATTGTATCATTGCCAGGGGGCAGGCTTCATTTTGTATCACGTCATCCTTTTTCCAATGAACCAGATTACACCGCACATTGGCAAAGATGCGGCTATGGGCCTTTAAAGCCCCTGCCACATCGCCTGCCAACGTTCCTATTTCCTCTTTATCCATATGGTAATCCAATACAAGAGTCATTTCCTTCAATTCATGAGTCGGATTACCGGGTGCATGAAGCACTCTTTCCACCCCGTTTATAAGCTGCATTCTCATAACCGGCGAAAGCGCCATAAAATCACTTCCTATTCCACAACAACCTTGCGGAAATTTTTCTTGCCGCGTTTTACCACAAGACCGTCGCCCCTTAACTGTTCTTTTGTAAAGGCAGCTTTAATATCCCCTACTTTTTCTCCGTCGACGCTGACGCCGCCCTGCTCTACGGCTCTTCTTCCCTCATTTCTGGTAGGAACAAGACCGGATTTTACAAGAATTGATAAAATATCTATGGAATCCTCTTTAAAATCCTCCGCACTTAAAACAGCCGTAGGCATATCCGCCGCATTACCGCTTGTAAATAATGCTCTTGCGGATTCCTGTGCTCTTACCGCTTCTTCTTCGCCGTGAATCATTTTAGTCAGTTCAAATGCCAGTATTTCTTTTGCAGTATTTAACTGGCTGCCTTCCCATGCATCCATTTTCTCGATTTCTTCCATAGGGAGGAAAGTAAGCATACGGATGCATTTCAAAACGTCCGCATCCCCCACGTTTCTCCAGTACTGGTAAAACTCAAAGGGAGAGGTCTTTTCAGGATCAAGCCATACTGCGCCTTTCTGGGTTTTTCCCATTTTCTTTCCCTCGGAATTCAGTAACAGGGTAATGGTCATGGCATAAGCGTCTTTTCCCAATTTCCGGCGAATCAGCTCCGTGCCGCCAAGCATATTGCTCCACTGGTCGTCTCCCCCAAACTGCATATTACATCCGTATCTTTCGTAGAGAGAAAGAAAATCGTAGCTTTGCATGATCATGTAGTTAAATTCCAGGAAACTTAAGCCCTTTTCCATTCTCTGCTTGTAGCATTCCGCCGTCAGCATACGGTTTACGGAAAAGTGCGCTCCGATATCCCTGATAAATTCAATGTAATTTAAATCCCTGAGCCATTCCGCATTATTTACCATCAGCGCTTTGCCATCGGAAAAATCAATAAATTTGCTCATCTGTTTTTTAAAGCATTCGCAGTTGTGGTCAATGGTTTCCGTAGTCATCATATTCCGCATATCGCTTCTACCGGAAGGATCCCCGATCATAGCGGTTCCTCCGCCGATCAACGCAATGGGCTTATTTCCTGCCATCTGCAGTCTCTTCATCAGACAAAGAGCCATAAAATGCCCTACATGGAGGCTGTCCGCCGTAGGGTCAAAACCGATATAGAAGACCGCCTTTCCGTTATTTACCAGCTCCTTGATTTCTTTTTCATCCGTCAACTGTGCCAAAAGGCCTCTCGCCTTCAATTCGTCAAATACTGTCATTTTTCTTCTCCTTTTCCTATTTTCCATATCCGCAGATTACGGGGTACTTTTTTATTGTTTTACATTTATCCCATAGGTTTATGCCATAAATATAAAAAACCCGTCCTCTCATAATTTGAAAGGACGGGTAAAATCCCGTGTTACCACCTGTCTTCACAAAAAGCTCGCGCTTCCTGCCTCATTACGTACACCCTTGCGGGATACGCCGATACGCTAACGGTTATCTTCCGTCACAGCCTACTCATTCTCCTCCGGAATATTCGGTGTGCAGCTGTAGGATGTATTCGGATAGAGCTTCCCGCGCGCCTCTCATCAGCCGGCTGCTTTCTGTGCGTTTCCCTGTATCTTACTTGTTCCTGTCATAGCCTTTCTATAAACATATAATTGAAATCATACAAATTGTAAATAATATCTCTTTCTTTGTCAAGATATAAAATACTGAAAAAACAATAATAAATCTCCTGCAAGCAAACATATGCCGCCGCAAATATAAGCAGTATTTCTCTGTCCGTACCCCAGCCTGTAACCGGCATATAAGCCGCCGAAAACTGCTATTACAGACAATCCTACCAAAAAAAGCAGTTCCTGTAACAGGGGAATTTGCAAAAGCCCTAATGCAAAGCCACTAAGAAAAGTGTAAAATCCCAGGCTGAAACAAATCCCGAAAATCAGCTTGTAAAATCCCTTTGTCTCAACCCTTTTTTCTTCAACCGGATCATTTTTTAAGGCGTTTATAAGCATACGAAGGGCAATGATGCCAAATATCATAAGGCAGGCAAAGGCATTAACAGGATAGTCGCTTTTGATAAGTTTCAAAGTATTCAGCTCTATGGCCGCCAGATTTCCCAATGTCAGTACTACAACCTGCCAGAGTGCGGAAATCCCCAGGGAAAGGGCAATCTGCTTTTTGTCCATATTTCCCAAAAGAGCTCCCTTGCAAACTGCTGTTCCGTATAAGTATACTCCAAGGCCAATACCTATTATGAAAAGCACCATAATTTCACCTACTTTACACTACCTGTACGGATTATGAATTTAACCCGTCCTTCCTGTCCTTCTGCCAGCTTTGTAAATGTGGAATAATTTTCTCCTACGTCGAATACTGCGTCTATTCTGTCCACAACAGCGGAAACTTCCCCGTCTAAGGCGCCGGTCAGCTTACTGATGCCATCTTCGTCAAACTGGATCATACCTTTGTTTAATTCCCCGGCCCCTTCTGAAAGTGCGTTAACACCTTTTGCCAGTTCTCCGGTTCCTGCAACCAGTTTACTGCTTCCGTCCATTAGCGCCTGGGAAGAACCGTTTAATGCATTTACCCCGTCTAAGGCGGTTTGAAGCCCTGAATCCAAAGCGGCTGCGCCGTTTGCAACATCCTGTGCTCCTTGAACCAGCTCGGGAACTCTGCTTAAATCCGCCTGACCGCTGATGGTCGTTAAGGTTGTTAAAGCTCCTGTGGCGCCGCCCAGGTTTCCGCTGTCAGCAGCCAGTGTTCCAATGGCGTTCTGTACACCTTCCGGCGAAACCGTTGCAACTGCTGCCGGAACCGAATTTGCTACTGCTGCCTGTACCGCTGCCATAATCGCCGCCTGGTCAGGCTGTTGTCCCGCAGCTGCTGCCGCCATCATTTCCTGCATAACCGTCTGAGCTGCCGCATTTGCCGCTGCATTTGCCGACGCGTTAGCCACATTTCCCGTATATGCGGTCAGTTCATTGGCTACCGCAGCCTTATCGGCTTCCACTGCCGCCTGATACGCTGCCTGGTTTGCCGCCTGTTCTGAAATATTGGCTTCCAGTGCAGAGGTCAGATTATTTAATCCTGCCGCCAGAGTATTCACTCCGTCGCTGACTTGAGCCGCACCGCTTGCAAGTTGGGAAGATCCTGCTTTCAGCTGTCCCAGACCTCCGGCGAGCTGCGATACTCCTGCCGCATATTGCGAGATTCCACTGTTTAAAGAATTCATTCCGTTTTGCAAATCTCCTGTACCCTTTTCCAGTGCAGAGGTTCCGTCTTTTAAGCTTCCTGTTCCGTCTACCAGCCGGGTTGCCGCATCGTCCAATTCATCCATGGAATCTTCCAGCTTTGTTAAATCGACGGTATCAGAAAATTTAAAATCCGACAAAATATCAGGCATGGCAACAGATAATGTCATATCCAGTTCAAAGTCTTCCACATCCGCCGTCACTTCAACATATTCCGGAATTTCCAGACTGCTTTCCTTCTCTTCAAGCTTTCCTTCAGGGTCGATGCTTTCCTTTAAGCCGGGCATTGCGACACCTACTACAATGTTATGATTTCCGTCAGAAACCATTTTTCCGTTAGTGACTTCAATGTTGGTAAATCTGTCTACCGGAAGAATCATTCCGCTGATTACTGTAAACGGCACATAAACCTGTTCCTCCTCTCCATTTACCGTTATGGTTTCCTTTAATCGGTTTTCATAATCCATCCGAATGGTTACCTTACCGCTTTTTCCTGCCAGGCTTTCCGGGGAAATTTCCTGTCCGTTGAGATAATAAGTGATTTTTACGTCAACGGGAGCCTTTTTCCCGGTCATTCCCTGATAATAGATATCCGAGCCTGCCGCATCCCATGTAAGGGCTCCGTTATTTCCCTGGGTATAGCCCTCTTCGCCTTTTACATTTTCAATATTTGTAAGGTCTGTGGCATCCTTTATGGTGGATGATCCATCTCTGTTTTTCAGCCAGTCGCTTACAATGGTTTCTTCCACATTGCCGGAAGCATCCGTAATCAGATATACGGTTTCCTCTTTATCGGCTTCCTTAGCCCTATCCCCTGTTTCATTCATAACAACCTCTGTCAAAAGATTTTCCTCGGATTCCGCATATTCCTCTTCAGCCGTTGCCAAAACCGTATAGGCATTTGCCGTAGTAACAAATACTGCCAGTGCCAGTCCCAGACAGACAGTTCTTCTTATGTTTTTACTGTTGATCAATTTGTCTCTTTTTGTGTCTTTGTTTATACGAAGCACTTTTATAAATTCAGGTTTTTTCATACTAATTCCTCCATTAACTCTTTATTTTTACGTTCCAGAAAATGATAACTGGTAACGCAGATTACTTTATCAAATACCATAAACAGCGACGGAAGCACCAATAATACGGTAACCATGCTGATCAATGCACCTCTTGCCATCAGATTGCACAAGGAGCTGATCATATCAATATCTGAATACATTCCTACGCCGAAGGTTGCGGCAAAAAAGCTTAACGCACTGACAATTACCGATTGAACGCTTGCCTGATGGGCAATAAATACCGCATCCTTTTTTTCCGCTCCTGCCGCCCGTTCTCTCTTGTAGCGGGTCGTCATCAAAATTGCATAATCTACAGTAGAACCCAATTGAATAGTCCCGATTACAATAGAGGCGATAAACGGAATGACTGTTCCTGTGTAATAGGGAATGCCCATATTTACAAAAATCGCAAATTCGATGGTCAAAACCAGCAGAATCGGCAGCGAAATCGATTTAAAAACAAGGAGAATAATGACAAATATTACTCCGATGGAAACTACGCTTACTACATTGAAATCTTTATTTGTTATAGTAATTAAATCCTTTGTACAAGGAGCTTCTCCTATCAGCATCCCTTTCGGGTCATATTTTTTTATAATGGTATTTAATTCATTACACTGCTTGTTGACCTCATCCGAAGCCACCTTGTATTCCGAAGTTATCATCATCATTTGCCAGTTTTCATCTTCAATGGTTTCCAGATATTCCTCCGGTATCATATCTTCCGGAAAGGCAGGTCCCAAAACAGTCGCTTTGCCCAATACGGATTTCACTCCGTCAACGGCTTTAATTTCATCCGTCATCGCCTTTAATTCCTTTGCGCTTAATGAACTGTCCGCCAAAACAATATGTGTCGTATTCATATTGAATTTGTCATTCAGCTTATTATTTGCCGTAATGCTGGGCAATTCTTCCGGCAGTGTGGAATCTAAGTTATAATAAACATCCGTTCCGCGGTATCCAATAACTGCCGGTATCCATAGCAGTGCGAAAGCAATGAGAATGATCATGTAGTGCTTTACCACAAACTTTGAAATCCGAAGCTGTGGAATAACCGGTTTATGTTTCGTTTTTTCAATGGCCTTGTCAAAGATCATGATCATGGAAGGAAGGATGGTAATGCATCCTATTACGCCGAATACCACACCCTTTGCCATTACAATTCCCAAATCAAGTCCCAATGTAAAACTCATAAAGCACAAAGCAATAAATCCAGCTATTGTTGTAATGGAACTTCCCACAACCGATGAAAATGTTGATGTGATGGCCTCCGCCATGGCTTTATTTTTATCCGGACAATTCTTTTGATTCTCCTGATAGCTGTGCCACAGGAATATGGAATAATCCATGGTAACGCCCAATTGCAAAACCGCAGCCAATGCCTGGGTTACATAGGATATTTTCCCCAAAAACACATTCGTTCCCAGATTGTATACAATAGCCATGCCAATACTTAGCAGGAAGAATAGGGGAATAATGTAGGAATCCATGGTAAGGGAAAGAACAACTGCCGAAAGGATTACCGCAATCAGTACATAAATAGGGGTTTCCTTATTTGACAGATTTTTTGTATCCGTTACCACTGCCGACATCCCGCTGATAAAACAACTTTCTCCGGTTACATTTCGAAGCTCCTCTATGGCGTCCATGGTTTCATCCGCCGACATGGTAGTATCAAACAAAACGGCCATCATGGTAGCATCTTCGCGGTTAAAAACCTCTGAAAGCTCATTTGGAAGCAGCTCTACGGGAACGGATAAATCCGCCACTGAATCATACCAGATAATCTTTTTGACATGTTCTACTCCCTCCATTTTTTCTTTGAGGGCAGCCACCTCCTTATAGGACATCCCCTCTACCACCACCATGGAAAAGGCTCCTGTTCCGAATTCCTCTTCCAGAATATCCTGTCCTTCCATCGTTTCAATGTCTTTGGGCAGATAGGATAAAATGTCATAATTAACCCGGGTATTGAAGTACCCGATTGCGGAAGGAATTAAAAGTAAAAGTGACGCAATAAAAATAAGCACTCTGTACTTTACAATCCATTCTCCGATTTTTTTCATAATCCTCAACTCTTTTCTTTTTCTTTTCTGATTGAAAGTATAAAAAAAGAGACCGGATATTTGAATATCCAATCTCTTTTTGTTGTCAAACTTAAAAATACAAAAGAATCAATTTGTATATTTTAAAAAAACAAATGGAAAAAATTATCTTTCTAAAATTGACAATTCAGTTAAAATCTTGAATGCACCGGAAAATATGTACTGAAAAAATGCATTACGAAAGAATAGGATGATTTATGCCTCTTCCAGTTCCTGTAAAATATCCTCCATGGATCGGGTCATAACATAATGATATATTTCTGATACTTCTGCAGGGGATATCGGCATTCCCGAAGCAATCCATTCCAATACCACAAAGCTCATGGACTGGGAATAGTAATCCGCAACTCTTTGAGGAGTCAGCCAGGCATTTTTGAATCTTTTGTTTCCGACCTTTTCCGTTATGAATTCCAAAATCAACTGCTGAACGCTGTTTTTAACAATCGATGCAAAGGAATTCTGGCCTTCCATACCGGAAAGATGGCAGTAAAAATCCTTTTCCTTTAAAACATTGGTAAAAATCAGAAAAATAGCTTCCCGAACCATACCATTGTCTAATAACGGCTTTACCGGCATCAAAATTTCCTCTTTTACAATTCTTTCGATAACCTCATATTTATCCTGAAAATGATTATAAAAAGTAGGTCTGATGACTCCTGCCTCGTCAGTTATTTCCTTAATTGTTATTTTTTCTACCGGTACTTTCAGCACAAGCTTTTTAAAACTATCCATCAGAAGTCTGTCAATATCGGTTTTTGTGTTCATTTTATCACTCCATACCAGTTATTTTGTTTATTCCTGATATTCATCCACCTGTCTCATAAAATTGCAAATTCCCCTATAGGTTTCATCCTGAACGAAATGCTCCATTTTACAAGCCTCCTGTACCGCCACTTCCTCCGGCACGTCAGCTGTCATCATAAAAAATCTCATAAGCGCTTTCTGTTTATCTACAATATCTTTTGCCTTCTTTCTGCCGGTTACGGTCAGGGTTATTTCTCCATTTTTGGCAATCTCTATGTATTTTTTATTCTTTAAAAGTCCCATAGCCCGGCTTACACTGGGCTTGGAAAAATTTAAAGCCCTGGCCACATCAACAGAATGAACGGCGTCGCCCTCATCTTGTAATAAGTATATCGTCTTTAAATAGTTTTCTCCTGATTCCTGCATCTTAAGTTTCTCCCCTTTATTTCTGCTGTATGGTATTTTTGATTTCTTCCATTTCCTCTTTGGAAACCTCTCCCGGGTTCCACAAAATATGCTGACCGTCGTCTTTATATCTGGGAATCAGATGCAAATGAAAATGCCGGACGGTCTGGCCTGCCGCCTCTCCGTTATTCTGTACCAGATTTAATCCGTCGGCCTTTAAATTTTCTACCATCTGCCTGCCCAGCTTTTTTGCTAAGACTATGGCTTTTTCTGCTGTATCCTCAGGCAGTTCAAACAAATCAGCCGCATGGTCTTTGGGCAGAATTAATGCATGCCCCCTTGTAGCCGGTCCTAAATCCAAGATTACCTTAAAGGTATCGTCTTCATAAACAGAAGTAGACGGAATTTCTCCGTTTGCAATTTTACAGAAAATACAATTACTATCTTTCATTCTTTATCCCTCCATAAAAACAAATAGCTGATCCAACATCCTTAACAACTTAAAGTCTCCTTTGACCTTCATGGTTCCCACACTCATAAAGGCCCTCTGGAAGGTCATTCTTCCATGGATGATCTCCGTTATGGTATCCATATCCGTACTGATTAAAACATCGCCTTCCTGGTCATCTGCAAAAGTGCATTCCAATTCCGTATAATTGATGCGAAGGATTAATGGCTGCTTTTTACCTTCCATTACAATTTTATAAGTTACTTTACAACCGTTTTGAGGCTTGAAGTGCTTACGGAAGGTTTCCGCCAGCTTTTCATCTTCATCCCCGTTCCGATCCAGCTGTCCTTTAAAATAACTTGCCAGCTCTTTGATATCTTCTTTCTGCGTCTGCACATAAGACTCATCGGAGACATACTGGGATAGCTGCTCCGATTCCTGAGGGGTCAGATTAATATTTTTATTAACGGCTACCTTTTGATTCACTTCCTGATTGCTCGCCGGCAGACAGACTACTTTCTGGTTGATGGTGCGGTATACATTTTCTGCCTTTTTCTCAATTATTTCCAGATATTTTTTATTGGTTTCCAACATTGAAGTATCGGGAATATAACCGCACATACCGCTGCAGGGCTTTCCTCCAAGAATTTCCCAGGCTACGGACAGATTCAGCTTAGCGTCTCTTTCTCCATACGTGGTGCTCATAACGATAGGACACATATAAATACTGCTGATTTTTTCCTTATCGCCGTAGAGCCAGCAGGAATCCAGAAACATCTGCAGATATCCGCCTATTCCGTACCACTCCACCGTTGTGGCCAGAATAATACCGTCCGCATCCTTTAATGTCTGGGGCAGCATAGTAATATTGCTTTTCATTTCAACCAGCATAAAACGCTCTACCGTAACATTCAGTTCTTCCAGAACTTCCTGCATTTTGTTCACTACAAACAGTGAAGGGTCGTCTAATAATCCACGCCCGCCATAATAAATATTAATTTTCATAGAGTCCCTTCCTTTTCTTTGTGCCGCTTTTTCTTGCGGTATAAAATTATCGCCAGGAAAAATCCTGCTGCAAGTCCCCCAAAATGTGCTGCATTATCTACATTTGTACTGGTCAAACCTCCATACAAAGTATAACATACCAAAAACAAAACTCTCGCAAAGGACAATTCCGCTAATTTACCCTTATTTCGTATTAAAAGCCATAAAAGGCCTCCCAGCATTCCAAAAATTGCACCGCTGGCGCCAATTGAACCTACAAGCTCCATTCCCATACGCATTCTTGCACTCTGCACAAGAAGCGAGGCAAAGCCTCCTGCAAGTCCTGACAGGAAATACATGATAAAATATTTTATATGACCAAGTTCTTTTTCCACAATATTACCCAGAAAAAACAACATAATCATATTTCCGGCCAGATGAGACATATCTCCGTGAAGAAACATGCATGTTATCATTCTGTACCATTGGCCGCTTTGTACCTCCGGCAGTCCTAACCTTCCATAAGTATACAACAAATCCCCTGATAATGTACAGAGAGTAAAAACTATCACATTTATTAAAAATATTCCGTGATTTACTAACGGCTGCTCTCTGATTTTTTGAATCCTGCGCCCGTCGGCACCATAAGAGACTTCCCCTGTCAGGGCCACACTGTCAAAATCCGCCTTCAACCATTCCTCTATCTGCCCTTTCATACCGTAAAAGTCTTCCGCTTTCCCCTCCGGTATGTAAAGCTCCTTCGCCTCACTGTCAATCATAAAGAAAAAGTATTCCCTTTCTCCCAATGCCGCGGCTCTTTCCATATTCTCTCCAAGAACCAGAACCAGATAATGAATCTCTTCAATCCCCTGATCCCTGAATCTCCACTGGGCTTTCTGTATGACATTATGGAGCATATCTTCCGTAATGTAAGGGTTCTCTTTCATGTCCACTACTTCTATCATACTGACAAAGCCGTTTTCTTTTTTGAAGTAGATAGTAAACTCAGACAAATTGGTCATCATTTTTAAATAACCGTTTTGCCCTAAATAATAAGAAATACGATTCTTCATAATCTGTTACCCTTTTCTAACCTATATTAGAAAGGGTATCATTTTCCGAAAATCCTGTCAATGACAGACAGGTTTAATGATAAGTAAAGGTAAGCCTTCCAAAGGTTATTTCATCATCCGCTTCTAACATAGTCAGCTCATTAGGTTCTAAGCGGATTCCGTTTTTTAAAGTTCCGTTGGTGCTGTTTAGATCCGTCAAATAAACCACATCATCCCTTAAGGTAAATCGGGCGTGTATCCTGCTGATGGAATTATCCTCCAATACATAGTCCACCTGCTCTCTGTTTTTCCCTATGATAAAGGGAAATGTTGACAAATCAATTTCCTTTTTTCTGCCTTTAACCCGGCCCCGTAATACCCTTTGCTCATGATAACAATTCTCCTGTAATAAGACCGTCTCAAAATCTTTTTCTCTTTCTTTTTCCATTCCTTTTTCCGCGTCCTCCTTTGCCCTGTCCGCATCCGGTTTTCCAAATACCGGTTCGCAAACATCTTCGCAATAGCTGTCGGTAATTTCCTCCTGAATTAGTTCCTCTTGTTTTTCAAATACTTTCGTTCTTTTCCTGTTTCTGAAATACTCCATTCCTTTGAACAGGATCATCCCTGCTATGGACATGATACAGACTCCCGCTCCTGCAACAGCTTCCGTTTGGGAAAATAAACTCTGCCATGTCAAATTGTATTTCCATGTGCTATAAATTATAATTCCCATTCCTAAAAGACCTGACACAATAAAAAAGACAATTCCAATAAATCCCTTATAGCAGCTCTGTCCTTCCTGCTCCTTAGGTTCATCTACAGGGCATACCGTTTCATCCTCAATATACAATCCCATATCTCCGTCTTCTCCGATAAAATTCCTATTCTCCCACTGTTCTTTTATTATAGCTGTATCTTTCTCCGGCTCCGCCCGGTTTTTTTCATCCAATTCCAGTCTTACAAGAGCTTCCTGCAGGTCCCCGTTTTCTTCTTTTATATAGCGGTAAAAGCTATATGCATATACCACAGCCTTTTCATCCTCATTACATACTCTGGTTAAGATATATTCCGCAAATTCATATATTTTCTTCTGAAAATCTGCTTTTTCATAAGGATAATACAACAGGTAAAGCTGCTCACCCCCTCCGCCGGAATAAATATGGTTCGGCTCCGGAAGAAAGCCTTCCACATCCAAAAGATATTCCTCCAAATTGTTTACTGCATTTTTCATACCTATAAAGAGTTTTTCCAAATCCTCTTTTCCCATTTCTCTTTTTTCATATAAAATGCTAAGAGGCTGCTTTGTACTGATGTCATAATATAATTCTTCCTCTCCGTTAAAAACATGGAAGGATATGGGAAGCAGGCCTTTTATGGGGTTACTGCAAAGCATTTTTAAATCGTAATTCTCCTTATCTTCCTCCTGATTTTTTACTACAAGATAACTTTTATGGTTCTCTCTTTTGTATTCTGTATTCATTGCTGCTCCTTTCCAAGACTCTCCAGTTTTCGGCAATTTCTGATAAATAAGACCGGATTAATGCTTTTCTTTTCAACCTCCGTATGAAAATTCCACTTTCGGATATGCATATCTAAAGCTACCGATATCCGGTTTCCTTTTACTGTTATCTTCTTTTCCACCCCGTCTGTTCCCAAAAGATTATAACTTAAAATTTCATCCACCCCTTCATCCGCCTTTCGGCTGCGATAAGAATTATCCTCCCATACCGCCTGACTTCCTCTTAAAGCTCCCATAGCCGCCGCTCTTTCTAAAGAACATCTGTTATATAGGAAAAAGGTCAGAACTAAAATAATATTGATCACAATTACCAGAAAAGAAATGATCACAGCCGCCTCTATCGTAAAACTGCCGCAATCATTCATTTTTGGATCACTGTTTATCCAATTGTTATTTTTCAAATTGTTGTTTATCCGGTTACTTCTTTTCCAATTAAATTTTTTATGGTGTCCCTTCTTTTCAATATTCTTTCTCCCGGGGCTTTTTTTCTGTATATTTTTCTCTGTCTTTTTCATCCTTTTCCTCCTCTTTACATACAGATTATTATGGTATATGCCGCAAAAATATAAGGAATAAAGGGCATTTTATAATTTTTCCCCGCCTTTTTCCTGCAAAGCAGAAACAATGCGGCAAACGAAGCCAGAAAGAAGGCTGCGCTCATGCAAAAAAATGTAAGCTTTGCTCCCATAAACATTCCGATCTCTGCAATTACAAATCCGTCTCCCATTCCAATCCTGCTGTTCGTAGCTTTTGAAAGTAAGCAGAGAGTAACTCCCACGCTTATTCCTCCCAATATGCTTTTCCAATCCCTGTAATGTTGCAGGTGCAGGTTTAATATTCCTATGCACAATACCGGCACTATGGACCAGATAGGTATTTCCTTGTTTTTAGAATCTGTGATTGCCAATGCACCCAACAATAAACACAGGGACCATTCAATCCATTTCATTTGTTTTCCTTTCAATTACAACATTTAGAACAGGGATGTCTGCCTCCTGTTTCGGATATGGGCACCATCTCCACAGTTCTTTTTAATCCGCTGCATAAAACATCCTTGTGATACCTGCTTCCGTAACTGGTAACAAACACCGTCGTTCCATTACCGGATCCCTTACACAAGGGACAGGCATAATATATAGCGCCGTCTTTATTCCGGATTCCGGATATATCCTCCATGAAAACCCTTTCTATAGACAGATCCAGATAATGACAGCTTCTGCTTTTGTGATATGCCGTTCCTTCCGGCGTTATATAAACAAACTCTTCTTTATCCCCATCACTGACTGCCGATAAATTATCATATCCCGTAAAAGCTCTTGCTACAGCACGGGTTCCCGTTAAAAATCCGGATTTAGGGGATAATGCGAAAAAAGGAGTTACATAGTAAGCAGAGCGTAACTCAATCCGGTCATTTTCCATGATCCTGCTGCCTGCAAAATGAATTGCTCTGCCGCCTTCTGCGGGAGTTCCTAAAAGATAGTCTTCTCCCAGCTCTGAAATAACCCGGTTTCTCACATAGGTTTCCGAAAAAAACGTTTCTGCCAGAAAGGGGACATCATCTACTGTTTCCCCTAAAATACTTTCTTCTGCATACCCATATACAGCCAGCTCCTTTGCACACTGTGCCATGGCGCTGTCGATCTTCATCTGAAGTCTTAAAATATCCGTAAATGACAAAACAGCTGCTATGGCAAAAAGGAATATGGGTATGATAAGGGCAGCCTCTATAGTCAGACCGCCCTCATGAGTGATTGAGATGACAGAGGATATCCTCTTTGGAACAAAAGGTTTATAGTTTCTTTTTCTTCTTTTTTTGATTCTGGGGAAAATCAAATGAAGTTTGTCAGTGTGTTTTTTGATTTGTGTCTGGAGAGAAAATGCACTTATGATTAATTGCTTGATTTGCTCCAAAAAGGACATCCTCTGCCACCTCCTTTCAGCTTTTTTATTTTTTTGACGATTCAGCACTTTTATTTTTAATAGTAATAGTAAGTCCTGGTTATTTCATGGCTGAAACCATATTTGCTTCCCGCATAAACCTTTGCCTCAACATAATCCACGCATGTATCCAGGCGGAAACAGCTGTTCCCCGGGCATTTGCGTACATCCATTTCCATAATATCCATTGCCCTATAGGTTTTTTCCCTTACTTCCTTTGTCGCCAGAAAAACTCTTAAGTAATCCCCATAGCTCAATCCTGCTCCTTCTGTTCCCTCTCCTTCTATCCGGGTATCCGAGGCAAAATCTAACATCCCCGACAGGCTGTAGTGCCATGTTTCCTCACTTTTTAATAAAGGGATTCTGCCACCCTGCAAAAGACTTCTGACATCATAAACGCTTTCTGCATAAGCCCATGCAAAAATTAATGAAATCTTTACCAGTTCCGCCAGCTCCGGTACCGCAACCGCCGATGTAACAGCTATGGCCAACGCCTCCGCTTCCGCCATCTTGGCCGAATCGGAAAACAGATAAACAACATTCGCCGTTTCTCTTATTAAGAGCAGCTTGTTTACAACAGCCTTTAAATTTTCTATGTCGCTGTTTTTTCCTTCCAATATGTATTCAACCTGATATTCCAAGGCGCCAGTTTCCTTAGGACTTGTATAACAGCCGCACTTTTTTAGCAGATACTCATTGAAAATCAGTTCCTCCGCAGCTTTTATCCTTTCCCTTCCCAAAAGCCCGCTTCCCTGATTACAGTTTCTTGCAAAAATATAATTTGACAGGTTGACACCCGATAAAGATAATTCCTGTTCCCCGTCAATAACCAGGGATAAAATCCCCCGGCTGCTGTTTACGGCGTCTGCCGGATTATTTAACTCTACTTCCTCCCATTCATCCTCATTAATTTGTTTGGGGGGAATTTCAACACTGTCAATGGCGCTTTGATTGGCAAGGCGCTCTGCAGTTACATCCCTCATAAACAGTCCCTCCTCTTGAACGACGTCCAACTGCCTGTTTAATTCTTCCAAATATGTGGTTCCATACAAATCCTTCATATAGGAAACCGCTTGTCTCTTGATTAAAAGCCCCTCTTCGTCCGATGCCAGGGAATAATCTGTCACGGTTACTTCCTCCGTATAGAGTTCCAGCAGATTTTTCATAATTCCCAGTTCTTCATTCACGGCAAAATTATCATTTAAATAGCTTTCCAAATGCCCTTCCAACCTGTCTATGGACGCTCCAGCCAGGCCATAGGAGGTGTCTATAAAAAACAGATCATATTGCTCCAGCAAGGGTCTGTTATATTCTGCAAACACGGAACTTAACGAAAGATCCATTGCACACTCTAGCTTCATGCGAACGGCATTCTCCCTGGCTCCTTCCACAATAAGTAAAATAAGAGAGAGCATGATAGTAAAGGTCAAGGCCAAATACACGCTAATGGAACCTTCTGTCTGATTTCTTTCTTTCATAAACGCCTCCTTTCCTCTTTAAGGTTTTATCCTGCCGTACTAAACCTTACCGCTCTGTTTGGTAATTTTTTCAAAGATACTATTGACCAAATTTGTCATCTGATCTTTAAAAATCAGAACAAGAGCAATTAAAACCACAAGAATCAAAATCATTTCAACGGTTCCGATTCCTCTTTCATCGCGTATAAATCTTTGTAATCCTTTCATGACGGCCGCCTCCTTTCTTAAGAAATCTGATATGTAAAAAACGCGGGAACCATAATAATTACCAAAACCACCGCCAGCATTAATATCATGGGCAGCAGCAGCTTTGTTCCCGCCTCCTCCCCCAGCTTTTTCATATGATTCTGATGATCCGCAAAAGCGTTTTCTGCTTCCTGTTCTAATAATTTTTTTAAATTAATGGAACCTTTTTTTAAATTTACCGATAAAAGAGAACAAAATTTTCTGTATTGAGGCAGTCCGCATCGTTTTCCCAGCCCCTCTAAAGCCTGCTCTTCCAGCATTCCGTTATCCAGACCTCTTACAAATATTCCAAGTTCCTGGTAAAGAGGATTCATTTTGCCGTTCTTTCCGTTATGGTAAATCCTTTTGATCGCACCGGTAGCATTCATGCCTGCTCCTGTTAAAAGAGCCAGCTTTCCGATAAATTCCGGATAAGAAAACAACAGCTCCTTCTTTCGCTTTGCCCAAAGCTTATCCAAATCACTATCCATTCCCCTGTAAAGTAATGCAGCCGCCAAAAACCCCATAAAAACTATGTATAAAAATGTTTTATCTCCTTTTTCCGAAAAGCTTACTTTTTCATTTCCTATACGGTCGGGTAATCGGAAAGTCTCTTCTTGTCTTTGCCTTTGGTTTTCATCAGACAGTACCTGTGTCAAATCCCTTTGAAACTTTTCCTCCTCTGTCAATATGGGAGGATATACCTTTGCTTCAAAGGTACAGCTTCTGCTATAATCCCCATAAATAAGCTCCGCTTTTATTATAACAATGGTTTCTTCTTTCAAATTTTCATTCCTGACCCTTCCGTTTTCATTTATTAAGTCATAATGACTGCTGCCATAGCAGATATCTATACCACATTCTTCATAATAGTCAGGTAAAACCAAGTCCTCCCTGACGCAGGAAAGGCTTTCGTTTGTTCCCGGCATAACCTGCTTCAGCCATTTTTGCGTTTTTTCGAAGGCTTCTTCTCTTTCCTCCCCGTTATATGTTCTTTGGTCCACTACAATATCAATATCCACATCTCCAAATTGTTTACTATGTGCCACTGCGGGTATTTCCAGCTTATTTCCGTCATATGCTTCCCTCAGGATTTCCCCATGTTCAGAAAATATTTTATTACCTCTTCCACCTATAAAAGATACCGTTCCCAAAAGAAGTCCTGCTCCTGCTGTCAGCAGGGAAAGCTTTATTTTTCTTTTGTAATATTCTTCTACCAGCCTTTTTTCCTCTTTTCCAGGATACAGACCTTTCAATTTTTCCCTTACAAGGGGATTCACATAGCTTTTCATAAATTCTTTTCTCCTCAATCATTTCCCCGGTCGGCATATATTTTATTCTGCTGCAAGTATCCTATTGGATAAAAAATCTTTAGGCTGCTTCCTCTAACAGGCTATTGCCAAAATCTTTTCCGACATATAATAAGCTGCTGCATATACGCTCAAAGCTGCTGTCATTACGGCAATGCCCGCCGCATTATGATATAGACTGTTAAAGTAGCCCGGATTAGTCATACGGATATAAAAAATAATTCCCATGGGCACCAGATTCATAATATTCTGCTCATATTTTTTAGCCGCTGTCAGCATACGTATTTCTTCTTTAATCTCTATTCTTCTTGTGATAATGGAAATGGTATGTTCCATAATTTCTCCCATATCCCCACCGCTCCTTTTGGCAATTTTAAAAATCTCGGCAAAATCTTTTATGTCGGAAGAACCCGTATTTTGGGCAAATTTCTCTAACAACTGTTCCATGGGGGTATTGTTTTTAACTTGTCTGTTGATCAATAGCAGCTCCGAGACCATAGCATCTTTTTTTCCGAATCTGTATGCCAGATCCTTATATGCTTCCACAAAGGCATTTTCTACGGAATAACCTGCTCTCAAAGCCGCAACCACTGCCGACAGCGCTTCCTTAAAATGATCCTCCAGTTTTTCCGATTTTTTCATTTTCAGCTTCATGAGTTCGCCCTTACAATAGAAGATAAGCAACGGACTTCCCAAAAGGACAGCAACAAGAGAGTCATAGAAAAGAATTCCTATAAATGCAAGGATTCCCAGCCCTTTTACAAAAATCCATATGATTTCTTTTTTTTCGTAAAAAATAATGTTATTCTTTTCTTTCATTCAGACAATATCCCCGCGTTAATTAGTTTTTCCCTATGGATCAAATTCTCCTGTTTTACCAGCTTTCCCACAACTCTTCCCTTTTCATCGCTGCCCTCTTCTATAAAAACATACAAGGGAGAGAGGATAATTTCCCCGTCCACATATCCTGCGACCTCCATAATTTCCAAAACCTTTCTGCTGTGATCCCTGAGCCTGCCCAAGTGAATGATAATATCTACAGCCGATGCTATTTGTCTTCTGATCGCGGGAAGGGGCATCTCCATTCCCATTAAAACCATGGTTTCCAGCCGGCTTAACATATCCAAAGAGCTGTTGGCATGTCCGGTAGACAACGAGCCGTTATGCCCTGTGTTCATGGCCATAAGCAGATCAATGGCCTCATCCGAGCGCACTTCCCCAACAACAATCCTGTCGGGCCTCATGCGAAGCGCCGTCTTTATTAGATCCCTGATACTGATGGCTTTACAGCCTTCCACATTGGCGTTCCTTGTTTCCAACCGGACCAGATTGGGTATGCTGCGAATTTGCAGCTCTGCATTATCCTCTATGGTAATGATCCGCTCTTCCCCGGGAATAAAATTGGATAGTGCATTTAAAAAGGTAGTCTTACCGCTTCCCGTTCCTCCGCTGATAAATATATTGAACCGCGCCTCAACCAGCTTTTGCAAAAAATCCGCCGCTTCCTCCGTAATGGATTTAAGCCTCAGCAAATCCTCTATCTGAATGGGCTTATCGGGGAAACGCCTGATTGTCAGAATGGGTCCGTTTAACGCTACCGGAGGCATAACCACATTTACCCTTGCGCCGTTTTCTAAGCGGGCGTCTGCTATAGGAGAAGCTTCATTTACAACCCGGTTGACTTTTGCCACAATCTGCTGAATAACATCGGATAGTTTTTCCTTTGATTCAAATTTGACGTCCTCTCTCATAAGCTGTCCGTCTTTTTCTATAAAAACCATATCAGGACCGTTGACCATGATTTCGGTTATTGTATTGTCCGATAAAAATTCCTCTAAAATATCCAACCGCCGGATAGAAGCAAAAAGCTCTTTTTTTAAACGGCATCTTTCATCCAAAGTCAGGCAGTGCTCCTTTCCAGCCCTTAAAACCTTTCTGTCAATATCATCCTGTAGTTCTTCATCGTTTAAATCTCTTGTATAATCAATGGTTTCTAATAATTCCCTGCGACAATTTGCCCGGATCTCTTCGTATTTTCCCATCTAAAATTTCTCCCCCAACTTATTCTTTATGTAATCCGCCAGCTGGCTATAGGTCAGCCTTTGGGCATCCTGTGGTATTTCCTTAAAAACAGGAAGGCGGCATTTTATTATCTTTTCCAAAATGTCTTCCTTTTTGGATATTCTAAGCGTCTCTTCAAAGGCCTGTACCTTTGCCATTGCAAGGCCGTCGGATTTGTAAATGGTATAGATTTTGTCACAAAGAGAAAATATTCCAAACAGTCCCTGCATCTGATCTCCTAAATCCAGAATAACTCTTTCATAATCGCTTTTATCCGCAATCGTCTGAATCAGCTGTACCCAGCGATGCTCCTTTACCAGCATAAAATCCTCATAAGAAATCGCAGGCGGTATATAGTGAAATCCTCCGAACTGTTCTGCCATTCCCGCCAGCTTTAACAGAAATTTATCCGACGGTCCATCCAGAAAATACATTAAGTCCATCAAATCCGTGCTGTACTCTCTTTCAAACCAGACAGAAAAGCCGGAAAATACTTCAAAATTGAGATATAATGTCTTTTTTGATTTGGCACACAGACTGCTGTAAGTCAGGGCAAAAGAAGTCTGCAAGCTTCTTTTTACAGGGGTATAAATGCCGATTACTTCCGCCCTTTTACCCGTTTTGCTCTTTGCTCCGTATAAAGGCCTGATGGGCGCTTTCGCCACGGCGCAAATACCCAATACCTTCTTGGCGATAGCTTCGCCGGACTGATACTTGCATACGGCAGGAATCTCTTCATCATTCATAAAGGAGTCCAGCAATTCCCGCTCCTTTCTGTCTGTTAAAAGAATGGTCTGCTCTGCCAGCTCCTTTAAAGAAAGCTCCCAGCTTTCTTCATCAATGAGCAAGACCGAGGCGGGTTTGTCTCCGAAAAATCTGATTAATTTTGTCATGTTATCAAATGCCATAATCTGAAAGGGCATTTTATTCTGCCTCTCAAAATAGGAAGCCAGCTTTTTCACATATTTTTTTTCGGAATCGTAAATTGCTAGAATGTGATCCATGTGATACCTCCGTGAAGTGTTAGAATTGTCCCGATTAAAACGGGTAAAGAAAAATGAATATAAAGATTTGATAGAGTAAAATTTTGCCGCTTTAAAAATGCAGCAAAAATTTTGATAACCGAGCAGACGGCACCTGCCATTAAAGCGGTAATAAATATATTAACCGTCGGTTCCAGTCCCAGAAACAATCCAATTACCGCAAAAAGCTTTACGTCTCCTCCGCCAAAAGCCCCTATTAAAAACAGCGGATAGAGAGCAAGGACAATAACTATGCTATCAGTTATAAATACATACCATATGTTGCAACTGCAAATACGGTAAATTAATCCCGCCGTATAGCCTGCCAATATTAGCAGGTTGGGAATCCGGCATCTGTAAAAGTCCATAAAAAGAGCCGCCGCCAGTATGCCATACAAAAGAAACATACCAAAACTCCTGTCAATTAAAAATGTATTTGGAAAACCTGTCCGATTCGGACTTAAGATTTGTTTGTAAAATGGATTATAGTATAGTATTTTCCTTCTGTAAATACCTTTGACGAAAAAAGAATTTTTTTGTGAAACTTGTATACTTTTTAGATTAAAAGAATGCCATAGAGCAGAAAAACCCCAGGAATTCCAAGGATTGCGCATGTCAATATACTAATGGGCCCAACGCCTACCGCCAAGGAAATTCCACAGAGACTTAAAATATAATTTCCCAGACAAATCATTCCTACCCCTCCTGCGGCCCTGATCAAAATTCCGGTAAGTATGGACATTTTTCTCTTCATATAAGAAATCAGACACACTATAATGCAGGCTGCGATAATAATTACCGCGCCCGTTACTTCTCCCTCGCTCATTTTAAAGTTCTGCATCAGCCACAATTTTATTTCGTTCATGATTTACCCGGTATTTTAAATTGTTTTGCTAAATTATATGTATACCTGCATTATTTCATTCCCAAAACATAGAATAATATAAGCAGGTGTATTTTTTCCTCTTTTGGGAAATACTGTATGTAGAGCTTTTGGAGGTGGCAATGAAACAGTTAATAAAACCTTTCTTTGCAATAAAAAAAGAAACCGACGAATCGGTTTGCTTAAATATGCAAAAACAGCGGTTACTTGAAGATATGGAAATAACAAGAAAAGCTATGGAAACCGCTTATTCCAATTTTGATAACGTAACAGATCCGGACTTGATCGACTGCTATATTTACGAAGTAAATTCCGTTATGAAGCGTTACAAATTTTTAATGGAACAGGCGGAAAAATTGAATTTACCGCCTGATTCCGGGATTAAAGATTCTTTATGCGAAAAAGCCCCTGCTACCTCTTCCTTCGTCTAGATTAACCGACAAATCGTTTTTGGAATATGTCAGTCCGGCATAAACCGTCTGGGCATTATCCATTACCGGAGCGCTGTGGTCTTCCTTGCTTACGGTATCATAAGCGCTGTGAAGTCTTTTCATAATTTTTTCGCTTTCGTTTAAGGGCTTTTCCTCCCCATGTATATCCGCCTCAACCAACAACTTATTAATATAAATGTACAAGCTTAATAAGGAAGAAGCCGGCTCATAATTGTAATTGAGAGAAGCCATAAGCTCCTTTAAGCAACCTCTTGCCCTCTGGATATTTAAACGGAAGGTTTTTAAATCCTGATCCTTCAAATCGTCCTTCGCGTCCCCGATATATGTTAAAAACATCTCGTATAAAATAACTACCAGTTCCGACTTATTCGCCTGAGTAATCCTTAATGCAAACTGCTGCTTCAACTCATCCTTCATCTCTTACACCTACTGTAATAACTGCAAAACCTGCTGAGGTCTTTCGTTTGCCTGTGCTAACATTGAAACGCCTGCCTGAGTCAGTACCTGAAGATTGGTATACTCAGTCATTTCCTCTGCCATATCCGTATCCATAATACGTGAATATGCGCCTGTCATATTCTCATTGGTCAGATCCAGACTTGCCGTTGTATGCTCTAAACGGTTCTGATATGCACCTAAGCGGGCACGGATTTTTGAAATATAGGAATTGGCATTTTTTGTCTGTTCTATGGCTTTTACAGAGCTTTCCTTTGTAGTAAGGTCCACCTTATCAAGTCCGAGAGCCTCCAATGAAATCTCCGGAATACGAATTTCCATTACTTCTCCTTCATTGGCGCCTATCTGTATTCTCATAGCGCCTAATCCGGTCAAATCCAAAACAACATTGGCAGCGCCTGTTAAGGTTTCATCCAACGAAAAGCTGACTTCAAAGCTGTCTGCCGCTTTAACCGTTACCCTATTTCCCTCATAGGTAATATGGGAATCCGGCGGAAATGCATCTGTGCCGCCTGTCAGTAATGTAACGGAACCGTCTACTAAATTGCCTTCCGCATCGTATGTAGGGTTGATCGCAGTAACAGTATATTTTCCTACGGTAACCTCATCAGAATAATAGGTTACTTTTACACCCTTTGTATTTGTAAATCCTTTTAAATCACAGTCTCCGTTTAACAGCTTTTTGCCGTTAAATTCTGTATCACTTGCAATTCTGTCAATTTCTTCCTTTAACTGAACGATTTCCATTTCAATCATTTCACGTTCTTTTTCGGTATTGGTCCCGTTAGCGGATTGTACTGCCAGTTCGCTCATACGCTGGATCATATCCTGCATTTCCTGCATGGTGCCTTCTGCCGTTTGAACAACAGAAACGCCGTCGGAAGCATTCTGGGACGCATTGCTTAAACCACGCAGCTGCATATTCATTCTTTTTGCAATGGCAAGCCCTGAAGGGTTGTCTTTTGCACTGTTAATTTTGTAGCCTGTAGATAACCTCTCCGATGAGGTGCTTAATCTGTCGTCGTTTTTTCCCAATGCCTTATTTGCCAGCATAGCAGAAATATTATAGTTAATTCTCATTTCCTGTAACCTCCTGTTCCATTGTATGGATAAATGCTTTTGCCACCTGATATAAAAGACTGGTAGAGGTCTGCTTTTCCTCAGATCCTGCCGTAATAAATGCATCTATATTCAAGGTTTCACTCTGTACACAAGTTATATCGGCTTCTTTTCCGGTTTTCGCCAGTATTTCTTTTGCACATTTCCCGGCAATTGCGTTATATTTTTCCAAATCCTTAAAATCAGACAGAGCGATCAGCCCTTCCACAGTGCCGTCTGCCACAACGAAGGATGCGCCGACTTTGCCGTTTTCCGTTCCCTTACAGTCTATGGAAACCTTTCCCTGGCCCTTTCCATTTACAATTTGTACATGAAGCATGGTCCACTCATCTGAAATGCGCACCGGAACATAATAATTTTCGGATTTTGCGTGTTTGTTTAAAAGCTCTACCTGCCTTGTATACAACGCCATGGATCTGACGTCGATATGGCTGCCGCTTTCCTCCGCCCGGTTATTTAAGATTTCTTTGGCTTCCTTTGTCAGATCCTCATAAGCCTCTTTAACCGCTTCCTCTCCCTCAGACATGGATTCTGTTATGTTGTCCAGCTTTTTGCGGAAATCCTTTTCTTTATCTCCAGACCTTGAAATCCCCAGTAAATCTTCAAACAGACTTCCCCCAGAAGCAATTGCCTCCTCTGTGAGCAGATTATTTACTGTCACGGGAATCTCATTCTCCAAAAGCGCATTAAAGCGTTCCTCTGAAACCATTCCCATGCCGCGGAGCTGCTCTATATCTTCATAAATAAAATCATTCTCCGCTTCTTTTCCGCCTTCACCTAAATCGTCAGCCAGACTTCCCGCACGGTTCTTAAAGTAGTTCAGTATCTGATCTGAAATCGAAGTCCCCTGCTTCTCAAGATCGGAAAGCAAACCGAAAGCGTCGTCAATTTTTGCGTCTACATAGCCTTTTTTACGGGTTCTGACCGCGCCTAAAAGATTTTCCAGATTCAGGTTTTGTTTGTTGGAAACAACAGCACCGATGGCGGCTCCGTCTCCTTTTTCAATTTGTCTTAAAAGACGGTAGATACCGATATAAGCCTCCTTTTCCTCCGCGCTGATTTCCTGATTTTTCTCCAGACGATGTAAATATTTACTGTATTTCTCCATATCCTCGGTTTCACTTTTCTGAGAGGAGAAATAATCGGACAAAGCGTCCAGATTCATTTCCATAGGATTGACGCCTTCCCGTATCATGCGAAGGGTCTTTTCCGGCGTCATCCGGGAAAGCACTCTGTTTAACATAGCGTCCGCTTCTTTAACCGCATTGATATTTTCCTCGGTAATTTCCATGCTGTTATAGCCCAGAATCCTTACAGCCCTTCTGTTATCCGGCGTAACCTCCATGGAATTCTCCCGTAAAAGCTCATCTATATTACGGAATGCCGTTTTGATCGAATCTCCCAAATCTGCCCTCGGCGCCGTCATGAGGGCCTCGTAGGTTTCTCCCGCTCTGGTATAAACAGATGCAAGATTTTTACCTGTTTCATAAACCCTTTCAAGAGTAAAGCAGCCCTTCATCATCCATGCTTCCTGTACGGAAACACCGATTGTCGCCGCCGGCATGGATTTTATTTCTTCTGTTTTTTCATTAATATCCGCAAGCTCTGTGGAATGGAAGACACTTTCCTCTTTTTCCAATAAATTCAGCAATTTATTTAAAGGCTCCAATTCAATATGAATACCCTGCTTCATCAGTTTCAAATTGGCCTGAGCGCTCATATGGCGCTGAACTTCCAAAAGCTGTTTTTTAGCGGCAATGAATTGACGGTTCTGCCCTGCATCTAAAATCTCTGTATTCCGAACCTCTTTGGATCGCGCTTTATCATTTCCTTTAGCGGAAACAACCATGTTTCCAATTTGGAACAGATGGAATAAAGTCAGGGATTTGCCGGATCTTATTGCCGTCATCAGATCGTCTTCTGTCAATGCCTTGGTTTTGTCGCTGATTTCCTGAGCTTTTTCAATATAACCTTTATTCTCTTCTTTGTATCCTTCTCCCACAAAAAGATCCGCATCCTTGGCGGATAATCCTACAGAAATAGCATCTGCGGCTGCTAAAGCGGCCTCCTCGGGCTTCATAGGAAAGGTAAAAGTATTAAGCTGTTCTAAACGAAACAGATTCTCCTCCGTAAGGGGAAGTCCTTTTTCCAAAAGCCAGCGGGCATTTCCCATGGTTTCTTCATTCACTTCAAGACCTGCGCTTATAATAACCTTTTTGATTTGTTCATCCATAGCGGAAAGGTCTTCTACGGTTCCTTTTTTTGCCAGATAACCTTCCGCTCCCGCCCCGAAATAACCGGAGGGCTGGGCCGCAGCATTCTTTACGCCTGCATAAGAAGCTTTATAAAGGGCATCAATCGTAGGCTCTAAATCGTTTTCCAACAGATACTTTTTGGCACCGTCAGATAGCTCCGTAATATGGGAAGCCTTTTCTATTTCATTATAACAATCCTTTACATTTTTCTCTGTTACCGGCAGGTTTTTTGCCTCCAGGGCATGAGCGATGGCTGCGGCATATGCTTCATTCCCCGCCGCTTCTTTTAACGCGGCGGAATCCAGATTATCCGTATATCCCACAATATGTACTCCCGCACGGGCAAGGGTTACTTTAATCTCGTCAATAACCGTTACCATTTCTCCCGGCTCATAATCTCCGGGATTTCCCCCGTTTTCCTGAAGCTTTTTGTAATCTTCATCGGAAAGGGTATTGGACATGACAACCATAAAATCTTTGCTGTTTTTGGCATCATAAAAGGATGCTTCATCCATCAGGGCGCTTTCTTTATCTTTGTTTTCCCTATACGCCTGATTTCCCACTACAGAAGATGAACCATCCCAGCGAAAACTGCCGGAAACAGATGTGGCATCCTTAACACCTTTGTCATTTCCGCCGTAGCTTCCGTAATTTCCTTTAACCTGTGTATTTTCTTTGTACTGCTCAGTTTGATTTATTGCTATATTCATATTGCGTTCCTCCGTCCAAAAAAGGGCGAATGCAAAAAGCATTCACCCTATATTTCGGCATTTTAAAGGATTCCGTTAACCCTTATTGTCAGAACTGGAAAATTGCCGCCCCATACGGTGGAAGATCAAAGGTAATGGAATACGGTTTTCCGTCTGTCTTTTTCGCCTTTGCGGTTATCTCTTTGGGAATTTCTCCGCCGTTTCCTCCAAAACAGGTATCGTCCGAATTTAAAATCAGTTTATATTTTTTCTTTTTGGGAACTCCTACGACAAAATCCTTTCTTTCCATGGGCGTCATATTCAAAACCACCAGCAGATTATTCCTTCCGCTTGAGGCCCTTCTTACATAGCTGTAAGTGCTGTTTTCCTTGTCGTCCGCATTCATCCATTCAAAGCCCTGCCAGTCATTGTCGATTTCATACAGACAGGGATATTTACGGTAGATCTCCAACAGCCGGGAAACATAATGCTTCATGGAACTATGAAGATCATCCGTTAATAATTTCCAATCCAATTCCTTCTCTTCATTCCATTCATGATCCTGGGCAAATTCCTGACCCATAAACAGCAGCTTCTTACCGGAATGGGTAAACATATAAGTATATCCCACACGCAGATTGGCAAACTTGTCCACATAAAATCCCGGCATTTTATTTAACATAGAGCATTTTAAGTGAACCACTTCATCATGGGACAAGGGAAGAATATAATTTTCACTATTATTGTAGCTCATGGCAAACGTCATCTTATAGTGGTTGTCCTTCCTGAACAAAGGATCTAATTTCATATATTCACAGAAATCATGCATCCATCCCATATTCCATTTGAAGGTAAATCCAAGACCGCCTTCTTTTATGTCGCCGGTAACCATGGGCCATGCGGTGGATTCCTCCGCAATCATCAGAGTCCCCGGGAAACGTCTCTCTATGGAGCTGTTCAAATGACGGAAAAATTCAATGGCATCCAGGTTTTTGTTGTTACCGTATTCGTTGGGAAGCCACTGGCCGTCCCTTTTTCCGTAATCCAGATAAAGCATGGAAGCAACTGCATCCACCCTTAAGCCGTCTACATGGAACTTGTCCACCCAGAACATGGCATTGGCAATGAGGAAATTTCGCACTTCATTTTTGGCATAATTAAAAATCTTGGTTCCCCAGTCGGGGTGCTCTCCTCTTCTGGGATCCGGATGCTCATAAAGACATGTTCCGTCAAATTCTGCAAGACCGAATGCATCTCTCGGAAAATGGGCGGGTACCCAGTCTAAAATCACGCCGATTTTGTTTTTGTGAAGGGTATCAACCAGATACATAAAGTCCTTGGGCGTTCCGTAACGGGAAGTAGGCGCATAATAGCCCGTAACCTGATATCCCCAGGAACCGTCAAAGGGATGCTCTGCAATTCCCATAAGCTCGACATGCGTGTATTTCATCTCTTTTAAATAATCTACAATCCTGTCGGCAAATTCCCTATAATTATAGAAGCCTTTAGCATCTTCTTCCGGATGACGCATCCATGAACCGATATGACATTCATAAATAGCAATAGGTTCTTTCTGCCAGTCTTTGTCGGCTTTCGCATCTATCCACGCCTTATCCGTCCACTCAAATCCGGTCAGATCCGCAACCTTCGATGCATTTCCGGGACGAAGCTCCATATGATTACCATAAGGATCTGCTTTATAAATCTTTTCTCCGGAAGGCGTTGTAATAACATATTTATACATGTCTCCTTCCTTTACGCCGGGTACAAACAAGGCAAAGATTCCGCCCTCTCCCAGACGTCCCATATTATATTCATAAATATCCCAGTCATTAAAAGAGCCCGCTACGTTTACATACTGAGCATTGGGCGCCCATACCGCAAAGTATACGCCCTCCACGCCGTCTACAACTGTTTTATGCGCACCCATCTTGTCAAAAATCTCATAATGGGAACCCTGCGCAAACACATACTGATCCGCCTCCGTAATAAAAAGCGGATTTATTTCATTGTTTTTTGCCATAATTCTTTATCCCTTCCCTCATTTTATTTTAAAAAATCTTTTTCCCTTAATACAATCATATCTTCATCATCATACCGTTTCGCCAGCAATACATCCATAAAATGGGAAATATTTTTTCTCTCGGCATTTTTGATAGCTTCATCCACAATGCCCCTGACTTCATCTACGGTAACAGCATGATCATTGGTCTGCATTTCGGAAATCCTTGTATACAACGCCAGAATACCCATATCGTCAATGGAGTATTCCTTTTCATTGGCATACTCTTTTCCATAATTTACCAGCCCGTTATTATCCAAGGCCGCAATGTCAATCCTAAGGTCAAAAAACTGTCTCGGCATATTGGCTTTAAGCAGCAGATTATCCAGCTCTCTCTTGGTATCCTCCATAATAACCAGAATACCGCCATCCCTCTTTTTCTTTAAATATTCTCCTAAGGAAAGCAGCGTCATATCGTCCAGTTTGCCCGCCTGTTCCACGATTAAGGCGCCATTGGAAAGATTATTTAAGGTTGATTCTATACTTTTACTGTTTAAAATCTCGCCGGTAATTTTTGCTACTTTGCCGGAAAAGCTGTCATAGTGAACGGAAAGCACTTTAACCAGGTTTTTTGCCACCGTCAGGGTCCCCGTACCTTTTTCTCCGGTAACTAATACATTGCCGATGCAGGGGCTTAAGCTGATATTGTCAATGGCATTTGCCACTTCCTCCTGAACCTGCTTGGTCTGTGCGATGGAACCAAACATTTCCTTTTCATCTCTTGTAAGAGATCTTCTTATAGGCAGCGTCTTTTGCTTTTCCCTTGTAGCAGAAGATATCTTGGGCGTCTCTACCTTTTGAGGTTCAGGCTCTTCCGATAAATCCGTAATAATAAATCCGGTATCCGCTTTTAGAGGACTTACCGCTTTTTTCTCGGATTCCGCCAGAGCATCCATTACCATCTTTTCCAAAGATTTGTCAAATTCTTCGGTATGGGTTCCCGGTCTGGGCGGCTCTTCTTCTACTTCTTCCATAACCGGAGCATCATTCCCCATGGGACTTTCTTCTTCCGATTCTTCGAAAGGAACAAAGGGGCTTTCTTTCTCCGATTCTTCGAAAGGAACAAAGAAATTTTCTCTCTCGGGTTCCGCCACACTTGCAAAAGAACTTCTTTCCGGCTCTTCATTAACAGATTGCATTTCCTGTATTTCTTCTAATTCTTCCACACCGTCATCGGCAGCCTCTTCCTGCTCTGCCAAAGATGATAAGAGCTTTTCTTCCAAGCCGTAAATCTCTGCTGTATTAAATAAAGTCGGATGGGTAACCGGTTCAACTGCAGGCTTCTCATACTCTGCTGCAAGGTTTTCTTCCTGTACCGTTTGTTCCTCATAACCCGTCTGAAAAGCTTCTTGATTTTCTATAGTTTGTCCATAGCCCGCTGCAGATACGTCGTGGTCTCTTACAGGTTCTTCATAGCCTGTTGTGAATGTTTCCGGTTCTCTTACGGATTCTTCATAACTTGTTGAAAATGTCTCCGGTTCTCTTACGGATTCTTCATAACTTGTTGAAAATGTTTCCGGTTCTCTTACGGATTCTTCATAACTTGTTGAAAATGATTCCAATTCTTCTACAATTTCATTTTCATATTCGGACGAATCCTCTGCTTCCTCATCCATCAGGTAACCGGGATTATTGATAATCGCTTCTTCCTCTGCTTCCTGCTCGTTAAATACGTTCAAAGAAGGGGCAATCAAATCCAAATCAGCCTGCACGCTGGCCTTGGCCGCCGCATCAAAGTCCTTAAACATAGGACCTGTCTGTTTTAATACCTTTTGCCGCATTTCCTCTAAACGCTTTGCTTCATTTGCTTTCCGGGTTTCCTCCCATTCAGCCATGATATCATCAAAACTGAGCTGACCTGTGATCTGCTCATCTACCATTTCCTCTTCGGGCTCTGCTGTATCCGCAGATTCTTCATAAGCCTGTTGAGCAATACCCTCTTCTTGGAACAGTCTTTCCTCAGGTAATGCTTCCGCCGCTTCCTGCTCTCTTAAAGAATTAAGTAAATCCTCTTCTGTAATAGGCTCTGTATGTTCTATGGGCCCTAATGCCTTTACTACTTCGCTTACAACCTCTTTGGTTATAGCAGTATCAATCGGCGAGGGGATAGCATATTCTTTACCTTCCTCGGACTCCCCACTGATACTCACATTGGTATAATCGTTGATGGAATCAACCGGAAGGGCTTTTGTGGCGTCGCTTGCCTCCATATCCTCCTGTTCCATAACCTTCGCCAGGTTCTTTGCCAGTTCCCTTTGCAGATTGATGGTATTGTATTCGCCCATATCCATGGTCTTAACATGGATATCCAAATCGTCCGGCGTCTTGGCCAGAGGGATGACCGGCATATCAATACTTATGTTTTCAGGGTCGAAGTCCTGCTCTTGTGTTTCCTCTTCTTCCTCCTGCTCCTCCAGCTCCAATTCTTGATTTACACTTTTGGAAGGAATTCTCATAGTCGGCGCATTGGAAGGCTCTACAGATTTTATCTGAATAGGCATGGAAGGAATGGTATCCATGGTTACCGGCTCTTTGATTTCCTCCTGCACAGACTCTTTTTCTTCTTTTACAGAAGGAGTCTGCTCCTCCTCGGTATTCTTGACCACATAAGCATTAGCGCTGGACTGGAATCTTTTATCGTATTTCTCCCGCTGTGTGGGAGTCAAGGGCACGTGAAGCATTTTTAACTCCATGGCTTTGATCACATATTTTCCTTCCCCAAACCAGAGAATCAGTTCATCACATTCTTCCACGCAGCGTGTGGCAAGTCCGATTCTATGATAAAGGTAAGCCAGCTCATAAGCCCACTTCTCTCTGTAATCACGCTTTTTGTATTCTTCCAAAACGGCAATTCGCTCTTCTAAGCTTACATCCTGAGCTTCATACAATCTGTACTGCAGAATAAAACGCCCTGTATCCTTAGGTGCAATCTGTACAAACTCCTTATAATATTCAATCGCCAGAACCAGCTCTTCCAATTTGATACATAATTCGCATAGTGAATATACAATCTTTCTGGAACCGGGCTGACGGTCATAAGCAAGCAGTAAAATTTCCTTACTGTCCTCATAACGACGGTTCATTTTATATAATTCACTGACCTTGCAAAGCATGGTAACGCTTTTAACTCTGCGCCAGTCAATGGTATCTGCTATTTTGACTGCTTCTCCATATTCTCTCTTTTCAATCAGCGCGTTGATTTCCTCAGCGCGGACCCGATATTCATATTTATCCAAAATGGTCACCTCATACTGCTACATACATGATGTGGTATTTTTTTACATAATACCCCTATTTTCTTACTAAATATCAGTGTATCATAGGTATATTTTGATGTCAAAGAATTACGCATAAATATATCAATTTGTACCGCTCATTTTCCTAATCCAAAATATCGGAAAGCATAGCAAATTGTTCCAGAGTCAGAGCTTCTCCCCGGATAGTTGCAGATAACCCCATTTTCTCCAAAGCTTGTGCCGCTTTCTCTTTTGTAATTCCGTAAATACCCGCATTGGATAAAGCGTTTATCAGCGTCTTCCTTCTCTGGTTAAACGCCGCTCTGATTATTGCAAACATTTTTTTCTCATCCCCTGTCTTAACCGGCGGCTCTTCATAACGGGTCAGACGTATAACTGCGCTTCCCACATTAGGCCTCGGAATAAAACAGCTTGGCGGTACCTGAGCAACCATTTCCGGTCTGGCATAATATTGGACGGCCAGAGACAGCGCTCCATAATCTTTGGTTCCCGGTCCCACCTGCATTCTGTCCGCCACTTCCTTTTGCACCATAATCGTAACGGAAGAAAGGGGGACATGGCTTTCAAAAAGCCCCATGATAATCGGCGTAGTGATATAATAAGGGAGATTGGCCACCACTTTAAGAGGTTTGCCTTCACTATAAATATCGCAAAGCTTCTGCACATCAACCTTTAAAATATCATTATGAATTACCATTATATTATCATATGCGGACAAGGTATCCTTTAGAATGGGAATCAGGTAATCATCAATTTCCACTGCAATTACCTGCCTTGCATGCTCCGCCAGATACTGGGTCATGGTACCGATTCCCGGCCCGATTTCCAATACACAGTCGTCCTTTCCGATTTCTGCCGCACTGATAATGTTTTCCAGTACATTGGAATCAACGAGAAAATTTTGTCCATATTTTTTTTGAAAACGAAAGCCGTATTTTTCCAATACGGCAATTGTGTTTGAAGGTATTCCTAATGTAGCCATTCTGCTCCTTTTCTTTCTTCCTTTGCCCAAACGACATTGTACGATTAATTTATGTTCTATACAGGATTTTGCAGCTTTTTATATAAGTTGTATGCATTTTCCCTTGTTTTTAAAATAACCTCTTCCGGCGTTATGCTTTTTATCCCGGCAATCTCTTTTGCCACATAAGTCAAATAAGAGGATTCATTCCGTTTTCCTCTGAAAGGCTCCGGAGCAAGATAAGGCGCATCCGTTTCCAGAATCATTTTATCCATCGGCAGCATTTCCACAACTTCCTTGCATTTCCTGCCGTTTTTAAAAGTAACCACGCCGCCGATTCCGAAGTAAAAGCCCATGGAAAGGTATTCCTTTGCAAGCTCCGCACTATAGGAGTAACAATGGATCACTCCTCCTACATCTTCTCCGTGTCCCTCCTGAAGGGCCGCTAAAGTATCTGCCGCCGCATCCCTGGAATGAACACAAATGGGAAGCTTTATCTCCTTCGCCACTTCTATCTGCCGCAAAAACCAGTGTTTCTGGACTTCTTTGGGAGCCACATTCCAGTGATAATCCAGTCCGATTTCGCCGATTGCAACGATTTTGGGGTCTTCCGCATGCTTTGCTATAAAATCCATATCCCTCTCCGTAAGCTCTCCCACTTCATCAGGATGTATTCCCAACATGCCATAAACCATATCATACTGCTTTGTTAATTCAAGCGTACGCCGACAGCCCGTTATGGACGCAGCGGCATTAATGACCTTTTCCACACCTCTTTCAGGTAATTCTTTTATAATTTTGTCTCTATCCTTTTCAAATGCCTCGTCATCATAATGAGCATGAGTATCAATAATCATTTTAAGCCTCTTTCCCGGTTCATTTTCCTGTTTTTAGAAGGTTTCTTTAAAAGCTTGTCAAAAAATTTTAAAAAAACTCTTGCCAACCGGGATTTATTATACTATAATAATGCTTGCGTCGCAAGCGAGGCAATTTTATCTTACTTATGAATATGCACCATTAGCTCAGTTGGTAGAGCAGTAGACTCTTAATCTATTTGTCCAGGGTTCGAGTCCCTGATGGTGCACTAAGGCACTGTTTTTAAGACGTTTAGGTCTTGGGGGCGGTGTTTTTTAATTGTCCGGATTTATTTAGACAAATCGCATCGGCTCCAAAACAGATTAAAAGACTATTTTTTGAGATTATTTACAATGTCTTTATTCTTCAATCATGCATCTCCACGACTTTCGATTTGTTAGTTTAATTACAATTTATCCTTAACGGATACGCAATTTCGAAAAGGAAGTTTTAAATATACTCTCCGTCTAATAAATGCTGCAACAAAGCTTCACAGCCTTCCAGGATATCCTCGTAAGTACGGTCAAAGTCTCCTGTGTACCAGGGGTCGGAAATATCCCGGGGATGCTTGGAATAATCTAAAAGCCTGCAGATTTTCCCCTGAGGATCGTTTCCTACAATTCTATGCATATTACGTAAATTCATCTGTTCCATTCCAATAAGAAAATCATAGGCATCGTAGTCTTCTCTGTTCATGTGGATTGCAACTTTGCCCGCTGGATTGATTCCATGCTTAACAAGCTTTTTCCTCGCAGGGGGATAGACGGGATTGCCGATCTCCTCATAACTGGTTGCCGCAGATGCCACGTAAAAGCGGTCTGCGATTCCTTTTTTATCAATCAGGTCTTTGAAAATGAATTCTGCCATGGGGGAGCGGCAGATGTTGCCGTGGCAGACGAAAAGTATTTTAATCATAATAAAATTTCCTCCTGAAATGCGATAATTTGCCGTGTTTTAGCACGTTTTGCGAGGTTTATCTTTCAGATGAATATTGTTAAAAAAATCACAGAATGAGCAAAACGAGGCAAAATATGGCAAGTTGAAGCCGTCAAAAGTAGTAAAAACGTAGTAGGAATTGGGCAACCTTACTACGATTACTTTTCCAGCTTAATTATATTATTTTAATTTGTAAATTTCTGATTGCCCATCAAATTTTATTTTTTTATTGACATATGTCTTCAATAATATCCACATACCAATCTGCACTTTGGGCACAAATTCTCTCAGTTAAATAATCAATGATTTCCTCATCGGTCTTACCTTTTACTTGCTCCTCAATTTTAAATTTCACGCCAAAACTGGATAACCCCTCTGCGCTATATAAACTGTTATCTGCAATTAACAAGCGATATTCTCCTTCATGTCTGAACGCAGGTCTTTTGTGGAAATAAGTTTCATGTGCTAACAGACTATCCTTCATCTGGCTAATTTGCTGTTCCAAAATAGATTTTTTATTTAAATCGTAATTAACTTTTTCGAGAGATACGCCAAACTGCTCTTTTTCTGGAAAAACTTTTTTAGTATGGGACAACAATTTTTCGTCTTTTGTCCTTATTCTGATTGCTCTATTTCCATATGAATAGCCTCTCCACATAGCATCTGTTTCTGGCTGTTTTGACCAGCATTAAGCATATAAACCATTTACTGTGCCACATTCGGAAATAATTGTCTGGAAATGCATATTAATTCCTTGGACACAAATTGTAATACATTTCACTCACTATTTGCCGAACATCTTCGGGGTTTCCATATGTGAAAACAAATACTCTTCATATCTGTCATCCCAAGAAGATGGACATACAAAACTATCTTTATTGTTTATGGTAAGATTTATAAAATCTTCAAAACCGATATATCTAAAATGTTTCTTGCTTACTAAATACCTCCTGATATTTCTCCATTACTTTTTAATCTGCATAAAATTTCGAATACTATAATAGCACAAGTCCCTTCATATTTCCACATAAAGAAAAACGCCCCGCCGAAGCAGGGCGCCTTACTGCATGGAATGCCCCATTGAAAAACGGTTCGTTTTCCCCTGCACCTTCATCAAAATTTCCTACTTGTTCTCGAAATAGACGCCATTCTCTTTCCTCTCTAAAGCCAGGATGTTTAAATGCAAATCTATCTTGTAAAATAGGAGTTAAAATTGGAACAAGATTAAACATAATATCTACCGGATTTAATTCTTTCTCAGTTTTATTCTCAAATATATAATTTTAAGTTTCCTTTCATATATTCTTGGTATTTTGAACGACATATGCTGAACCCAAATAAACACTCTCTATCGATTTTTTTAAAGCTTTTTTTACTAAAATCAACAAATCACTATTAACTTCTCCTTGGTATGATTAAGCTATATTCAAAAGCATTTTTTCCATTTGTTCAGGAAAATACTTTAATTCGCTTTTATCATTTGTTTTCTCTGCATCTGATAGCCATATACAATAGTTTTGCAGTATTTTAAGCATAGTGTCAACAGAACAATAATGATATAAAATATTGGGGGATTTAGGCTCATATTTCCCGCATTCTTTCATAAATGTATGCATTCTTATACCTCCACAACTTCCGATTGTAAACTCTTGATTTCATAGGTGTTTATCACACCCCATAGAGTTTTAATAAAATCCTCCAAAACGCTTGAAAATAAAGGATTTATTGCAATGTGTCCGCCTTATCCTTTTATACGATTTCACACGATTTTACCCTTGCTCCCACACCTTATAAGGGCAAAAACAAGGGAAGAAAAATCTGGCAACAAGCTATAACAAAGCGTGGCAATCGGGAAGCTGTGACATATGTGCGAATATATTATACTGGAGGATTTCTGAATGGACAAGTACATTTACGATAACAATAACGGGCTTTGGTATGAACTGATCGGGGACTATTACATTCCCTGTCTTACCCTACCCACCGAAGAAGAAAAGCCGATAGGCATTTACGGACAACGGCATTTGCGTTATCTAAAAGAGTATCACAGGGCTACATACACAAATCTGCTGACAAGCGGAAAGGTGAATGGTTACCTTGCCGAGATAGACGAACAGGCAAAGGATATGTTCTTTCGGCTGATAAAGGAATATGCCGACAGGCAAGGAGTGATAGAGCAGCTAAAAGCGGATAAGCCGCTTGAATGGGTGCAGAAAATGAACAATATCCGAAATGCAGTTGAGGAAGTTATCAATACGGAACTAATTTACGCATAAAAATCGGGTTGCAACGCATTAAGAGGGGCAAAGGTATAAACACCTTGACCCTCAAAATTTGCGTTTTAAAACGGCTTAATATCAGACCTTTTTACTCCAAAAACAGTTACCCTAACGATTACATGGAACTATTAATAAACATCGCTTTTCAGCTTTTCCCAATCTTCATTTCCCTGCATATAATTAAACGATTCATCTTCAAGAGATTTCAAAAGTTCCCGCTTTAAGCTGGCTGAAAAATTAGAATCGACAGTTTTTAGCGCCATATGTTGATAAAGCTTAGATTTTGTAAAATTACCTATTGTTCCAATACTATCCAAGATTTCTTGCATAAGCTGTGCTGTCCACTCAATATCCTTTTCCCATGCTGCGACATCCAGTCCAAAGCAAATCTCATTATATTTGCCCATTTCAAATGTGGATGCAACAGAGGAAGAAACTTCAACCAGCTTTCTTGCCATTTCATGATCATCATCTTCCATATAAAGGATTCTTAAATCATTTAATGTCATTTGTATGTGCTGATACGCACTAAAAATCAATTCCTCGTATGCACGATAGGCTTCCGTCCGTTTTCCCGTTTTACTGTTTACAAGTGCTTCCTTACGTTTACGGTCCGGATTCTCCAGAGAAAAATAATCCAAATACTGCGCTGCTTTTTCATAATCCTCTTGCCGAATAAATGCATGGAACAACGAATCCGCTGCCTGATTACGAATCCGTTCGTCCTCTGAGAGTAAACACCTCTCATACCATCCGAATATCACTTTATCATATTTGTCTTGGCTTGGAAGTTCTATTGTCATTCGTTTTGCATCCAGAATGACTGCCGCCTGCCAAATCAGTTTTTCGCAATTAGGATATTCCTCGACTTTTTCCTTTACGGAAAGGAATATATCATGGAAGTCTTTGCTCTCCAAATCCTTTTGAATCTTCAATAGATATTGGCTAATTTCTTCGTCTGTTAAATCATCTTTAAAAGATAGAAGTTCATCTGTGGTAATGCCAAGTAACCGTGCAATAGGAGCAAGCAAAGCGACATCCGGGAGCGTGTTACCTCTTTCCCACTTATTTACAGCTGGAGCAGTTACGCCGAGACGAACAGCCATCTCCTCCTGTGTCATACCTTTATTCTTTCTATATTTTTTGATGACATCGCCTATTGTCATGCTCAACTATCTCCTTCAAAATTTCTGAATCGATTCTGTATATAGTATAGTTGACTGGAACTCAAAAGTCTATTGAAAGCAAGTTAAACAACAGGAATTATTTTTTACTATTGTTTAATTATTAATGCATGAGTCTATATTCTAAAAATCTATGTACGCACCGCCGAAACCGGCGGTGTTGTTTTCAATGTTAAAGTTACCTTTCTTATCCAATAAGTCATTTGCTGCTTTTGGATTCTTCAGTTTCCCCGTAATATAGGTTACTTTTTCATCAAGATCCTCATAAAAAAGTGGCAGATAGCTCAATCTGTACTTTTTACTGAGCATTTATCTTCCTCCGTAGTTCTCCAAAAACTTCCTCATGGCTCATCCGTGTATCGTTTTCCGCTGCAAACCTATCTGCTTTATCTAATGCAGCTTCCACACCATCCGTCAACTTTGAATACTCTTCAAGACTTAGTACCACCATTGCTCCATATCCGTTTTTTGTTAAATATACCGGCTCACCCGCATTTACAATTCTCTCAATATCAGGAAATTTATTTCTTAAATCTGAAACAGGTCTAATCTGTAACATAAGCGTTCTTACCTTATCAATATTTTATCTTAATTTTATCATTATCTATATTTTACTTTACTATTAAAAAAAGCAACCATTGCAAAAATCTTTCTTCATTTAATCCAACAATACATTTTATTATGCTTCCCTGATTTTTCTATAGCAAATGACAGTTTCCTTTCCATGAAGAAAACTGCCATCTGGCAAACGAATTTATTTTGTTGTATCTCATATCATTTCAAGGCTCTCTCAAAAATGGTGTAGTAAGCGCCTTTCCTTGCCCTGAAATGACAAAATATGGCAAATCAAAGCAGAATTTAGCAAGCCATTACTGCTGCTTAGCAGTAAAATTGGTAATAAAATGAAGGTCTTTACTTTTCAGAGGAATTAATAAAGGAAAGCTCTCCTTCTGGATAATATGCGCTACGGTTCGTCCAAGTCATTCCTATTTGTTCGTATTCAATATGATTCTCTGAAACATCCTCATCAATAAACTTGACGCAGCCGCAACTAAAATAGTCTGCTCCACATTTAGTACACTTACTATTTTTTACCCATTTAATCGGTGCACAAATTACCTTATTTTCCTTAAGATATGATGCTTCCTCTTCCGGGATAGATAATTCTGCTATTTCCGTTTTCCCTTCCCATCTGGTTCCGGAAATGTATTTTGGTGGAACCACATATCTATTAAAGCAAACTACATCGCCGTGAATCAAAGTAAATTTGTCAGGTCTATCTCCGGCATCTCCAAATCTATTATTTGCAATATATACATTTTCTAAAAAATCATCGAAAGAATCTGTTCTATCTGACAAAGAAGGTTTCAAAACAGTAACAAAATCTGACACATGACCTGCAAATGAAAGCTGTACTGCATTATTCTCTTCATTAAGCATAATCCCCACTGAAAGCAATCTATTATCGCCTTTCATATCCCAAGCATTGCACAAATCAAGAATCGCTTCCAAAACAGTATATATGGTTTTAAAATCCCTACAGCATATAGTCGGAAAATTAGTTACTGTATCTCCAAACTCTATCATTGCGGAAAAAGGCATTCTTAACTTAATTCCCTTCCTCATAAGAAGCTTGAAAAAAGTAATTGAATCTGCTTCCAAAATCTTCACTTTCTTTTTTCCACTACAAATGAGCTCATTCTTGTTCACAATTCGTACATCGTAATTCTCTGCAATAAGTATTTTAGAAGAATATCTAAAGAAAAGCCTCAAACCATCTCCTTTATTAATCTCAACAGGAATAAACTTATTCGTTTTTTCCGCTACAGAATTTCTTTGTACACTCTCTTTCTTAATTTGTTCGTATTTCTCATCAACCCCACCAAAATATTCCCCAATTAATGGATTCTCTCTATAAAAATTACTAATCAACTCTTTCCATAAGAGTATCGAAAATTCATTATCAATTCTCCAAAGCTTAACATACTCCGAATTCTTTCCACACTTACTAATATCTGTTTTTTTATCAAGACGTTCAAGAATCTGTTCTTCATCATATAACCTTATTGCACCATCAAGATGTGTCGGTAATCCAGAGCCGGGATTCAACATACTATGAACATATCTACATCCCCATAGCATGGTGTCTCCACCATCAAAAGACACATTTTCTTTATCACATAATTCTTCACATTCAAAAGTTCTGGTTCCGTCTTGCTTATGCCAATAAAACTGAGTTCCTACAATATTCGAGAATAGATTGTCATAATGTTCATTTTCATGACAGGTTACACCATCTGGTATTGATTTCAAGTCTTCATTGAAATGTGGACCTCTGATATATTGATATTCCAATTCCGGATGTTCAGTTCCGGGAAGTCCTACCATATCCATGTCCAATGCAACTTTAACATTGAGATTGGGAATCTCTCTCAATTTTTCGAAAGAAACAAAGAACTCTTCATTAGTGGAATTTAATATCGATAAAGTTCTTCTAAAAAACTGATGAGCAAACAACAGATAACCATCTTTTAGGTACACGCCGGGAATCAAAACGCCTTTCTTACCATCCGTTGTGGTTGAATATATTGGTTTCAATTCTTTTATGTCAGTAAGTCCATCTTTGAAGGTCTCTGTCCACTCTGGAAATAAACGCCGAACTATACCATTATCTTTTATTGCTACCGCTTGCCCTACCGGAGCCACTCGGAACGAATCAGTGATCGTTCCTTTTAGTTTTTCGACTAATGAATCGATTTCATCTTTATGTTCTTCACAAAATTGATGATGATCATTCAACTCTATCATTTTACGTAATGTCTCATGCTCTTCACTTGTTTCCATGATAGCGCTTTCATTCGTAACATAAGCTTTTCCTGGTTCCATATATACCCCGGTAAGCTTTGTATATCCTATAGGTTTCGTTCTATCATGCCCTATGTTCATAGGTATTGGCCTGTCCCAAGCATCACGATAAGCTTTTAAAATTGTACTTAATAGCATAAAATGGTTTTTTCTATTAAGCCCGTCTGTTATTGCCACTCCTTGATATACTTCCATTCATTATCATCTCTTTTCATATAAAAACCCGAGATACATTATATCCGCAAATACATTCTTTTTCCACAAAAATAACACCCCAGCCATTAAAAGCCGGAGCATTACCAATCTACTTTATTAAACAACCTTAAACATTTTCTGTGACATTGGTTTCTCATTTTCTTTTCTATTTCTGCCTGTGCCTTTTTGAGCTCTTCCAACTTACGACATCATCAAAACAGATGCGGATATACATATTCAATGTACCCAAAATGTCCGAATGCCCCATAAGGTACTTCAACCACCATCTGAAGTTTTCTTGGATCGTTTTTAAACGCAACAGCCTGCTGTTCATTTTTTGCTCCCGAATGGATATAAAAATTGCACATAGCCTCTTATTATGTTAAAATTAACCAAAGATGACACGATACATCTAAAAATAATTGTAACTTTATACAAATTGTACCGCCATTTTAGTCAGAGACGTGGATTTACCATGTAAATTTAAGTATTTTGCAATGTAAATTCAAAATGCGGCGATGCTTCAAGAAGGGAGGCCCTTATGAACATTTACACCACAGACAAAATTAGAAACGTTGTTTTGCTTGGACACAGCGGATGCGGGAAAACAAGCCTTGTGGAAGCTATGGCATACCTTGCCAAAATGACGACACGCATGGGAAAGGTAACTGACGGTAATACAATAAGCGACTATGACAAAGAGGAAATCAAACGTCATATTTCCATCAACACCTCAGTTATTCCCATTATATGGGAGGACACCAAGGTTAATATTTTAGATACTCCCGGCGCATTTGATTTTGTTGGGGAAGTTGAGGAAGCGATATCAGCTTCCGATGCTGCCATCATCGTTATATCAGGCAAAAACGGCATTGAGGTCGGAACAAAAAAAGCATGGGAGATATGCGAAAAATATAATCTGCCACGCATGATATTCGTCACTGATATGGATAACGATAACGCAAGCTACAGGCAAGTTGTACAGGATTTACAAGATATGTATGGCAAATGCATAGCGCCGTTTCATCTTCCTGTGCGCGAAAATAAAGAATTTGTGGGATACGTAAATGTATTACAGCAACGTGCCAAACGCTGGACCTCACATGGCGACGTGGAAAAAATGGACGTTCCCGAATATTCCAAAGAAAACTTAAATATATGCCGGGCAGCGCTTATGGAGGCTGTTGCCGAGACCAATGATGAATTTCTTGAGCGTTATTTTAGCGGCGATGAATTTTCAGAAAATGAAATAAGGCAGGCCCTCAGGGTAAATGTGGCTGAAGGCGGTATTGTGCCTGTACTTATGGGCTCTAACACATTGGCCCGGGGCATCTACACGCTGATGGTGGACATTGTAAAATATTTGCCAAGTCCCGAAAAGCGAAGCTGCTCAGGCATAAACACAAAAACAAACGAGATCTTTAATGCAGATTATGATTTCTCAAAACCAAAATCTGCTTATGTTTGGAAAACGATTGCAGACCCGTTCATTGGAAAATACTCTCTGATCAAGGTTAATTCAGGTGTATTAAAAACAGATGACACAATGTATAACCATCACAAGGGAGTTGAGGAAAAAATCGGAAAGCTCTATGTGATGCGTGGTAATAAGCCGGAGGAAACAAAAGAACTGCATGCCGGCGATATAGGCGCCTTGGCAAAGCTTACTTCCGTTACAACAACGGATTCGCTTTCCACTCAAAAAAATCCTGTTGCCTACCTCCGTGCTAACATTTCCACACCATATACATATAAGAGATATACCGTAAAAAAGAAGGGGGACGATGACAAGGTTTCTCAGGCGCTTCAAAAGTTAATGTCCGAGGATTTAACCCTTAAGGTTGAAAATGATACTGCAAACGCTCAAACCCTCATATACGGAATCGGCGATCAGCATCTTGAGGTCATAGTCTCAAAGCTCTTAGACAGATATAAGGTTGAAATTGAGCTTGAAAAACCAAGGATTGCATTCCGTGAAACCATACTGAAAAAATCTGACGTGGAATATAAGTATAAGAAACAATCCGGCGGGCATGGGCAGTACGGTCACGTAAAAATGACCTTTGAGCCATCGGGAGATTTGGAAACACCATATGTATTTGACCAGTGTGTTGTCGGCGGTGCTGTTCCTAAAAATTATTTTCCTGCCGTTGAAAAGGGAATACAGGAATCCGTGATAAGCGGACCACTGGCATCATATCCTGCCGTTGGCGTGAAGGCTGTGTTATATGACGGCTCCTATCACACGGTTGACTCCTCAGAACTGGCATTTAAGGTTGCCACCATACAGGCCTTCAAAAAGGGTTTTCTGGACGCCAAGCCTGTTTTATTAGAGCCAATAGCCTCCTTAAAGGTACTTGTACCTGACAAATATACCGGCGATATTATGGGCGATTTAAACAAACGTCGTGCCCGTATTCTTTCCATGAGCCCTGAGGCAAATGGCTGTCAGGAGATTGTAGCCGATATTCCATATATGGAGCTTTATGGCTATAATACCGATTTGCGCTCAATGACCGGCGGGAGCGGCTCATACTCCTATTCCTTTGCAAGATACGAGCAAACCCCGCCCGAGATACAGGAAAGAGAGGTTGCGAAAAGGGCTGATAAAGGATAAGGATTTATCCGTCTAAAGGGGCAGTCGGGAAATAGATAGCCCTACACAGGGGCAGGTGTAATCCATACGAATCACACCTGCCCCTGAAATTTATCCACGAAAAAGGGGGTGTCCTTGGGTTTTCATATTTCTATCTTTCTTACGCTGCCGCATTGGCATTAATATTATCTATAACCTTTCTAATTCCCATCCATAATGTCAAATCCGTAAATATCTCAACAACACTTCCCTGATCCGTAAATGGAGATTCCTGAAGAACAGAAAGATCCTTCATTATTCCATTATGAATAATATATTCAACTATCTGGTTAACAAAGTAAATCTGCCTGCTATCGAGGCTCGTATTGGTCAGATACTCCGAAAAAGCCTCCTTAGCTGCATTCATGTCTAATCCGACAATTTCCCGCACAAATTCTCCTAATGGCTTGGTTCCAAATTCATGCTCATAATCCTGCTTAGTACCAACCTCGCGCCATAAGATTTCTTCAAGCGACTCAATATCAGTTGGCGTCAACGGTTTATTTGTTTTTAGCTTAGCAATGGCGATATTATCCTGATGCTGTCTGATATAATATTCTGCTTTTGCCTTGTAATTCTTTAATTCATCATTCTCAAGCTCAGATTCTTTCCACTCCGTTGAAAGCAATTCATCCGTAAAATTGGTCACATACTTAACGGTTCCTTTTGGAATATACTTCATCAAATCACGAAGCTTCTCTCTGATTTCTTCAAACTCGCCAATTCCAGCATTATCAACATAATCAGTATTCAGAATCTTATTAATCAGTTCAGACTGTGCCTGAATTTCAGGAATATTTGCCACGCTTGCTATTCCTGCGACCTTTTTATGAAGATCGGTGCGGGCTTTTGAATACTTCTTTCCTATTAAGTAAGCTAATTCAATGCCATACATAAGAGCATCAAATCGAACTGCACTTGCTTCATCTCCATCCGGAAGAATTAAAGGTGCAACTTCTTCACGTACAATTAATGTATCTTCATAGGTAAGTGCTTGATAATTATCTTCTGCCGAATACAAATCGACATACTTCAAGTGCTGGCGAACAGCAAAATTATCCCTTGGTAATTCCTGCACTTTTTCACTCATCTGCTTTACTAGCGCATTACGATAAGCAATCAATCTGTCAATCTGATACTCAATATCCTGAAGCTTATAAGAGATCTCAAATTTCAGATTGAAAATAGCTCCTTGAAGCGCAATCATATTTGCTGTTGCTTTTCCTTTATTCATTCGGAAGAATTCAAAGTTACCGCAAAAATCAAAGATATAAAATTTTTGTTTATCTTCGCCATCAAGCAAACCGGGACAAAGACGAGTGCCTCGTCCGATCATCTGCCAGAACTTGGCTTTACTCATTACTTTTTTAAAGAAAACCAGGTTTACCACTTCCGGCACATCAATCCCTGTATCTAACATATCTACAGATATGGCAATCTGCGGCATTTTTTTTGCATCTGAAAACTCATCAATTGCACTCTGTGCATATGTCATATAGTTATCAATTACTTTGGCGTAGTCCGGAAGATGTGGGTATTCCCTATGGAATACTTCTAATATCTTTTCTGCATGATCATGATTCTTCGCAAAAATAATAGTCTTTCCAAGCTTCTGACCATAATCAATCTTAATGCCATCTGTCATTAAGACATTTAAAACCTGCTTAATAGTATCTTCATTAAATATCCATGTATTAAGTGCAGAGGAACCGATTGATTCAGGTAAATAACCATGCTCATCTTCGAAAGTTTCCTCATATGCTTCCTTATCTTCCTCGGACAATTCATCATACACTATTCCCTGCTCAATAAATTTAAGCTTTGATTCCACTGAAACATAGTCAACAAGATATCCATCTTTTACTGCCTGGGCTAAATCGTATCCGTATGTTGGTACACCATTCTCTAATTCAAATACTCCATATGTGTTCTTATCGATTTCATCCTTGGGTGTCGCCGTAAGACCAACCAATGGGGCATCAAAATAAGTAAAAATATCTCTATATTTATTGTAAATTGACCTATGTGCCTCGTCGCAGATTACAAGATCAAAATGACCACAAGTGAATAATTTCCCTTCCTTATCATTAACGGTATCAATGCAATTCATCATCGTCTGATAAGTTGAGAAAATACAATGTGCATTATAATTATCTTTCTCCTCAACAAGATTAGAGCATGATAAATTAGGAAGCATATTCACAAAGCTTCTTTTCGCCTGCGTAACAAGTGAATTTCTATCTGCAAGGAAAAGAATATTTTTTACCCAGCCTGCTTTTAACAAACAATCACATAATGCTATGACGGTTCTTGTCTTTCCAGAACCTGTTGCCATAACAAGCAGTGCTTTTCTACGATTTTTTTCGTCAAAACTGTTACATACCGCTTTAATTGCAGACTCCTGATAATAACGTCCTGCAATATTTTTATCTACTACAACGTGCTTTAGACTTGTTCTCATGGTCAACAAATTAAACCATTTTTCCAAGTCTCTCTTTGAATAAATAACCGAACACTTTCTCTCCGGATACCTGCCATCAATTATATGCGTTTCAAATCCATTTGTGAGAAAAATAACCGGTCTTCTCTTATATTTTTGTTCTAATAAGTCAGCATATAACTTCGCCTGTTGTCTTCCCTTTGAAACATCTGCACATGTTCTTTTCGCCTCTATAACAGCCAAAGGGCAGTGCATATCATCATAAAGGACATAATCTGCAAATCCCACCTCAGATTTATTTGGCATTCCAGGAAGTTCAACTTCATTAATCCAATCTTTGCCCTCAGTCCATCCTGCATCCATAAGCATCGAATCAATATATAGCTTTCTGGTCTTATACTCCGACAAGTCTAGTGGCTTTGGAACATAAGTCTGCTGCTGTTCCTGCCTACGAGCAGACAATTCTTCTTTCAACGAAGCGTTTTCTGCAATAAGTTTCTGTAAATCAAGTTCTTGCTGCGCAGTTTTTTCTTGTTCCTTCGCCAATTTCTCCTTGGTTGCACTGGCAGCTTCCTTTGACTCCTTAGCTTTCTCGATTCTACTTGTAATTATTGACTTATCAAAAGAATGTTCTTCATACTTATCTGAATAACAATAGGCGATATAATCCAAATATATAAATAAGTTCTCAAGGCAAAGCATAGCTTCATCTCTGCCTAATTTCTTATTGCTATGAGCGACATTATTTCCACATCTTCTGATGTAGTCCATTCTCTTCCACAAGTCCGGACCCACAATCTGTCGATATTCCTCTGCATTCATTAAACTGTGCAAATTGTCCTGATATGGCATTTCAAGTTCAGCATCAACTGAATACATCCACTTTAAAGCAAATTCCATCGCCCTACGACTATTGATAATACTCGCCTCAGGATCCATAAGAATAATCTTCTCGGCAGATATCGCCACATCTGCAAAGGCAGAAAATTTTGATTCAGATTTTAAATAATCAAAATTAGTTCTCATTCTATACACTCCCTTCTCTGTGGATGTAATAATTTCACGTCTGATAATAAAACTTCCTACTATTGGTTAAATATTATCTTTTATATTAATAAATTAGAGTTTGTTATCTCAAAGAAAACCTTCTTCCTAAACAATATATTATTGTGCCTTTCTTTTTCATTATGAAAAAACTTTTCTTCAATATCAGTATGTTTTTATTATAATTCTTCTGTCCTCACAAACCACTCCGGCTTAATGTTTGCGTAATCCTAAAGTCTCAATATGAGATTCTCATCACAAATAAAACTACTTCCTACCCATTCATCATATAATCTTAATATTGCCTGTCTTAAAAATTTTACTGTTTTTTCGCAATCAGTTTTCGGTGGATTATCCATATCAAAAATCACATCCGACATAGGTATCAAATACTCAATACAATAATATTTGCTATTATTATAGTAATCAGCACTCATTCCATGAATGCCAAGAAGCCTTTCGATATTTCCTATCAATTCAGGACAACTCGCTAATGATGAAAAATAATTATTCTCCTCTAAATATGACCGAAATGCAAATCCATTTACACAATAATCTTGATTCTTGTAATATCCGAGCCTAGACTTTATATAGCAAAGGTTACCGCCATCATACCTAAATTCATTATCAAGTGGTTGTAGCTCTCCCATGTAATACAAATCAATATGACCCTCGCTCGGTTTAAAGATTACTTTATACTTTTTGAAGAAGTTCGATATTGGAGATTCTTCTAACAGGAGTTGCTTCAGATTATTGTTCATCTTCAAATCAGTTCCATCTAATCTTCGAGAAAGGTGGAACATCTGAATATACTCAAGTGTCTCATCTATGATATAATCAGAAAGAAAATCCCTAATCCACTTCCATGGTTCTCTTTCCGTGTCTTCATAAATGGACATAAAAATCTGTATCATCTTACCTGCTGAAAGATTTAAAAATTTCATTACTCCTTGTTTTAATGAGCCTTGTGTTCTCGCATCTATATATTTCATTTTCATCCACCGCATTCAATTTTTATATATACACTCATTAAACCTAAATAATAAGCTGATTCCGTAATATAGATTCCACAGTCTCATACTTCTTATTCTTATATGAAATCTCAAGTAGCTTTATTTCATGCTCCTTGGCATACTTTCTTTTTTCTTCGTCATTTCTCTGCTGAATGGCAAATCTACGCTCTCCACCAAATTCCCCAACTGGCATAAAGTGTTGCTCGCCCTGGCATTCGATAAACGCATGTATCTTACCCTCCTTATAAACGGCAAAATCAAATCGTAGAGGTGTTTCATTATCAATGCCATACACTCCATCAACAGGTACTTCTACCTTATAATCAATACCATGTTTCATCAAAATATCAGTAACAATCCACTGAAAAGAGGAAATCGCATGACAATCGCAAAAAACATCACTCCAATACCCACCATAGGCTCTATAACCATATTCAGTAGGCGGGAAAATGCCAAACTTATCACACTTTACCAGTTTTTCCTTTCCGCACAGATAACATCTGCAACGATATTCTTTATATACTGTAATATCATAATATTTCTTTTGATGTCGTTGGGTATAATATGGAGTCGGCACACTCTCTACTGAATCATTCACGCATTCAAGTACATCAAGAGACTCATATCTTAATCCCACATAATCAACATCATAATTGTCCGCATACTTTCTTGGAATTGCAGCTATTATCTTTGCATCCTTTTCTGCCTGTTTTAATAATTCCTTGTTTCTTTTCTCATTCCATGCATCACAATATTCTGCTGCCGGGATAACTTCATCTCTATTATCTACCAGACATACAGATTCATCTTTCTTATACTTTTTCCTTTTATTGTAATTTGCATTACTAGCCCTTACAGAATAAGTAAACTTTGATGAGCAGTAAACGGGTCGATAACAGACCTTTGGTTCTGTCTGTAATGTTTCTTCAGAAAAATATCTTATCTTCCCACATTTTCTGCACTTACACTTATAATGCTTGATCTCTTTTTCCTTAAGTAGCTTTGAAATGGCTTCATCAAAATCATTAACCACAATAGAATTACCATACACTTCAAAATTAATAGGCTTGTATATGTAGGCTGGTGTAATGATGGTCTTTTCCCCATTCCATCCATGCTGGTCTCTTCGATCATATTTACCCTTTTTCACTGCCTGAAGAAACTCTGCTTTTTCTTCTTTTATATTAGAAATACGATCTTCCATGACATGCAAATATTCGGCACCATTATCTAAAATCCACAAGCATCCACACTTTACCCCTACTGTTATATCTATTCTTTTAACAGAAGTATCTAAAATAAGAATCACCCTCTCTTATATTATTTCAAAATCTATAGTAGATTTTTCCTTCATTGTATTTTATAACCATTTTTTCATTAAAATATATATTCTGCAACATAGTAGACATTGATTATATTACTGACCAATACCCTTCATAATATGTATTCAGACGGACTTTAAATATTAATTTTATCGTCATCCCTACAACTTTTGATTTGTCGACTTGTTTAACGAAATCGGCAAACTGCTCCTGTTTCTCAATCGGCGGCAAATATATCTTCAACTTTTCAAAGAATGGTGTTTGAATTCTTTTCTGTCCTGCCGATCCCGTCATATTAATTGTTGCTAAACCATGTACAATATCATTTTTAAACATATATTTTATCCAATATGAATTACTCACTCCTAATATAGGTCTTAATACATGAAATTCAGTTGTGCCAAAACCAATACCATTTGTACAGTTCTCTGCAATTGCAACTTTTCCATTTTCAAAGCATGGAGTTATTTTTGCCAGCAAAACATCACCGTCTTTGAAGTATGTATAGCCCCTATAATAGTCTTCAACTAATCCATCTTCCTTAATAATAAAAGAACCATCAACACCAACACATTCCATTGGAACAAATGAGGCCTTTTCCTTCATTCTTTCTTTAACTTCTGTTTTCTTAGGATTAAACTCCACACAATCTACAAAATATTTATTGGCTTTAATTTTATCTAAAGGATCCCCAAACATCTCGACAAATCGGGCTTTGATGAGGTTGTCCAATTTTGCCATTTCGTCTGTCCTAAGTTCAATAATCTGCTGAATCTTATCAAGAATCTCAACTATCCCCAATTGTTCAGGTACAGTTGGTATATCAATTATTATTTGTTTCAAATCTTTTACTGCAAAACTTGCTTGATTAACTGATTTCTTTGTAATATTTCCAATTTGATTCCTAAATGGATGTCCACAAAAACAATATCTCGCATATGCTGGATCAATAATATCTCTACGTGCTTTAAGTCTTAATAAATTCATTCCATGAATAATAGTTTCATTAGGCTGTTTTACATACAAAACAGTTCTACCTAAATACTGAGCACTATTAATATGTGACATCAATAAATCGCCATCTTCAAGTATATATAATTCATACTTTGAAATATCTGTTATTCCAGCATATCCCATCCTATCTCTGTTAAATTTGTCATTTGCAGTTGTTTCAATTCTTGTAATTGGAAATCCCCCATCCATATCTCCCTGCTTTATATTTGCCCCATTTTGTATTTGAAAAAAGCATTCTTCTATAGTCTTTATCATCTCTATCATCCCTACAAATCTAAACTAATTTTCTTCTTGTATTTTATATTTATTTATGTTATTGTCTATAAAAGAGAAGCGGTTTTTTACCGTACAGTCATTTTGGCTCAAGCGGCGTACTCGCTTCTTTTTTTATGTTGATTATATCATATAAGTATAGTCTGTTTGTTGTTTTTCTTACCACAAGTGTCGCAATATAATAGTTCAAACGCTTATTACATTCACCACTTCCCTGTACTGGCATAGCAAAATAAGTATCATAACGATACCAACCTTCTGACGCATTTCTATTATGCTTATCATTCTTATTATTTACCCAACGTCTATTCGTGGCATTAACAATTAATGACTCAATTATCTGGGATGCATTCGCCTTTACCTTTGCAACTGCTCCCCGCAATTTCTTAGTATACTGTGATTCCGCATATTCATCTGGAAAATCTCCTGCAATAGATATATGATCCTGATATTCTGCCACAACATATGTATTTCCAATATATCTTTTTAGATATTTTTCAACTTCATTCCATGGAATATTCTGTTTATTTGTAAATATGATTTCATCTATAACCGATATAACCTTTTCTTGTCTATTATCCGTACTTCTTCCTCCCTATATCCCCGATAAATATTCATCATCCCTCTACGGGCTACTCGCAGTATCATTCGTGCTTTTCCCGTCTTGTCTATACTCTGCTCGTAGCCCTACAAATCCGAATTTGATTATGCCATATATTTTTGATGAGATGTTTTTACATTGTTTTGACTAACCATTGCATACTGCATAGTTGTATCTATTTGTGAATGTCCAAGAATTTTCTGTACTTGTTCTATAGGCATACCTTTGTCAATTGCTCTTGTAGCCATGGTTCGGCGAAACTTATGAGGATAAATTCGATCTAACTCTAATTCCCTTCCCAACTTTCTTAGTCTTATTTCTACACCACTAATTTTTAGCCTGTCATACGGTGCGTCTAATGTCACAAATAGTGCCTTATTATGGTCAATTCTTGCATCTATATATTCTTTAAGATGGATTTTTGCTTTTGCATCAAAATAAACTTTTCTTTCTTTGTCGCCTTTTCCATATACAACGCACTCTCGACCTTCAAGGTCTATATCGTCTATATTCAAATTTACTAATTCTCCAACACGGATTCCCGTGGAATAAAGCAGATCAATAATAGCCAAATCTCTTTTTTCTTTACAATTATCTCTTAATTTTTCGATGCCTTCATCAGAGATAGTATTTTTTACAACTGTTTTTGTTTTAATCTTATGAATCCTTTTCATTGGACTTTTTAAAATATAGTCCTCTTCCTCCAACCAGGAGAAGAAGCTTGAAATATTCCTGCGAACATTGTCTATTGTTGCATTTGAACAATTGTTTCTCTTCTGGTAATTTGATAAATACTCTCTTATTTCTTCTGTAGTAATTTTCCTAACACCCGTTTTCACTTGCACAATTAAATGTTCAACTGTTGTCCTATAATACCTTATTGTCCTTTCTGAGCAGCCCTCAATTCGTTTTGCGTCAAGAAACATCTTTAAATATTCCTCGTTTGTGATTTCTTTCTTTTTTGCTTCATTTTCTGCAAAATTTCGGATTATCACTTCCTGTAATTTTTTCATCTGTGAAATTGACAAATATTCTGCCATTTCATTAAGAACTGAAACTATTTTTTCTTGCATATTGGTATCTCCTTTCAAAGATACCAACATCCTTCAACCAATACTTTAAATTTCTATTATCCAAAATATTTCTACATTAGTGAATCAAATAATCGCTGCATTTCATCTAATGCTTTCTGCACTGCAACTTGTAATTTATATCATTTCTTTTTCTTTATAGCATTCAAATATATAATTTGGATTTTCATAATAAACACTGCTATTGTAGTCATCAATCTTTGAACTAATAAAGGAATTGTAAACTTCTATCAGTGCATCAACAATTTCGATTTTTTCATCTTCCGCAACCATTTTTATCAGACGCTTATATACTTTACCTATATCCCAGTGAGAAGGTATCGCATATCCACAATCTGCTATATTATCAAATTTACCCAGAGCAATATTGGCGTCTTCAATAAAATCATCGCTTACTCTGTCAATATTATCGCAATGGTATACATCTGCAAGATCATAAATCTTACTTAATCTTTCTTTCCCAAGCTTATTTACCACTTCTGAACGAATGTTTTTCGTCTTACGCGCAATATATTCAATCAAACTACAAGTGAAGAAAAGGTCATTATCTTTTTGTGGTTCTCTTCCTTTACCAACCATTAAAACACCTCCTCAAATCCTCTATAATCCAAACATTTTAATGCCTCATCTGTGCAAAAAACAATCTGATGTGTTGGATATTTAAACTTAGCTAATACCCAAAACTGTTCTCTGGTAATGCTTCCGTCTATATAATCAGATACGTAGGTATATATTTGATCATCAGCCATAGCTCCAATCACAATATCATAGTCATGAGATTGTCCACTTCTACACGAAACAATGAAATCAAGCCATTCTTCTGTCATTTCTTTGAATTCTAAAACTTTTAATTCTGATGGAATCCTCACATCATATATTGAAACAATTTTTGTATTATACCGCCTCGCCCACCTTTGAGCCTGCTCTTTTATAATGGTGCAATAAAATCCTGTACCAAAATCTTTTGTATTCTTATTAATTCGTATCTCTGGCTTTTCAACTGCTTGATAGCCCCCGTGGTAAACTGTCATCAATGCCATGCTCTATCTCCCCTTACTTTTATTTTACTATATCCTATCCAAAATACTGTTGCATTAATGAATCAAATAATAATTGTGTTTCATCAAGTGCCTTCTGCACGGCAACTTTTGATTTGTCGACTTGGTGGACGAATTTTAAATAGGACAATTGCATCTCTAATGGCGGAACTAAAATCTTCAACGATTTTATTGCATCAAAATTTAACCCCGCTTTTACACCATTCTGATTTTTACTTTCAAACTGCATTTTCCCACCTTCCGTCTCAAGAAAGTGAGAAACGTATAATGGTCTAATTTTTGATTGATTGAGTCTTACCAAGGATAAATGCTGATTAATGTATGCTCCTCTTTCAGCAATATCTTCATCAACAACACCAGTTCTTCCTAAATCAGCAGTAATGCTAATCAACAAATCACCTGTTTTTACTTTTGTACGCTCTGCTTCTTTATTATTAGGAGCATTAATATATTGAATATTTTCTAAAATAATATGATTGTTCTTTACATTTTTTATTGTGATAAACAGCTCATTTTCTTCGTCTACAAAATACTGTGCCCACCCCCGAGAACCAGATGTCAAAAAGTCTATATACTCATCAAGTCTATGTTCTTTCCATCCTAATGGATTGGTTAAAGTATCCCCAAACATCTCGACAAATCGGGCTTTGATGAGGTTGTCTAATAACTGTAGTTCTTGTTCTCGCGACTTAATAACTCCATATAACTTATCAAGTTTTTCACAGATAGAAACCTGTTCGGAAAAGTCTGTTTTAACAACCTCATAACGAGATACATAATCATCAGTTTTTAAATTATGAAGTCCTGTAGTCTTGTTTTCAAAAGCTCGTGTGCCACCACGCTTATAATTTGCAAACAACGAATAAAATACATATCTTGGATGCCATATTTCTTGGTCTTTAACTCGAAGAAGTCCAGTGAAATTATTGAACAAATATTTATTTTCTTCTCCTTCGAAATATATCACTCTACCAACAGGGAATTTATCACTCCCACCTGATTTTTCAATGATAATATCGCCCTTCCTGAGAAACTTATTACCTATATTTTTCTTTCTAATTGTTCTTGTAATTACATCGTTGTAATTTACCACGCCTTCGTTGGTAAAATTAGTTGTTCTAAGAACTGGAATACCATTACCAAACTCATCATTCGTTCCCCATTCGCCAGATAAGGCTTTCCCTGTTATATCTATTAATTTTGCCATCTCCATCATCCCTACAAATCCGAATTTATCGTCTTTGAACGTCCTTCCCTATAAATTCAATAACTTTTCCAACTCATCCATTTCCTTACCAATCTCCATTTCAATTTCGCGGATATTAGCCATAATCTCAGATGTCGGCGGATATTCAACAGCTACATACTCAACCTCTTTGTATTTATTGATGCTGAGGTCATAATCATTATCAACGATATCCTGTTTTGGAACCATGAATGATTTATCTGTACGCTTTCTGTCTGCTTCCTTATTTAAGTTTTTAAATCTTTCAATAATGTCCGGAATATCATTATCGGCAACGGAAGAACGTTTATCATCCAAACTGAATCCATCGGCAGTCATATCATAGAACCATACATTATCTGTTCCGCCATGCTCTGTTTTTGTAAAAACAAGAATAGCCGTTGATACTCCAGCATATGGCTTAAACACACCGGAAGGCATTGAAATAACCGCTTCCAATCTCTGGTTCTCAACAATTTCTTTTCTAATGGCCTTATGCGCTTTAGATGAACCAAACAACACGCCGTCAGGAACAATACATGCACACCTTCCGCCAATCTTTAAGATTCGAAGGAACAGTGTAAGAAACAACAATTCCGTCTTCTTTGTCTTGCACACTTTCAGCAAATCTCCGGATACAGATTCTGCATCAAGACTTCCCTTGAAAGGTGGATTTGCAAGGACTAATGAATACTTATCCTTATCCGGATTCTGATCAGATAAGCTGTCCCTATATTCAATAAATGGATTATCAATTCCATGCGTCATCATGTTCATTGCACCGATACGAAGCATTGTGCGATCCATATCATAACCGTGGAACATATGATTCATATAATGATCTTTCTTTTGCTTATCAAAGAAAATTTCCTCTTTCTTCTTCTCTTTTAGGTATTCTCCTGATGCAACCAAGAAGCCGGATGTTCCACAAGCAGGATCACAGATTACTTCTTCACTTGAAGGATCCATCATCTCAACCATCATACGAATAATATGTCTCGGTGTTCTAAACTGACCATTAAGACCTGACTGTGCAATCTTTGACAAAAGATACTCGTACACATCTCCCCTTACATCAGCAGTCTGAATTTCATTCATCATTTTATAGATTTCATCTAATGAATCCACAACCTTTGATAAAACAAGGGGCGTTGGTAACTTAAAGATTGCATCATCCATATATTTTGAATATGCACTGTTCTTATCACTGTGTAATGTCTTAATAAATGGGAATACCCACTCCTGTATTACGGTGTACATTCTGTCTGCAGGAAAATCATGAAACATAGACCATTTAAGCTGTGAACCATCAATTACTCTCTCTCCAATTTTTACTTCTTCTGAGAAAATACTCTTATATGAAAGTCCAAGCATAGCGCTTTCCTTTGCTCTTGTATTATCTGAATCATCCAAGTCATGAATAAACATTAAATAAGTAATCTGTTCAATTACTTCCAGAGGATTTACCAAACCACCCGCCGCAAAAATATCCCATAAATTATCAATTTTGTTTTTCAATTCACCTGTTATCATTTAGTCCTCAACTTTCCACACATACTTTGTGTAACGGCCGCCGCCAATTTTTTTAATTGCTCCGCTCCTTAGTAAATCTGCTAATGCTCTTTGTATTGTTGTATCGCTTATATCCGGATTCATTTCCATCAATTCAGTTTTTGTAATTGTACCGATATGATTTCTAATAATCTCTCGAACTCGATCTGCCTTTGATAAATTAGGATCCGTTACCAATTTTACTCTGGATTCAAATTCCTTATAAGCATAGATAATCACTCCAAGCAGATAATTCACAAACGGCTTGTAATTATTTTCATTCTCATGCCATTTTATCGAGCTATCCTGAAGTGCTTCGTAATATGTTTCTTTCGACTCTTCAATTATCTTCTCAATACTGATATATTTCCCCACAATAAATCCCGACTGATATAGCAGCAACAATGTGAGCAATCGGCTCATTCTTCCATTACCATCATCAAATGGATGAATACATAAAAAGTCCAAAATAAACATACCATTCAATATCAGAGGATCAACCTCACTCCTGGCATCTCGAAATGCATTACACAATTCATCCACGGAAAGCGCTGTCTCCCATGCAGGCACAGGTCTGAAACGTACATGTTTATTACCCTTTGCATCTGTCTCACGAATGATATTGTCAGAAGTTTTGAACTTTCCACCATCCACACTTCCAAGGAATTTATACAAATCTCGATGTAATTGCAAAAGATAATTGGAACTAATTGGAATATAGTCATAATTCTCATGAATTGTATTCAATACATCTCTGTATCCAGCAATCTCAGACTCCTCTCTATTTCTTGGAGCAGTTTTTGCCTGAACAAGATTTTTTAACCTGTCATCCGATGTAAATATACCCTCAATTCTATTTGATGCCTCTGTGCTTTGGATTTTTGCTATTTCAACCAATTCATTGAGTTCATCCTTATGAGCCTCAATAAATAATCGTTGTTCTCCTTTATACTCACTGATAATTGTGAGCTTCTTGACGATCTCAGGTGTCAACATTTTATGCCATTTTTCTCTGTAATCATAATTTCTCATTCAATTACCTCATCGGCATTTCATTTAAATCATTTTAACTCAAACTGACTTAATTACCTGATGTTATATTACCAGATAATAATTTGGTCGTCAACGATTTCAATTTAGTCTTTTTAACCAAAAATGACTAAATTGAAATCAATTAACGACCAAATTAAATATTATTATATTCTGACAACAATTGCTATATTGGTAAAAGGCTCCATTTCTCCACCGAATATTTCCGCTAATTCAACCTTACGGCTTGTGACAGCTTCAAAATGGTATTTTACAATTCCGGAATGTTTAAACCGCTCTCTCTGCTGCACTCATTTGCCAGCGCAATTAATGATTCCCTTTTTGTTCATTTCCCAACTCCTTCCGCTTCTGCAAATATCAAAACAGTTCCTGGCTTCTCTATGCTATTTGCAAAAAGCATTACATTTTGCCGCATTTCTAATACGAATAAAGCATGCAAGCCGCATTCTCTCCCACTTTCAGCCGATACACGTCCGAGCGCAGTCTGCGGTAACCGTCCCTCCAGCCAATAGCCGTTTCCTCATCATAGGCGCTGTATTCCGCCGTAAAATATAAGAATCCGTCTGCATAATACAGATCCTCATATTGTATCAGGTCTATTTCCTCATTTTCCCACTTTGGAATATAGTCTTCCAGATTCATGGCAACCCTTACAATTTTGCCTGAATCGTCGGGTATCGCATAAATATTTGTTGTTTTTTCCTCTCCCGACTCATCATATTTCATCGTCTCGCACAGCGTTTCTTTATCCCCGGAATTCCATCTTACCAAGTCCATCTCCGTGTAATATGCATACAAAATATTCCTGGAAAATTCAGAAGGGCAACATATACCTGCATCCACATCCCATAGCCATATATAATGCCTGTTATCCGGATCTTCTATTTCCATGTATGGCGGCTCAAAATAAACCAAAGTCTTTCCGTTTTTGTGGCAGAGGTAAAAAGCTTCTCCCCCGGCGCTTAACGCCTTATAATCCGTGCCATCGGATTTAACACTTATCAGCATTCCTCCCTGAAATACGTTGGCGCTTCCGTCATGACCGCCAAAAATAAAATAAATCCTGTCCCCGTCCACTTCTATACACTGTATGGTTTCATACCTTTCCTGTCTCTGATTGATATCTGATGTAAGCGCCAGAATTTCCTTTTGCTCTCCCTCTAAGGAGACTGCGCACAGATGGGACACCATAGCATTACCCCCTTTGAACTTTTCATAATAAAGCCATCCGTCCTGATAAAATTTAATATAGACAGAATCGTCATCATTAATATCCAAATTTAACGGTTTCTGTTCTCCGGTTTCATAGTTCAGAATATAATAGCAGTATTGAAAAACATCCTCCTTTCGTACCTCAAAAATAAGAATCTTCTTCTCCCTGTCGATAACAAGAATTTCCCCGTCTCCATAATCAATCCTGTCGTTTCCCTGCATATCCACGGAATATAATCGCCTGTACCTGCAAAGAATCCCATCCTTTTCACGCAATTCTGCATCCGTCATATAGAACCTGTCATGGAGCAGATAGATCTTACCATATCCCGCATCAGCAAACAGTTCCGTTTCTTTTCCGTCCGAATCTATGCAGACAATTTCTTTCCGGGTTTCCGGAGTAAAATAGTAGTTTCCCCACAATGCCGTCTCCTCAAAAGAATCTTCATGATATCTCCGGTAATATACCTTATCGTCCTGATAGGCATATGTGCTGTCCCTGTATTTCATATCCTCTATCAATGAAAGATCATCCGCATACTGTACCGGAACTACCGTATCGGCATATTCTATATTTTCTGTTAAATATGTCACAATGACGTTGTTTGCCTCCGATTGCCAGACTTCATTTTTTTCCGTGGCATTTTCTGTTATCTCTCCATTTTCCCTTACTCCGTTTTCCGTTACCGTTTCATCTTTTATTACCTTACTTTCCTCTACATCCTCTATCCCCTGATCTGTATCCGCCTGTTTTCCACAAGCTGTTATACAAAGACAGAACAAGAGCATTAAAATAATATAAAGTTTCTGTTTAATTACTAACCTGTCCTTTGTAGTTTTACCCATCTTCCAAACAACCCCTCTGCTTTTCCTGGTCTGCTCTTCCTGCTATTGCACATTATATCATATGTTATCGATAAACAAATACTTACTTTTAACCGCCATCCATAGTAAAATGCTCTACATCTGCCATACCATAGGAAAGCAGCCATAACTGGAAAAACAAAAGTCCACATACTTATTTTATAATAAGTACATGGACTCTCCTTTTTTAGCATGACAGCTTGCTTTGCATATGTTATAAATCCGCCATAAATTTCCCCCACTCACATCCAGCCGATTATTCTACTTTCCAAGCTTCTCCAAAGCCTTCAGCGTCTCCTTCAAATTCTCCTTATGCCAGTTATTAATGAATGTCCAGTCCTCCACGCTGTAGTATCCTGACATGCGAAACACACTTAACTCCGCCTGTTGTGTCGACAGTGAGATTACCTCATCATCAAGCCGTATATCAATACGATAGTTTAATCCCTTCTCTGATACTTCTACGCTGCTGATAGCAGAAAAAGGCAGTTCCAAAGCCACTTCTTTTTTCACGTCCACAGAAAGAGTGGAAAACGGAAGCAGTACAATGGATTCCTTGCAGAAAGAAAGGGCATAGAAGTTATTGTTCAGCAGTTTCCGTATTCTGTCGCTTAAATTTTCCGGAGCATAAGAAACAACAATTAATTTGCCTTCTTCCGGTTCGTATCCCATCTTTTCTAAAATAGTGTTTATTCTTTTTGTGTCTGCCATAATGATTACCTCCATTTATCTCTTGATGAATTCATTATAACAACACTTTTTTTCAATCGTTCATTTCCTTCGTAAACTGTTCATTTGGCTTCGTGAACGGTAAATTACAGCCCTGCCCTATACTCCGCTTTCGCCTTGCGGGACAAAGGACACTCTTCTCCCGTATCCAGTTCCACAATCTGTTCCTTTAGGTGCACAGTCCGAATATGTTCACGGTTTACCAGAAATCCTCTGTGGCACCGCCAGAAACCGTCTCCCAGCTGTTCTCCGAAATGATCAAGGCTGCTGTTAAACTCTAACAACTCATTTACCAGATGCAGCCGCAGCGTATGTTTGTATCCCAATGCTTCAAAATACAAAATATCCTCTATGGGAATATGCCGTATTGTATCAAACAATTTTAAAGTACAATACCTGCCCTGTCCTGAAGGTTCATCCCGCAGACGGTCCTGAATGCTGGTAAGGCAGTCGCGCACTCTTACAGACATGGCGTCATAATCCCCTTTTACAATATAGTCCATTGCCTCTAAGCGCAGGCGGAAGGTTTCGAAAGCCAGATCGCCGTGTGCCGTAATAAACACGATGAAACCTCTTGGATCATACCGCCGCAGCTTCTGTGCCAGTTCCAGTCCGCTGATCTGTCCCGGAAAATCAATATCCAGAAAATAAATTGCCGGCACCATATTCTGCTGTTGCAATTCCAACAGCCCGGCCGGGCAGTCCGCTGTCTGCACCGGTCCCATATCGCTGTTGAGAATCATAATCTGGTCCGAAATGATTTTTTTAAGGCGCCGGCTGATTGCCTGTTCATCGTCACAAATATATACTGGAATCATAAAATCTTCTCCTTAGCCCTATACTATACTGCCGGCATACGCAGCTCCTGTACAAAAAATCCGTCCCTTAAATAGGTTCTCGTAACACAGCCGGGATAGCGGGATATAATTTTCCGGTAACTGGACAGCCCGGTACCGTGACCGTTTCCTTTGGTGGTATATCCTTTTTGGGACAACGCATTTAAATCCGGCGCCGCATCGTAATTATTGACAACTGCTATGTAAAGTTCCTTTTCTTCCTGCAGCATAACAAGACGTATCTTTCCGTCCTTTCCCGGAACAGCTTCTATGGCGTTATCGATCAGTATACCCAACCCCCGGAGAATATCCGCCGTCTCCATCAGCTGCTTCTCTTTTACCGGGTGTATAACCTCTAAAGCGCTTTGGATATGATTTTGCCGCATTGCCGCCAGCTTTGCGGTAAGCAGACTCCGAAGAGGATAAAGCTGTACATTATTCAGGCAATCCATCTGTTTGATTTCATTACCCAGTTTTTCATCAAAGTAACTGCTGGTCTTTTTCATAAATTCCTGTATACCGTTTAAGTCCCCCTCCTGAGCCTGTAGCGTCAATCCCGAAAAAAGGTTGGTTACATCATGCCGGAAAGCACGGATTTCCTGTTGTAATTCCTCCAAAAGCTCCATATGCGCCTGCTGCTGGGCAATGGTTTCCTCCTGCACATGTATCTTTTCCTGTCCTGCCGCATACATGGCCATAAACTGCACCCATAACAAAATCACGGTAATCAGGGAAAAATAGAAAACAGCATATAAAGCATTGGGTTCGGCATCGGGATAAAACCAGTCGATAATCGTCCATACAAACATTAACCCATAACTGACGGTTATGGTCAAAGCAGTTTTTAATCTGCCAAAAAATAACGCCGCAAAGTAACGGTAAAACCCGCTTCGGCGCAAAACATATGCCGCCAAAAACGATACAAAGAATGCCCACAATTTGGGGAGAACAATGGTAATAAAGGTGTATAGATACATTCTGTCAAATAAGGGGCTGTAAGTTGTTGCCGCCTGACTTACCACTTCATCTGCCGTATAAATTACAAAGTGGCCAAGCATCGCCGCCGTCAATCCCTGCAGAAATGGAACGCCATAACATTTCCTTATTATGATTCCCAATATGGCAACCTCAATGGTAGTCATCAGAAAAGTATGTATATTGATAAACCAATCACTTGTTGCCTCCTCCCCCACAATCCATATGGAAATATAAATGCTTAAGAGAGACAACGCTGCCGAGAATGCGGCATAGAGCAGAAACGGAACGGCTCTTACCTTCTTTCCCACAATCCCAACGCTCAACCAGAACATTCCAAGCCCCGTTAAGATTAAAACAAAAATAATGACTGACAATCGAAATGCAAGAGACATATTTTTCACTCCTCTTTCTCAACTCAAAGTACCGTTTTACATTTTATTATTTTGTGCTGCAATCTTGAAAATAACAGATTATATTTACTGAATCTATTGTAACATATCTCCTCTTTAAAATCTTCCGCCTTCTGATTTAATATACGGTCATTGAACTACCGGAAATACAACTCTTATGGTAAAAATCCCTTCCCTAAGTTCTACTTTTGCCTTTCCTCCCATTTTTTCCGTGAATAATTTTACGATCGCCAATCCCAGTCCTGTGGTCTTTCGGGTTCTGGATCGCTCCGTAGTATAAAAACGGTCAAATAGATGTTCCATATCCGCCTCTTCAATACTATCCGTCCTATTTGATATGGTAATCTCTACAGCATCTCCATTTTTTGATAAAGAAAACCCGTACTCTCCTGATCCATGCACAAGAGCATTCCTGATAAGATTTTCCAATATCCTTTTTATACCGTGGATGTCGGCATAAATGTATGCAGGCGCTTCAGCCATGTGGATTGACGGCCTCAATCAACTGCTGTGTTTTTCCCACATGGCAATAGGAGGATAACCGGTAATTGGTATCCTCCTGCTCCAACATGCTCATTTGATCCATTATACTGATACCCGAAAGCTTCTGCATTATCTCTGCCGCCCCTGAATCCGCACTACGGGCTCCCATAGCCTGCATTGCACCGAACAACGCATAAGTAAAAAGCACAAACAATACAGATAAAACAGCCGCCACCTTATAACTCTTACTCTTTTTCAATTTATATAATTCCGAATGCAATAAATTTATCATATCATTACCATAACCTTTCCTCACAATTACTCTGTCATTTTCCTAAGGCAAACGCCTTGCGGCAATAAAATGTCTGCAAAATGACAAGCAGCTAACTGCCAATCCGCTCCATGAAATAACCCTCTAAGTCCTGTCCCGCCAGATAGCTTTCTTTAATCTCTATTCCGGCGAGAAAAAGTTTGTGGTTGATTTCCGTAGTATCCTCAAGATGCTCATAAATACGTATTACGGAAGCCTCCGGCACATCAAATTCTTTGATCTGCAATTCCTCTTCCAAAACGTTAACTGCACGTTCCACATTGCTTACGACCAGCTTCTGGCATCTGCGGCACCGCGTGGAAAGCTCTTTGGCGTCAAACTCCTCCACCAGTTCTCCTTCCCGGATAATACCATAATTTGTAGCTATCTTTGACAATTCCCCCTAAGATATGGCTTGATATCATGATCGTTATATTCTTTTCCCTGTTTAAGGCAATTAAAAATTCTCTGACCTCATGTATTCCCGTAGGGTCCAATCCGTTAATGGGCTCGTCCAGAATGAGAAAATCCGGACTTTTCAGAATCGCTATGGCGATTCCCAGACGTTGTTTCATTCCCATGGAAAATTTACCCACTTTTTTCTTTCCCGTATTCCCTAAACCAATAAAATCAAGGGTATCACGGATAACGTTACTATCGGTAATCCCGTAAGCACGCCTGTAAACTTCCAGATTCTCCGCCGCCGTCATTCCCGGATACAATCCCGGCTCTTCTATCAATGAGCCAATACGTATACGCTGCTTCTCAATGTCACTGCTGCCAAATAATTCTATCCTGCCTTCACTTGGCGCCACAAGCCCCGCTACCATTTTCATAAGCGTGGACTTACCCGCTCCGTTCTTTCCGATAAAACCGTAAACATCTCCTTTTTTCACATGTATATCCACAGCGTTTACAGCTCTGTGGCTGCCATAGATTTTCGTAAGATTTTCTGTCCTTAACACATATTTTCCCAACTTTTCCCGACTCATTTCTACCTCCTAAGTTGTAAAACATGCACTGCTTTTATAGGAATCAGTCTAACAGCCATGCTTTTAGAAATATTAGGAAAAGTTTAAAGAAATCATAAAGTTTTCATCTTAAATCCGATTCCCCAAACGGTTTGAATATAGGTCTGTCTGTCATTTACTTTAGCCAGCTTCTGACGGATATTGCTGATATGTACGTTTACAGCATTATCCTCCCCAACAAATTCCTCATTCCACACCGATTCATAAATGTTATTCTTCGTAAACACTTTATTGGGATTGGAAATCAGCAGTTCAAGAATCAAATATTCTCTTTTCGTCATGGAAATTTCCTGACCGGACACGGTTACCCTGTGTTGATCCGTGTCCATTACAATATCTTTAAAGGCCAGCACCTTATTCCTGCCTTCCTGTCTTCCGCCATTTGCGCATCTTCTCAGCGCCGCTTCCAATCTGGCAAGAAGCTCTTCCGTTCCCGAATATGCCGACTTTACTCCATAGCCCCTACCCTGAAGCAGCTCCTTCAGCATATGATTAATCTCATTATCATCTTCCACAATCAGAATATAATCCTGCATCTCTCCCTTCCTCATTTCGTTTACCTTACAAATATCATAACAAAAGTATTATCATAAAGCCGTTGAAATATCTGCTTCAAAGGATTCTGCCTTTCGATCCTCCTCCAATCCTTCCCCCTTTAAAAGAATAACTGTACCATCTTCTTTTTCCTTTACACAAAATCTTATGGAATAATTTTCATAGTTTCCCCGAAACCAGATATGACCGTTTTCATCCTTCTCCTTTTCCAGTCGAGAAAGCAGATAAAAGCACTCTATCGCAGAAGGAGCTTCTAAGTCCTGAACTTTTTCTAAAGGAATCAAAGCTTCCATATCTATGCCCAGGGCTTTAAGCTGCTCAAAGCTAACGGTTTCCTCTTCCAGATTCCATTCCGGTAAAATCATTTTCAAAAGCCAAAGCTTATCCGGCAGACTTTTCTCTATGGCCTCGTAAAACATTTTTATATTAATGGTTTTTTGATTATCCGTACAATGGATTTCTGTCAGAGGATACTCCACAGCATTACAATATACTTTGACAGTCATTTCATTTTCAGAACTACGGCCTGTAAATTTTAGATTCAGCAGGTCTTCTTCTTTTGCCTGAAAAATCCATTCAAGGGTATCCAAAAGACCCCTTTCATTTTCAGATAATGAATCCGGATTCAAACGGACTGTGGCATGAAAATCCAGGGAATCCGCAGTCAATACTTTTCCCAGCCCAAAAGCTGTTTTAAGATAGGGCCGCAGCAGAATGAATGCAGCTGCTATACAGATAATAAAGACCATCGAAAAGGTATACAATACTTTTTTCTTCAATTTCTCTCCGCCTCGGGAATTTCGCTTTCCCGATATAATTTTTTATATATTTCATAAAGCATCAGCATATAAAGAGGCCCCCAAATAACGCCTGCCGGACCGAACGCCTTTGCACCTACATAGACCGACAGCAATATGGCAATGGGAATCACACCCATTTTAGCTCCGATCAATTTGGGTTCCAGAATTTCCCTAGAAAGAGCGCTGACAATAAAAGTGATTACCAGAACAACTGCGCTCCACTCATTTCCCATAAGCAGTTGTAAAACCGCTATGGGCAGTAAAACCACTCCCGTTCCCACAAAGGGGAGTACATCTAAAAGACCCGTTACAATTCCCCATAGATAGGGATAATCATAACCGCACAACATAAATCCTATAAAGCAGATGAAGCTGACAACCAGGATAATTTCAATCTGCGCCCGGATATAGGCGCCCACCAGACAAATCAGCTTTTTTAACATCATAACGGATTCTTTAAACAGTTCAATCTTTTCCGCTTTTTCCAGCATCATCTGGTAATCTTTGGCTAACAATACAACTGCGATCAAAGTTACCAGAAGAAACATTACTCCACCAAACAAAGCCTTCCCATATACCATGGTCCAGTCAAGCATTTTGGGCACTACGTCTATTTTTAAATTATCTATAAAAATATTGACCCTGTCTACAACCATATTTTCTATTGTCAGGGAATTGAGCCCCAGATTGCTTTCCACCTTTTCGCAACAGCTGTGAACCAATGCAAACAGCTGATTTTCATAAAAATTAATATTAGAAATCAACATCTTTAATTTTGCAATTCCAAAACAGGAGCAGTACCAGATTACCGCTCCCAGAATAAGCATCACAATCAGCAAAATCATGCCTGCCAAAAAACCCTTACCGATTTTTGTCTTTTTGTGGATGAATTCAATTGGCTTACGAATGAGAAACACAAAAATACCTGCAAACAAAAAGGGCAGAATATAAACAATTACATATTTAATTACAACAAATATTATTGCCGCAATCAGCCCGAACAAAATTTCTCTTCGATATTTTTGAACATCTTTATAAAAGCATCCCATACCATCACCTTCTGATAGTATGAAAGAAAGAATGCTCCTTTATACTGTTAAATTCTGCAAGATTTCCTTTTGGGGAGAAACGCAAAATTCCATGATTTTTCCTGTTTTTGGATGTTTAAAGCTAAGTCTGCGGGCACATAACGCCACATCTTTTATTCCTAACAAGCTGCTGAGTTTTCCGGATTGCTTAGTGCCGTATTTTAAGTCTCCCAGCAAAGGCAAATTAGCATTCGCTAACTGAACTCGGATTTGATGATGCCTGCCTGTCTCCAGACGGATTTTTAAAAGGGCAATTTTATCTGTTTTCGGTTTTGGTAAAATCCCTGTCTCTGTCGAACTTTGTAACCCGCCTTTTATTGTATCCAATGAGATCATTTTTTGCACTTCGTATGACAAAACTGCTTTTTTGGCATTTTTTACCGAAGCCTCCACGACTTTTGAAGCATTGGTTTTAGCGTCCTTTAACAAATAGTCTGTTAAGGTTGCTTTTGTCTGTATCTCTCCTGCTGCCAAAACTCCTGCCAGATATTCTTTCTCCATGGTTCCTTCTGCATTCTGCTTACTTAATGCCGCCGCCGCAGGAGATGTTTTTGCAAAAACAAGAATCCCTTCTACCGGTTGGTCAAGCCTGTGAACCAGTCCCACATAAGAACTCTTCAAATAATTTTTCAATTCGGATACTACATCCATTTCCATGGATCTTGCCGCCTGCACCGCGATTCCCGCCGGTTTATATACAACTAATATATGTTTATCTTCATAAATTATTTTAGTTTTCATTTTTATACTCTTTTAAACGATAAAGGGAGACTTTTTCCTGTAAAATTTATCTGCCTTCCGGTATGTTTATATTCTTTCTGAAAGATTGCTAATGAAAATTTCCGTTTATAATAAATATTTTTCTCTATAACAAATGATAATGAGGAATAATATCTTCGATAGTCCCGTCCTTCATCAAAAATCCTCCGGGAATTGTACCAAGCTGTACAAATCCCAGTTTTTTGTAAAGACACAGCGCCGACTCATTGGATTTTACCACCGCATTAAATTGTAAAATCCCGTATCCCAATTCTTTGGCCTTTTCCATACAGTGGATAACCAGCTTTTCTCCTATATGCTGACCTCTAAAGCCGCCTTTTACCGCATAGCTGGCATTGCAGATATGTCCGCACCGTCCTACATTATTAGGATGTAAAATATACAAGCCTACGATTTCGCCATTGCTTTCATCGACTGCAAGTCCTGTAAAAGACTGCTCGGTAAAGAACGCATGTCCGCTTTCTTCTGTCAACGGCTCTTTCTGGGGAAAAGCAACGCCTTCCTCTACTACCTCATTCCAGATAGCAATTGCTTCTTTTATGTTTAATCTATCATAGGATTCGATTATAATTCTCATATGTTATTGACTCCTTGTCCTTTCTCTGCTATGCTTCAATTACTTTTTAAGTTCCTGACGATCAGACAAATCTTTTTATCTGAAATTCCATTTTCCTCTTGTAAATTTAATAAAAATTAAATATACTGTCAATGAATTAATATTCAACCTCGGGAGAGTTCCTGCCCTATAGTGGAAGGTTTATACTTCGGGAGAGTTCCTGCCCTACAATGGAAAGCAATACCTCGAGGCAGTTCCTGCCCTACAGTGGAAAGCAATACCTCGAGGCAATTCCTGCCCTATAGTGGAAAGCAATACCTCGGGGGAGTTCCTGCCCTACATTGGAAAGTTTAACATCGGGAAATTCCTGCCCTATAGTGGAAAAGTTTAAGATGAGGTCTTTATTGATCTCATCTTTTATGTATTTAGGAGGTTTCTATGCAATTATACACCATTTCTGATTCCTACATAGACTTTTTGCGGCAAAAAGTCCCAAAAGTTTATTCCAACAAAGTACACCACAGAAATCATACCCGTAAATATCCCGGACCCATTTCTTAATGAAGCATCCCCGGATTATAAAAATCTTATATATTCAGAATTACGATATATTCGTAAAAATCAGAAAATGATTATTAAAAAAGCACATACTTTGTATCAGCAAAAAATAACAAATAACTTCTTTGCATCTTATATTCAATCGGCATTAGATTTTAAAAATCTTGAATCTCTCCATGACAAATATCCATCCTTTTAATCCCACACAGGCATCATTCTGCAATACTTTTCTCTCCTTCTTGGTCCTCCCTTTTCCATTTAAGGATTTTTTCTAAACGTTCCCTTACTTCTTTTTCCTCCCCTTCATCAGTGGGCAGGTAATATCTTCTGCCCGCTAATGTATCGGGCAGGCATTGCATCCTGCTCAGTTTTTCTTCTGTATCATGGGCATAAATGTAACCCTCCCCATAATGCAGTTCTTTCATTAACCCCGTAGGCGCATTACAAATCTGCAAAGGCACCGGTTCTGCCGGGAGATTCCTCACATCTTCCTTTACCCTTTCACATGCCATGTAAAGGGCATTGGATTTAGGCGCCATGGAAAGATAGACTACCGCATGGGTCAAATGCACATCACATTCCGGCATTCCCAGAAAATGGCAGGCTTGATATGCGGCTATGGCAACCTGTAAGGCGTGGGAATCCGCCATTCCCACATCCTCACTGGCAAAGCGAACAAGTCTCCTTGCAATGTACAAGGGCTCCTCCCCACCGTCTAACATACGCAGCATCCAATAAACAGCCGCATCCGGGTCGCTGTTTCTCATGGATTTATGTAATGCGGAAATCAGATTATAGTGCTCCTCTCCGTTTTTATCGTAAAGCAGGGAACGGCGGTTCATACATTGCGCCAGCATGTCCTCATCTACACGGATGCAGGCGTTCTCATCCATCTTTCCGTTTAAAACCGCCATTTCCAAAGTATTTAAGGCCGTTCTGGCATCCCCGTTTGAAAACCTGGCAATGGTTTCAATTTGTATATCTTCTATAAGGACATTTAAGTTACCCAAACCCTTAGGGCTTTTCAGGGCATGAATGAGCAGTTCCTTTAATTCATCCTCTCCCAGGGCTTTTAGAATAAATACTTTGCAACGGGACAACAAAGCTGAATTAATCTCAAAAGAGGGATTTTCCGTCGTGGCTCCTACCAGAACAATGCTTCCTTTTTCCACATAAGGAAGAAAAGCATCCTGCTGTGCCTTATTAAAACGATGAATTTCGTCTGTAAACAAAAGGGTCCGTATGCCCATCATCCGGTTCTGCTCCGCCTGGTTCATCACTTCTTTTATCTCTTTTATACCGCTTGTAACGGCGCTAAACTCTATAAATTGGGATTTTGTCTGTTTTGCGATAATTCTTGCCAAAGTAGTTTTTCCTACTCCCGGCGGCCCCCAGAAAATCATGGAAGAAATCTGGTCCTTTTCAATAAGCCCCCGCAAAATTTTCCCTTCTCCCAGCAAGTGCTTCTGCCCCACATATTCATTCAGACTTTCCGGCCTTAACCTGCTGGCTAAAGGCGCCGTTTTCTCTCGGTTATCAAAAAGACTTAGCTGTTCCATTTATGTACTCCTTCACATATCTAAAAAACAAATTATAAAAAGTGCCGTATATCCCAGACTCCATGCAAGCAGAAAAATCCTTTCCCCCGATATTATCATCCAGATATACTTCCATTTTCTTAAAACCCATTTTCTCATAAAAGCTTCTGGCGTTTCGGTTTTCCTCATAAACATTGCTGATTTCCACTTTTACCTCCCGATGCCGTCTCTTTTACAGGAATGGAGAAAGCAGACATATCCGCTTTCTCCATAATAAGTAGCTTTCTTTTTTTATCAATTCCTCCTGCATAACCCGTCAGGCTGCCGTTTGCTCCTATAACCCTGTGACATGGTATGATCAAAGAAATTGCATTATGTCCTACTGCTCCGCCTACCGCCTGGGCAGACATATGCTGCAGACCCCTTTGCTTTGCAATTCTGTCCGCAATTTCCCCGTAAGTCATCGTCTTCCCATACGGAATGGCAAGCAGAATTTCCCACACAGCCCTGCGGAATGGCGTTGTTTTCATGACCAATGGCGGGGTAAAGCCAGGGGCTTTTCCACTAAAATAACTATCCAGCCATTGATTTGTTAATTCAAAAACAGAGAGCTTCCTTTGTTCATATTCCCTTCCCAGCGTTTCCCCGAAATATTTCTGACCATTGAACCACAGACCCGTTAAAGCCTCTCCGTCGCTTGCAAGGGTAATGTCTCCAAGCGGAGAGCTATAATGATGCGTATATTCCATTTTCTTATCCCCATAATGCCTCACAAATTCTTCCGTAAATTTTTCCTTGATCTGATAATGCCGCAGCTAAATCAATGATACGATCCCGGAACGAGTATCTTTCGGATTATACCTTAAACCTGTATCCCACGCCCCATATGGTTTCAATATACTGCGGCTTGGAAGTATCGAATTCAATTTTTTCCCTGATTTTCTTGATGTGAACCGTTACGGTTGCAATATCCCCGATGGAATCCATATCCCATATTTCACGAAACAGCTCTTCTTTTGTAAATACATGGTTGGGATTTTCCGCTAAGAAAGTCAACAAATCGAATTCCTTGGTTGTAAATACTTTTTCTTCTCCGTTAATATATACCCTGCGGGCTGTTTTATCAATTTTAATCCCTCTGATTTCCACAGTATCATTACTCTTTTGGTTGGAGCCGATTAAGCGCTCATATCGGGATAAATGCGCCTTTACTCTTGCCACAAGCTCGCTGGGACTGAAAGGCTTCGTCATATAATCATCAGCACCCAGACCCAGACCACGGATTTTATCAATATCATCCTTTTTTGCCGAAACCATGATGATTGGAATATTTTTTTCTTCCCGAAGCTGTTTACAGATATCATATCCGTCCATTCCGGGCAGCATAAGATCCAATATGATCAAATCCACATCACTGTTCATGGCAGATTCCAATCCCTTGATCCCGTCATTTTCAATGATAACCTCGTAACCGCTCATTTCCAAATAATCCTTTTCCAAATCTGCAATTGCTTCCTCATCTTCTACAATCAATATCTTACTCATCGCCATCAACCTCTCTATATTTTCTGATTACAAAGTGCATGCAAGTGCCTTCGCTTTCCTTACTGGTTGCCCAGATATATCCCCCATGGTCTTCCACAATTTTCTTTACTATGGATAACCCGATTCCGCTTCCTCCCTTGGAGGAATTTCGGGATTCATCGGTACGGTAAAATCTTTCGAAAATCCTGCTTAAATCCTTCGCCGCAATTCCTCTCCCGTTATCTTCAATCTCTACACGTATGGAATCCACCTCATCCAGAATACGTATTTCTATGGTTCCGTTTTCTTTATCCAGATATTTAATGCTGTTGCCCACGATATTATTAATAACCCGTTTCATCTGCTCCGGATCGGCAATGATCATGGTATCATCGGAAACCAGATTATAGAAATTCAGCTCTATACGCTTGGACTCTAAGTCCAGACCGACCTCTTCCACACAGTCATTAAAATATTCGCTGACATTGATTCTCTGGAAATTGTAGGGTATCCGGTTATTGTCGATACCGGAATAAATAGTCAGTTCATTGATCAGGCGGTTCATGTCATTTGCTTTATTATAGATGGTTTTAATATAACGGTCCATCTTCTCCGGCGTATCCGCCACTCCGTCCATAATGCCTTCCACATATCCCTTGATAGCGGTAATAGGCGTTTTTAAATCATGGGAAATATTGCTGACCAGCTCCCGGTTTCTTTTTTCATTATCCACGATTTCATCGGTAGACTCTTTCAACCGAAGCCGCATATCTTCATAATTTTCAAACAGCTCCCCGATTTCTCCGGCATAGTGATTATCCAGACGGTAATCCAAATTTCCTTCCGCTATCTTTTTCATGGCAATATTCAATTCCCAAATGGGGCTTATGATTCCCTTATGAATCCACTGCTTTAAGACAAAAACAGATATCAATAAAATTACAACAATAGCAATTAAAATATCCGTCATAAAAAGCCTTAAAATCTGCGGATCGATTTTTGCATGAAAAGTCTGTACGCCCAGAGAATTCTCAAAGTAAGTTTTAATTCCCAGAAGGGAAATCCATGTGAGAATAATGGGGATAATGACCATGATCATGCATGCGATAATGATCCTCGAATGCAGTGATGTTTCTTTTCTCTTTTTCTTCATTATTTCCTCCACATGTCAAAGGGATATGACCAAATATCCTTTTAACATTCATATTATATACGTTTTTTGAAAACCATGTCTATGTAATTAAGGGTATTATCATAATTTTTATAAAAATTTAAGAACCTTTCTGCGCGCTTTCCTTATATAATAAAGTTACATTTTAAAAAACATAATATTTTCTGCAAAATCCTACCTGATGATATTGACAAATTTTTTTAATCTCATTATAATTTAAAACAGTAATAATTACTGATTTTGATTGTGAGGTATCTGATGGCTGTTATAAAGTATAGTCGGCAAAGGAAGGCAATTAAGGATTTCCTTATGACTAGAAAAGATCATCCGACGGCAGAAACCGTTTATTTAAATGTACGGAAGACCTATCCCAATATCAGTCTGGGCACTGTTTATCGCAACTTAACCCTTTTATCCGATATGGGCGAAATCCAAAAGCTGCATTTTAAAGATGGTCTTGACCATTTTGATGCAGATACCCGTCCTCATAATCATTTTTTATGTACGGAATGCGGCGCCGTTCTGGATATTGATTTTCAGTCAGATAATGATTTTCATCTGGACGAGCAGGCAAATTCCGTTTTTGACGGCAAAATTACCGGTCATATTACATATTTTCAGGGAATTTGTCCGGATTGCTGTATTAACTCAGTGTAAAATGGTATTTATACCATTAATAATAATAAAGAAAAGGAGAATGACAAGATGAAATTTGTATGTAGCGTATGCGGTTATGTTCACGAGGGGGATGCTGCACCGGAAAAATGTCCTGTTTGTAATGCTCCCGCAGAAAAATTTACTGCTCAGGGCGATGAAAGAACATGGGCGGCAGAGCACGTTGTAGGTGTTGCTCAGGGTGTATCCGAGGATATTCTTGAGGATTTAAGAGCAAACTTCAACGGAGAGTGTAGTGAGGTTGGTATGTATCTTGCAATGGCAAGAGTTGCCCACAGAGAAGGCTATCCCGAAATCGGTCTGTATTGGGAAAAAGCTGCTTATGAAGAGGCAGAGCATGCTGCTAAATTTGCAGAATTACTTGGCGAAGTCGTAACAGATTCCACCAAGAAAAACCTTGAAATGAGAGTAGAAGCAGAAAACGGCGCAACAGCAGGTAAATTTGACCTTGCGAAACGTGCGAAAGCTGCTAACCTTGATGCAATCCATGATACTGTTCATGAAATGGCAAGAGACGAGGCCCGTCACGGCAAAGCGTTTGAAGGCTTACTCAAGAGATACTTTGGCTAAAGATCGATATTTCAAACTATAAAGAATATTAATAAATTTCAAATTATGGAGGTTAACATTATGCAGAAATATTTTTGTAATCCTTGCGGCTATACATATGATCCGGAAAAAGGCGACCCCGAGCATGGCATTGCTCCCGGCACAGCATTCGAGGATCTTCCTGCTGACTGGTGTTGCCCTTTATGCGGCGTAACAAAAGATATGTTCCAGCCGTGCATTGATAATTACAACTAAAAAATGTGGGGACAGGATTTACTTACCTGTCCTCTTTTTTTGGGAAAATTACCGGACAAGTCATTAGACGTTAATCTGTCAGACGGGTTATTATGCTGATTGATAAAGGAGTTTATTTTCCTTTTCGCATATTTTTGCAATACACAAGTGACTTTCTCAGATAAAATGAAAGAAATACGTTATAATAAGCCGAAGATTTCATTTTGAGCAAAGAGAGCGATTGAATGGCTGACGATTCTATTTGACAACAGGATTTTTATGAAAATTAACGCATGGCTTGGTTTCCTGTTTTTAGGCTTTTTCATATACTTAATTTTTATGCCTTATTTTTGCCTAAAAAGCATTTTGAATGCTCAATAAATTTTGTTGCGGCCATACTGAATGGCTGTCCCCGTTTCCACGCCAAAACGCTCGTTGCATATAGTTGCGGACATAACGGCCTGTAAATTACCTTCGACGAATCCCAGAAAGGAACCGCGCCCTCAATGACCAACGAATATGCCAGTCCCTGATTTACCATTACTGCACCATTGGTACTCAGATTGCTGATAAACAGGACGTCCAGATTTTGATAATAATCGCCAAACCAGCTTGCCAGCTCACTCTGTACCTGCATACGCCTTGGAAGAATCAAAGGTAATTTTGACAAATCGCTTGCCGTAATAAATTCTTTTTCTGCAAGGGGGTCGTCAGGCTGCATCAAGACTACCCACTTTTCTTTTATATCCATGCGGATAAAATCATATTTTCCCATGTCTATCGGTTCCAGAAGCAGGCCCAGGTCAAGAAGGCCTTTATCCATCTGTTCTTTTACCAGATCCGCAGTTGCTGTAAAGATATCGAAAGTAATATGAGGATATTTTTGATGAAAGGCTTCAAATATCTCAGCAAGCAGCTGCACGGAAGCGATTTCCCCACATCCGATGGAAATCTTGCCTTCCACCTGCTCCTCCTGTTCAACCAGTTCTTTTTCTGTTTTATCGACAAGTTGTAAAATTTCTTCTGCACGGCGGCAAAGCAGAATACCCTCATTGGTTAGTTTAATTTTTCTGGTCCCTCTGTCAAACAGCTTAACACCGATTTCCTCCTCCATCTGCGCAAGCTGGCGGGAAAGCGTCGGCTGTGTAATATGTAAGACCTCTGAGGCTTTTGTTATACTTTCCTTCTTGGCTACAGTCAGAAAATAGCGTAAAACTCTGATTTCCATATATGAACTCCTTTCGGCTTACTCACGCCTTATTATACATATTTTATCATTCATATGCCTTTTAAGCAATTCAGATAAACCGAAGAACAGTGCTGCCGGCTTATCCGACAACGCTGTTTTCATAAATTCCCCTGTAGAAATGCAGCAAAATGCAACCGATTTAATGTTGTTTTCCACACAGCACTTTAGAACATTTTCATAACAGTTATGCAAATCCTGACGAAGCCCGTCATTTAATCCGTTATAACAAATAGGCCCTACTGTTAGCCTTTACCACCTCTTTGTTTTTATTTTTACAAAATTATTTTATCAACATAAGCTATGCCTTAAGCGAATTAGGAGAATCCATGGGCCCCATTTTAGACGCCATGTACCAATGGGGCACGGAATATAAAAATACGCTCTGAACAAAACAGGTTTTACAGCTCAACTACTCCGGTTGCCACCTTCTCCCGGAATTTTACATCATGCTCCACAAACAGCATTGTGGGCTGATATTCCAAAAGCAGCTTCTCAATCTGCATACGGGAAAATACATCAATAAAATTCAAAGGTTCGTCCCATATATACAAATGTGCGGATGTCAACAGGCTTGCCGCCAGAAGCACCTTCTTTTTCTGTCCTGCAGAGTAATCCTCCATATTTTTGGAAAACTGCACCCGCTCCATATCAAGCTGCCTGAGAATTGCACAGAACAGGCTTTCATCCAAATTGTTTTCCTTACAAAAGCAGGAAATTCCGCCCTTTAGCATAGACGTATCCTGACTGACATAGGAAATGATAAGTCCCGACGCCGTTTCACATACTCCGCTTTCCGTAAAAACCGGCTTACCATCCGGAAACCTCTGATAAAATTCCTCCATAAATCCTGTCTTTTGCAGAATTATTTTAATAAGCGTTGACTTTCCACAGCCGTTTTCCCCATGAAGGGCAATCCGCTCGCCTTTTTTTATGGCAAATGTCAGATTTGAGAACACAGGGTTTTTTGCATCGCTATAGGTAACGGAATAATCCCTGACATTCACAAGGGTCTCCTTATGATGGGAAAGAGGCATAAGCTTTAAATCCACCGGCTGTTCCAAATCCGCTAAAAGTCCTTCTTTTTCTTCCAGCTCCCGGTTTATCCGTTTTTCCATCTGCTTTACGCGGCTTTGCATCTTTTTGGTTTTCGCCCCGATATAAGCTCTTGCTGCACTGCGGTCATGCTCTTTTACAGGGTCATAGCCGATCTTTGTCCCTTCGTTTCTATCTGCCCATGCGGCGATGCGTTCCGATGCCTGCTTTAATTTTCCTATTTCCTTAAGATGCTTTTCATTTTCTGCTTTCACAAAAGAATCCCTGCGCTGTTTATTTTCCCACCAGCCGGAAAAGTTCCCGCTCTGTACCTCAATGGTCTGTCTGTTCAATACCAGAACATGGTCCACACAGGCATCCAGCAGGTCCCTGTCATGGGAAACAAGAATAAATCCCTTTTTTGATGACAAATACTGCTTTACATTTTCTCTGGTCTCCTGATCCAGATGATTGGTAGGCTCGTCTATCAGCAGAAAATCATTTTCCCCTGAAAATAAAACCCCAAGCAAAACCTTTGTACGCTCTCCGGGACTTAATGTTTTAAAGGGTCTGTACAAAATTTCCGCATCCTCGTGCAGCTGCTCCAGTTCGCATATAACCCGCCACAATTCACACCGGCTCTTTAACTCTTCTATAAACTCCGCCGCACACAGCTCCATCTGCTCTTTTGTAATATGATAGGGAAAACAGTCAAACACGGTTGCCGTGGTAATGGTTCCGCTGTATTCGTATTTCCCCAGCAGCAAATTTAAAAAGGTTGTTTTTCCCTTTCCGTTACGTCCTATAAAACCCAGTTTCCAGTCTGTATCAACGGAAAAAGATACGTTTTCAAATATATTATCATAGCTTCCTTCATAAGAAAATGTCAGATTGTTTACACTGATTTGTGCCATATTCATTCCTCCTTTTAGAGATTCCTTCATTTTGCAAATAAGAAAAATATTTATGCGCCTGGTTTTCCTTACTCACAAAAAAAGAAACCGCTTGCTGCCAAACAGTTTCTTTACATACTCAATCCTCTCCATTAAAGAAAGCAATATCATCAATGCCGCATTATATAAAATGATTACATAACAAGCAATTAAAAATATTTATCATTACCTAAAAAAGCATACAAAAAGAGAGGTTATGAGAACATAATCCACTTTTGGCAACATGACAAAACAACATATGCATCGATGGCAATGCTGTAATAAAACGTTTCATGTAATCAAAAGTAAATTATCTCCTCAATGGATACACCTCTCTTCCTAAGATAGGGTTATTCTAACATTCTCCTATGGAATTGTCAATTTAATCTTTTCTACCAATAGGAAGATTTACGCTGCATTTTGTATTTAAACAAATACTATAGCCGTAACGCTTACTTTTATCCAATTCCCTTATAAATAATTCCCAGTATAAACACAATGATCGTAAGGGGTACGTAAATTTTTTTCGCCACAAATCCAAACCATTTAGGCAAAGGCTTCTCTCGTCCTGTATTCAATTCCTCGGAAATTTTATCAAACCCGAGAATATAGTAAATAGACACCGCCCCGAATACTGCTCCAAAGGGTACGATAATAATCGTAACAAAATCCATCCAGTTTCCTACCTTCGCTTCTTCCTCCAAAAACAGTCCTATAAAAAGGCATATTGCGCAGGCTACGGTAACAGCAATTTTTCTGCTTATATGAAAGCGATGCTGGCAGCTTTCAATAACTGCCTCCAGCATATTCATAAGGGAAGTAATTCCTGCAAATGCAACGGAAAGAAAGAATATAACGGCAAAGAGCCTTCCCATAGGCATCTGTTGGAATATCCCGGGAATCGTGATAAACATTAAGGAAGGCCCTGCTCCCGGTTCAATGTTAAAAGAAAATACTGCCGGCATGATTGCCAGCGCCGCCAGCAATGCCGCCATTGTATCAAATCCTGCCGTCAAAAGAGAGGACTTTAAAATGTCTTCCTTTTTATGTAAGTAGCTGCCATACACAATCATACCGGAACCGGTAATAGACAGGGAAAAGAATGCCTGTCCCATTGCCATGACCCAGGTATCCACCCTTCCCAAAAGCTCCCAGCGGGGTACGAATAAAAATCGATATCCTTCCGATGCCCCCGGCAGAAAAGCAACACGAATCGCCAGAATCGCAAAAAGCAGGAAAAATACCGGCATCAATATTTTGTTAGCTTTTTCTATATTTCCCGCTGAACCGGTTATCAACAGAATCAAGGTAATCAAAACTACTGCGGTATGCCATGGAAAACTTCCGAGCCTGCCTGTGGCCTGAGCAAAATATACAGCGGATTCTTCCTTTAAAAGCGCTCCTGTAACCGAACCGCCCAAAGAACGGAGTACCCAGCCGATGATAATGGAATATCCGATTGCGATTCCCATAGAGCCTAAAAGAGGAATCCATCCCATGGCTTTTCCGATAGGGGATTTTCCTTCCCAGCATAAAGCATAGGATCCTAAGGTTCCCGTCTGGGCTTTCCTGCCAATAGCAAATTCTGCCGACAGGCCAGTTATCCCAAATAGAACAATAAAGAAAAAGTAGGGCACCAAAAATGCCGCTCCTCCGTATTGCCCCAGCCGATAAGGAAACATCCAGATATTTCCCAAACCTACCGCTGAACCTACGCTTGCCAGAATAAAAGCAAAAGCGCTGCTAAAATTTCCATTCTTATGTTTCATAATATATTCTCTTTCTCTTTTCGTTTTATTCTTCTGACATCAGAGCAAGAACACATTCCAGCTTGACGCCTATACAGTATTAGCATATCATATACATAAACCCTTGTTAAATTAATAGATTTTATAATATTGTTGAATTTTTTTAATATTAAAAAGAGTGAAAAAAGATATGGAAATCAGAAATATTACCACATTTATGCGGGTTGCAGAATTAAACAGTTTCTCTAAAGCGGCAGAACAACTGGGATATTCCCAGTCTGCCGTTACCGTACAAATCAGGCAACTGGAACAGGAGTTAAATACAAGATTATTTGAACGTATCGGGAAGCACATCCGGCTGACAGAAGACGGCGCCCAATTTGTTTCCCGGGCGTTAGATATTCTAAATGCAGTGGATGCGGCAAAAACAATCTCCCACAAGCAGGAAAGTCCATCCGGCACACTGCGCATCGGAACCGCCGAGTCTCTGTTAATCAGTGTTTTACCTCCCATTATTATGGAATTTCGCAAAAAATATCCTCTTGTGGAAATAAGCATTCAAACCGGAAAGATCGGAGAACTGTTTGACATGGTAAAGCAGAATGATGTAGACCTGTTATTCTTTCTGGACAAAAAGACTAATTTCCCGGAATGGACCAAAGTTTTTGAACATTTAGAGCCCGTTGTTTTTGCAGCATCAAGTAAGCACCCGCTAACTAAATGCCGAAACATTTCTCTGGAAAAAATATTTGAAGAACCATTTTTACTGACAGAAAAAGGCATTAGTTATCGATATGATTTAGAACAAATGGCTGCCGCCGCCAACATGGAAATCCATTCTTTTTTAGAAACCGGAAATACAGAGGTTATTACCAAACTGCTCCTGCAAAATGCAGGTATTTCTTATCTTCCCGAATATACAATCCGTGATCATCTGAAAGCAAACCGTCTTGCCATACTGGATGTCGCATGCCCGAAGCTTCAGATGTGGAGCCAGCTTGTTTATCATAGGAACAAATGGGTAACGCCGCAGATGAAATTATTTATTGAGATTATGAAAAATAAGATGTGATATGCCATAAGGCTTCTTTCTCATAAACTTACAGAACATTCCGATTTTTTGCTTCCTCAAAAATTCTGGGATAAATAAGAGGATAAGTCCAGTTATCCGGCAACTCGTTTGTAATGATGATTTTTTCCATTTCACTATGCAGTTCTTTTTCAAATGTTCTAATATCCGACGTAAAAATCATCCCGAAGGTTTCCTCATCCTCTTTTTCATTTACTCTGGTTTTTCCGGTTACAGAATAAGCGCACATGGGACTTATATCAAAATCCTGTGCGCCTGTTTCTTCCATCAATTCTCTTTTTGCCGCACATAAAATATCTTCTCCCTTTTCCCTGTGTCCGCCGGGAATTTCATAAGTATCCCTTTCCTTGTGCTTACAAAATACCCAACTCCCCTGATATTTTGCAAGTATCACCGTAAACTTTAATAAGCGATCCTCCACTTTATCATAAAATTTTACTTTCATTTATCTTTATCCCTTTGAATATTTTATTTCCGACATTTTATTCCGTTTTTCGGATTCATTTACATATACTACGAAGAAAGCACTGCAACCAGTCCCTTCATTCTATCCGTATTGTCGGCAATGTCCTCTTTGGTAACGCCATAATAAGAATAAATATCCCTCAAAATTTTATCAAGATATTTTTTCTTTCCCGGCGCTCCGCTGAAACCTGCTCCGAAAAACTGATGGTTCTTTTCTATTTCCACCTGAATCTCCCCCATGTTTTTTATTTTTATCACATACAAATGATAATCCATGGGAAAAAGCTCTTCCGGAACATCTGCCGCTTTTTTTTGATACTCTTCGCAAAGCTTTATATACTCTTCCACTGCCTTTGTATCAGAAAAATCCTTGGGCCTCAATTCCTTTAAAGGCGTGCCCGGTAAATGGGGAGCGTACCGCTCTACCAAAGCTCCTTTTACATTGCGATAGCCCTCTTTAACCTGACGGCTGTTTTTATCCGGCTCTACTGCTCCATATTGTTTGATCATGTAATCAATTACTTCATCTAAAGTATGGGACTCTGCCTTAATTCTCTTTATAGTGGCAGCCCTTTTCCTATGGTATTTTCTTTTCCGGTAAGCCGTCTTTATACGGGCAAATACATTTTGATCCATGGGCTTTCCTGCAATAAATACGCTTGTAGGACCGTCGTTTCCTTTGATCACTGTAACGGCGCTTACTCCTTTAGTTGATTTTCTTTTTATCCTTCCCAAAATAAATACCCTCCGATTCTTCTGTCATTAATTCTTCAAAAACGGATTTCTTTCATACTCTCTTAATCTTTCTGTTAATCTTCAATTATATGTTATACTGGAAATCAAAGCCCTCATCCATTCTTCAATTCCTATCATTATTAATCCTACTACAAACAAATAATCTTCCCAAAAAGTTATTCTTTTACGGCGTTCCTTTACTTTTTGAAGGGTCGTCGTACTTTTGGGAAATCGCTCTGAAAAACAAAATGCTGCACTGATGACCAGCCAGAAAACACCTGCTAACCCCCATTGTCTCAATTGAATCAATTTAATAATATTGATTATAACTACAATACTGATTAGTAAATATCTTACATTTTTCTCTATTTTATTTGTAATAAAATACCATGCCATTATAATACTTCCGCATATCATAATGCCAATATACAAATTAAATTCCTTGCTCATTGATAAAAAGGCGCCTCCCTCTTTGCGGGCAATCATTCTTCCGACAGAGCTTTATATTGATTCAGAATATTTCCTGCACGGTAATAGGAAAAATTGAAATCAAGTATCCCCATTTCATTAGACAAATCCGCTTTATACGCTAAATTCCGACCATAGAGACTATATGGTCCCGGATGACTTTCCCCTTTAAAAAGGTCTTCTTTTATCCTTTCATCCTCATCCAGAATCTCCTTTATGATTCCCGCTTCTTCCATAGCCGGTATGGCATCAGTGCTTAAAAATGCAAGATAGCCTAAATCCACATCCTCCCTGTTATAGGTCAGATTATATCTGGCAATGAAATAATCCGGTTTTGCCAGAGAGAAGATGATATAGAATATGGTAACAGTCACTGTTACAAATTGCAATAACGGAAAATTGTTTTTATATATGGTAACAATACAACCTGCCAGCAAAACTGTAATAACAGCCAATGCCCAAAGCACCAGAATCCGTAAAAAAGTAAGCTGGTAATTTTCAATATACAGAATCATCCTCATGGCTGAAGAAGCAATCATAATAAAAGTACAGCTGGAAAATAGGGTTAAAATCCCTTTCAATATCTTATTTTCCCGAAATCTGGAAATACAGATTAAAATAATGATTAAATTAATCATGCAGACAAAGAGCAGCTGAAAAAATCCTTCCCTTGCATAGGCAGCATAAGTATATCCTTCCGGTAAATCAAAGCTGCCCAAGAACAGATAGGATATCTGTATTATGGAAAAAACCAGATAAACAACTGTTATAATGGAAAGAAATGTAATTCCTACCACCGGCTCCCAACGGCTTTTCTCGGAGACAACACTGTTCATTGTACCATCTGCCAGATACGCTATTATACCATAGGAACCGAGAATACCTGCTGCCAGCAATACAAACAGCCAAACAGGTTTTTCGGGCAGTCTGATACCAAAAAACAGTCTTATAAATAAATCCCTGAATACTGCATCCGCACTTACCAGTAAGCCAACTATAACCAATAGCAGGGGGATTGAAATAAAAACACCGAGCCAGATATATTTTGTAATACCCGATTTTTCACTTTCATTTTTCTTAAAGAACTTTCCCGCCGACCGAAAAGGATAGCCGATATAAGCGATTGCAGCAAAGGGAAGTATAAACATTTCCCCACAGAACTTTCCAAAGCTCCACCTTTCCGTATCACAAAAATGAGTTAAAAGAAAACTTAAAAGCAGTAAAAACATGCCACAGGTATTAAAAATGATGAGTATCAGACTTCCTGTAAGACAGTTGCCGACGCTTAAAATAAACCAGGCAGCCAGATAAAACCAGGCATTTTTTCCTGTCTTTATGTCCAGACGTTTAAACCCGCCTAAAAGGAAGCCTATGGTTACAAGGGAAAGAACCGGCAGGGTAATTCCGTGAAAGCCTTTGTACAAACAGATTGTAAAGAAAATTCCATAGATAAGACATCCAATTCCGAAATATCGGAAATCATCCAGCATTTTCCAAAGCCTCTGCCCCATTCTTTTTGATTGTGATATTCCATTTTGTATGACTGCACCTGAAGTATTTGTGACAGGAACATTTACTGACAACCCGTTCATTACTGATTCATTCATTGTAGTTCCATTCATTACCGGCTCATTTACTCTAGAATTATTTATTACCGGCGTGCCCGTTGAAAACTCATTATTCATTATCGGTTACCTCCTCTAAAGCTTCCGTATCTTCCCGCCATTCCAGAATATCGCCCGGCTGGCATTCCAATGCTTTACAAATTTTATTGAGAGTATCAATTTTTATGGCTTTTGCCTTACCGTTTTTCAGAATGGATATATTTGCCATGGTAATTCCAACTTTTTCCGATAATTCGGTAACGCTCATTTTTCGTTTAGCCAATACAACATCAATATTTATAACAATCATATTTTCCACCTCAAATTGTCAATTCCGATTCTTTTTTCAATACTGCAGCCTTATAAACCAGATGGGATAAAGCTGCTGCCGCTACTGTTACGGTTATTCCTACGAAAACTATGACTATGGACAGTAATACAACCATCACATGGCTTAAATCCAAAAAATAGAAAATGATACTTCCCACAAATAGAAAAAACGAATCAAATGCTGCTAAGCCTGCTATATATTTCAACAGCCTTGCATTGATATCTGAAAAGGAATTATCTTTTCCTATTTCTGAAGCAATTTTCCACCCACAGATCAAGACCAGATAACAGGGAATTGCTGTAATCCACAAAAAAATCATCCAGGGAAGATAACAATCCTCATAGCCTTTTGCACTGTTAATGATAACCCTGCCCCATACGGGAAGAAAATAAAAGTAAATAATCAAGCCGCATATTCCGATTCCGATGATAACGGCTTTTAATGAATTTGCCAAACCTTTCTGACTCATAATAGACCTCCTGTTTTGCTTTATTGCATTTTGCTTGCTGCACTTTACCTTGCAAGTTAATGTTTTCCATAATATACCACCAATAAAATAAAGTGTCAATAAATATTTATTGATTTACGATAAATATTTATTGACACATCTTTTACTGAAAAGAAAAAACCTTCTGGAGCAATATTCAGGCTGAGTTGCAATTCCGTAGAGACCAGCCCTGTCTCTTCCTGATGTATCTCCGGTATCTCCAGAGCCAATAATGATTTCCTTAAAAGGTAGCTGATTGTCTGTTAAGATAATCGCTGCCTAAAGGTAAACGATACTCAGTTTTAATGTGTATCGTTCCCTACATATAAAGCTTAAACTTCACTACCCATTTGTGTCTTTGTTGAAATCAAACGAGTTCTTCCTTCAACCTTGACCATATTTTCCAATTCCTTTATTGCGTCCTTTGCAATCCATGCCTGTGTCTTATTGCCGTTGTTTAACAGTTCATGCGCAACCAAAAGAGCTTTTTCGTTATAATCGAAATCCCTTTTTCCAATTTCTTTTAATGCCCACGCTACAGCTTTCTTTATATGCTCATGCTCAATGTCCTGTGTTTCCCTTATCAATCTCAAATACTTATCCAAAGTATCGTTGGGGAGTTTTTTATCATGTATTGCAGATGTAGCCATCAGAGTATAAGCAGCACGTTTTTTGTAAATATGAGTAGAAGTAATCCATTTATAAATAAATTCCTCGTAGCCTTTCATCTTGGCTATCAGGTTTTTGCATAAATGGTCACACAAATCCCACGAAACAACTTCGCTCATAAGTTTCTCAATATCTGAATGTATTATGTCTTTTCTGTCGAATATAAGAACTGCTAAAAGCTTCGCTTCATGGTAACCGGTATTCCATAGTTCAAATGCAAGTTCATTAGATTTGCCTATTCTTTTTGCAATATTTCTTATTTCTCCTGTCGATACGCCAATACTATATTCCCCCGGTATACCCATTTTCATCACGTTTGCCTTGTATTTTTCCGAAGCCTGTGATTGTAATTCTTTTATTATTTTTCTGCAATCCATAAATCCTCTCCAATTCCTTTCTTAAATCGTTTATGAATAAGCCCTGCTGTTTTTTCAAAAAAGCTTTTATAAACGGTTTCATTATAATTTTTTTGCGGTAACATCTTCCGTAAAATCAATTTCCGTTTCTTCGCCTTTAGAAACGAAAATCCCTGTCCAATGTCCTTTCATGTTACTGTTTTCCATATCAAACTCCCAACGCTTGAGTGGCTCAAATGCAGTGACAGTGAATGTAGTTGCATATCCGTCCTTTGTATATTCAACAAACTATGTTTCACTTATCGTGTCTATTTTACTTAAATCACTGCGCCATTGATATTTTTCTAATGAGGTAACTATTATTCCTCACGTCCTGTATGTTGTAACGAAATACGGCTTTTATGTTTGAAAAAGCCATACCTATTTCCTCCACTATTCCAATCTGTTAATCTGCTCTTTGTTATATTACCACAAATGCACTCACAATTACATTAAATTTCACTCAATCTCTCTTTGCCATATTATTAGCAATCATCATCTGCCTTGCCCGTTCCCTCTGCTCGGTGCTGACCGCCCTTGGCTTTTAGTAGCTGACGTATGACCGCTTTATCCCTTGTGTAGAAGGTAGCGGTCTGTTCCGCACACGTTTCCGCTTTGTTCTGCTCCCCAAACTGATAGATTAAGTTGATTTCATCAGCGTTAAAAGGTATCTGAAAATTTGCGCCCTTACCTAAACGCTCCACGCCCACGCACTTAGGGAGATTTCTTGTCAGTTCGTAATTATCCCTCGCTGTGATTGTTCCATGACTGTTGGTCTGCCTTACCTCGACTTCACACTGGCTTTTCTGCTCCAACACAAGCCATTGGTATTTGTCGTTTTCTTTGGTAAATACGGTCTGATGCGCATTGGAATGTGTCTTGTTACGGATATATTTGTCGGTGGCGCTGTAATAATCTAAAATCTGCTGTTCCTGCTTTTTTTCATGGACTTTTCCCTCCTGTGATGTGGATTGATTGGTTTCGGTGCTGATATATGGTTTTCTTCCGTTTATTGTGGGGAGATTGGCTTGCGGAATATTGTTGACGGGTATTTCTCCGATTGGGGAATAAGGGTTCAATCCAATACCTCCATATTTTTATAGCTCCATCCCACTCGGAAACGCCTCTTTTTGCATAAGCCCCCACATCTTATCTATATAGGACAAGGTATAGAAATTCTCATAGTAATGATAATAAAATGCGCCCTTTAACGTCATATGATAAACGCCCTTTTCTTCCCTGAGAAATCCCAGACATTTCGCAATCCAAAACTCAAACCCATACATCTTTTTTAACGGAACTTTGAAAAACTCTTCAAAATCAGCCGGATCCACTTTCGTACTGTAAGCAGTCCAGAACAAATAATATACCATTCTCTGTCGCAAAGTAAAACGGATTGTTAAGGATGTGGAAAGAAGCCCCTTATCAATCCGCCCACAATATTCCTCTACGGAAAAGGTATTGATCTTAAATTGCTCCTGTAAAAGTGTGGTTGCCGAACAGCCAAAACCAAGAAAATTATCTCTGGTCATGGAAGAATACCGGACGTTTTCTCCCTTGGAAAAAGTCCAGATAGAGTCACGGATATAACCTTTGTCCAGACAATAGCCGGTAATGTCATCCAACAGCTTCCTCTTTTCCCTTTTTGCCATGGTCCGGACAGGACTTTCCGTAAATGTGAAATCAATAAAGGGATAGATGGCAATATGATTGGCTCCGTTTGCAAAAGCGGTATCAATATCTGACTTTAAATCCTCAAAGGTCTGTCCCGGCAGCGCAAAGATAAAATCCATGGAAACGGTTTCAAAAGAGACTGCCTTTAAGGCATTCTTTATGGCGGAAATATCAACATTTTTTCGTCCTAAAACCGCCTGATGCTTTTCCCCAAAAGACTGGATTCCAATGCTGATTTTCGTCACGCCTGCGTCCTTTAAGGTCTGTAAAAGAGGAACATTTACATTATCCGGATGCAGCTCTACGCCTATGCCTTCCGTTATCATGAAATGTTTCGAAATCGTTTCAATAATCTTTTTTATCCGACCCGCGCAAAGAGCCGGAGTCCCGCCGCCAAAATACAGACTGGTTACCGCTTTCCTGCTCTTTATCTGTCTTCCCGCCATATGGACTTCTTTTATTAAAGCATCAATATATCTATCGCAGGCTTCTTTGGAATAAACAATCTTACAATAGGGACAGAAATTACAAATGCTGCTGCAAAAAGGAATATGAACATATAAACCCAGATTCCGGCATTCTGCAAAAGAAAGCTGTTCATCAAATTCATTTGTAAAAATAAATGGCTTTATGGAACGCGTCAGCCACATTCTGGTCAGATTTGTAATTGTGCTCATAATTCTCCTATATGTATTTTAAATATGTCCTCAGCATTTCAAAAATTATTTTGATATTGCCACGGAATAAAAGGGTATATTCTGCCACAAAGAAATAGCCGCATTTTTCACACAAGCCCTCTACTTCAATGCATCTCCCGCAAGTGCTTAATTTACCGTTTTCCATTACCACACATTGATAGCATGGCGTGGGAAAGCTGTTCCTGATCAGGTAAGGAAAAGCGCTTTTCAAATTAAAGACCGGCGCACCCTCTTCCATCATCTTTGCAATCACATTACAGCAAGCGGCTTTTTCCCCCGGGCTTAGTAAAAGCTCCTTTGTATCGGGATAAGGAGTATGAAAGTTAAAGGAAACCGCACGGACATTGGGCATATTTTTTGCCTTTAAACACACATCACGGATTCCGTTTTTATTAATCTGATTGATTGCCATATAAAAGCAGATATTATCCGAAGTGGCATTTTGAACATTCTCCATAATAGTATCATAGGTATCGCCCCGTATTTTGTTATGCTGCAGGCGGTTACCGTCCAGACTTAACAAAATCAGATCAGCTTCCGGTAAATCAATGGGGAATGTACCGTTTGTAACCACATTTACAATCAGAAATCCCATTTTTTTCGCTTCCGTTACCAAATCCCGTAAGGACTTTTCTCCATCCTTCCACAAAAAGGTTTCCCCACCGCAGAAAAAAAGAATGCGAATACCCATATCATACAGCTGCCGCATTTCTTTTTTAATCTGCTTATAGGGATGGACGACTGCAGTAATGTTATTGACCGAGCAATGTTTACATTTTAAATTACATTTATCCGTAAGGATTATAGTACCGAGGATGGGGTCCTTTTTCCGAAAAAGGACGGTTTTAATCCCAAATCCGGCAAAGTATGCAAAAGAAGATAATTTCATATACAATCTCCAAGGCCGAACAAATCTGCCTGAGCCGTTATTTTACTCTCGCAGCATTCTACAAATGAAAGCTTGTGCCCTTTAGGGTACTTGTGCTCTTTAGAATACTTGTGCTCTTTAGAGTACTTGTGCTCTTTAGAGTACTTGTGCTCTTTAGAGTACTTGTGCTCTTTAGAGTACTTATGCTCTTTAGAGTACTTGTGCTCTTTAGAGTACTTGTGCTCTTTAGAGTACTTGTGCCCTTTAGGGCATTATTCATGAAAATAAAGGTTGAAAGAAAATCCTTCAACCTTTATTACTTACAATATAAAATGCTTTTATCAGCCGTACAGATATTTTTCCTGCTCAGGCGTTAACACATCAATTTCTTTTCCAAGGAAGTTTAATTTCCTGATAGCAACATCCCGGTCTACTTCTTCGGGAACATCAATAAGCTTCTCTGTCAAGGTATCGCCTTTTTCTACCAGATATTTAGCGGATAATGCCTGAATCGCAAAGCTCATATCCATAATCTCCGCAGGATGTCCGTCGCCGCAGGCAAGGTTAACCAGTCTGCCTTCGCCAAGAACACAGAGGGTATTTCCGTTGGATAATTCATAACCCATAATATTCTTGCGCATTTCTTTGGAGGAAACTGCAATTTCGCGAAGCCTTGCCATATTGATTTCACAATCGAAATGACCTGCGTTACAGAGAATTGCACCGTCCTTCATTTCCATAAAATCTTCTTCGTCAATAACCTTGTCGCAGCCGGTAACGGTAACAAAGAAATCGCCATACTTTGCAGCCTCTTTCATAGGCATAACGTCAAAGCCGTCCATAACCGCTTCGATTGCTTTTACCGGGTCGATTTCCGTTACGATAACCTGTGCGCCCAGTCCCTTTGCTCTCATGGCAGTTCCTTTGCCGCACCAGCCGTAGCCCGCCACAACAACGGTTTTGCCTGCCACGATCAGATTGGTTGTACGATTAATGCCGTCCCATACGGACTGGCCTGTACCGTACCTGTTGTCAAAGAAATGCTTACACTGTGCATTATTTACACGTACCATGGGGAACTGCAGCTTTCCTGCACGGTTCATAGTCTCTAAACGGATAATACCAGTTGTAGTCTCCTCGCATCCGCCGATAACCTGGGGAATCAAATCGGTAAACTCCGTATGCATCATATTTACCAGATCGCCGCCATCATCAATGATGATATTGGGACCTACCTGCAATACCTGGCGGATATGATGATTGTATTCTTCATCCGTAGCATCATACCACGCATGAACCTCCAATCCTGCTGCCACTAAAGCTGCCGCCACATCATCCTGTGTGGACAAGGGATTGGAACCTGTTACATACATCTCTGCACCGCCGGCTTTTAATACCTTACAAAGGTAAGCTGTCTTTGCCTCTAAATGAACGGATAAGGCAATCTTCTTGCCTGCAAAAGGCTTTGTCTTTTCAAATTCCGCCTCCAAAGTCCTAAGAAGATCACAATTCCTTTTTACCCATTCGATTTTCTGCTCTCCGCTGGGAGCCAGATTAATGTCTCTGATTTCGCTGCTCATAAATTTTCCTCCATACATTATAATTTTATAATTCATTTCCTGCCGGTAAATTTACTAATTATTAGTTTACCTTTTACTTTTCGTGCTGACAAGTCCTTTTGTCCATTCCTGAAACATTTCTTTTAAAATCAAGAACCATTGGCTCTTTGTTCATGTATGTAATACGATAGATTGGAAAATGTCGAGGAATATAAGATTTTATCAACCTGCAATGAAAGCGAAAAGCAATAAAACCGAAAACTACAAAATACAGAAAAGGATTGCGCTTATTTTTAAATAATGTTACAATTTGTTACACTTCATTTCATATATTCTTATAGAAATTTTTAGAAGTCTACTTTTTTACGGGGGATCATTCAATTATGAAAACAGCAATTATGACAGATACCAACAGTGGAATAACCAGACAGGAGGCAGATGTTTCCGGCATATTTCTCATTCCGATGCCCATTATTATTGACGAAGAAATTTTCTTTGAAGGCGTTAATCTGACACAGGAAAGCTTTTATAAAGACCTTACAGACGGGAGAGATATATCTACCTCCCAGCCCTCCCCGGGAGATGTAATAGATATGTGGAAATCCATCTTATCATCCGGTTATGATGAAATTGTCTATATCCCCATGTCCAGCGGATTAAGCAACTCCTGCGCATCCGCTATCGGATTATCCAAGGAATTTGACGGTAAGGTCATGGTAGCTGATAATCACAGAATATCCGTAACCATGCGGGAATCCGTCTTTGAAGCAAAAAGGCTGGCTGATTCCGGTTTGTCTGCCCGCGAAATCAAAGATTATCTGGAAAAAACAGCTTTTGACGCCAGCATCTATATTGCTGTGGATACTCTGGAATTTCTTAAAAAAGGCGGAAGGATTACTCCTGCGGCAGCAGCTTTGGGAGCCGTTTTAAATATTAAACCTATTCTTTCCATTCAGGGGGAAAAACTGGATGCTTTTGCCAAGGTCAGAGGCATGAAAAAATGCAAGGCCAAAATGATTGAAGCTTTGCAGCAGGATTTAAGTACCCGGTTCAAAGATGTGGATAAAAGCCGGATAAAGCTGTGTACCGCAGGAACTGCTTTGAGTCCGGAAGAAGCCGAAGAGTGGAGAAACACTGTATCAGAGGCCTTTAACGGAGCTGATGTTTATTACAATCCGCTTTCTTTAAGCATTGGCACCCACACAGGCCCCGGCGCCATGGGAATCGGTTTGGTCGTTGTTGCAAAATAATATGGAAAAGATTATATTTTCTTACAATTTTACTAATTTCTTTAAATATTTTTTATTTTTTCTTGTAAAAATGAACAAGAAATTTTTTGTGCTCGTGAACGCTTCATAATAAACGTAAAAAACTTTGAAAAAAATGATTTTACATTTATACAAAATGTCTATAATTCGACGTGATTTTCCACATTTTGAAAATTTGCCTTTTATTTAAAAAAGTATTATGATACAGAAAAGTTGAAAACCAAATTCAATCAATTACCAAACCAAAAACCTTAGTAAACAAAGGCTGTTGTATTTGAAATCATCTGATTTCTGAATACAGCAGCCCATTTGTTTGTTGTAAAAGCACTGAAAGTTTTCTCTTTAATTTACAATATTTCTTCTTTCTCCCTTTTGAAAAGCTTCAATATTTTTGTATACTTCTGTCGCAAGCCTTGTTCTGGCTTCCGTACTTGCCCATGCCATATGAGGCGTAATAATGAGCTTTTCACTATCTTTGATTTTATCTAACAGATTATCCTGTGTAATAGGTTCTTTCTCCAGAACGTCCAGTCCGGCAGCAAAAATTTCCCCTTCCGTTAAAGCGGTATACAAATCCTTATTATTTACCACCGGTCCTCTTGCCACATTAATAAGAATAGCCGTCTTTTTCATTTTCTTCATGGCTTCTAAATTAATTAAATTCTTTGTCAAATCGGATAAGGGACAATGAATGGAAACAAAATCCGACCTTTTTAATAAATCGTCAAATTCCACTCTCTCATATTCCTTACAGCTGTTTTTGCCTGTAACGGAATAATAAATCACGTGGCATCCAAAGCTCTCTGCAATCCGTGCCGTTCTCTTACCGATATTTCCCAAACCGATAATGCCCCATGTTTTCCCATCCAGTTCCATAAAAGGTCTGTCAAAATTGGAAAACCGATCCTGGGCGCCATATTTACCGGATTTTACATAATCATCATAAAAGGGAAGATGCTCCGACAGATATAACGCCAGGGCAAAGGTGTGCTGGGCAACTGCTGCCGTGGAGTAATCTACCACATTTGCCACTCCTATTCCCCGGTTTCTGCAATACTCCAGGTCCACATTATCATAACCTGTTGCAAACTCACAGATTAATTTCACATTGGGGGCATCCTTTAATGTAGCTTCATTCATTCCGGCTTTGTTTGCAACAATAACATCTGCATCCTTGACCCGCTCTGCAACCTCCGGGGTCAAAGTATTTCCATAATAGGTAACATTTCCTAATTTTTCATAAATCGTCAGGTCAATATCTTCTCCGATGCTTTTTTGCTCTAACACAACAATGTTCATAATGCTTTCCTCTTTCTTAAATAAAATATCCCATACAGATTCCATCCGCAATCTGTATGGGATTTCCTTCACAAAATTATTTTAATCTTTCCAGTAAAACTTCTCTCTGCTCTTCAAAACCCGGTTTGCCAAGCAATGCAAACATATTCTTCTTGTAGCTTTCCACACCCGGCTGGTTAAAAGGATTAACACCCAGTAAATAACCGCTGACGCCGCATGCAAACTCGAAGAAATAGAATAATTGTCCTAAATAGAACTCTGTCTCTTCCGGAATCTTAACCATCAGATTGGGCACCTGTCCGTCCGTATGAGCTAAAATAGTTCCGTTCATAGCGGATTTATTTACAAAATCAACCGTCTGGCCCGCCAGATAATTTAATCCGTCAAGGTCTACAGGCTCTGTGCCGATTTTCAGCTCTTCTCTGGATGCTTCCACATTGAGAATCGTTTCAAACATAATCCTTGCACCGTCCTGAATGAACTGGCCCATGGAGTGAAGATCTGTTGTAAGGTCTACGCTTGCCGGGAAAATACCCTTCTGGTCCTTTCCTTCGGATTCTCCGTAAAGCTGTTTCCACCATTCGGAAACATAGTGTACATTCGGCTCATAGTTAGCCAATACTTCAACAGCTTTTCCCTTTCTTAACAGAATGTTACGAAGTGCTGCATATTTTAATGCGTCGTTTTCTTCATAAGGAAGATTTAAAGCATTTTCTCTTCCGCTGGCTGCGCCTTCCATTAATTTATCGATATCCGCACCGGATACCGCAATAGGAAGAAGACCTACGGCTGTCAGTACGGAGAAACGTCCTCCCACATCATCGGGAACTACGAAAGATTCATATCCTTCCTCTGTTGCAAGATTCTTTAAAGATCCTCTTGTTTTATCGGTTGTAGCATAAATTCTCTTTGCTGCGCCTTCTTTGCCGTATTTCTTCTCAGCCATTTCTTTGAAAATTCTGAAGGCGATTGCAGGCTCGGTTGTTGTACCGGACTTGGAAATCATATTAATGGAGAAATCCCTGTCGCCGATTACATCCAATAAATCCTTTAAATAAGTTGAGGAAATGGAATTTCCTACAAAATAAATTTCAGGGGTTTTTCTCTGATCCTTGGAAATTACATTATAAAAGCTGTGTCTCAAAAACTCGATTGCGGCTCTTGCTCCCAGATAGGAACCTCCGATGCCGATTACTACTAAAACTTCTGAATCGCTCTGGATTTTTTCTGCTGCCTTTTTAATTCTTGCAAACTCTTCCTTATCATAGGCAACCGGTAAATCAATCCATCCTAAGAAATCATTACCTGCGCCGGTTTTGGATACCAATAAATCTTTTGCATCCATGACCTGCTTTTTCATCAAATCTACTTCGTTGTCACTTACAAACGGGGCAACTTTGGAATAATCAAAGGTTACTTTTTTGCTCATTGCATTCTCTCCTTTTTACCGGTTCCTGAAAAACCATGTTTTTAACCAAAATAAGTTTAGCAAAATAATATTTTATTTGCAAGCAAATACTGGAAAAACCACTATATTTCTGCTATAATCTGTCCGTATATAAAATTGCTTTTGATTATTATGCATCAAAATAGAATTTTTACGCTTTTTATTATTATGTACAATTTAGAAGAAAGGGGAATATATATGATTTATAAACCTACAGGCGTATGTTCTCAGGCAATCAAGATTGAATTAGACGGAGATATCATTCGCTCCGTATCTTTTACCGGCGGATGTAACGGCAATTTGCAAGGCATCAGCGCCCTCGTACAGGGAATGAAAGCAACAGATGCCATCGAAAAGCTTCGGGGAATCAAATGTGGATTCAAATCTACCTCCTGCCCTGATCAATTAGCAAAAGCACTGGAGTCCATGATAAATTAATACCCTTGAAAAATCAGAAATTCCATGAAAAATTTTAGGTTGGTAGGAGAATATTATGAAACGAATTGTTTTGACAGGCGGCGGTACAGCCGGACACGTAACACCAAATATAGCGCTTTTACCCGGATTAAAGGAGCTGGATTATGATATTCATTATATCGGTTCCTATGACGGTATTGAATCAAAGCTGATCGAGGATTACAAAATCCCTTATTACGGCATTTCCACCGGAAAATTCCGCCGTTACTTTGATCCCAAAAACTTCTCAGACCCTTTCCGGGTTATAAAAGGATATGGGCAGGCAAGAAAAATACTGAAAAAAATAAAACCTGATGTGGTATTTTCCAAAGGAGGCTTTGTTTCCGTTCCGGTAGTAAGAGCAGCAGCATCCCTAAAAATCCCTTGTATTATCCATGAATCGGATATGACTCCGGGACTTGCCAATAAGCTTTGTCTCCCCGTTGCTGAAAAAATATGCTGTAATTTTCCCGAAACCTTACAATATCTGCCGGAAGAAAAAGCGGTTTTGACCGGCTCTCCCATCCGTGCAGAATTAGCAAAAGGCAACAAAATATCCGCATTGGATTTATGCGGTTTTCATGCAAATATGCCGGTTATTATGGTAATTGGCGGTTCCTCCGGCGCCGCAAATGTGAATAAAGCAGTCAGGGATGCCTTACCTCAATTGTTGGAGGATTTTCAGGTAGTGCATATCTGTGGCAAGGATAAAGTTGACAATCTCCTTTTAACTACCAAGGGCTACAAGCAGTTTGAATATGTAAAAGCGGAATTAAAGGATATTTTTGCCATGGCGGATATTGTTATTAGCAGAGCGGGGGCTAACGCCATTTGTGAGCTTTTGGCGCTGCAAAAGCCCAATATCCTGATTCCCCTTATGGCAGGAAGCAGGGGCGACCAGATTTTAAATGCAAAGTCCTTTGAATCCCAGGGATATTCCCTGGTAATCTCTGAAGATGATATCACTACTCAGCTTTTAGTTGATACCGTTCATGACATGTATTTCAGAAGACAAAGTTTTATTGAAGCCATGAGCCGTTCCCATCAGAAGGATTCCATTAAAACGATCCTCGGCCTGATTGAAGAAACGGTTGCAAAATACGCCGGAGAAAACGTAAAAGCAGACAATAATTAATAAATGATATTATAAAAACAGAACATAAAAACAAGAGCCATAACGCTAAAAAAATTTTTCATATCGTTACGGCTCTTTTCTATCATGCAGTTTCTCAAATACTTCAAATTGCTTTGCCGTTGTGCATACATTCGGCTCAAGCTTTTTACCCGTTTTTACAATTTTTCTGGTGGGCTTTCAGCTTCTTCACAGCCCATTCATAATGGCTGGCTGTGACGCTGACAAAATAAGAGCCTAATGTACTTCCTCCCACCCAGTCATAAATTCCCTTTGAAAACAATTCTTCATTTGAAAAGCTTTGCGCTAAATCCATTACTTCTTTATGGGAATTATGAAGCAGCTCCTTTGCTTCCTCTAAAGATGTAGCCTGATGCTTTTTCCAGAATTCCATATTTAATTTTCCATATGTTTTCCAGTTGTAGGGTTTAGGAATAAAAGGCTGCCGGTCTTCCATTTGATTGGCATGAACCCAGTTTAGTAAAAGCTTATGCCATTCATAGAGATGAATCAAGACATCCCTGAGATTTTTATCCCTTTCCCAATGAGCCTCTTTTTTCTTTTCGTCTCCTGAAAAATCAAAGGGAGTTGATAATTCTTCCACGGTTAATGTAGTAATCAAAGCATTCAGCTTTTCGTACTTCTCCCCTGCTGCACTTATTAAATCCGATTTCGTCGTTGGTCTGCCCATTTAAATTTTCCTCCTACATTATATAATCATAGCCGTCCTTTGTCTTTTCTACAGATAAGAAATATCTTTCCGGTATCCGTATTGACCGACTGGTTTATAAATGTATTATAATACCCGTAATATGACATCTGCCTGTCATATTACGGGTATTTTTAAAACTAATCTATTTTTTTATATCCGCATGTTTTTTATGCTGCATCATTAATAATCTTCTTCAACAGCAGTATTTTCACTTCCGCCTTCATTTTTACTTTCCTTATCCAGCATCTTCGCCCCTAAAGCTCCCGCAAGCACGGATTTTATATCAAATCCCAGACTCTGGGTCAGACCTTCCGTAATCTGTGTCGTAGATTTTGTAATATCCTCTACCAGCTTAGCGGTATTGCCTTCGCCGTACATGGTAATCCGGTCGATACTCTCCAAAGGCTTCGCCACGTTGGCAGCAATATCGGGCAGGATATTGAAATACATTTCCAGAATGGAAGCGTCCTTCATCTTAGCCATAGCCTCTGCCTTCTTATCAATACCTTCCGCTTCCGCAATGGCTTTTGCTTTAATGGCTTCCGCCTCTGCAATACCCTTTGCCCTGATACCTTCCGCTTCCTGTTCAGCCTGGTATTTCTTAGCTTCCGCATTGATTCTCATGGCCTCGGCTTCTCTTTCCATTTCAAACTTCTTGGCTTCCGCATCCTTCTGTCTCTTGTAAAGCTCTACATCCGCCATCTGCTGCTGTCTGTATTTATCGGCGTCTGCCTGTTTTTTGATCGTCGCAGAAAGCTCCTGTTCTTTTACTTCCGCTTCTTTTTTCTTTAACTCAATTTCTTTTTCCTGTTTTGCAATGTTAGCTTCCGCACTGGTTACCTCAATGGTCTTACGCTGTGCTTCCTTTTGAATCTCATATGCCGCATCCGCTTCAGCCTGTTTAATATCGGACATTTTCTTAAGCTCTGCCTGCTTGATACGAAGTTCATTCTGCTTGGTGGCAATATCCGTATTGGCAAGAACCTCTGCTTCATTGGCAGCCTTCTTCGCCTCTGCCTCTGCAATGGCAACATCCCTGTCCGCCTGTGCTTTTGCAATGGATGCGTCTTTTTGGATCTGGGACATGTTATCCTGACCTAAGGCTACGATAAGTCCTTTTTCATCATCAATTCTCTGGATATTGCAGGAAATAATCTCGATACCCAAAGCATTCATATCATTCTGGGCCTTTCCCTGAACCTCATCGCCGAATTTCTTACGGTCTGTACATAACTCTTTTAATTTTACCGTACCGATAATCTCACGCATATTGCCCTGTAAGGAATCGGTCAGGGCTACCACAATCTGTTCTTCCCGCATATTCAGGAAGTTTTTCATTGCTAGCTTAATACCGTTTTCATCGGTTTTTACCCTGATTTTTGCAACGGCATCAATATCCACACCGATAAAATCCAGTGTAGGTATGTAACCGTTGGTTTTAATATCAACACTAATCTGTTTTACAATCAGGTTATCCTTTCTCTCTAAAAAAGGAATCCTGATGCCGGCCCGCCCGATCAAGATTTTGGGTTCTTTTTTAAAACCCGAAATAATGTAGGCAATATCCGGCGGTGCCTTTACGTATCCGCTGGCTAATAAAATGACCAGAAGAACAACCGCAAGCACAATGACAGCAACCATAATTTTCATTTCCATTTTGTTTGTTACCCCCTTTATCATCATAAGTAATATGTATATATAATCATATTAATAATATTCTAAACAATAATCAACTAAAATCGACAATATAATATAAGGAAATTTTTTGAAATGTACTGGAACTTGCTTTTCTATCTTGTTATAATCAAAGATAACACGGTCATGCAGAAATATTTTAAAAATCATCCTCATTCATTCACTGAAGAGGAACAATTTATACAGACATTTCTGTTAAGTATATATTTTATATTTATAAGCCGGACTGTGATATTAATTTAAGAGAGGTATTCGTTATGGAGTATATTTTTGAGGGTAAGTTTTTAAACGAAAATGAAAAGAATTACATTACCATTCCCTTTAACGTATGGGAAATATGCGAGGATAATGTGGGAAGGATTCCCGTACATGTTATGATTAACAACAGCATGACCTTTGACTGTAACCTTTCTCCTTTGAAAAACGGTTATTACAACATTCCCTTAACCGACGAACAGGCAGAAGGACTTACAGAGCATACATATTATCCCGTTACCTTTTCCATAAACGGAAAGGAAAGCTGTGAACTGGATTCCAGCCCTTATTCCTATGAAAACCCCATTCGGAAAATTGACAGCATGAATATTATTATCCAGCCCTGGGACGGCTTGTGCGGACAAACCTGCTTTGCCATGATCGCCGGCATTACCATTGAAGAGGCAAGCAACGTTATGCATTGCCGGGAATGGCAGGCAAATATGGCAAAAATTGTTCCTTCCTTAGATTATGTGGGAATCCGGCATTCCAACAAAATCATTTATACAAGGGGAAAAGATGTTGAACTTCCTAAATGCTGTATTATTATGGAAAATCTGGGAAGATTCAGCCACTATCTGGTAGGCTTTGACGGCAAATACTATGATCCCAATAACGGTATTATGCCGGAAATTGACAAAGCCAATATCAAGGGTTATCTGGAAATTATATGCGATTAATCCGATGCATTATAAAAGCGGATATAATGATCAGACATAAACTTATAAAAGGCATTATATTCAGAACAGCGAATATAATGCCTATATAAAAGTCTCACCTCTTTCTTCTCGTGGAAGAAGAATTCGTACCAAAAAACTCCCATTCTCTGCCAAACAATAAAAATTCCCTTTGTTGCGCTCAACAATATCCCGCATAATACCCATGCCCATACCATGCTCTTCCTTATCCTTCTTGTCTGTCTGCAATCCGTTTTTGGTATTTAAGAACTGCCTATCCATTTTATTTTCGAACTCCATCCGAATAAATCCTTTATATGGTTCCATTTGAATTCTGATATACGGTGTCGCTGCTTTTCTGGATGCCTCCAATGCATTATCAAATAAATTTCCTAACAACGACACGAACTCCATATCAGAAACTGGCATCTTATCCGGTAAGGAAGCATTTATCGTAACCGGTATATTTTCCTCTGCCGCAGAAATCATTTTCACATTTAAAACAGCGTTTGCGAGCTGGTTCCCCGTATCAATCATATTTCTTGCATCCTCTGTCCAGTCTGCCAGTTCTTTAAAATACAGTTGAAGCTCTCCGTACTCTTCTTCCTGCAGCATCGCCCCCATATAAAGAATATGATTTTTAAAGTCATGCCTGAGGCTGCGCAATTTTTCATAAGCAGTTCGTATCTGCTTATTATACTCCTGTTCATATTGATGCAATTCCAATTCTACTTGATAATCCAATTCCTGACAGAAGCTCTTCATCAGGCGGTAAAGCAAATAATAGCATGCCGTCATAATCAGAATCATACACACATTATATCCTGGATTTGATACGGAATCCGGTATTGTCAACACCAAAGACAAAAGACTCAGCATTATGATCAACGAGATAACACATGCAAGTGCACTCCAGTTATGCAGCTGCTGTTCTCTTTCAGGAAGACGGAAATGTACCAAAAATACAGCGATCGGAACTAAGAGCAACACAACTACTGTCTGAGAAAAGACATGTGCAAGGCCATTTAACGGCTGTTCTCCACCAATCAGGCGGATAGCCGCCATATCGCCAATTGCCACCAGCAAAATTTTATATACCAGCAAAATCAGACTGAGAAAAAATTTTGTGCTCTTTCTCCCTTTCATGCAAATCTGCATATATACTTCATATATCAGCAACAACGCAAAAAAATATTTAGCAAATCCCTGACCTGAATGAAATAAAAAATAATCTGCACTGCCAAGCGCTGCTGCAAAACCAATCTGAATTATCCATTTATGAACCGGCTCAAATTTATAGGGAAAATTTTTAACCAGAACATAGTTTAAAAGCAACGCCTGCAAAAAACAAAGTATAATACCAATTATTTCCATATTTTCCAACCTAAATCAAATATCTTATCCTTGCATCAGTTTATGAAACTTCTGTATCGTCTCGTTGGCGCGTCGTTTAGAAAGCGGCAGACATTCCTTCGTATCTAAAACCACTTCATTCTTTCCAATACTGTAAATAAATCTGTAATTGATCAAAAAACTTTTATGTGTTCTTAAAAATCCATGCGGTTCAAGAATCTGTTCCATCTCTTTTAATGTATAATATATTTCTTCCACCCTATCTTCAAAGTGAATATACAAAATCCGGTCTATGCATTCAACATAAATCAGCTTTAGAGCATTCCACCGATACTGAATCCCCCCTGCCGAAAAGATAATCAATTGCTCAGGCGCATGCATGGAATGATACAGGGAAGACAACGTTGGGAGAAGCATCTGATCCAATCGGCTTTTCGGGATAAAAGAGTAAGGATTTGTCTTAAAAGAATCAAAAACCAGAGATTCTCTGCTTGAAATATAAATAATTTTCACATCGGAAAAATTTTTCCGAAGAACAACGCCAATAGATATCCCATCAATCTCAGGCATATCAATATCTAAAAAAACCAAATCATAGATAACTCGTTCCCGGATTTTTTCAAGAAAATCCTTACCGCTCACAAAACAATCCAAAATATATTCTTCTTGAAAATTGTCAAAAATTGTTCTTATTTTGGCATATACATGTTTTATAAAAAATTTGTCGTCTTCACAAATAGCTGCCCGGATCATTCTCCACTTCCTTACTCAAAATTTTTACCAAATTTTTTACATTATAGCATTCTGAAAATCCGCTTACAACAAAAAAGTGACCTTTTACCCTAAACTGTTGCTTTCCTTTTTTTTATATTCTATAGTTTTGATATTGGTTATGCATAGCTTACGTATAGAACTCAGAAGAAAAAATATGATAGACAAATTGAAAGGAGACTTACCATGAAAAAGAAGACAGCAGTTTTACTGGCGGGAATAATGTGTATTTCCCTGACCGCCTGCGGCGGTACATCCGATAACGCGGCCAAAGCTCCTGAAACCGTAACCACAGAAGAATCGGCTGCTACAGAAACTATTGATACAACTGAAACTACGGATACTACGGATACAGCAAAGGATTCCGATGAATCAGAAAGTACTCCTTCTGATACAGAAGCAAAACCGGTATCTTTGGTAACTCAAAATCCTTATCTTCCGTTTGACGAATATTTTGCAGATGATGAACCCCATGTATTTAACGATCGCGTTTATATCTATGGTTCCCATGATGTGATAGATTATTACGGCGGTGGATGTGCCGGAAACTATGAGGCCTATTCTGCTCCTGTCGATAATCTGGCGGACTGGACTTATGAGGGTGTTTTATATGACAAAACAGAAGACCCCGGTTATCAGCCGGGCATGAATATGCTGGCTTCCGATTGTGCTGAAAAAGACGGCAAGTATTATTTATACTATTCTCCGGTCATGAATACGGATGAGGATAAAATTGCTGTTGCCGTCAGCGATTCCCCGGCAGGTCCTTTTCACTATTATGGGAAAGTTGCCTACGAAGACGGCACAAATTATGGCCCTACCTTTGATCCGGCAATCCTGGTAGATGATGATGGACGCAATTATTTATACAGTGGTGGAGAAAGCTCTGTTGTTGAGCTTGCAGACGATATGATCACTGTGATAGGCGAACCGGTAAGACTGGTTCCAAGAGATGATGAAGATGCTGCTTCCGTCGGCTGCATCACAAACCCGGAAGACCTGAAAGGATATGAATTCTATGAAGGCTCTTCCATTCGCAAAATTAATGGAACCTACTATCTTGTATGGGCTAATGCACAAATTTGTCAATATTCTTATGCCACAAGCGATGCCCCTATGGGTCCCTATACTTTCCGCGGAATCCTTATGTCTAATGACGGAAAGCTTTCTGATGAAGAAGAGGCCTGCTACCCTAACGGTAACATTCATGGCGGTATTCTCGACCTTGGAAATGGCAAAGATTACTGGCTTTTCTATCATCGACAGACCAACGGTATACAGAATCGTTTCTTCTCTGCCCGCCAGGCATGTGCAGAACGTATTTCTATCAATGAAGACGGTTCCATTGATCGTGTATCTATGACATCCCAGGGACTAAACGATGGTCCTCTTCCAGCTATTGGAAATACATGGTCCTCTTTCATTGCCTGTTACTTAAAGCCGGAAGATGAAGCACAGACCAGCGATAATGCTTATGGCCCTTATGCAAAACAATTTGCAACCAATCTCCATGGCATTTCCAATCTGACGGACAACAGTGTTGCCGGTTTCAAATATTTTGACTTTGGTGAGGAAGAACAGCCTCTCGCCTTCTCGGTCCAATTCCGTGCAGCACGAAACAATGGAAAGATATCTCTGTATCTGGATGCTCCAAACGATACCGATGGTAAAAAGATTGGCGAATTGTCTGTAGAAGCCACCGATGCAGGTTCGGCATTCAGCACTCTTACCTGCACCACTGAACCGGTCTCTGGCGAACATGCTCTTTATTTTGTCTTTGATATCACAGACCAAAATATCCGCCCTACTGATACACTCGGTGATATGGCAGATTTCACTTTTTCCATACCTGAGGAGTGATTGTATCAATCATTTTTTCATACTATCAAGAGAGAGTCTGTTGGGAAAGGGGTAACTGAAAAAAAGCCTGAATATCATGGGATTCTCTCTTTCTTAGGAATCAGGGGCTAAAATCGGTATTAACCGACAGCCCCCTGACTTCCTGGCGGCAGAAGGAACTACAGCTTTACAAATAAGGAGCTTATAGAGCAAACATATATTGATATTTTCTCATCTGTTCCCCCAGCGCGCCTTCTACTCTTTCTATTTCTTCCTTCTTGTAGAAGGCCTTGATTTCGTCTAAAAGATTAGTCATTATCTTTTTTGAAAAACGAAATTTCAGATGGCTGCCAAAAAGCTGTTCTGCTGCATCCGTCTGCTCATCAAAGTCCCGGCTAAATGGTTTTGCCGAAATTATTTTCCTGCACTCTTCAAAATCCTTTTCCATGGGGTAAGCTTCTCTGGTATCAGAAAAAAGAGACAACCCCATATCAAAAAAAGGACAGAAGCCGTATTCTTCTTTTTGGGAATTATAGAGGAGTGCAATATTATTTGTATGCCGGTCTTCATTTAAAAAGAATGCGTCTATTTCCAGCATTCTCGTAAGATATTCCCCAAATCCCTCTAATCCTGTCACATTTTCTACCAATTCAGTCACATATAAAATTTTCTGTTTTACATCGGAAATCCGCCCCAGCTCCTTTGCCAGACTAAAGCCCGTATATTGTCTTGATAAACGCTCCAATGTTACCAGCTCTTCTTGTTCCCCTCGAAAATTTTTGCTCCTGCAGCCACGATAGCTTTTACCTTTATAAATAATAGTAACCGGGTCGTAATTTACATACCCTTTTATGTTTGAATACCGCATCAGACGGGAGACTATGATTTCCGCTAAACTTTCAAAACCAAAGGCATCCGCTTTGTACCAATAACCGTCTATCTCCCATTTTAACTGATTTCCTTTAGAGGAATAACCGGTTCCGGTTAAAATATGCTCTTTTTCTATTTCTATTGTTTTTACATCCATGTTCAACTCCGATTTTTTATAAAGCCCTTTTTGTTACGTAAGAGTTCATTGAACTGCAAAATTATATTAATCATTTTCACTCTGCTCTTTTTCCGGAACCATATACCAGATTTTGATCCATTGCGCATCCTCTGCCATTCTGCCCTGGGTTTTTTCTATAATGGAAAGCGGGTCATAAAAATCCAGCTCCAAATCTTCCAAAATAAGGGAAATCCCCTCTCTGGTTCTGGGAAAGCACCGGCTCTCCAAAAATTCTTCAAAATCTTCCCACGTGGGTTTTGCTTTTATTCCAAATGCTCTGTGCAGTAAATTATCCGTTTCATTTTGAATCGCAATTTTCTGTTCCCGGAAATCTATTAAAATTTCCGTGCAACATTCATTCCCACACATAAAATCCATGCGCATGGTATAATCCCTTATATTGATATTCCGAAAGCGTTGATTTAACTGCGCCCATTTGCGTATAGTCCGGCAGATCAGCTCCTCGTCGGGATTCTTTTTATTCAGATAACCGGAGAGGGCCTGTCTGGAAATTCCATATTCCTTCGCTAGCGCCGTAACACTTTCTCCACTGTTACGGCGTTTTTTAATTTCATGTAATTGTTCCTTGGATAAAGCAGGCTTTCTTCCTGCGCCTCTTTCATTTATTTTTCCCATGGGCCGGTTCCTCCTTTATCAATTCGCTTTTACTCATTCTTTCTTATTATCCTTATTTTTATTAAGTTTAATATACATTTTTTTGTATGTCAATAAATTAATTAATTTACACTTCCGCTATCCCAAAATAAATATGTGGAAAAGGATTTCTAATTTCCCTTCCCACATATCTGTATTTAAAGCTTTTCTTTAAATTAAGTGCAGCCTTTCCAGCATCCCTGCCAGTTTATTTCCTTTTGGCATTGCCAGAATATCGTCTCTTTTCAACACACCCATCTTCAAAATCAATATTCCATAAATAACCGCTCCCACAATAACTGCGGCTATCAGGGAAATTACATTGCTCTCTGCCAGACTAAATAATCCCGTATAGGTTCCGTAAGCCGCCGCACCCATAACAACAGACGCTGCTGCCGGCAAAATGAATATTTTTAAAACATCCTGTTTATAATTCAGGCTTTTTCGCACTGCAATTCCATTCAGAATACACATTAACAGGGAATACACAATGGTCGCAATGGCAAGGCTGTATAAATTCAACTCCGTAAACCACAAACAGGGAACTAACACTATGGTCTGTACTGCCAAAGCAACAGCCGCATTAATAACTGGAATATTTACTCTTCCGATTCCCTGTAAAACAGCATTGGTCAAAGTGGAAAGAGAATAAAAAACCACGGTTATGCTCAAAGCACGGAGCAATCCTGCTGCCATCTCCAAGGATGTCTGTCCCGGAAACAAAAAGCTTACTACCGGTTCTGCCAAAGCCCCGATTCCCACAGCGGCAGGAATGGCGATCAGCATCGTTGTCAAAATAGCCGTATGCACCTTTGCTCTTGTTCCCTTTATGTCTCCCGTTGCAAATCTGCCGGAAATACTGGGAATCATAGCGGCCGACATGGCGGATGCGATGGCAATGGGAATATTGGAAATAACAACGGCCTTTCCCGAATAAATTCCGTACCATGTGGCAATCTGGGAAACATCCACATCCTTTACAAGCTTTAAAATCTTTCTGTAAATGGTTTCATCCAGGGAGGTGCTGAAATTGTAAATGAAAGTACTTAATATAAAAGGCGTTACCAGAAAGAAAATAATCTTGAATATTTCCGAATAGCTCAGGGTATTTCCGGACTTATCCCGTCTGAGTCTTTTTGCAATTACCTTCCGGTTCATGCCATAAATCAGCCACATGAATGCCAGGGCAATTAAAACCCCGGCCCCGGTTCCCAATGCACTCCCCATGGCTCCATAAATCGCCTGGGTTGTCAGATCCTTATCGATTACCGTTTGTTTTAAAAGATATGCCGCCAGAATACTGATTACCGCATTTAAAATCTGCTCCAGTATCTGGGAGATGGATGTCTGAACCATGGTTTTGTGGGCCTGAAAATATCCCCGCAATACACCCAGCAGACCGGAAAAGAAAATTGTAGGGGCAAAGATCCGTAATACATCAGCGGCATTTTCTTCTACCAGTAATCCCGGAATACCCGCCGCAATAAATGCGAACAGACTTGCAGCGCCGCCTACAACAATTACATAAATAAAAGCACAATGGAAAATCCTTTGGGCATTTCTGTATTCCTTTAATGCCAGCTTCCCCGCAATTACCTTAGAGATTGCCGAAGGAATGGAATATGAGCTTATCAAAAGAATAATGGTATAAATATTAAAGGCCGAGCCGTAATACCCGTTTCCTTCATCTCCGATAACCGCCGCCAAAGGGCTTCTATATAAAATTCCGATAATCCTGCAGATAATACCCGCCATGGCGAGAATACCCGCCTGCATGATAAATCCGTCATTTTTCTTCGCCAATAGGTTACTCCTCTTTTTTCCTGCGGTAGTACATCAGATATTCTACCTCGCCCAAATCCTCATGAACACTTTCTTCCTTTTTTATAAGACCTCTGTTCTCATAAAAAGTTACCGCACCATAATTATTTTCAAATACATGGAGGGTAAAAAAGTCATATAATTCCTTCACATATTCAATGAGCTTCGTTCCTATTCCAACTCCTCTGTACTCTTTATCCACAAAGAGTCCCGCTATATAACCTTCGTCAATTCCTACGAATCCCACCACATATCCGTCAATTTCATATACATATACCTCGGATTCCGGTAAAGACCGTTTCACAAATCCAAAGTTCTTTTCCCAGTAATTTTTATCAACAAAATCATGGGCTTCCAGATTTCCCTCATACCAAATGCGCATGACTCTCTTTAAATCAAAATCATTAAACTTCCGTATAATATCCATTTATTTTCTCCTTCGCCTTTTTCCCACCATCCAAGGGAAATAACGGTTGATCACAAAGATAATTACTCCCTCCGCAGCTGCAACCAATAAAAACAGCTCCGTACAAAATCTGATATTTCCCTGATAATCTAAAATATCCTTATTAAAATGCATAACAACAATGGTGGAAGCATACATCAGATAAGTATCAACATGGGTAAGCATAACAATGAGGGAATTTTTACCATAAAACTCCAGTATTCTCAAAAGAGGAAATTTTATAAAATCCTTTAATCCGTAACAGATTCCCAAAACTCCTATGGTGCCTGTAATCGTTCCGCAAAAATATAAAAGCTCATTATGAAAGACCATATAATGAAGGTCTACTCCTCCGTTCAGCCGGCTGATAAAAACAGTTACCAAAAGGGCTGCCACACCGAAAAGACCTGCTGCCGGAGTAGAAATCTTTACCTTCTGCCTGAATATCCAGAAATAAAATCCCAGTCCTACAAAAAACGTAATAATTCCGATCCGGATTATCATCTGCAAAAAATATGCAAGATAATTCATACAAGAAAAATTTCCATAAACACCTTTATAATATTGCAAAGCTCTGTTGGCTATGCAGCTTATGACCATCCACAAAACCAGGACCGGAGGCGTCCATTTTTTTTTGAAGCTTTTTATCACAACCAGAAATGCCATTTCTCCGGCAAAAAGCGCTCCCAAAAACCATATAACGGACATTCCGTAAAAAATAAGAGTCAGATATATATTCTGCTTTACCAGTTCCAACGTAATAGAACTTCCTATACGGTAAGCCTCATACTGGGCAATAATAAAAATCAGGCTGAAAATAAAATATGGCTGCAAAATAGACCTGCCTTTTTTCATAACCGTTTTCGCCAGACTCTTTTTGTCTTCCTCATGAATGCAGATTAACATTCCGGCAATGATAAAAAACAGGGGAATATGAAATGCGACGATAAAATTGCGGAAATTATCACTGATGTACTGGATGTGTCCCATAATAACAAAGAGTATACCTACTCCCTTGGCAAGATCCAGTTCCACATATCTTTCTTTTGTCATAAACTGTCCCCGTATTTTATAGTTGTTTTCATTATAATCGAAAGAATTTCTTCTGACAACCCAGACGGAAAAACGCTCCTAAAGGGAATCCCACCACATTATTAAAATCTCCTTGTATTCCCTTAACAAGCAAGGTCCCGATTCCTTGAATGCCGTAAGCTCCTGCCTTATCCATCGGTTCCTTTGTCTTAATATATGCCCTGGCTTCCTCTTCCATGAATGAATCCATGGTTACGACGGTCTCTTTTGCAAAGCAAATACACTTCTCTTTTATTACTTTTCTCTCTTTATCCAGATAAATACCGCAGACTCCCGTATAAACATAATGATCTTTTCCCGATAAAGACATAAGAATTTCCAGGGCTTCTTCTTCATCTTTAGGTTTACCCAAGATTTTTCCTTCGGAAACAACCACCGTATCCGCTCCCACAATCAAGGTTTCTTTGTTTAATAATTCCGGTTTTAATGACTTTCTGACTGCCTCTGCCTTTAAGGATGCAAGCTCCATGACGACCTTATCAGGTTCGGTACTTGTAATTTTTTCTTCCGCATCACTTACGATGACTGTAAAATCAATTCCCGCCTGTTTAAACAGTTCTTTTCTCCTGGGAGAACCTGATGCCAATATAACGTTTACAAACTGTTC
>Ga0137306_100122_pt1 | contig 124254 bp, 101 predicted proteins | sample Inofroosms_March_FD_97187 | JGI IMG/M metagenome (GOLD analysis project Ga0137306, IMG submission 97187) | Mouse cecal microbial communities from Vienna, Austria - N-Acetylneuraminic and N-Acetylglucosamine D2O microcosms_March | ecosystem: Host-associated > Mammals > Digestive system > Large... | reverse complement strand
TGGGCGGCGTGTTATAATCGTTTCTCGTATTTCCGCTTGCTCATCTGGTGCCAGCAGCAGATGTGTCCCCTTCTGGAACCCTCGTTTCTTCAGTTCCATGGAACTGTCTCTCTCGCTGATACGCCGTCCATATTTCGCTGGCGCGATTCTGTCGCACTCCGGTTAATTCCTCAATTTCTTTCCCGGTTCTCCCCATCTCTTTGAGGCGTACGACCTGTCGGCGTACCTGCTTGAGGTCTCCCTTACTCAATTTTCGTAAATCAATGTACTCCATGCTCTCTATTTTACCACTTCCTACATCATTTTCCCTGATTGTTTTTCAGAAGTAATATCTATTTTTTATCCCTATCTGGTTTAACCCATATTATAATGTGCTGAAATTTAAAATGTTGAATTTTCCGCTTAAAAGGCAAGGCGCGCCGGTTCGCAGACCGACGGCCGTTTTGCCGGCAAGGGAGAGGAACCGTATGACGCGGACGGTACACGGGGTGCACGCCTTGGCGGGTATGCGTGTGCGCACACTGTACCGCTGCGACGCCATCGGATTGCCGAAGCCGGCGCGCGTTACGCAGGCGGGCCGTCTGTATGACGAAGCGGCGCCGCGGCCTCCTTGCGGGAAAAGGCGCAGCCGCAGTAATTCTGCCGGTATAAGCCGTATTGCGCCGAGAGCACAGTGCTGCGCTTGAAGCCGTCCCTTTTCTTAAAATCCGAGGGCAGCCAGCGCACGCCGTATTCCTGCGCGCATTCCTCACCGATCTCGTTCAGCCACGCGGCGTTTTTGTGCGGGCTGATGGAGAGCGTTGAGGTAAAGTAATCGTATTTTCCCGCGGCCGCGGCCTGCGCGGCGCGCGCAAGGCGCAGCCGGTAGCACGCGCGGCAGCGCGCGCCGCCCTCGGGAATGGCCTCCAGCCCGCGCACGGCGGCGTAAAATTCGGCTGGGGCGTAGGGGACGACCGCCACCGAAACGGCGTTTGCCAGCGGCATCTGCGCCGCAAGGCGCTGCAGCTCCCCGGCGCGGCGCGCGTATTCCTCGGCGGAATCGATGTTGGGGTTATCGTAATGCGCCCGAATGCAGAAATGCGGCGCGAGGCTCTCCAGCACAAAGCTTGCGCACGGCGCGCAGCAGCAGTGCAGCAAAAGGCGCGGCGTATGGCCCGCCTCGCGGTGCAGCACGCGCTCCATTTCCAACTGATAATTGATCCTTGTGGCCATACAAGGCGCCTCCTGTTTTTTTAGCGGCCGTACACGCGCGAATGCGCGCGGCGGAGAATCAGGCCGGGTGTTGTGCACGTTTACACCCCCGGCTGTACCATGTGCGGCAGCGCGCGGCGGCGAAAGGTGCTGCGCTTCGGATTCTTACCCGGCGGGGGTGACGCTGGCGCCGTCATAGGTAAGCAGCTCGCGCACCGGGGTGTATTTTCCCTGCAATGCGGCAAACAGCGCCTGTGCTTTGCCCGGGTCGGATTCATAGCTGTTGCTCCAATCGGTAAATCCGTCTTCCCCATGGGGCATGATCCATTTGCCGCTCTGCTCCATATCGGTGTTGCCCCAGCGCAGCGTGCCGTCACTTTGCCGGACAAAGCCATAGTATTCGTCAAAGTAGCCGCCGTATCCGTCTTCACTGTACCGGCGCACAAACAGCCTGCCGCCGGATTCCACCAGCGAATAGGTCTCCACGCTGTGCGTGTTGGAACCGCCGTGGCCCACACAGCGGGGGCCGTCCGGCCCGGTTTGGTAGATCCGGAGGCCGTCGCTGTAGTAGCCGTCGCGTACCTCTGTGTAGATTGTCAAAAGTTCGTCGCTGCCGTCCCCGTCAAAATCGATCCATTCGGTATAGACGATATTGCCGCTGCCCAAAACCTCCGCAAAGGCCGAGAGGGGGTTTGCCGGGGTAAGATCGATGCCGGTGGCTTCCAGAACGCTCTGGGCCAGCGCCTCGTCGTCGCGCACCTGTGCCCACACAAAGCCGGGCACGGCGGTAAAGCTTTGCGTTTCGATGCTGCCGTCGGCCGAAAGCACGGCCATTTCGCCGGCGGCGATCGTCGCGGTGCTTTCGCCGGCCGTGCATGCTACGCTGCCCTCCAGCAGATACACGCGCAGGGTATCGGCATCCGGCACCTCCACCCAGCCGCAGGTGCCGCGGATGCCCACCAGCATGCCGGAAGCGCGGATGTGCAGCGTCTCGTCCGGTGCCAGCGGCTCGGTGATATTGAAAAACAAATTGCCGGAAAGCACTTCGATTTCCAGAGCTTTGCCGTTTTTGGCAATTTCGATCTCGGTGCTATTGTCCATCTTGATGAGCTTTACGCTGTCCAGATCGATCCACGCATAGCCGTTTTGCTCCGTCGCCACGCCGTAGCCGCTGTAAAGGCCCAGCGCTTCGGCGGGGGCGACGTTTTTGCCGTCTGCATCGGATACGCGCACGGCGCCCTCGTAGCGCACCAGCTTCATGGCGGTGGCGGCAGGGCCGCCGCACGAGGCGAAAAGCAGCGCGAGCAGCGCGCAAAGGGCAACGGAACGAAAGAGTTTTGCTTTCATGCAGGACAATTCCTTTCTTTTTATAAAGGAACCTCTGATTTAATCGGGTTTCACCGTTCGAAACCCCAAATTTTCAGGGATTTCCCCCGCCTCCGGCGGGGGGGATCCCAATAAAGCAGAGCTTCCTTAAAAATGCAGTTGCTGCGGCGGCCGCTGCTTGGATGTGTTCGGGGGAGCGCCTGTTCGTTCGCCGCCGGGGCGCTGAGCGGAAAAAGCGCTCTCAAACGGAACGGACAAATACCTTCCCGAGCAGAGCAGCGGGCAACGGCCGGATAGAACCGGATACAGAAGGTATGGGCAGGATAAAACCGCAGAAAAAATGGGAAAACGGTTCTCACAAAAATTTGAAAAAAGGTTCATTCCGTCATCAAACTTTGTTCATATCTTTTGGGTATACTAAAATCACACCGGAAGGAAAGGGCGGCCCCCAAAGAAGGCAAAGCGCGGCAGACACGTCCGACCGGGAGAATTCCGCGGTTTCGCTTCCCGATGGAACCGCCCGTAGGGCATGGGCTTTGCTTTTAGCGCAAAAACGCCCTGCGAAAACCGGTGCCGTACAGCAAAACGGATTGTAAAAAATGGAGCGCAGAGGAAACAGCGCCGCATGCGGCGCGTTGCGGCGGGAGTGCAGGCTGCTCAGACCCGCCCGGCAGGTTCCTTTGCGAAAAACCGCGCGGGCAGAAGAAGCCTTCTGTCAAAAGTGCGGCGGCCGCAGGTTTGGCCGAAGCAGCCTTTTCAGCCGGGTCGCAGAGATGCCGCCCGGCGGCAAACGATACTCCCGCGCGGGAAGCCCCCGCGGGTTGACATAAATGACAGCAGTTGGCAGAACATACAAATTCCTCTTTTTCTATCCTTTCACGGAACGCGGCGGCGGTCGCCGGCGGCTTGAAAAAAGCCGACGGCATCTGCCGCTGCTTCCGTTTTATGGCGCGCCCCCTGCCCAGTTCCATTATAACCCAGAAGAAGGATTTGTCAAATCGTGGGCGAAAAACAGAAGATCGGGCAGCCGAGAATGGGCAAAACGCATGGATGAAAACCGGAAAACACACATCCGGCGAAGAAGAAGGCGCACGGCCGGAGAGCGGGAAAACACACATCCGGCGAAGGAAAAAGCGCACGGCTGGGGAACAGGAAACGCACGGCCGCATATGGACATTTGCGGGCATTGCGGGTATAATTGAGAAAGAATCGCCAAAAGCCGAAGGCTGCATAAACGGGGAGGAAACCGCCATGACACAGGAGAAAATCGCGCGCATCAACGCCCTTGGCAAAAAGAGCCGCGCCGAGGGGCTGACAGAGGAGGAAAAGGCTGAGCAGACGCGTTTGCGGCGCGAATATCTCGATGCGATCAAAGGCTCGCTGAGAAGCCAGCTGGACAGCATCACGGTGGTGGATGCAAACGGAAAAGAAACAAAATTGAAAGAAAAACACACAAAGCATCCGTCTGAATCATAACGAAAGGGCGCAGAGCGGGGCAAGCCGGTCCTGCGAAAAACTGGATAAAGGGGGGAGCGGGATGCGGGAAAGGCCGCCGAAACGGAACATTCGATTGCCGGAGGGCTATGAACAGAAGGCGAGCCGACGGCACGCGTCCGAGCCCGGAGAGCGGCGCGCTGCCGAACCCGGGAAGCGGCCCGCTGCCTCCCGCGCGCAAAAACCGGCGCGTCTCCGGCAGCATACGCGCGCAAAGCGGGGCCGCGCCGCGCCGCAAAGCCGCCGCAGGCTGCTGCGCAGGGCACTCTGCGGCCTGTTGGCGGTGTTTTTGCTTGTGTGCGTGGGGCTGGGCGGATATCTGGCGGCGAGCACACACAACGATTTTTTGTGGCTGGAGCTGGAGCAGCTGCCGCACCGGGATGCGACCATTTTATACGGACAGGACCGCGAGAGCGGCGAATGGGTGGAATATGCCCGCCTCGAGGCAACGCAGCAAAAGATCTGGACGCCGCTTTCCGAGATCCCCCTTGCCATGCAGCACGCGTTTGTCGCCATTGAGGACAAGCACTTTTATACGCATCACGGCGTGTCCTTCACCCGCACGGTGTACGCGGTGCTGAATGAGGCCAAAAAGATGCTCACCGGCAGCTACTTTGGCAACGGCATCAAGCAGGGCGCCTCTACCATCGACCAGCAGCTGATCAAAAATCTGACGCGCGACGACGAAGCGAGCGGCCTTGACGGGTATCTGCGCAAGGTGCGCGAAATCTGGCGCGCGCTGTGTCTGGATGCGAAATACGATAAGGATCAGATCATGGAGGCGTATCTGAACGTCATCAGCTTTACCGACAATACGGCGGGTGTACAGGCCGAGAGCATCAAGCTGTTCGGCAGGCCCGCGATGGAATTGTCGCTGGCGCAGTGCGCGTCCATCGCGTCTATTACAAAAAATCCCTATCGGTACGACCCGCGCTCCCATCCCGAGGAGCATCTGGCCCGGCGCAACTACATTTTGTACGAGATGTGGCAGCAGGGCTATATCGCGCAGGAGGAATACGAGGAGGCCTCGGCGCAGCCGATCGGCCTTTCTCCGGGCGACGTGCCCGTGGCCGAAACCCCAACCACCAGCTATTTTACCGATCAGGTGCTCACGGAGGTTTCGGCCGAGCTGGCCGCGCGCTATCATCTGGATAAGGACGAAACGACCAACCTTCTTTACAACGGCGGTCTGCGCATCTACACCACGGTGGATCCCGTGCTGCAGGCGGAGATGGAACGGGCGCTGGCCGAGGAGTACGAAGCCTTTTTCCCCACAAGAGGGCTGGGTGTGCCCACGCAGGCGACGAAATACGATTCGGACGGCGCGATAGTGCGCGACGAAAACGGTGAACCCGTAAAAGAGGATGTAATCGAAACGCCGCAGGCGGCGATGGTGAGCGTCGGTTACGACGGCAGCCTGCGCGCGATGGTGGGCGGCATCGGCGAAAAGCAGGTGAGCCGCGGGCTGAACCGCGCCGCCGTGCCGCGCCAGGTGGGCAGCACGATGAAGCCCATCGGGGCGTATGCGCTGGCGCTGGAGAAAAACAGGATCCACTGGTCCACGCCGCTGCTGGACGCGCCTGTGCGGCAGATCGAGGACGCGGCAACGGGCCAGCCGAAGGATTGGCCCGCAAACTTCAGCAAAACCTACGCCGAAAAAGATCTGCTTGTTGCAGACGCGCTGGCGCGCAGCATCAACACCGTTGCCGTGCGCGTGGGCGAGCTTGCCGGAGTGGACAGCATCTATCGCTTTGTCCAAAACAGCCTCGGCGTTTCCACGCTGACGCCCGAAGACCGGGACGCCGGGCCGATGGTGCTTGGCGCGCAGACGCGCGGCATTTCGCCCTATCAGCTGGCGGGCGCCTACCTGATGCTCGGGAACGGCGGCACCTTTACAACGCTGCACTGCTACACCAGCGTGCAGACGGGCGAGGGGCGCGAGATCGCCGCGCCCCGGCTGGAGACAAAGCAGGTGATCAGCGCGGACACGGCCTATGTGATGAACCGGCTGCTTGCCGGCGTGATGCAGGGCGACGGCACGGCGGCCGGCTACCGGGTACAGGGCGGGATGGACAGCATCGGCAAAACGGGAACTTCATCCGACAATCGCGATTACTGGTTTGTGGGGCTGACACCCTACACGGTGACGGCCTGCTGGTACGGCTACGATTCGGGCTTTGCGCTGAACGTGCGCGGCGGCACGCACGCGCCCACCGCCGCGTGGAAGCGCGTAACGGAACGCGCGCAGCAGGGCCTGCCCACGCGGGAATTCCCCGTGGACGACACGGTAGCTGCGGCCGAATACTGCACGGTGTCCGGCGGCTTGGCCGGGCCCGGCTGCCCGGCCCGCGCTGTGGGCTATTACCGCGCGGGCCATCTGCCCGCCGCCTGCGCCGACCACGCGGCATGACGGCTTGAAAGGCCGGGTTTGTTTTGCGCCTTTGAAAATAAATTTACGATCCAATTTCAAGCAGAATATTGCGTTTTTCGCGCAGACAGAATATACTGTAATCACCGGAAGGAAGGGAGACGGCGATATGGCCGGTTCTGCTGCAAGCATCCGTATCCGCGTGGCTTCAGACCTGAAAGCGCAGGCTGACAGACTGTTCGGGGAACTCGGCATGAATCTCACAGCAGCATTCAACACTTTTGCCCGCCATCTCTTTGTGAAGGACGGATCCCCTTTGAGATTTCCCCCAATCAGCCCGGCAGCGAAACGGCTGCCGCCATGCCGGAGGCGGAGGGGATCGCGAAAGGCCCGGCGGTAAAAGGATGTACCAATCCGGATGAACTGTTCGCGGATCTGAAAGCATGAGAAACGCAAAATATATCGTCAAGCCCACCGCACAATTTAAGGAAGAACCATTTTATGGAGATGATTTTATATGAAACTGCTGTTTGCAAGCGATCTGCACGGTTCGGCCTACTATGCCGAGGTGCTGGAACGGCTGATCGAAACGGAAGCGCCGGATAAGACCATATTGCTGGGCGATCTTTTGTATCACGGCCCGCGCAACGACCTGCCGCGCGGCTATGATACCAAACGCGTAACGGCGATTTTGAACCGGCTGAAAAACAAGGTGCTTGCCGTGCGCGGCAACTGCGACGCCGAAGTGGACCAGATGGTGCTGGAATTTCCCATTATGGCGGATTCTTTGGCGCTGTTTTTAGAGGGACGCATGGTATTTGTCACGCACGGCCATTTGTTCCATGAGGAAAACCTGCCCAATTTCGGCAGGGGAGACGTGCTCATTCACGGGCACACGCATTTGCGCGTTGCGGCCGACCGGGGCGATTATTTCTTTTTGAACCCCGGCAGCATCGCACTGCCCAAGGGCGACGGGGTACACAGCTACATGGTGTACGAGGACGGCATCTTTACCACAAAGGACATCGACGGCAATATGCTGGAAGCGCTGGATATCCGGCGCTGACAGGGCGGCGGGCGCCGGCCGCGCAAGGCTGGGCCGGGCTGCCGGCAAAACCGCAGCCGGGCTGCATCCAAAAATTAGCCGCCGCAGCGCAAGGGCCTTCCGGAGGATCCGGCAGGCGCCGGCGCTGCGGCGGCTGTTACTGCAAATAAGGAGAGGGCGCTGTGCGGCGCTTACCCCTCCAGCGAAAGCTCCGGCGGGGCCGCAACGGCCGGAGCAGCTCCGTCGGAAGTTGCCGCGCCGGCGGCATAGGCCGCCTGAGCGGCGCCTGCGGAGGAAGCATCGCCCAGCCCGGCAATGCGCTCCAGCTGTGCACGCTGTTCGGCGCGCGCCTGCTCGATATGCTCCTGCTGCGCCATATCAATCACCGCGTTGTTCACATAGCCTACGTCGCAGATCCTGCGCACCGCCTGCCTGCGGCGCAGCTCCTGTTCAATGCGCTTTGCCTTGCCGGGGCGGCGCTCTTTTTCGGCGCGGGCGCGGCGTGCGTGATCAATGCGGTCCTGTTCCAGATCGCGCTTTTTGCGGCTTGCGCGCGTTACGGCGCTTTGCAGCTGGCGGATCGCCGCGCGAATGCGGCCGGCGTTTTCGGGGTCTTGCCGCAGCGCGGCCTGCATTTGCCCCAGCTGACGGCGCGCGTAGCCTGCCGCAGACGATACCTGCGCCTGGCTGCGCGCCCGCGAAAGCCGCGCAAATGCCTCGATTGCGGCGTATCCGTACCGCGAGCTGTTTTTGGGCAGCTTCAGCTTTTCGCGCATCTCCTGCGCTTTTTTGCGTGCCTGTTCCATCTGATCCATAAGGCTTTGCACTTCGCTGTTTGCCTGTGACAGCGCCGTGCGCAGGGATTCGGCGTCGAAAGCCTGCCCTGCCGAACCGACCGGGCCCATAGGCTGCGCCGCGGGATCTGCGGGCAGCTTTGCCGCACCTGCCGTCTGCGCCGTCAAACCGGGAACAGACGCTGCCGCGCCGTCTGCGGCCGTCTGCGCCGCCTGTACCGTAGGATCCGCTGCTTGTGCTGCGGTACCCGCCGCCTGCGCTGCCGCGCCGTCTGCGGCCGTCTGCGAACTCCGGGCAAAATCAGAAACCGCGCGTTGGCGCGCAAGCTGTGCCGCCGCAAGCGGGCTTGCCGCGGCCGCCCCCTCTGCCGAAAAGCCCGTGCTTTCCGGTTCGGGCAGCAGCGGCTGCGTTTGCGTTATCTGCTGCGCCTGCTGCGCTGCCGTGCGCATCGCCGTATAGGAACGCTGTGCCGCCGCAGCCGGGCGAGAAAAAGAGATCCTCTGCATCGTGCGCACCCTCCGTTTCGTTTGCCTTGCCATGCAGGGAACATCCGTTTTCCATCCCTGCCGTATATCTTATATATTCGGCAGAAAAAGGAAAAAACCAATTGTTCGGCGCAGATTTTGCCGCCCGATGTGTTGCCGCCAAAGGCGCCGATTCCCAAAGCAGCCCCAAAGGGCCGCCTGAAAAAATGCCCAAAGAACAGAGCGTATTTTTGGCACGCCCTGCATGCCGGAATGTGCTATACTATATAAAATGTACTTTATTCGGAACGCTCCCGCTGCCGGACGGTTTTTGCAGAAAAAAGGAGGAAGCTTTATGCAGGAACACCATATCACCACGCCGGGGCCCGTGCTGGATGCGCACGGTGTGATCACACCCGGATATTCAGAACGCTCCATCTGTACCTATCGCCGCGCCGATATCAAGGCATTCTGCTTCCGCATTAAGGAATGGGATTTTTATCAGGTGTCCGACGGAGAAAAATGTCTGCAGCTCACCTATGGCCACGCATCTTATGCCGGGCAGGTGGCTGCGATGCTGTTCAACTTTAAAACAGGCGAGGTGTATGCCAACATCAGCAAGCTTCTGGCGTTCCCCTTCGGCAGCCTGCATCTGCCCGAAAACGCCGAGCAGGACAGCGATGTGCGCTACGATAAGAGCGGCATCCATCTGCGCTTTCAAACGCAGGGCAATACGCGCTGCCTTTCCTTTTTTGCGCCGGATTTTGAGGCAAATATAACGTTGGAGCGCAAAAACCCCTATTCGATCGTCATTCATATTCCGTTCGACGAATACAAAACCGCGTTTTACTATAACCATAAAATCAACTGCATGACAGCGCGCGGCCGTGTGGTGAGCGGCGGCAAGGAATATCTGTTCGGCGACGATGCGTTCGGGCTCATTGATTGGGGGCGCGGCGTATGGCCGTTCCACAACGAGTGGTATTGGTCGAACGGCACGGGCATTGTGAACGGCAAGATCTTTGGCTTTAACCTTGGCACGGGCTTTGGCAATACGAGCAAAGCCACCGAAAACATGCTGTTTTACGATGGCGGATACCACAAGATCGGCCGCGTACATTTCGATTTGGGCACCGAGTATCAAAAGCCCTGGCATCTGTACGATGACGAAGGGCGGCTGGATCTGACGCTGGCGCCCACGTTCGACCGCACGACAAAGACGAAGGTGCTGTTTATTGATAACTGCTGCCACCAGATGTTCGGCGGCTTTTCCGGAAAGGCCGTGCTGGACGACGGTACGGTGCTGCAGATCGAGGATCTGCAGGCATTTGCGGAGCATGCGGTGAATAACTGGTAAGCGGCTCCATGGGCCGCTCCGGTTCAGAGAATGCCGTTTGCGCAAAGAGAAGGGCGCAGCCTGCACAGGGAGCAAAGTTCGCACACGAGGGTGTGTTTCACCGGGCTGCCAGGATTTTTCCATTCAAGAAAACGGCTGCAAGGCAGTTTTAAAAAATGGCTGCAAAACAGAAGGCCGGCGCCCCTTTTGGCACGGAACTGCCAGAAGGGGCGCCGGTTTTCGGTGCACTGCTTTCCCGAGGGACTGTTTTGCGGGCAGGCCCGGCAGGCAGCAGAACGCCTGTTGACGCCTGCCCGGTACCTCTTGGCCTGTCATCTCTTGGCACGCCGCCTCTTGGCCTGTTATCTCTTGGCACGCCGTCGCTTGGCCTGTTATCTCTTGGCACGCCGCCGCTTGGCCTGTTATCTCTGGTTCAGCGCGTGCTCAATCGCCTCCATTGCATGCTCTGCGCCGGTGGCGGCTTTTTTCATCAGCTTTTTCATTTCTTTGGGCTTCTGGTTCGCGGCGCAGGCGCCCGCGGCGCCTACCACACTGCCGGCCAGCAGGCCCAGAGCCGCGCCCTTCATCATATTTTCTGTATTTTTACGCATTTGTCTGATCCTCCCTTTCGGTCGTTTTGGGTTCGTGATGATAGTATGCCCCACACTGCGCCAAAAATCGCGGAAAAATTTTCCGCATGCCGAAAAAGAGATCCTTCTGCGCAGCGCGGCCTACGCCGCGCAGGGATCCGGGTCGGACGGGGCAACGCGCAGCGCGGCTTTTTCGGGCACGGAACAGCCCAGATCTTTTTCCGTCTGTCGGGCGGCGCAGGCGAGCAGGACGCAGGCCGGCGTCAGCAGCATTTCCGCGCAAAGGCGCCCCTCGGCATACGCACCTATAAAGCACATCGCACCCAGCGCCGCAGCGAGCATCAGCATACGCAGCAGAAAGCTTTCGACTCTTTTTTTCATCATGATCCCTCATTCCGACAACATTTGTTTTTGCCTGTCTTTACCATAATACAACTTTCAGTTGTTGTCAAGCTTTTTTACAACTTTTTTTATTGAAAAATAAAATTTCTTCTTTACAATTACAACAAATCGTAGTAATATAAAAATAGAGAATTGAACCGTCTGCCAAAAAGCTTTTGGGCTGCTGTGGCGCGGCCGGGCACAGGACGGTTCGAAAAGCAACGGGGGGAGAGCCATGTTTGCACAACGATTGAAAGAGCTGCGCAAGCGCAGCGGCGTTTCTCAGGCGGCGCTGGCCGGGCTGCTGGGCGTAACGCAGCAGGCGGTGGGCAAGTGGGAATCGGGCCGCGCCACGCCCGATCCGCAAACACTGGCGCGCATCGCCGCAAATTTTTCCGTCAGCGCGGATTATCTGCTGGGCTGTATCGACGATCCCACGGCGCTGGGCACAGCGGTTCGCCCTGCGGAAAATGAACATCTGATCCCGATCATCGGCACGGTGCGCGCCGGCTTTGGTGCGCTGGCGTTCGAGGAGGACTGCGGCGAAGAATACGCCAACGTAAAGGATCCGGATCATTATTTCTATCTGCTCGTGCGCGGCGACAGCATGGAGCCGCGCATCAGCGACGGGGATCTTGCACTGGTGCGCCGCCAGAACACGCTGGAGAACGGCGAACTGGGCGTGCTGGTGTACGGCGAGGGCGAAGGCACGCTGAAAAAATTTGTGCGGCGCGGAAACACCGTCATTCTGCAGCCGTTCAATACGGCCTATACGCCGCAGATTATTATGGGAGAAGACCTGGAACGCCTGTATATTGTGGGCAAGGTGGTAGAAACGCGCGCCCGCTGGTAGAGCCTGTTCTTCTTTCCCAAAACAGAACAGCAGAACGAATGTACGATAAAACGGATGCAAAGGGCATTCCGTGAAGCCCCCAGTAAAACGCGAATTTACGCGGGGCTTTCTTTTTTGCACCTTTTTTGCGGGCGCAGCCCGGCAGTTGCCCTGTCGGCACAAAAACAGGAGATTGCGATGGACGTATTGAAAAAGCTTGCCATTTTAACGGACAGCGCCAAATATGACGTTGCCTGTACCTCGAGCGGCATTGACCGCGCAGGGGACGAAACGGGCCTGGGCAGCACCGTGGCGGCCGGGCTGTGCCATGCGTTCGCGGCCGACGGGCGCTGCATCAGCCTTTTAAAGGTGCTGCTGAGCAACTGCTGCGTATACGATTGCAAATATTGCGTCAACCGCGTTTCAAACGATGTGCCGCGCGCCGCGTTTACGCCGCGCGAGCTGGCCGAGCTGACAATCGGGTTTTATCGGCGCAACTATATCGAGGGCCTGTTTTTGTCCAGCGCCGTGCTGTGCAGCCCGGACTACACAATGGAGCAGATGATCGGCGTATTGGAGCTGCTGCGCGGCGAATACCGCTTTCGGGGCTATATCCATGCCAAAACGATCCCCGGCGCAGACCCCGCGCTGGTGGCGCGCCTGGGCCTGCTGGCCGACCGGCTGAGCGTAAATATCGAGCTGCCCAGCGAGCGCAGCCTCTCTTTGCTTGCGCCGAACAAGACAAAACGCGCCATTTTGGGCCCGATGCGGCAGGTGAGCCAAAGCGCCGCGCAGAGCAAGGCCGAAATGACGGTCTACCGTGCCGCGCCGCGCTTTGCGCCCGCGGGGCAAAGCACGCAGATGATCATTGGCGCAAGCCCGGAAACCGATTATCAGATCCTGCGCCTCACCGAGGGGCTGTACCGCAGGTATGCGCTCAAGCGCGTGTTTTTTTCGGCCTATATCCCGGTGGCCGAGGATACGCTGCTGCCCGCGCTCGATACAAGGCCGCCGCTGCTGCGCGAGCATCGGCTGTATCAGGCAGATTGGCTGCTGCGCTTTTATCAGTTTACCGCCAAAGAAATTTTAGATGAGCAGCATCCGGATTTTAACCCCTATCTCGATCCAAAATGTAATTGGGCCATCCACAATATGCACCTGTTTCCCGTGGATGTGAACCGCTGTTCCTACGAAATGCTGCTGCGCGTGCCGGGCATCGGCGTAAAAAGCGCGCGGCGCATTCGTACCGCGCGGCGAAACGGCAGCCTTGCGCTGGAGGATCTGAAGCGCATCGGCGTTGTGCTCAAACGCGCGCAATATTTTATCGTTTGCCGGGGCTACACGGGCACGCATGGCTTTGGGCCGGAGGCAACCGTGCGTGCCCTGCTGGACCCCGCGGCGTTCGGCGTGGGAACACAGCAGCTCAGCCTGTTTGCCGCGCCCGCCATCCACGAGCTTGCGGCGCAGGGGATGCGGCCCGCGCTGGCCGCAAAAGAAGTACGGGAGGAGGCGGTTGCATGTATGACGCGGCAGATGTGACCTATCTTTACGACGGCAGCATGGAGGGCTTTTTGTGCTGTGTATACGAGAGCGTATATTCGCATACCGTTCCGGCGGATATTCTGCCCGAGGATACCGCGCAGCCGACGCTGTTCCGCCAGCGGTCTATCGGGACGGATGCCGAGAGGGCCGAGCGCGTCTGGGCCTCGATCCCAAGGCGTATTTCTCCCGAGGCGGCGCAGCTGGTATGGTGTGTTTTTTTTAGCTGTATGCCGGGCAAGGAACTGGCCCTTTTGCGCTTTTTGCTGCTGGGCTACCGCCGGGGCCGGCAGACAACAGAGCTGGTATCGCATCGCCTGGTGCAGCCGCTGCTGGCCGCGCGGCAAAACCTGATGAACGAGGCGCATCTGTTTAAGGAATTTATTCGCTTTTCCGATTATGATGGCGTGTTGGCCACTACGATCACGCCCCAAAATTTTGTGCTGCCCTTTTTGACGGAGCATTTCTGCTCGCGCCTCAAAACCGAGGATTTTTTAATTTTTGACCGTACCCATCATGCCGCCGCCGTGTACGAAAACCGCCGGCTGCGCCTGATTGCTCTGGACGATCTGGAATTGCCGCCCGCCACGGCCGAGGAGCAGCGCTTTCGCACCTTGTGGAAGCAGTTTTACAACACCATCGCCATCGAGGCGCGCGAAAACCCGCGCTGCCGCATGGCACACTGCCCCAAGCGCTACTGGGAAAATATGCTGGAGATGGAACAGGCGCTGCGCGGCCCGCTTTCGCAGCTGCCCGCAGAAAAAAGCTTCGGAAAGGCGGTGCGGGAATAAACCCCGATCTGTTTTTGCGCAATGCGCGATTTTCAAACGGTCTGCCCCAGTAAAAAGGGAGGACGAATTTTTTTATGCAGCTGCCCGCCGCCCGCGCGATGGGTATTTTCTGCGCGCCGAGAGCGTTTACAATGTGGCCAGCGAGATCGGCCGGCCGGGATCGATACGCTGGACGAGCAGGCGTGCGGGAAACGCCCCACGAGCAAACCGGCCCGTATTTGGTGACAAGGGCGCTTTTTAAGCGCGCCGCAAAGCATGCTGCACACGCTGCCGGGGGAGGAGGGCTGCCCGTAAACGAGCCGGAATTATAAAATTTGCCCGAAAAATTGCACAAAACAGGTGCTCGGTTTGTGAAAGAAATGTCAGAATTTCTCTTGCGAATCGCGCCCAAAAACGGTATACTATTAAAGGAAGTGAGAGCCTTCCGGGATCGTCCGCCCTTCTGCATTCCGGGGATTCCGGACATTTCGGTCCGTGCTCGCGCCGGTGCCGCGCTGCGCCCGGGCTTCGGTTTCAGTGCTCGCGCCGGCGCCGTGCTGCACGCGGCCCCGGGCCATGCCGGAGCGGCCGCGCGGAGGGCTTTATCGCAAAAAACGGTTTCAACAAACAAGGCAAACAAGCGATCGAAACAACAGGAAAGGGAGTATTTTTTCATGAGCACGCTTGGCAAAAAGACTGTGGAAGACCTGAGGGTCAAAGGCAAAAACGTACTGGTGCGCTGTGATTTTAACGTTCCCATGAAGGACGGCAAGATCACCAACGATAACCGCATCGTTGCCGCGCTGCCCACCATTCAAAAGCTCATCGAGAACGACGGCCGCGTGGTGCTGTGCAGCCATCTGGGCAAGCCCAAAAACGGGCCGGAAGAAAAGTTCAGCCTTGCGCCGGTGGCCGTGCGCCTGTCCGAGCTGCTGGGCAAACAGGTCGTTTTCGCGAACGACGATAATGTCACCGGCGAAAATGCCAAGGCCGCCGTGGCCGCCATGCAGGACGGCGACGTGGTGCTTTTGCAAAACACCCGCTTCCGCAAGGAGGAGACGAAAAACCTGCCTGAATTTTCGAAGGATCTGGCCGATCTGGTGGGCGAGAACAGCGCCTATGTAAACGACGCGTTCGGTTCTGCGCACCGCGCGCACTGCTCCACCGCCGGCGTTACCGATTACATTCGGGATACCGCTGTGGGCTATCTGATGGAAAAAGAGATCCGCTACCTGGGCAACGCCGTGAACGATCCGGTGCGTCCGTTTGTGGCGATCCTGGGCGGCGCAAAGGTGGCCGATAAGCTGAACGTTATCGAGAACCTGCTCAACAAGGTGGATACGCTCATCATCGGCGGCGGCATGGCGTACACATTCCTTGTTGCCAAGGGCTGCGAGGTGGGCACCTCGCTGGTCGATCCCGAAAAGGTGGAGTATTGCAAGAGCATGCTGAAAAAGGCCGAGGAAAAGGGCGTTTCGCTGCTGCTGCCCATTGATACGGTGATTGCGAAGGACTTCCCCGATCCCATCGACGCCGAGATCGCCGTCGAGGTGGTGGATTCCGATAAGATCCCCGCCGACAAAATGGGCCTTGACATCGGCCCCAAGACGCGCGCGCTGTTCGGCGACGCGGTGAAGAACGCCAAGACCGTTGTCTGGAACGGCCCGATGGGTGTGTTCGAGAATCCGGTGCTGGCCGCCGGCACGCAGGCTGTGGCCCGGGCGCTGGCCGAGACAGACGCCACCACGGTGATCGGCGGCGGCGACAGTGCGGCTGCCGTGATGCAGCTGGGCTTTGCCGACCAGATGACGCATATCTCCACGGGCGGCGGCGCGAGCCTGGAGTATCTGGAGGGCAAAGAGCTGCCGGGCATCGCCTGCATCGCGAACGCGTAAAAGAACACGAAAAATATCATCATCACCTTGTGCGCAAACCGGATCGGGGCGGCGGTTTTCCGCCCGCCCCGATCTTTTTTTCACTAAAATAAAATCTTTCGCCTGAATGAAAAGAGAATGGAGCATGATCGTATGAACAAAGCAAAACGCAGGGCCGTAATTGCCGGCAACTGGAAAATGAACAAAACCGCCGCAGAATCCGCGGCGCTCATCGACGCGCTGATCCCGGCCGTGCAGGGCGCGGGCTGCGACGTTGTGATCTGCACGCCGTTTACAAGCCTTGCCGCCGCCGCAAATAAGTGCGCGGGCACGAACATCGGCGTGGGCGCCCAGAACGTGCATTTTGAAAAATCGGGCGCGTTCACAGGCGAGATCTCTGCCGATATGCTGGTGGATCTGGGCGTGAAATACGTGATCGTCGGCCACTCCGAGCGCCGCCAGTATTTTGCCGAGACAGACGAGACCGTGAATCGACGCGCCAGGGCCGCGCTGGCCGCCGGCCTTTCCGTGATTGTGTGCGTGGGCGAGAGCCTTACGCAGCGCGAGCAGGGCGTTACCGAGGAGCTGGTGCGCCTGCAGACAAAGATCGCGCTGGGCGGCATTTCGGCCGAGGAGATGGCGCGTGTAATTATCGCCTACGAGCCGGTGTGGGCCATCGGCACGGGCCGCACCGCCACGGCCGAGCAGGCGCAGGAGGTGTGCGCCGCCATCCGCAGGGTGGTGGGCGAATTGTACGGCGAAGCGGTGGCCGAGGCCACCACCATCCAGTACGGCGGCAGCATGAACGCGGGCAACGCCGATGAACTGCTGCAAAAGCCCGATGTGGACGGCGGCCTGATTGGCGGCGCGTCGCTGAAGCCCGCCGATTTTGCCGCCATCGTCGCCGCGGCGGGCAAGTGATCCGGCAAAAAGCGCCGCGATCCCACAGATCCCGCAGGAGCGATCCTGTCCGGGAACGGACGCCGTGATGCCCTGAATAACTCCCCGCGCGCCGACGCCCCGGCACAGCTTTCCTCCGCTTGGTGCGCGAAAATTTCAATATCATCAGAAAAGAGGTTGTTCTGTTTGAAAAAGCCTTTGCTTCTTTGCATTATGGACGGCTTTGGCTGGGTGCCGAACGAGACCTACGGCAACGCCATTGCCGCCGCAAAAACGCCGAACCTGGACCGTCTGTTCGCGCAGTATCCGTATACCACCATCGGTGCCTCTGGCATGGATGTCGGCCTGCCGGACGGCCAGATGGGCAACAGCGAGGTGGGCCATACCAACATCGGCGCAGGGCGCATCGTTTATCAGGAGCTGACGCGCATTACCAAGGATATTCAGGACGGCGGCTTCTTTGAAAACCCCGCGCTTGCGGGCGCGGTGCAAAGCGTCAAAGAAAACGGCAGAGCGCTGCACCTGATTGGCCTTGTTTCCGATGGCGGCGTGCACAGCCACAATACGCACCTGTATGCGCTGCTGGAAATGGCCCGGCGCGCGGGCCTGCAGGAGGTTTATGTGCATGCCGTCATGGACGGCCGCGATGTGCCGCCCGATTCCGGCAAGGGCTTTATCGAGGAACTGCAGGCCAAAATGGACGAGATCGGCGTTGGCAGAATTGCCACGATCACGGGCCGCTACTACGCGATGGACCGCGATAACCGCTGGGAGCGCGTGGAGAAGGCCTACGCCGCGATGGTGTACGGCGAGGGCGTGCACGGCGCGCCCGCAGAGGTGATGGCGAACAGCTACGCCGAGGGCGTAACGGATGAATTTGTCGTGCCGGCCGTCACGTGTGAGGGCGGCCGCGTATCGGCCGGGGACAGCGTTGTGTTCTTCAACTTCCGTCCCGACCGCGCGCGGGAGATTACGCGCACCTTTGTAGACGACGGTTTTGCGGGCTTCGAGCGCCGCAACGGCCGTTTTCCGCTGTATTACGTGTGCTTTACGCAGTACGACGCCACAATGCCGAACGTGGAGGTGGCGTTCCGTCCGCAGGTGCTTACAAACGTGATGGGCGAATATCTGGCAAAACAGGGCAAAACGCAGCTGCGCATTGCCGAGACCGAGAAGTATGCCCATGTAACGTTCTTTTTCAACGGCGGCGTGGAGGCGCCGTTCGAGGGAGAAGACCGCGCGCTCATCCCCAGCCCGAAGGTGGCCACCTACGATCTGCAGCCGGAAATGAGCGCCTATTCCGTGGCCGACGAGTGCGTAAAGCGCATCGAGAGCGGCCGGTATGACGTGATCATTCTGAATTTTGCGAATTGCGACATGGTGGGCCACACCGGCGTGTTTGAGGCCGCCGTGAAGGCTGTAGAGGCCGTGGATGCCTGCGCGGGCCGCGTGATTGATGCGGTGCTGGCGCGCGGCGGCGCGGTGCTGCTGACGGCCGACCACGGCAACGCCGATAAAATGTACGATCCCGATGCGGAGCATCCCTTTACCGCGCACACCACGAACCCCGTGCCGTTCCTTGTCGCGGGCGTGGAGGGCGCAAAGCTGCGCGAGGGCGGCGTTTTGGCCGACATTGCCCCCACGATGCTGAAGATCCTGGAGCTGCCGCAGCCAAAGGAGATGACGGGCAGGAGCATTTTGCAATAACGCTTCCAAAAAAGGGCGGCGAAATAGGAAAACAAAGTGCCCCGAGGGCCGCGCGGTAAAACCGCGTGTGTCACGCTGTTTTCATATGGAACCGCCCGTAAGGGGGAACAATATGTTTGGGGAAATGATAGATACCATTGGTTTTGTGACAAAGGCAGACCCGGAAGTGGGCGAGGCCATGGCAGCTGAGCTGCGCCGTCAGCGCGAGAATATCGAGCTGATCGCCTCGGAAAATCTTGTCTCGCCCGCGGTGATGGCCGCAATGGGCAGCGCGCTGACGAATAAATATGCCGAGGGCTACCCCGGCCACCGCTATTATGGCGGCTGCCGGTATGTAGACGTGGTGGAAGATCTGGCGCGCGGCCGCGCATGCAGGCTGTTTGGCGCCGAGCATGCAAACGTGCAGCCGCATTCGGGCGCGCAGGCAAACCTGGCCGTCTATTTTGCGCTTTTGAATGTGGGCGATACGGTGCTGGGCATGGATCTTTCCAACGGCGGCCATTTAACGCACGGCAGCCCTGTGAACATGAGCGGCAAAAACTACAATTTTATTTCCTACGGTGTGGACGCGAACGGATATCTGGACTATGCCGATCTGGAAAAAAAGGCCCGGGAGCACCACCCCAAAATGATCGTCGCGGGCGCATCGGCCTATTCGCGCACAATTGATTTTGAGCGCATTGCGGCCATCGCCCGCGCAAACGGCGCGCTGATGATGGTGGATATGGCGCACATTGCGGGGCTTGTGGCCGCCGGGCTGCATCCCAGCCCCGTGCCGTATGCCGATATTGTTACAAGCACCACGCACAAGACGCTGCGCGGCCCGCGCGGCGGGCTGATCCTGTGCCGCGAGGAATACGCAAAGGCCGTCGATAAGGCCATTTTTCCCGGCACACAGGGCGGCCCGCTCGAGCATATCATTGCGGGTAAGGCCGTCTGCTTCGGCGAGGCGCTGCGCCCCGAGTTCAAGGCCTACCAGCAAAAGATCGTTGAAAATGCCCAGGTGCTGGCCGAAAACCTTTTGGCCGAAGGGCTGGGCCTTGTATCGGGCGGTACGGACAATCATCTGATGACTGTCGATCTGCGCGGTACGGGTGTTACCGGCAAGGAGCTGGAGCGCCGGCTGGACGAGGTGCACATTACGGCGAACAAGAACACCGTTCCGAACGACCCCGAAAAGCCGTTCGTTACCAGCGGGTTGCGCATCGGTACGCCGGCCGTTACCACGCGCGGCTTCGGCGCGCAGGAGATGCGCAGCATTGCAAAGTGGATCGCTGCCTGCGTGTTCGATTTTGACGCAAAAAAAGATGCCGTCGCCGCCGAGGTGGCCGCGCTGACGACGCGTTTCCCGCTGTACGAGTAATGCTTGACGAAAAACCGGTTCTGCGCAGGGCGGCGGAGCAAGGCGACTTGCCCGCCGCCCTGCGCGCGCACCGGCCGGCGGGTTTTGTGGAGGTTCGCAAGACGCGCAGCAATAAAAAAACAATATACGCAGCTCGGCGCCCTTTTTGGCGATGTAAAGCCAAAAAGGGCGCCGAGCTTACGGGCGGGTTCCACAAGAAAACGAAACGTAAAAAGCGCCCCCGCGTGCGGGGCCGCTTTTTTGCGGAGCTGCCCGGAATTGCCGGGGAAGGAAACGCTGAGCAACGTTTTTTGCAAGCGCGGCCGCGTTTTTTATTTTGCGGCAGGCTCGGGCTTTTCTTTATCTTCCTCCGAGCCCGCGCCGAAGGTGGGAACAAACAGATATTTGCGGATGGCGAAAATCAGCGCAATGGTGACGATGCCAATCAGATTTTCCAGCGGAGAGGTGTGCTCCACCACCATCTGGCGCGCGATGGCGAACAGCAGCACCTCAATGGCCGAGCCGGGCGTATGGCGGCAGAGCATCTTGATAAACTCCACGCCGATGATCAGATTGAACGCGTGGCCGAGGAACAGCGTGAACGATTCGTGCGCCTTGGGGTCGCCCACAAGGCCGATCATCTCGCGCACAACCTGAAAGCCGGCGATGATGATGGCGATGAGCACGACGGTGGAAATGGCGATTTCAATAAAGCTGGCGCAGAATGCAACCTGTCTGCGCAGATTTTCCTTCAGACGCATGGCGGCTTCTCCTTTTTGATGGTTGCGCGGCCTCGCTGCGCGGGCCTTTTGGATGTTTCGCTTTTTCCTTTGACCGCTTTGCTGCCGCGCGGTTTTTGGCGATGGCTCTGCTTTTGGGGAACTGCGTGCGCTCCGGCGCAGGGTTACGGCTTTTTTAACAGCGGCGCGGCGGCAATGGCCGCGCTCCAGATGAACTGATAGGCCAGCACCAGCTCCAGCGGAAGCCCGGACAGCCCCTGCGAAAAGCTGATGGCAAGGGCCGCGGCCATTCCCAGCGCCACGGCGCAGGCCAGTACGATCCCGGCAAGCCGTTCGCCCGCGGCGGTGCGCGCGGCGGCGTACATGCCGCCCAGCAGCGACGCGCATGTGCCGCTGTGGATCATAACGCCCTCGCTCTCGGGGCGGTAGGCAAGCTCCGCTTCCAGCGCGTCCTGTTCTGGCCGCGAAAGAACCTTTACAATCCCCTCGGGCAGGCCGTAGGCCTCGGTAACGAGCGGTGCGGTAATGTTAAAATCCTCGGCCTGGATCAGCACGCTCGCGCCGCTGTCCGCAAGGCGGCTCAGCGCTTCCGCCGCGCGGCGGCTGGGGCGGTAGCTGACAAGGAACATGCCGAACAGCTTGCCGGATACTGCCAGATAGATGGGCGAGCGCTGGCCGTTTTTGGTGTAGCGCTTTTCGTAATCGAGCGACGGAACCTCAATATCATGCCGGCGCATCATCTCCCGGTTGCCCAGCAGCACGCGGCTGCCCTCAATCCAGCCTGTAAACCCAAAGCCAATCTCGGCGGCGGCGTTTTCCACCTTGTACAGAAGTTTTTCGTTGTTGTCCAGCATCCCCATAAACACGCCGCGCAGCGTTTCGCACGAAACGGAAAGAATGCTGGCCGCATACAGAATGGCGAGGTCGATGCGCTCCTTTTCAAAGGTTTTAATGCCGTGCAGCCGAACACTGCCGGCGGGGAACAAATCGCGCGCGCGCAGCAGCACCGTATTGGCGCTGCCCAGCGCCTGTACGGCGCTGGGGCCGGGCACCACCGCCCCGCACCGCGCCGCGGCGGTTTGCAAAAGCTGTGCGGGCAGCGCGTAGGCCACGGTCGCGGCCAGCGGCGCGCCCAGCGCCATCACGGCCGCAAAGCCGCCAAGAGCGGCAGGAATGCCGCCCTTTACGCCCGCCACAACGGCGCACAGCAGCGCAAAGCCGCAAAGCGCCCAGCAAAGCTTTTGCGCGCCATCGTCCAGCGGCCGCGCCGAAAAGCTCTGGCGCAAAAAGCCCTTTACCAATGCGGTGGGACGATTTAAAAGCAAACGCGGCTCCGGCTCGCCCAAGCCGCTGCACAGCCGCCTTGCCAGCTGCTCTTTTTCCAGCAGAAAGGCAGCCGCGTGTTCCTCGCCGGAGCTGGCTAGTGCAAAATTCGCGCACACCGCGCGCATCTGCATCCATTTGCCCAGTGCGTTGCCGCACAAAAGCAGCACGGCCACAGGCGTAAACAATGTAACGGCTTCGGGATCGAACGATTTTGCGCTGAACAGATACACCGCGTTCTGCACGGCGGCGGCCACCGTAGCCAGCGCCGCAAAGCTGTCTGCCGTGGGGCGGCGCACCAGGCCGCGCAGCCCGGTGCCGATTGTGGTAATGGAGCTGAAGGCCGCTACGGCCAGCAGCGTAAAATTGGTTACCAGATACGCAAGGGGCGAGGTGCGCGGATCCAGCGGCCTGAGAGGCGGCAGCCCCTCGATACGGGCCGACAGCCCCAGATAAACCAGAAACAGCGCCAGTGCCCCCGTAAACACCGTGCGCACCATGCGTGTCTGGCGCATGGCGGCCAGTTCTCCGGCCACCATCGGCGCATCGGAAAGATTGCTGTATTCCTCCAGATCTTCTTCGGGGGAAAGCGCATCCCCGCTGCCGCGCGTTTTTTCATATTTGCCCGTGCCGTCGCCCGAAAGCGGCAGATCAACGTCTACGGCAAAGCCATGCTCGCTGCGTGTGGCGCCAAACGAGAACGAATCCGTTCCGGTGATGGCGCGCGCCACGATAGAGGCCGAGAGCGGCGTGCCGGGATCAGTCCGCAGGGCTGTAGGCGCGGCATCGGTGCCGCCGGCGTTCGGCTGCGCCGGCGTGCTTGCACTGTCCTGGCCGCGCCGGATGGCATCGAATGCCTCGGAAAAGCCCTCTTCCTGCGCGGCCTCGTAATATTCGCCCGCGCCGCTCTGCGCAAAATCGCCCGCATCGGAATCGGCGTCGGCATCGTCGCGCTTGGCAAACAGCTTTGCCCACAGGCCGCCTTTTTCTTTTTTGCGCTGCCCTCCATCGTGCGGCAGAGGATCGTCGATCACCGAGGAAGAGAAGAAATCGCGAAAACGGTCGTCCACCTCGCCAAAGAGGTTGTTGCCGGTGACGGCGGGCGCCTGTTCGGCCGCGCGCTCTGCGACGGGCGCGCCCGCCTGTGCAAACGCGTTTTCCGGCTGTGCCGGCGCTTCGCCCGGCGTGCGCTGGGGCGCTGCTGGCTTTGCCGTACCGGGCTGCGTCTGCCGCGCGCCGTCTGCCGGGGCGTTTTGCGCCGTGCCCTGCTGCTTTTGCTGCTTTTGCGCGGCTTCGCGGCGGCCCTGCTCCAAAAGAAGCCGGCGCGCTTCCTCCCGCTTGCGCGCTTCGGCTTGCGAATAGGCCTTGATGCTCGGCAGCTCCACCGTGGTTTTTTCTGCCTGAGGGGCGGCTGCCGTTTGCGGTGCGGCCGAGATCCCCGCACTTTGCGCGGGGACGGCGGCGTCCGGCGCCGTCCGCCCGGCGTGAGCCGCCTGCCCGGCCGTGGCCGATGCCTGCCCGGAGAGCGGCTGCCGTGCGCTGGCGGCGGCCCGCCGCGTGTCGGCACCCTGCCCGGCAGGGGAGGGCTGAACAGCGCTCCCCCGTCCGGGGCGTGCTGCCTGCCTGCCGGGGCCCGTCTGCCGCAGGGCGCTTGCCCGAGTGCCGGGGCCGGCCGGCTGCTCCGGCAATGCCTGCGACGCGGCATCCCGTCCGGGGCGTGCAAAGGTGTTTTCGGGCAAAAGAACCGGTTCCGCCGCGGCGCGTTTTGGCGCAGAGGAGACGCCCAGCTCCGCCAAAATGGCGTCCAGCTCGGCATCCGTGCTCTGCACGGGGCGTGCGTCACCGCGCTTTTGCTGCACCTGCTCTAAAATCTCGTCGATCTCCGAATCCCGGATCTGCGGTGTCTGTCCGCTCAAGCAAAACCCCCCTCTGTGCGCTGGCGCATAATTTCATAAAGAATGATCCCGGCGGCCACCGATACGTTAAAGCTGTCCACGCCCGTGCCGCGGCCGACCATGGGCAGGCTGACAACGCCGTCGCACAGCGAGCGCACCAGCGGCGATACGCCGCTGCCCTCGCTGCCCAGTACCAGAGCGATGGGGCCGGTGAGGTTTTGCCGAAACGCGGCCGGGCCGTTCATATCCGCGCAGTATACAAACACGTTTTGCGATTTTAGCCTGCGCACCGCCTCGCCAATGTTGGCCACGCGCGCAACGGGCAGACGCGCCGCCGCGCCCGCGCTGCTTTTCAACACGGTGGCGGTAACGCAAACGCCGCCGCGCCGCGGGATCACGGCGCCATGCGCGCCGCACAGCAGCGCCGAGCGCAGGATCGCACCCAGATTGTGCGGATCCTCCACGCCGTCCGCAAGCACGAGAAAAGGCGGCTCGTCCTTTGCGCGTGCGGCGGCAAGGATATCCTCCAGCGATACGTATGCAACGCACGCGCCAAAGGCAGCCACGCCCTGATGGCTATCGGCGCCGCACATGCCGTGCAGCTTTGCGGCGCGCACGCGCTTTACCACCGCGCCCGCCTGGCGCGCAAGCGCGGTATAATAGCCCGCCAGCGCTTCGTTCATGGTATCCTGCAGAAAAACCGTATCTACCGGCGCGCCGCTTTTTAAAAGCTCCGTCACGGCGTTTTTGCCGCAGACGAGCGACGCCTGCTGCGGCGCACCGCTGTGCGCACTGCCGTGCGCGGAGTATTCTGTCTGTTTCATGCAAGCCTCCCCAAAAACACTGGGTGCGGAAAAACCGCCTCGTATCTTTTCCAGTATATCACAGGAAAGGCGGTTTTTCCATCTTTTCCGTATTTTTTTTGCTTTGGAATCTGGATCCATTGTCCGGAATATCCCGGCGGCCTATTTCGCCCCTCAGATTCCCGCTGGAAGCGCCGGCCGCAAACTGCCTTGCGAAAAACTTTGAATTTAAAGAAGAAAGTTTGTATTTTTCCTTGACAAATTGTATATGCGAGTATATACTGTTAATACAGTATATATACAGTATTTACGAGGTACCTTATGGATATTATCATCAGCAATGCGGGCGGTACACCCATTTATGGGCAGATTGTCACGCAGGTAAAAAACCAGATCCTTTCCGGCGCGCTCTCGGCGGGGGACGCCCTGCCGAGCAATCACCACAAAGCGCGCGTATGAAGAGCTGGAGCGAGACGGCTTCATTGAAACCGTGGCCGGAAAGGGCAGCTTTGTTGCCGCCAAAAATACCGATTTTCTGCGCGAGGAAGCGCTGCGCCGCATTGAGGCCGCCCTGCAGGAGGCCGTTGACCTTGCACGCCGCAGCGGCGTTCCGGTGCAGGAGGTGCATGGCATGCTGAATCTACTATTGGAGGAGCTTTAAACAATGAACAACGCGATCGAAATTCAGGGCCTTTGCAAGCACTACGGGGATTTTTCCCTCCGGGATGTTTCATTCAATGTGCCGAGCGGCTGCATCATGGGCTTTATCGGCGAAAACGGCGCGGGCAAAACCACCACGATCAAATCGATTCTGGGCCTTCTACACATGGACAAGGGCACAATTTCGGTGCTGGGGAAAAACCCCGTTGCCGAGCGCGCCGCCGTGGGGCGGGATCTTGGCGTAGTGCTGGACGGCAGCTTCTTTTCGCCCGTAATGCGCGCGAAGGATATTTCCGCCGTGATGGCGCGTTTGCATCCGGATTGGGACAAGGAGCTGTTTTCTGCGTACTGCCGGAGCTTCTCGCTGCCGGAGGATAAGCCGTACAAAAAATTTTCCAAGGGCATGACGGCAAAGCTGGCGCTGGCCACGGCGCTTTCGCACCATCCGAAGCTGCTGATTTTAGACGAGGCCACCAGCGGGCTCGACCCGGTGGTGCGCAGCGAGATCCTGGACATTTTTCAGGAATTCATTGAGGACGACGAGCACACCATTCTGTTGTCCAGCCATATTACGAGCGATCTGGAAAAGGTGGCCGATTACATTACGTTCATCCATGCCGGGCACATCGTGTTTTCAAAGCCGCGGGATGAACTGCACGAGCGCTACGGCGTGCTGAAATGCGCCCGCGCCCGCGTGGATGCCTTAAACGGCGTGCATGTGATCGGGCGGCGCGACAGCAAATTTGACGCCGAGCTGCTGGTGGATAATCTGCCCGAGACGCGCCGCCAAAACCCGGACGTTCTGGCAGAGCCCGCGACGCTGGACGATATTATGACCTTTTTGGCCAAGGGAGTGAACTGAGATGATGGGATTGATTTTAAAGGATCTGTATTCTTTGCGCAGCTATTTTGTCAAACAGATCTGCCTGATGGCCGTGGTGTATCTGGCGATCTCGGTGGCGATGATCCAAAGCTTCGCGTTTTTCGCGCCGATGATGGTGATGAGTGTGATGATGATGCTGATCTCCAGCTTCAGCTTCGACGAGACCGTGAAATGGGATACCTACGCGCTTACGCTGCCGCTTTCGCCGCGCAGCATCGTGGGGGCAAAATACCTGCTGATGATCGGCTCGCTGATGGGCATGAGCGCTGTGATCCTGCTGCTTTGCGGGGCGCTGGATGCGTTTACCTATCGGGAGGGCCTGGGCCAGATCGCGGCCACTACGGTGGGTGTGGGGCTCACGTATCTGGTAATGTGCTTCATTGTAATGCCGCTGTTTTATAAGGTGGGCGTGGAAAAGGCGCGCGTTGTGATGGTACTGTGCTTCATGGCGCCCATGATGCTGTTTGCCGGGGTCGCGAGCTTTTTGGGAAGGACGGGCGTGGATCTTGCGGCGATGTTCGCCTCGCTTTCCGCTCCGGTACTGGCTGCAGGCGGCGTCCTGCTGCTGGTGGGGCTCGGCTTCGGCTCGTATTTGCTCTCGATAAAATTTTATGCGGAAAAGGAGCGGTGAGCAGGATGATGCATACGCGCCAATGCCCCCAAGCGCGGTTCGTGGGAGATTGTGCGCGTGCCGGACAGGCCGCTGCGCCGCACCGGCGGGAACAGTATCTGCACCGCGCATTTTGAAAATTTCGGCAGGGTGCCCGTAATCCGCCGCGTTTGCCGCAGCTGCGGCGACGTGAAAACCGGGTGGAAAGCCAAAGCGGCCGCGATGCGGTCCGCCGGGCGTTTTTAGAAAATTTCCGGGGAAAACCCTGGCACAAAGCCGGGAAAAAGCCCGTCAAAAGCCGCGGCCCGTCGATGGACAGGCCGCGGCTTTTGACGGGATGTTTTTTGTACGGTTATCGAACGCTGCCAGTCGCCATCCGCAAAGAGCTCCTGTGCATCAGCGGTAAGCCGAAGCCTTCGACGAGCGCTTTCTTCTTCCTCCATCGCTTTGGCCGTCTCAGGATCACCCCTCAGGCAAAAGGAGAGTGTGCCCTCCCAATCCCAATGCCCAAAAACGTTGCATGGAATGGAATATACGCGCATCCCGTGAGCGTGATATCACCGGTTTCCGGTTTGCGGAAACGCCCCTCCATATCGGCCGTTTTCCGCCGGCCGGCGCGTCGATCTTTGTGCCGGCTTCGCACGCGCTTTCCGCGAGACCGATGGTGACGGCATCCGTTTTCCTTTGTCTGCTCCCTCGCGCGTGCCGTTACACGTCCTTCGGGATGGTGATGGCGTGTACCGGGCAGACGTTCATGCAGGTGTGGCAGCCGGTGCACTTTTCGTAATCCACGCGCGCAACGTTGTTTGTTACGTGGATGGCGCCCTCGGGGCAGCTTTTTTCGCACTTCATACAGCCGATGCAGCCCGCCGTGCAGGCCTTGCGCGTAAGCGCGCCGCGGTCGTGGTTTGCGCACATGACCACAGGTTTTTCGCCCTCGGGCCGGATCCAGATCACCTTTTTGGGGCACGCCTGCTCGCACGCGCCGCAGCCCGTGCAAAGCGCCGGGTTTACGCGCGCAAGGCCGTTCGATACGCTGATGGCGCCGAACGGGCAGGTCTTTACGCAATCGCCGTAGCCCAGGCAGCCGAATTCACACGCGGCGCGCCCGGCATACAGCGCGGCGCAGGCCGTGCAGCTCTCGATGCCCTCGTAGATGTATTTATCCTCCATGTGGTCGTAGCTGCCCTGGCAGGCAACGATGGCCTTGCGGCGCACCACCTCACCGGCCTCCACGCCCATGACGGCGGCCGCGGCCTCGGCGGTTTTGGCGCCGCCGGGCACGCATTTATTTACAGCAGCGCCCTCGACAATGGCCTTGGCGTAATCGGCACAGCCCGCATAGCCGCACGCGCCGCAGTTCGCGCCGGGCAAAACGCCCAGCACCTGGCCGATGCGGGGATCCTCCTCCACATGCATGAAGTGCGCCGCCACGACAAGGATCGCCGCGCCGAGCAGGCCGATGACGGTGACTGCCGCCACCGCTGTTACGATACTCATGCTCTTCCCTCCTCAGTGAGCCGCAAAAATATTTTCGATCACGCCGCCAAAGCCCATGAAGGACAGGCTGGTGATGCTTGCGGCCACCAATGTGATCGGCAGCCCTTCAAAGCATTGCGGGGGCTGCGCGTCCTCCAGACGCTTGCGCACGCCGGAGAACAGTACCATCGCCACCAAAAAGCCCACGCCTGCGCCCAACGCGCACACAAGGCTTTCCGCAAAGCCGTATCCCTCGTCCAGCACCGAGATTGTTACACCCAGCACTGCGCAGTTTGTAGTGATGAGCGGCAGATACACGCCCAGCGCCTTATAGAGCGGCGGCATGTATTTTTTCATCGCGATCTCCACCAGCTGTACCAGCACCGCGATGACAAGGATGAACACGATGGTCTGCAGATAGGCAAGGCCGCTCGGAACGAGCAAAAACGTGTAGATGGGCCATGTAACGCTGGTGGCCAGCGCCATAACGAAGATGACGGCCACCGACATACCCACGGCGGAATCCAGCTTTTTCGAGACGCCCAGGAACGGACAGATGCCCAAAAACTGCACCAAAACGTAGTTGTTCACAAGGATCATGCCAAAAAAGATCATTGCAAGCTTTGCCGCCATTACGCCTCACCTCCCTGCGCGTTTTCGGAGCATTTGCCGCCGCACACGGCGGCAGAGGGGCAGCCCTCGCAGCCGATGCTGCGCTGTTTGCGGTTGTCGGTTTTGATCTCGATCCAGATGACAAGCGCCATCAGTACGCCGAACACGAAGAAGCCGCCCGGAGGCATGATGAAGAACGTCATCGGATCGACCGATGCGGGCATGATCTGCATGCCGAACAGCGTGCCCGCGCCCAGCAGCTCGCGAATGGAGCCCATTACAACCAGCGTGCCGGTAAAGCCGAGGCCCATGCCCAGGCCGTCCAGCGCCGAGAGCACAATGCCGTGCTTTGAGGCGAACATTTCGGCGCGGCCGAGAATGATGCAGTTTACCACAATGAGCGGCAGGAAGATGCCCAGCGCCGAATCCAGCGCCGGAACAAATGCCTTCACCAGCATCTGCAGCACCGTCACGAATGTGGCGATTACCGTAATATAGGCCGGCAGGCGCACCTTATCGGGGATCACCTTGCGCAGCGCCGAGATGACGATGTTCGAGCATACCAGTACGAATGTGGCGGCCAGCCCCATGCCCAGGCCGTTCACGGCCAGCGTGGTAACGGCCAGTGTGGGGCAGGTGCCCAGCACAAGGCGCAGCGAGGGGTTTTCCTTCAGCAGGCCGTTGGAGAATACTTTCAGCTTTTCCCGCATCCCGTTCACGCCCCCTTCAGTGTATTATAGGCGGCAATGGCCGCGTTGATGGCGGTAGTTGCCGCGCGGGAGGAAATGGTCGCGCCGGTGAGCGCGTCGATATCCGAGAGGGCAAAGGCCTCTGCCGCCATACCGGAAAACTGGCCCTGGAATGCGTCTGTCTTTACCTTTTGCCCAAGGCCCGGCGTTTCGCCGTTGTCCAAAAAGCGCACGGCCTCGATGCTGCCCTCGGCATTGAAAGCCACCATCACGGGCACATCGCCGCCGTAGCCCTTGGCCTGCGCGGTGATTACAAAGCCGGCGCCGTTGTCGGCACGGTAAATTTCGGCAACGCTTTCCGACGCCGCGGCCGGAACCGCAACCTCGCTGAACGTATCGGCGGCGGGCAGCAGCGCCTGCCGCGTTTCGTTCGCGGTGCGAATGGCGTTTTCCTCAATGATCGGCGCGGTAACGCCGTTCGTCACTGCCAGAAGCAGGCTGGTGACAAGGCAGATGATGCCAAGCACCACAATGGGATTTCCAAAATCCTTCCAACCGTTTTTCATTTGGATCGCACACCTCCCAGCGGTTTCTGGCGCGTGAGGTCGTTGATGTACGGCACCATCAGGTTCATCAAGAGCAGCGCAAAGCTGACGCCCTCGGCCATGTTGCCGAAAAAGCGGATGAGGCACGTGATCACGCCGAGGCACGCGCCGTATACAACGCGGCCCTTAAAGGTAAACGGGCTGGTGACATAATCGGTGGCCATAAAGAACGCGCCCAAAAGCAGGCCGCCCGAGAGCAGCTGCAGCAGCACATCCTGCCCCAGCACAAGGCTCAGCAGCGCAACCGTGCCGAGGTACGAAACGGGAATAGCGGCGCTGATGATGCCGGAGACGATGAGATACACGCCGCCCAGAATCAGCGCAAGGGCGCAGGTTTCGCCGATGACGCCGCCGTGTGCGCCGACAAGCAGCTTCGGCAGAATGTCAAGCCCGCGCACCCCGGCGGCCAGCGGCGTGGCGCTCGCCAGAGCGTCCACATCCGTGGCGGGGAAGGCATAGGCCGTCATACGGCCCGCAAAGCCGACGGACAGTACGATGCGCCCCAGCAGCGCGGGGTTTGCAAAATTGAAGCCCAGCCCGCCGAACAGCTGCTTTGCCACCACAATGGCGACAAACGCGCCGATTATGGCGATCCACAGCGGGATGGTGGCGGGCAGGTTCATCGCGAGGATGAGCCCCGTGACAACGGCCGAGAAATCCCCCACCGGCACGGGCTTTTTCATCAATACGCAGTACAGCGCCTCGAACCCCACGCATGCGGCCACCGTAACGCCCGTCACCAGCAGCACGCGTGCGCCGAAGACCAGCGTCCCCGCCAAAATTGCGGGCAGCAATGCGGCGCATACGTTCAGCATTATGCCGCGCGTGGTGGTGCGCGCATGGATATGGGGGGATGCGCTAACGATCAGTTTTTTTGCTTCCATCGTTATTTCTTCCCTCCGTTCTTCGCTTTCATCATTGCACCTTTGGCAAGGTTCATCGTCTGCGTAACGGGGCGCTTGGCCGGGCAGACGAAGCTGCATGTGCCGCAGCCAATGCACAGATCCACCATCAGCGCGTCCAGCGCATCGGTATCGCAGCGGTTGAACGCGCCCGCGATCTCTACCGGGGAGAGGCCCATCGGGCAGGCGTTGATGCAGCTGCCGCAGCGGATGCACGCGCCGGGCGCCGGCAGGCTTGCCAGCTGCGGCCCGAAGGCTACCAGCGCATTGTTCTGCTTGATCACCGGAGCGGCGGGATCCACAACGGCGGTGCCCATCATGGGGCCGCCCATCAGGATCTTCGAGACGTCGTCCTTCACGCCGCAGAAATCCAGCACATCCGCGATTGGCGTGCCGATAATCACCTCAACATTCTTCGGCGAGCCGATGGCGTCGCCGTCCACTGTCAGGCGCTTTTTCACCAGCGGCATGCCCGTGGTGAGGTATTTGCCCAGAGTGGACGCCGTGGTGACGTTCATCACGATTACGCCCACATCCGAGGGCAGGCCGCCGCGCGGCACCTCGCGCCCCGTGGCCTTTTCGATCAGCATTTTTTCCGCGCCCTGCGGGTAGCGGCTGGCGAGCGGCAGCACGGTGTAATCCGCATCGTTTTTTACCAGGCTGAACATCAAATCGATGGCCTCGGGCTTGTTGCGCTCGAGGCCGATAACCACCCTTTGAATGCCCAGATGCTGCTTGACGGCGGCGATGCCGCGCATCAGGCTTTCGGAGCATTCCAAAAATTCGCGGTTGTCCGATGTAATGTACGGTTCGCACTCCGCGCCGTTGATCACCAGCGTATCAATGGCGGAAAGATCCTTGGGCGAAAGCTTTACCGCCGAGGGAAAGCCCGCGCCGCCAAGGCCCACCAAACCGCAGGCCTGCACGGCGGCAATCAGCGATTTGTGATCCGTCACCTGCGGCGGTACGCACGCCGGATCCGGCGTCTGCCTGCCGTCCGGCCGGATGATCACCGCCGGCACCTTGCGCCCGTTCGACATCAGCACGGTATCGACAGCCTCCACCGTGCCCGATACGCCGCTGTGAATGGCCGCGCTGACAAAGCCGCCCGCGGCGCCCACCACCGTGCCGACAAGCACAGCATCGCCCTTCTTCACCGTTGGGGTGCAGGGCGCGCCGATGTGCTGCTGCATGGGAAGAATGATCTTTTCCGGCAGCGGCATCGTTACGGTGGCCATGTTCGCGGTGCTTTTATCGTGCGGTACGTTCGCGCCGAGGGCGCTGCGCTTCCATTTGGATAACATGGTAATCCGATCCCTCGTTTCTCCTCACATATTTTCTGCGCCTGCCGCCGCGCCCTCCGCGCGCCCCGCATCGGGAAAACGCGCGAAAAAATATCCCGCAAACGCGAAAGCCCGCACGGCTGCATTGCAAAATCACTCACATTTATTGTAGTCTTTCTGCGCGGTACAGTCAATAAAGGTTATTTTTTTCACAACACGGCGCGCCTTTTCTTGCCAAAATCAGCAAAAATCGCAAATCCCCCGCGCACGATTTGCAATCCGGCCGGGCAGGGCGCGAGGGCGCGTTTTGCGTTATCCGCCGTCCTCCGGAAAGACGTATTTATAGTAATCGTATTGAACCGTCAGCATCGAGTAGGTGAACCGTGCCTCTGCCAGCCGGTGCACCTGCTCCAGATATGTGTCGTCCACTGCAACGCCCTCGGCCGGAGTGAATACGCCGGTAGAGCATTCGTAGGTGCCCGCCGCGGTAATCCAGCTGCAGCCCTGGCCCCTGCTGTTGTAAAACACCACCAGAGGCATGCAGGGGGAATAGCGGTCCGGCGCATAGCCGCCGGCAAAAATATCCCGTCCGGAATAAAGGCGGGAATCGTATTCCAGCCCGAACAGATTGCAAAGGGTGGGAACGATATCGATGGAGGAGCAGGGCGTATCCACGATTACCGGATCTTCCATGCCGGCGCACCACATCAGCAGGGTATTGCGGTACCGGGAGGTGACGGATTCGGTGTCCTCAAAGCCCCGCAGCTCGTTGTAATGATCCACACGGTCTCCGGTGAGCATCAGATAGGGGTAGTGGTCGCCGGTCATCACGATGAGGGTATCTTCGGCAATGCCCGCAGCCTCAAGCTTGTCCACCAGACATTTCAGCGCCAGATCCAGCTCCATATTGCAGGCAAGATATGCCTGAGCCGTCTCGGAGAGCGCGGGATACCGGGCTTCCACCGCCTCCCGGTGTTTGGCGGACATCCCGTTGCCGCCCCAGCTGTATCCGCCGTGGCCGCTGATCGTCATGTAATAGGCGTGGAAGGGAACGCCGTTTTCCACATAGTCGCTGATGTAGCTGTCTGCGGTGGCCTCGATCATTTCCAGATCGGAGCGGGGGAAGCCGTTAAAGGGCAGTTCCAGCCCCCCGCCGTCGCAGCCCTGATAGGAATAGCCGAAGGTGGCAAGATACCGGTCCCGGTCGTAGTAGGTATAGATGCCGTTGTGCCAGGCCGGAACATTGTATCCGAGCGGGGCAAACAGGTGGGCCAGAGTGGTGGGCATGCGGTTGCCGATGCAGGCCTGGGCGGCGGGGCACCCGAAGATCCAGTTTGGGATCAGGCCGGTGGTAACGGAAAATTCGCCGCCGCAGGTAGACTGCGTCCAATCGGGCTGGTAGAAGTTGCGGAACACAAACCCCTCATGCGTCAGCCGGTACAGCGTGGGCGTAAGTACCTCGTCAACAGCGGGCGTGGCAAAGCTTTCTGCGGTGATCAAAATCAGATTTTTGCCCCGGAACAGCCCGGTATATTCGTTTTTCTCCGAGGGGGTGAGGCCGCCGAAATACCGGTGCATGCTTTGGATGACCTCGTTGGGCTCCGATTCGGCCAGGGCTTCAAAATCGATGTTCAGAATATTCGGCTCTGTGGAGAAGGGCGGCGAAGCGAGATCGGAAGATCCGGTTCCCGCAGCCCCGTTTTGGCCGCTGGCGGCTGCCGCGGCATCCCCGGCACTTGCGTTTGGGCCGGCGGCGGGCACGGCGGGGGCGTTTGCCAATGGGGGCAGCGGCGGTACGGGGGCGCCTAAGATGCGATACTCCAGTTCCAGCCGCACCGAAGCGCATACGCCAAACGAGGGGATGCCGTTGTTGGCGGTGAAATCATAGGTATAGTAGCGGGCCGCGCTGCCGCAGGCAGAAAGCATCCCGCCCGCGAGCCGGCACACCGCGAGCGCCGCGGCCAAAGCAATGCGCACCCTGCGTGTTTGCCCGCTTTGCAAAACGATCTTTTTTTGCAGCAGAAGGAACGCCGCCATGGGAATGAGGGAAAGCCCCGCAAACGGAAGGATCTCCAGCCCGGTTTGCGCAACGGTGGAGCCAAAGCCCCGCAGAGCGTTTTGGGCCACGTGCCCCATAAAGGCCACACCGTAATAAAGGCCAAAGGTGGAACGGCAGCCCCGCTCTACACAAAACAGCACGGCGCCCATGCCGGTGAGAACGCCGGCGGCAATCCGGGCTGCCCGCCGCCGGGGCAGAAGATCCAGGATGAGGAAGATCAGCAGCCCCGCAGATACAGAGAACAGCACAATGCGCAGCAGCGCCGGGGTGAAAAAGGCGGCGTCCCGGTCGAAGGCGCGCAGTAAAAGCTCGTAGTACAAAATCGAGGCGGGAAAGAACAGCACACAAAGCAGCGAAGAGGCCGCACGGGAAACGGATGTTGCGATCCAAGAACAAAGCGCCCTGCAACCGGCTTTGCAGCGCGGGCCCGCTTTTTGAAGGAACTGCCCGCAAGGGCGGAGCTTTTTCAGATTTTGGGTGATATGGCTCATGGCGGGGGCGAACTCCTATCATTTTCCACAAAGGGAAGGATTCCAATGGTGCCAAAAGGGAGAAGATCCCATTATACAAATGCGGTTTTGCGGCTATTGTACCACATTTCGGCAACGTTTTCTATAGATCGCCGACAATTTTCGGCTTTCCGCGACCGGCGGGCCCTTAGCTTCGGCGGCCGGCGGGCTTCCCTGGAATGCGCGTCTGTGTGTTTGGCCGAATGTGCCGTTGCGCGAAAAGGGCCGGTGTGGTATACTATAATAGAAGCGGTGCGGGTTCGGCCCCTTTTGCTGTAAAATGAACAGATCCGCAAAGGATCGCCTGAAAAAGCGGCCCCGTTCGGGCCGTTGGCGGCTGCTGCGGCATCCTTGGTGCTTACGCCCGGGCTTGGCGCAGGCTCGGCTCAACTGCGCCCGGCCCGGCGCCTTTGCCGCACCGGCGCAAAGCAGGCGCGGGCTGCGGGCATCTGCCGGGCGGGGGCGTACCGGCCGTATTTTTGCGCTTTGCGGCGGGAAGGGGGCGCTCGGTGGATATTCGTTATGTAAAGGGCGTGGGCGAAAAGCGCGCCGCACAGCTGGCAAAGCTGGGCATTCGCACCACCGAAGACCTGCTCGGTTTTTACCCGCGTGATCATATCGATTATTCCCATCCCTACGCGGTGGCGGATGCACCCTACGATGTAAAATGCGCCCTGCGCGCCGAGATCTATGAAAAAGGCGGCGTCACGCGGCTGCCCGGCGGGCGTCAGGTAATCAAAATTTTTGCCGGGGATGATACCGCAAGTTTATCGCTTGTATATTTCAACGATCCGTATACGCCCAAAAAGCTGACGGTGGGCGAGACATACCTGTTTTTCGGCAAGGTGGGCGGTACGCTGGCCGCGCGGGAGATGATCAATCCGGAGGTGCGCACCGAGGCGGCTGTCGGGGAGATGCCGCTGGCACCCGTCTACCCGCTGACGGAGGGCGTGAGCAGCGCGTATCTGGCAAAGTGTGTGCGCACGGTGCTTGCCGCCGCGCCCCAGATTGCAGAGCCGCTGCCCGAGGCGCTTTTGCAGCGGTATCGCCTGTGCGGCAAAGAGGAGGCGCTGCAGAAGATCCACTTTCCGCAGAGCGCTGACGACGTGCACGCCGCGCGCCGGCGGCTGATATTTGAGGAGCTGCTGGCGCTGCAACTGGGGCTGCTGCTCTTGCGCGGGCGCGAGGCGGCGCGTACGGGCGCGCCGATGCGCGCGGTATCCTTAGAGCCGTTTTGGGCGGCGCTGCCGTTTGCGCCCACAAACGCGCAGCGCCGCAGCGCCGGGGAGATCGTGGCCGATTTTATGAAAAAAGCGCCGATGAACCGCCTTTTGCAGGGAGATGTGGGCAGCGGCAAAACACTGGTGGCCGCCGCGGGCGTATACGCCGCCGCGCAGAACGGATACCAGAGCGTATTGATGGCGCCCACCGAGATTTTGGCCGCGCAGCACGCCGAAACGCTTGGCCGGCTGCTGGCGCCGCTGGGCATCCGTACGGCGCTGCTTACGGGCAGCGTAAAGGGCAAGGCAAAAAAAGAGGTGCTGCGCGCTATCGAGACAGGCGAGGCGCAGCTGGTGGTGGGTACGCATGCGGTGCTGGGCGAGGGCGTGCGCTTTGCGCGGCTTGGCTTCGCCGTTACAGACGAGCAGCACCGCTTTGGCGTGCGCCAGCGCGGGCAGCTTGCGGCCAAGGCCGATCATCCGCATCTTTTGGTGATGAGCGCAACCCCCATTCCGCGCACGCTGGGGCTCCTGCTGTTTGGCGATCTGGATATCTCGGTACTGGACGAGCTGCCGCCGGGGCGCACGCCGGTAAAAACGTATGCCGTTACAGGCAAAAAACGCGCCGATCTGTATGGCTTTATCCGCCGCCAAATCGAGGCGGGACGGCAGGCGTATCTGGTATGCCCGGTGATCGACGAGAACGAGAGCGATATGCAGGCCGTGACCGCCTATTATGACGAGGTGGCGCGGCCGATGCTGGCGGGCTGCCGCGTGGGGCTGATGCACGGCCGGCTGAAAGCGGCCGAAAAAGCCGCCGTAATGGAGGAATTTAAGGCCGGGCGCATCGACGCGCTCGTCTCCACCACGGTGATCGAGGTGGGTGTGGATGTGCCGAACGCAAGCCTGATCGCGATCGAGAACGCCGAGCGCTACGGCCTTTCGGCACTGCACCAGCTGCGCGGGCGCGTGGGGCGCGGCGGCGGCGCGGCGTATTGCGTGCTCATCAGCGATCATGTGACCGAAGCGGTCAAAAAACGGCTCTCGTTTTTGTGCCATACAAACGACGGCTTCGAGATCGCGAAATTCGATCTGGAAACGCGCGGCCCGGGCGATTTTTTCGGCAGCCGTCAGCACGGCCTGCCCACGCTGCGCATCGCCGATCTTGCGGCCGACAGCCGCGTGCTGTACGCCGCGCAGGCGGAGGCTTTGGCCCTGATACAAAGCGACCCTGCGCTGCGCGCGCCCGAGCACGCCGGCCTGCGGGGGATGGCCGAGGGGATGTTTTCGGGGGATACGGCGCTGAACTGAGCGCAAGAGAAAGAGGAAAACGATCAAAAATGATGGGAACTTTGGTAAATACCGCCGCGGTGGCGGCGGGCGGCTGCCTGGGGCTGCTGCTCAAAAAGAGTGTCGCAAAAATCGATTCGGACGAGGTCAAAAAGGCGATGGGCATTGCCGTCATCGTGCTGGGGCTGAACGGCGTCATCGCTTCGATGTTCACCGTGCAGCCGGACGGCGCGTTGGCCTCCTCGGGCGAATTGCTTTTGATCATCAGCCTGGTGCTGGGGGTGATCGCGGGCGAGGCGCTGCGCATCGACGACCGACTGAACGGCCTTTCCGGCCTTGTGGAGCAAAAGCTGCACCTCACGGGCTTTGCGCAGAGCTTTGTAAACGGAACGCTCATCTACTGCGTGGGCGCGATGGCCATCATCGGCGCGCTGAACGATGGCCTGCGGGGTGACGCCTCGGTGCTGTATGTAAAAAGCCTGCTGGACGGCATCTCGTCGGTGGTGCTGGCCGCCACGATGGGGCCGGGCGTGATCTTCGCGGCGATCCCGGTATTTTTGTATCAGGGCGCGATTACGCTTTTGGCGGGCGCGCTGGAGCCGCTGCTGGCCGGGGTGCTGCTCGATCAGATCTGCGCGGTGGGATATTGCTTGGTGCTGTGCATCGGCGTGAATTTCCTCGGCGGAGCAAAAATCAAAACGGCAAACCTGCTGCCCGCGCTGCTGGTGCCGGTGCTGCGGCACCTTGCAGCGCCGCTGTTTGCCGCCCTTCTGTAACGGCGGCATGCAAGATCACGGGCGGGGCTTAGCCGCTTTCGGGCGCCCGAGGCGCCGGCGGGAAAAGCGTGTTTTGCCGGCCCGCGTGTTCCCGGCGGGAACGGGGGCCGCTTTTGGCCGCCCCTGAAAAGGGGCGTTGATCAACACTATTTTTGCGATAAAGGAAGCTTTTATGGAACAGCAGAACTTTTTCAGTACGGCCGGCGACAGCGAAGCGGGGCGGCCGCTGGCCAGCCGGCTGCGGCCGCGCAATTTAGAGGAATTCGCCGGGCAGCAGCATCTGCTCGGCCCCGGCAAGGTGCTGCGGCAGCTAATCGACGGAGACCGTGTGCCCTCCATGATCTTCTGGGGGCCGCCGGGTGTGGGCAAAACAACACTGGCGCGCATCATTGCGCACAAAACAAAGGCGAATTTCATCGATTTCAGCGCCGTCACCAGCGGTATCAAAGAGATCAAAGAGGTGATGCAGACAGCCGAGGCGAACCGCCGCTTCGGCGAGCAGACCATCCTCTTTGTTGATGAGATCCATCGCTTTAACAAAGCCCAGCAGGATGCGTTTTTGCCGTATGTGGAAAAAGGCAGCATCATCCTTATCGGCGCCACCACCGAAAACCCGTCGTTTGAGGTAAACGCCGCGCTGCTCTCGCGCTGTAAGGTGTTTGTGCTGCACGCGCTTTCTACCGCAGAGCTGGCCGGGCTGCTGCGTCGCGCTTTGGCCGACCCGCGCGGCTTTGGCGACCGCACGGTAAAAATGGAAGACGATATGCCGGAAATGATCGCCGCCTTTGCCAACGGCGACGCCCGCACCGCGCTGAACACGCTGGAGATGGTGGTGCTGAACGGCGAGATCCAGCCGGACGGCAGCACCGTGGTATCGCGCGAGACGCTGGAGCAGTGCACCTCGAAAAAATCGCTGTTGTACGATAAGCACGGCGAGGAGCATTACAACCTGATCTCGGCGCTGCACAAATCCATGCGCAACAGCGACGCCGACGCAGCCGTCTACTGGCTGGCGCGCATGTTGGAGGCAGGGGAAGACCCGCTGTATGTGGCGCGGCGCATCGTGCGCTTTGCCAGCGAGGATGTCGGCCTTGCCGACAGCCGCGCGCTGGAGATCTGCGTGGCGGCCTATCAGGCGTGCCACTATCTGGGCATGCCGGAGTGCAGCGTGCATTTAACGCATGCCGTGGTGTATCTTTCTGTCGCGCCGAAATCCAACGCGCTGGACGTTGCCTACAATACCGCCAAGCAGGACGCGCTGACAATGCTGGACGAGCCGGTGCCGCTCGTGATCCGCAACGCGCCCACGAAGCTGATGAAGGAGCTGCACTACGGCGAGGGCTACCAGTACGCCCACGATACCGAGGAAAAGCTCACCAATATGCAGTGTATGCCGGATTCGCTTTTGGGCCGGCGCTATTATGTACCCACGCGCCAGGGCAGCGAGGCGCGCATTGCCGAGCGCCTCGCGCAGATTGCGGCCTGGCGTGAGGCGCACAAAAACGATCCGTGACAGCGGTTTATGACAGTGATCCGTGACAGCAATCCGTGACAGTGATCTGTGGCAGCGACTTATGACAGTGATCTGTGACAGTGGTTTGCTTTCGGACATCGAAAATACCCCCGGGCGATTTTTTGCTTTTGGGCGCTTTTTGCCCCGGGCTGGTTTAAAAAAAGATCAGCCACGCGGCAAGGCAGAGAAAGGCCGCGACGGCCGCGCCGAGAGAAAGGCGCAGCGCGGCATCTACAGAAAACAGACGACGGCGCCACGTCACAAGCCCCATCGCGTATTTTTCCGCCGCCTGCTGGCCCTGTCCCAGCCGCACCGCGTTTCCGTCGGGCTTTAAAAATACCAGAACCCGCTCGATGTCTTCGTTTTGCGGCTCCACGATCTCCACCACATATTTGTTCACGCCTTTCATCCCAAACGCGCTCCCTTCCCGGGCGCGGTGCCTCTGTGCGCCGCGCCGTTTTTTTTGCAATATTTTGTTTGTCAATTCCGGTTTTCCGGCCGAGAAAACGGGAACAGCAGCAACTGCCCGCCCCGCGGCCCGCGGGTTTGGCGTTCCGCCCCGCACGCAAGAGCCGCAGGATCCTTTCAAAGCGGCCCGCCCCGCGGCCCGCGGGTTTGGCGTTCCGCCCCGCACGCAAGAGCCGCAGGATCCTTTCAAAGCGGCCCGCCCCGCGGCCCGCGGGTTTGGCGTTCCGCCCCGCACGCAAGAGCCGCAGGATCCTTTCAAAGCGGCCCGCCCCGCGGCCTGCGGGTTTGGCGTTCCGCCCCGCACGCAAGAGCCGCAGGATCCTTTCAAAGCGGCCCGCTCCGCGGCCTGCGGGTTTGGCGTTCCGTCTTGCTGCGCCGCCCTGCAAGGCGGCGCAGGATCTGCCCTGAAAAAAGTGTGGGAAGCCGCCGGGCAAAATAAACAGTTTTTCGGCCGAAATTTCTGCAAAGATCGGAAAAGCTCTTTCGTAAAGGCCGATATACACGTTGTATTGGAAGAATTTTTCTTGTGAATTGTTGAAAACCCGGTTGAAAAGGTTAAAAATTGCCTGTTTTGGGCTGTTGAGAAGCTTCTTGAAAGGGGTTCTCAACCGGGTTTTCAACACCCTGTGCAAAACTTTTCACTCAACCCCGTGTAATTTTCGGCGCGTCAAGATGGAATTGTGCCGAGTTTTTTCGTGCTGCGGCGCGCTTTTTCTCTCTTTTGCCGAATGCATCGCGGGGCTGCCGTCTTTTTTTGGGGCCGGCGGCCGCCGCTTTATGCGCGGAAAAGTTTTCCACAGCTTTCCCCCGAACGGAAGCTGTGCTTACAGAGCAGTGAGAGCGGGAAGCCAAGAAAGGCGGCTTTCCCTCTGCGAAGGAACGCGAAGGGCAGGCGCTTTCCCTCTGCGAAGGAACGCGAAGGGCAGGCGCTCTCCCTTTGCGCGGGAACGCGAAGGGCCGCCGAGGGAGCTGCTTTGGAAAAAGATGTCCGCAAAGCGGTACCGGCGATTGATTTTGCCGCCGCAATGCGGTATACTGATAAAAGAGAACGGCGCTCGGCCGGCCCTGCGTGCGGCGTGTTTGAAAAACGCGTTTGCGGAGCAGCCTGCGCCAAAAACGAACATCAGAAAGGATCTGTTATCATGCTGGTAAACGCAACAAAAATGCTGCAAAAGGCCCGCGACGGCCATTATGCCGTCGGCCAGTTCAACATCAACAATCTGGAGTGGGCCAAGGCCGCGCTGCAGGCCGCGCAGGAGATGAACAGCCCAATCATTCTGGGCGTATCCGAGGGCGCGGGCAAATATATGACGGGCTTTCCCACGGTGGCCGCAATGGTGAAGGCGATGCTCAATACGCTGAACATCACCGTACCCGTGGCGCTGCATCTCGACCATGGCACTTACGAGGGCGCGAAGGCCTGCATTGAGGCGGGCTTTTCCTCCATTATGTTCGACGGCAGCCATTACGCGATCGACGAGAACGTGGCCAAAACCACCGAGCTTGTGGCGCTTGCGCACGAGAAGGGCCTGTCCATTGAGGCCGAGGTAGGCAGCATCGGCGGTGAGGAGGACGGTGTAATCGGCATGGGCGAGATCGCGGATGCGGCCGAGTGCGCGCGCATCGCGTCGCTGGGCGTCGATTTCCTCGCGGCGGGCATTGGCAACATCCACGGCGTCTATCCCGCAAACTGGAAGGGCCTCGACTTCGGGGCGCTGGAGAAGATCCACAATGCCACCGATCATATCCCTCTGGTGCTGCACGGCGGCACGGGCATTCCCGACGAGATGATCCGGAAGGCCATCAGCCTCGGCGTTTCGAAGATCAACGTAAACACCGAGTGCCAGCTCTCGTTCGCAAAGGCTACGCGCGCGTACATCGAGGCCGGCAAGGACCTGCAGGGCAAGGGCTTCGATCCGCGCAAGCTGCTTGCCCCCGGTGCGCAGGCCATTAAGGATACCGTTAAGGAAAAAATGACGCTGTTCGGTTCTGCGAACCAGGCGTAACGCACGGCGCGAACGCACCGTCCGCACGGCAAAGGGGCGTCTGCCCGCAAAACAGCCCCTTGAAAAAAGCAGTACACAAAACCCGGCGCCCCTTCTGGCAATTCCAAGCCAAAAGGGGCGCCGGGTTGCTGTTTGCAGACATTTTCCCGCATGGGAAGCTTCTGACGGCCCGGTAAAATACACCGCTGCGCAGGAGCTTGTGTGCGGGCTCTGCTTCCTGCGCAAGGTGCGATCGCGCTTTTATTTTGCGGCAGGCCCAGGCGAATGGAGCACAGCGCGCTGCCCGCAGCCGCACGGGATACGGGGGCAGATCGCGTCAATGCCCGCGGCCTGCGCCCCCGCCGCGAAAGCCGCCACCGCCCCCGCGGGAGGCTCCGCCGCGAAAGCCGCCACCGCCCCCGCGGGAGGCTCCGCCGCCAAAGCCGCCGAAGCTGCCGCCGCCGCCTTTGCGCGCAGAGCTGCCCCCGCTTTTGTGCGGGGCACCGCCAAAGCCGCCGAAACCGCCGCCGCTGCGCGGCGGACGCGGCGTGTGGGAGAAAGGCGGAGGGCTCGGCGGGCGCGGCCCGCCGGGGCCGGGGCCCGCAGGCCGGCCGCCCCAGCCGCCGGGCGGCGGGGGCGGCGGGGGATACCGCGGCCGGCGCCGCCGGCCGCCCAGCACACTGCCCCAGAAAAAGCCGCTGCCAAACGAGGAGCCGCCGGAATAGCGGGGCGTGGGATCGTAGTAGGTTCTGCGCCGCCGCGGCGCCGTGAAAATACTGATGAGAAGGATGACGACCGCCAAAAAAAGAATCAATCCAACCACCGTGCTGATCCTATGCCCTACAGCGATGCCGCCGGAAGTGTTTGTCGGCGCGGGAGCCGGCACAGCGGCATCTCCCGTGCCTGCCGTGCTGCCGGAGCCGGTGTAGCCGTAAATATCGCACACGGCGCCATACAGCGAGGCAAACGCCTTGCGCACGCCCGCGTCGTAATTTTTGGCGGCAAAATCCGGTTCCAGCTCCTCCTGCAAAATACGGCTGAGCGTGGTGGTGGGCAGCAGCGTTTCCAGCCCGCTGCCCTGAATGCATTGATAATCATCATCGTCGATAGAGAGCAGCAGCAAAACGCCGTTGTTTTTTTCGGCGCTGCCGATGCCCCATGCATTGGCAATGTCGTAAGCATATTGCGACATCGAAGTGCCGCCTGTGCTCTGCACCACCGTTACCACGATCTGTGCGCCCGTGGCGGCATACAAACCGTCGTTTTTGGCTACGATCTCTTCTTTTGTCTCGTCCGAAAGCACCCCTGCGTAATCGTTGACATAAAAATCGGAGGTGGGGTCCGGCGTTGACGCGGCAAACGCCGTTCCCATGCCTGCCGCAGCCGCAGCTGTCAGCAGCAGCGCCGTTAGCAGCGCCAATGCGCTCCACCGTCTGCGAAGCCGTTTCATAAGACAGCTCCTTTCCGTTTAAGAAAATTGCTCTGCCCGCGCGCGTACCAGCGCGCTGACAAGCGACGCCGGAAAGCCGGAAAGCTTTTTCTGCGCGGCGCGCGCTTGTTCATTGTACGCGGGCGCGGCGCGGTCGATGATATCGCCCCGGCTTAAAAATTCCGACCACTGCGTTTGCAGCACACTGCCCTTTTCGTCGCCGATGGCCTTGCGCGCTTCTTCGTACAGCATGCCGACAGACGCGGTGAGCGCCGTATTTGCCTCGCAGGCGCGGGCGGGTCCGTCGGCGGCCACCAGCATTTCCAGCGCCCTGCGCGCGGCGGCAACAGACGGCGCGTCTTCGCCCAGCGCCGCGGCGCCTACGGAAACAATGTTCTGTGCCGCGGCGGCGCGCAGCGCAAGATCGCCCGCGATGCTCTGGGCATATGCCTCCTGCACGGCGCGCGCCACACCGCGCGCCTTTATGCCGCCAATGCCAAACACGCCCAGCAAAACGGCTGCGGCCAAAACGATTGCCGCAAGCCTGCGGTTTTCTTTCCAGTTTTCCACGCGTTCAGCCTCCTTTTCGCGATTTTACAGCGTTTTTCGCCCAGGTTTATCTGCGCAGCCGCCCGTTTGCGCGCATGCTTTGCGCGTTTTACGCCGCAAAATATGGCGGACGCATGGGCGGGCAAATGGTTTGCACGCTTTGCGCGTGGTTTATTTTGCAATTTCCAGCAGCTTTGCCTTCAGCTCGCCCTCGATGCGGCCCAGCTCCGTTTCGGCGGCAGCACGCTTTTCGCGGCCCTCGTTCTGGATCTTTACCACCTCGTCAAGAGTTTCGATCAGGCTGCGGTTCGTTTGCTGCAACGTTTCGATATCCACAATGCCGCGCTCAGATTCCTTCGCGGCGGCGATGGTGCCCTGCTTGAGCGCGGCGGCATTTTTGCGCAGCAGTTCGTTTGTCATATCGGTAACAGCGCGCTGCGCCTCAATGGCCTGCTGCGAGTGCGCAAGGCCCAGCGCCAGCACCATTTGGCTCTTCCAGAGCGGGATGGTGTTGACGATGGAGGTTTGGATCTTTTCGGCCATCATGGTATCGTTCGATTGAATCAGGCGGATCTGCGGCGACATCTGAACGGAGATATTGCGCGTCAGCTCCAGATCGTACAGCTTTTTCTCAAAGCGCGTGCACATATCGTCCAGATCCTTCGCGGCCTGCGCGTCCTCGGGCAGGCCCGATTGCTTTGCCTTGGCAATTAGGGCGGGCAGCTCGTTTGCGCGCACATCGGCCAGCCGTTTTTTGCCGGCCAGAATATACATCGTCAGCTCTTTAAAATAGGCGAGGTTCATCTCGTACATTTTATCGAGCATTGCGATATCCTTCAGCAGCTGTACCTGATGGCCCTCCAGCATGGCCTCGATCTTATCGACGTTCGTTTCCACCTTGGTATATTTTGCCTTAAATACCTCCAGCGAATTGCCCGTCTTTTTAAACCAGCCCTTAATGCCCTTGGGCGATTCCTCGGTGGCGTCAAAATTGCGCAGCTGCACTACAAGGTTGGTCACCATCTCGCCCACTTCGCCCATATCCTTAGTGCGGATGTTTTCCAGCGTGCTGGTAGAAAAATCGGCCACCTTTTTCTGGCTGGCCGCGCCGTACTGCAGTACAACGGCGGAATTGCGCAGATCGATCTTCTGCGAAAATTCGTCCACGGCCTTCTTTTCCTCGGGCGAAAGGCCGGAATCCAGCGGCTCCGGCTCTACGGCGGGCTTCGCGGCCTCGGCGGGCGCAGGGTCGGCGGGCGCGAGGTCGGGCTCCAGTGTGAGGGTGGGAACGGCCGGCGCGGCGGCGAGGTCGGGCTCCAGCGTGAGGGTAGGCATCACTTGTTTTTCTTCCATGATCTTCTTCTCCTTTATCGGTAATATCAGACCGCATGGGCCAAAAGGAATTTGCAAGGGGCTGCTTTTCTGCGCGGCAAAAAGGCCGCCGGGGCGGCACAAAAGTGCGCCCCGCGCCTGCGCGCGGATGAAACGACAGACCGCGCGGGCACGTTATCGTGCAAGCTGCCCCGCGCCCGCGCGCGGAGCCTAAAGCTTCAACCGGAGGTTCCCTCCGATGCCGTCGCCGCCCAGCATGCCCTCCAGCACGGCGATGTCGGACGAGACATCCAGCACCTCGCCCGCAAACAGCGCGTCCAGCTGGGATTCAAACGCGGCGGCGATCGTGCCGGCGTTCTGCTCTACCTCAGCCGTCAGGCTTTTGGCGTTCTCGCCGCCCGCGCCGCTGGCGGAAAGATCGGCGTAAGCCGTGAGGATCTTTACGGCGGTGGGCAGATAATAGGTGACGAATTTGCGGATCTCGCGCCCTTTCTCCGGATGGGCGCGCACCTCGCGCAAAATAGAAGCGCCGGCGGCCTCCATGCGGTCAATCTGCGCCGAGAGCGCGGCGTCCGGAATGCGCGCGTTCAGCGCCTGCAGGGCGTCCAAGTCGCGCTGCGCCTGCGCGAGCGCTTCGTCCAGCGCGGCCTCGCCCGTCGCGAACGGCTCGGCCGGCGCGGGCACAAGGATCACGCGCGGCGGGATCCGCTTTTTTGCAAGGGCATACGCGCCCAGCGCGAGCGCGCTGACGATGAGCAGATCCGAGAGCCGGTAGACGGAAAAAACGCAGGAGCCGGCCAAAAATACACCCGCCGCAAAATAGAGCGGCAGCGCGGAGGGGATCTTCTTTTCCACCATTTTTTCGGCCATCGCAAAGCCTCCTCATTTGGGTTTTGGGGAATGATGCATGGTACGTAGCATCCGGGCCGCCGCTGCGTGCTGCGCGCAAGCTCCCAGATTTTATATAATCCTATCATACACGCAATGGACGTAAATTGCAAGAAAAACTGTCCGGGGCCGCGCGCAAACACGCGCGGCCCCGGACAGCTGCAGATGCGGGCCGCAGAGGCAGAAAAATTTTCGGCAAACGGTCCGCGCTTTCGGCAAACGGCCCGCGCTTTCGGCAAACGGCCCGCGTGCGGCGCGGCATTAACCGGAACCGTTTTATCAGGAGGGCGCCGGGCAAACGCCCCTAAAGCGCTCGGAAGAAAATGTGCGAAAAGAAAGCGCGCGAAAAGAAAGCGCCTACGGCTCGAAGGGCTCCATTTCCGGCAGAGAGAGGCCGAACACATCGCCCAGCTCCTGTAACAGGGCGGGGTAATCCTCGTCCTGCTGCTCTAACAGGTAGGTGATGCGCGCCGCATAGCAGTGGCCGTTGACGGGTTTGTCTGCGTAGAACAGGCTCATGCGCGGCAGGGTGTGATTTTGTTCAAAATAGAATACCTGCTTTACGGCGACGCCGTATTCCTCACTGAACTCGGTTTCGGAGATGCCGTTCTCATAAAGATCCGCGCCCGATGCGGCAAAGGCATCGTACATTGTCGCCACGGCGTCCCGCGCGTCGCCCTCGGTCGGCACGATGGAGATCTCTACCTGCATGCCGTGCGCGCCGGCGGTAAGCGTGGCGCCGTCTTCGGAATAGGCCGGTGCGTCACAATAGGGAACATACGCTTCCACGAATCGGTTTTCGCCAAACGCCTCTGCGGGAGCAGGAAGATAGCCCACCGCAATGTACCGGTAGTCCTGCTCCGAAGCCAGATGGAACAGCGACTGATAATTATCCCAGGTAATCTCGACGTGCTCGAGCTGTGCGTTTGAGGCCGGCTCCCTCCCGGACAGAGAGGAAGAGACAGCAGAGCGCGGGTCCGGCTCGGCGGCGCTCGTGCGGGGCAGATCGTCCTGCTTCGGGCGGCTGTACGAGGCGTTGGTGATGTCCACCGCAAGGAAGAGGCCGCCGAACAGCAGGATAAAAATCAGCGAAACAAGAACGCCGCGCCAGCGAAAGGGGACAGGCCGCCCGGCCGGCTGACAGCCGGCCGCAGGCGCAAGGCCCGGATAGCTTTTATGAACCGTAAGCCTGCGGCGCTTGCCGTGATTGGCAAGATACGAAAGTTTCCATGCCCACCGCGTTTCCTTCAGCAACACGGCTTCCTGCAAACACAGCGCGACGGCCGTCTGCGACCCGGCTGCATGAAAACCGCCGGCACCCCGTACGTCCTCCAGCGAGCCGTATTGCCGGCTCTGGGCAGAATTTATTGCCGCAATCAGATGCTGCACACAAATCTTCGCGCGCTGCTGCTCCTCGGACGAAAGTTTGTGCCAGCGTGCGCCCGTGAGGGTGATGCTGCTGTTGGTAAAATGATAGCCCGGCTGATTGTTCAGCTGCTCTAAATTGATGCGCCAGAGCGTTTCGTTCACACGCGCAAACAGGAACGTGGTATCCGGCACATATACCATTGCGCCGCAAAAGAGGAACAGCGCGCACACGATCAGGACCATTCCGGTGAGAACCGGCGAAACATACGCGCCGCTCAGCGCGAACAGCACAATGCCGGCCGCAAAGAAAAGTAGCGCAATGATAAGGCCGCCGTAGCGCGGTCTTGCCGTCATGTTTCGGTCGGGCGGGAAAAACTCCGCCTGCGCGGCTTGCTCCTGCGCCGCCGCGCCGTCTGCCGCCGCACCGTCCGCAGACGCTGCGGACATCGGCGCTGCCGGCGCGCTGCCGGCCGGCCCCGGCTGCATGCCGTTCATGGGCCCCGCCGGATACTGCGGCACGGGGGGCGCCAGGCTGCGGCGGATGGTGGGAACCGCGCCCAGCAGCGTGAATAAGTACAAAAGCGCAAGATTGCCCCAGAAAACCGCTTTGTCAAGGATCTCCAGCCGCAGCAGCTTCGGAATGGACAAAAACGCATCGGGCAGCGACATGCCGAGCTCCTGCACGATCTCGATCGTGATATCGAGGTGATGCGCAAAATACGTCATGATCAGGATGATCGCGCATGAAATGGCCGCGCCCTTTTTGCTGAGCGTTCCGGCCAGCTTTTCGTACCCCTTCAGCGCGCACACGGCCATTACAAGGCCGGATGCCGAGGCCACGGCATTCAGCCGGCCGATGAGGACAATGCACACAACGCCTGCCAGCGAACCCAGCAGCGCGCCCAGCGTCCCGGCCGCCGTGCGCTCCTGTTTGGGTTCCCCACCCAAGGTGGGATCAAACTCAAAATCCATAAGATTCCTCCCTTTCCGCCCCGCTTTGGAGCTGCCGGAAAGCAAAGCCCCGCATTTAAAAAGGGCGGCCTTCTCCGCAGCCTCGCCTTGTGCCGCGGGGCAAACATCACTTACCATGGAATGCCGCGGTTGCAAATGACAGAGGGTGCGGTTACTGCTGCGTTACAAACAAAAACCAAAAACCGGAACAGCCAAAAGCAAAAGCCCCGAGAAATTCCTGTTTCTCGGGGCTTTATTGGAGCGGATTACGAGGCTCGAACTCGCCACCTTCTGCTTGGGAAGCAGACGCTCTACCGGATGAGCTAAATCCGCGCAAAGAAAGCGCGCCATCCGCACCAAATGCGAGAATGGAACAAAATCTATTGTACCCGCTGCGCGCGCGTTTGTCAATGGCTGTAAAAAAATTTTTTCGGGCGGGAAGAAAAGACTTTCGCCGGAAAGGCTCCGATGCCAACGAAAACGCCCGCCCGTTCCCCGGCCCCAAAACACAGCCGGCCGGGCACGGCGTGCCCGGCCGGACGCGGCGTTCGATTTTGAAAGGATCTCTCAGGCGATCAAGAAGAATTTTACCAGGAACAGCGCAGAAATCGCATACGTGAGTACCGAAACCTCCTTTGCCTTGCCGGTGAATACCTTCAGCACCGTGTAGGCGATGAGGCCGATGCCGATGGCATGGCCGATGGAGCCGGAGACGGGCATCGCAATCAGCATCAGCGCCACGGGAACGATCTGCGATTTATCCCCGAAGTTTACGTTCTTCAGGCCGCTCAGCATCAGGATGCCCACATAGATGAGCGCTGCGGAGGTGGCGGCGGCAGGGATAACGGCCGCGATGGGCGCGATGAACATGCACAGCAGGAACAGAACGCCCGTGGTGAGCGCGGTAAGGCCCGTGCGCCCGCCTGCCTCCACACCGGCGGCGGATTCCACAAACGTGGTGATGGTGGAGGTGCCCGTGCAGGCGCCCGTCACGGTGCCCACGGCGTCGGCCAGCAGGGCCTCCTTCATGTTGGGCATTTTGCCGTCTTTATCCACCATCCCGGCGCGGGAGGCGGTGCCCACCAGCGTGCCGATGGTATCGAACATATCAATCATGCAGAACGTGATGATCAGCGTTACGGCTGTGAACCAGCCGATGCTGACAAAGCCGGAGAAATTGAATTTGAACAGCGTTGTTTCCACCATATCGCCGAAGGGCGGCAGGAACGAAGCCGTTGCCAGAGCGGCGAACGGGTTGGTGTGCAAAAACAGCGCAGAGCCGGCCCAGTAGATCACAGAGGCAAACAGCATGCCGAGCAGCACCGAGCCGCGCACGCCCTTGTGATCCAGAATCAGAATGGCAAAAAGGCCCAGGAACATGGTAACGACGGTAAGCACCATCGCGCCGTAGCCGGAGCCCATGCTCGTCTGCGCAACGCTGGGCGTGAGCGCGCCAAAGAAATCACGCATGGCGAAGAACGGGCCGCCCGTTTCGGAATAGATGCCCGCGTTGGAGCCGAAGCCGATGTTCATCAGCATCAGGCCGATGGCCGGGGCAATGCCCAGACGCACGCCCAGCGGAATGGCGTCCACGATCTTTTCGCGGATGCTGAGCACGGAGAGCACGACAAAAACAATGCCCTCTACCAGAATGATAACGAGCGCGGCCTGGAACGATGCCACATAGCTCATGCCGGTGAGCGCCGCAATGTTGGCCACAACTACCGCAAAAAAGCTGTTCAGGCCCATGCCCGGCGCCATGGCAAAGGGCTTGTTTGCCAGAAACGCCATCACAAACATGCCAATGGCAGAGGCAATGCAGGTGGCGAGGAACACGCCGTTCCACAGCGCCGAGCCAACGTCAAAGCCCGTAAGCAGATTGGGGTTCAGGGCGATGATGTACGCCATCGTCATGAACGTGGACAGGCCCGCGATGATCTCGGTGCGCACGTCGGTGCCGTTTTCTTTCAGACGAAAGAATTTTTCCATGATCTTCCTCCTTTAATGTGGGACAGCAAAAGGGGCCGGAGCCTGCCGAAAAGCGGCGGGGGCCCGGTTTTCTTCTGCTATGGATCTGCAAAACGGGACGTTCCCGTCTGCTGCAAAAAACGGACGGGCTGCCCCGTCCGCTGTGCGCAAAACAGCAAAAGCCGCAGGCCCTTTTTGAAAAAAACGGCTTGTCCGCGGCGGTGGCTGTCTGCTTCAATAGTCGGACGGTTGAAACGGCTGCCCGGTAGAAACTGCCGGCCCGTACCGCAAAAAGGAGAAACAGCGCGTGCTCCCCCGGCGGGTAAATTTTGCCGGCATTATATTGAAACATGGTTCATAGATGGCTGAAAAGAAAAATATGCTTTTATTGTATCGGAAATCCACCCGAAAAGCAAGGTGCAGATTCGCCGATTTTTTGAGCCTTTTTGCACGCTGTTTGGGCAAAACAGTACGAAAAGGAAATTTTTTGCGCGAACAGCGCGTCTAAAGGGCAGAAAAACGCGCCGCCCCGCCCGGCGATGCCCGAACGCGCGCGGAGAAGATTGGGGCAGAAGCTTTTCCGAAAACGTCCGAAAAAGCTCGAATTTATTCGAACGGGGCAAATTCGGACTTTGTCAAATCCGCGCAAATATGCTATACTGATATCACGATCAAAACAGCGGCGGGACGCTGCTTTGAACGATGGAAAACATTGCCGCGCACTGCGCGGTGGAAAGGCAGGGAAAGAATGGTCTTTACTCTAAACTCAATCCTTTGGCTGATGCTGCTGATCGCGCTTATCGTGTTCGAGGCGGTAACGGTGAACCTTGTTTCCATCTGGTTTGCCGTGGGCGCGGCATCTGCGCTGGTTACATCGGCGTTTACCGATTCCGGCAAGATCCAGTTCATCGTATTCGTGCTGGTCAGTGTTGCGGCGCTGGTTGTAACGCGTCCGCTGGCAAAGCGCTACGCGAAGGAGCGTGCCGTGCCCACCAACGCGGGGCGCAACGTGGGCCGCAAGGGGCAGGCGCTGGTGGAGATCACGCCGGATGTTCCGGGCCGTGTGCGGCTGGATGGTGTGGATTGGATGGCGCGCAGCGATACGCCCATCGCAGACGGAACGCTGTGCGAGGTGCTGGCCGTAGAGGGGGCGGCGCTGGTGGTGCGTCCTCTGGAGGAGGCCGAGGCCCCGAAAGCGTAAGAACTGCCAAAAGAAAGCGCTTTGCGCTCTGCGTGGCGAAAAGCGCGCGCAGACGCAGGCCAATAAATTTAAAGCTGAGGAGGAATATTCAAAATGGGTTGGTTAATTCTGTTGCTGGTCGTGATCGTGATCGCCGCGGTCGTGCTTATCGCGAACATTGCGGTCGTTCCGCAGGCGTATACCTATGTGGTAGAGCGTCTTGGCATCTACGATACCACTTGGGACGCAGGCTTCCACTTTAAGATGCCGTTTGTTACACGCATCGCCAAAAAGGTTTCGATGAAGGAGCAGGTGGTGGATTTTAAGCCGCAGCCTGTGATTACGCGCGATAATGTTACGATGCAGATCGACACGGTGGTATTCTTCCAGATCACCGATGCGAAGCTGTTCACCTACGGTGTCGAGCGTCCGCTGTCCGCCATCGAGAATCTGTGCGCAACCACGCTGCGCAACATCATCGGCGATATGGAGCTCGACCATACACTCACCAGCCGCGACACCATTAATACCAAGATTACAGCCATTCTGGACGAAGCCACCGACAAGTGGGGCATTAAGGTGAACCGCGTTGAGGTGAAGAACATCATTCCGCCTGCCGAGATCCAGGACGCGATGGAAAAGCAGATGAAGGCCGAACGTCAGCGCCGCGAGAGCATCCTGCGCGCCGAGGGCGAAAAGCGCAGCGCCATTCTTGTGGCCGAGGGCGAAAAAGAGAGCGCTATCCTGCGCGCAGATGCTGTGCGCGAGCAGCGCATTCGCGAGGCACAGGGCGAGGCGCAGGCCATCATGGAGGTGCAGAAGGCTCTGGCGGATTCCATCCGCCTGCTGAACGAGGCTGCCCCGAACGACAAGGTGCTGGCTTTGAAGAGCCTCGAGGCGCTGCAGAAGGTGGCCGACGGCAAGGCGACAAAGCTGATTATCCCGAGCGAGATCCAAAACCTTACCGGCCTGCTGGCCGCCGCGAAGGAAACCGTAAATTAAACACAAAGCCGGGCTCACACGCAAAACGGCAAAGGGCGCGGTGGGGTACACCGCGCCCTTTTTTAAACGCCCTTGACGGGCGCTGCCGGCTGCGTCATCAAGGCTTGGAATACACAAAGCATCCCGGTACTTTTTTCCGTGCGGCCACCCCTGCCAGCGCACCCGCACTGCAAGGCGGGTTTCAAGACGCTTTGACTTCGGATCTTGCTGCCCGTTTGTTTCGCTGCTTTTTAATGAAGGAGGCTTTTGCTATGTATTGGCTCATCGCATTGGGAACCGTTGTTCTTTTGGCCGCGCTGCTGCTTGTATCGGGCTATGTGAAGGCGTCGCCCGATACCGCCTATATCATCTCCGGCCTGCGCCGCACGCCGAAGGTGCTCATCGGCAAGGCCGGCATCAAGATTCCGTTTTTTGAAAAAAAGGACGAGCTCAGCCTGCAGCTGATCCCCATTGATGTGAAAACCTCCAGCGCCGTGCCGACGGCGGATTACATCAATATTAAGGTGGACGCAGCCGTCAACGTAAAGATCAGCGACACGCCGTCGCTTTTGAATCTGGCGGCGCAGAACTTTTTGAACCGTAAGGTGGACTATATCGCCAGCGTTGCGCGCGAGGTGCTGGAGGGCAACATGCGCGAGATCGTCGGCAAGATGGAGCTGCAGGAGATGGTGTCCGACCGGCAGAAATTCGCGAACCTTGTAAAGGAAAACGCAGAGCCGGATCTTGCCGCGATGGGCCTTGATATCGTCAGCTTCAATGTGCAGAACTTTGTGGACGACAGCGCCGTGATCGAAAACCTCGGCGTGGACAACATTGTCAAGATCCAGAAAAACGCCGCCATCTCCCGCGCCGTGAGCGAAAAAGAGATCGCCCGTGCCCGCGCCATCGCCCAGAAGGAGGCCAACGACGCCGAGGTGGCCGCCGCGCAGGAGATCGCCGAAAAGAAAACCGAGCTCGCCATCCGCCAGGCCGAGCTGCAAAAGGCCAGCGATACCAAGCGCGCCGAGGCCGATGCGGCCTATCGCATCCAGGAGGAGCAGCAGCGCAAATCCATCGAGATTACCTCTGCCGAGGCCAACATCGCCAAGCAGGAAAAAGAGATCCTGCTCAAGCAGAAGGAGGCCGAGGTGATGGAGCAATCGCTGGACGCGCAGGTGAAGAAAAAGGCCGAGGCCGAGCGTTTTGCGCGCCAGCAGAAGGCAGACGCCGAGCTGTACGAGCGCCAGCGTGAGGCGGAAGCGAAAAAATATGAGCAGGAGCAGCAGGCCGAAGCCATGAAGGTGCAGGCCGAGGCCGAAAAATTTGCCCGTTCGCAGGAGGCCGAGGGCATCCGCGCCAAGGGTCTTGCCGAAGCGGAGGCCATTCGCGCCAAGGCAGTGGCCGAGGCCGAGGGCATCGAGAAAAAGGCCGAGGCCATGACGAAGATGGGCAGGGCCGCCGTGCTGGAGATGTACTTCAACGCTTTGCCGGACGTGGTGAAAAACGCCGCCGAGCCGCTGTCGAAGGTGGATAAAATTACAATGTACGGCGAGGGCAACGGCGCGAAGCTGACGAAGGATATCATGCAGACCGTTACACAGGTGACGGACGGCCTGCGCGAGAGCACCGGTGTCGATCTGCAGAGCGTGCTGTCCGGCTTTTTGGGCGGCAAGCTGGCAGACATCACGGCCGCAAACGGCAAAGCAGAGCATCCGGCCGAATAAGCTTTCGCAGAAAGGCATATGTTATGGAAAACCGTTTTGAAATGCCGTTCTTTTCGAGCGTATCATAAAGCAGCACGTCCCCCGGCATCCGTTTGCCGGGGGACGTGCTGCTGAAAACGGCAGTTTTGAACCTGTTTTCGGATGCCGCGGCTTACGGCTTTGTGGCTGTAAGGTAGCCGAAGGGCGGCACCTCCGCCTCGCGCCCCAGCATGATCACGCGCGCGGGGTCGGCGGTGCGGTTGACGCAGACGGAAGCCACGGCGTTTTCGGCACGGCGCTCGTAGCAAAGCACACCGCCCGAGGCGGCCGAGATCACGAGGCTTCCTTTTTGAAAGGCAGGGCAGTGCCTGCGCAGCGTGGCCATTTCCCGGATTACGGGGCGCACGCGGTCTTCGGTGCTGTCCCAGTTGAAATAGGCGCGGTTGAACGGATCCTTATAGCCCTGCATGCCGATCTCGTCGCCGTAGTAGACGCTTGGGATGCCCGGCAGCGTAAAGATCATTACATAGGCCAGCCGCAGCAGGCGGATGCCGGCTTCGTATTGCTCGGGAGAAAGCACCTGCTCGCTCTGCCAGTAGCGGTCGCGCCCCTCGCAGCTTTCGCCCGCCAGCGCCGTAATGGCGCGCACCGTATCGTGCGTAGACATAAAATTCATCAGCACATGCAAAGCGGGCGCGGGGTAATTTTCGCAGATGCGCATAATGGCGTCTGCGGCGTCGCGCGCGTCGCCGCCGCGCAGAAAGGCCAGTGCCGCTTCTTTAAACGGGTAGTTCATCACGGCGTCCAGCCCTTTGCCCAGCAGATAGGTGCGGCGCACGCCGTAGCTCCATTTGTTGGTGGCGTCCTCCCACACCTCGCCCAGCAGGTACTTTTCGCTGCCGTTGCGCTTTACCGCGCGGCGGATCTCCTCGATAAAATCATCCGGCAGCTCGTCGGCGACATCCAGCCGGAAGCCGGCCGCGCCAAGGCCCAGCCAGTAATCGATCACGCCGCCTTTGCCGCAGATGAAATCCCGGTAGGAGCGATCGCCTTCGTTCACCTCGGGCAATGTTTCAAAGCCCCACCAGCAGCGGTAGCCGCTGGAATAATGGCCGGAAAAATCGTACCAGCTCCGGTAGGGGCTCTCCGGGCTTTGCCATGCGCCCACGGTATCGTAGCGTCCCTCGCGGTTGAAATAGATCGAATCCGAGCCGGTGTGGCTGAACACGCCGTCCAAAACAATATCAATGCCGAATGTTTTGGCGGCGGCGCACAGCGCGGCAAAATCCTCGTTTGTGCCCAGCACCGGATCCACCTTTCTGTAATTTGCCGTGTTGTACCGGTGGTTTGCGTGCGCTTCAAAAATGGGGTTCAGGTAAATGCAGGTGACGCCCAGCTCCGACAGATACGGCAGCTTTTGCTGAATGCCGGCAAGGTCGCCGCCGTAATAATCCATATTCAGATAGCCCTCGTGCTGCTCGTTCGGCCAAAAATAGGGGCGGCGGTGCTTTTCGTCGCGGTAGACACGGTCTGGAAAGGGCATTTTTGTATGAGGCTTGCTTTCGTAAAAGCGATCGGGAAAGATTTGATAGATAAAGCCGCCCAGCAGGTGTTTTGGCGTTTCAAAATCTTTTTCGTATACGGTCAGCTGCCAGGGCTCGCCGGAGCCTGTGGTAACATAAGCCTTGCCCAGCGTGCCCGCATACAGCTTACGGTAGCCGGTGTAAAGATCAAAATAATAATAATACAGCCCCGCCGGCGACAGCGGGCACGAAAAGGAGAATACATCCACGCCGTCGCGCCGGCGGCCCTTTTTCATGGGCAGCAGCGCAGGCGCCTCGCCGTCGCGGTTGATGATGAGATAGGGCGTTTGGCAATCGTATTCGACGGGCACGGTTAATGTAAAGGTGACGAATTCTCCCGCGCGCAGCGCGCCGAACGGCGTTTTGTAGTGCGGATCCTGACTGTTGTAAATTACGACGGACATTTTGATCATCGCTCCCCGAGGCATACGGCGCAAAGCGGCAGCCTTTGCGCCGTATGGTGTTTTCGCATGGTTTTATTTTAACATTTCCGGCGCGGTTTGTACAGTTTTTTAAGAATAAAATTTCCCCGCGAAACCAAAAGACGGTTTGGCGGGGAAGCAAAGAGAGATTCCGCCGGCTCGAAACCGCAAAGCGCGGCGTTTGCCAAAGCTTTGCGCAAAACCGAAATTGCCGCAGGGCGCTTTAGGGAATATATACATTCACCTGCCGCACGCCGTGCGCGGCGGATTCGGCATAGGTCTCATAGAACAGATCCACCTGCATGGGGTTCGAGAGGGCAAAGGCACCGGTGTCCGTTGCGATGGCCCAGCCGTAAACAAAGCTGCCGTCCTCCGAGGCGATATATACCTTTGTGCCGTAGGGGATGACGTTGGGGTCGCAGGCAAACGTGCCGTAATACAGCCCCAGCCCGCTGGCGCCCCGCCCGCCCGGCGAGTAGTAACCGGTGGATTTCATGGAATATACGGCAGTATAGCTGCTGGGCACATTGTTTTCCACCGTAATGCCCTCGGGCGGCGGCAGAGGGCTGACGACGTTCGTATAATATTTGTGATGGATCTCCGGCTGCATCTCCGTGAGGATCCTGGTGCTTACGGCCTGCATTTCGGTATAAACGCCGTCCACATATTTTTTGCGGTAGGTCACCTCGGCAAGGCCGTCCTCGCCGGTTTGCTCCACGATATCGCGCAGATAGGGGCCGGCGGTGGTTTCGCTCTCGTCCAAAAACTGCACCTCAAACGGGATGGCTTCCCGCTGCTTCCATTCCCGATAAAAGACGCGGGCCACGCGGACCGTATCCATCCCTTCGTAAACAGGGGACGAAAGCGCGGGCGTTACCTCGTCGTCCTCGCCCACGAAAATATCCGCGCCGGCCAGCAGATCGGCTACGGTGCCGCTGCTGACGAGGGCTTCCACTTCGGTTTTGTCCACGGCGATTTTTACCGAAAAGCCGCGCTGTACCAACAGCAGCAACGAGCCGTCGTCCTGCGGCCGGAGCGTGACGGTATCTTCGGGGCGCTCGGGCTCCAGCCCGGCCATGGCAATGAGCGCCTGCGGCTGATGCCGCGCCGTTATCACCAGAGCTTCCGGGCCGCCCGAATCCCGTACCGTTACCCGGCGGACGAGAAAGCTCAGTGCGATGCAGACAAAGCCCATGCTTGCCGCCGCAATGGCCACTGCCGTGATGCGCGGCACGGCCCCGGCAAGCCTGCGCCGAAAATGTTCCTGTCGCTTAGTCATGCGAGTTTCTCCTTAAAAATGCAAACAGAAAATGCAAAATATACAACTGCGGAAATTGTGCAGAGGATGCGATCCAAGTTTTCGCCGGCTGCAGCAGGCGCGTCAGCGCAAGAGCGCGTGCAGCGAAAGCGGCGGCCCGAGGCTATTATAGCAAAATCAGAGCAAAGCGTCAAACCGTCTCTATAAAATCGAGCTTTTTTGATACAAACTGTAATGTTTGGCGCCGTTTCGACCCGAAAAGCCGTCCGCAGCCGCCTGCAAGGAGAACGGCGATTCCGTTTTTCTCAAAAGCCTGCCCACATTCCCCCTGTGCAAACGCCTCTTTTTATGATATAGTAGGATAGAGTAAAAGGATCGGGCCGGCATCGGGCCTTTCGGAGGGATCGGGGCCAAAGCGCAGCTTTCCTCTTTTGCCGGGCTGCCGAAGCCCGGCGGCGTTCGATCTGCCTTTACGGTCCGGAACAGCCGGGCGCATGGCCCGGAGGATCTCATCAACGGAGGAATGTTCTTTGTCACAGGAAAATATTCGCAATTTCTGCATCATCGCGCATATCGACCACGGCAAATCCACTTTGGCAGACCGCATTCTGGAATGCACGCAGGCTGTGGACGAGCGTGAAATGGAGGCGCAGCTGCTGGATAATATGGAACTGGAGCGCGAGCGCGGCATCACGATCAAGGCGCGCGCCGTTACGCTGCAGTATACCGCAAAAAACGGGCAGGAATATACGTTCAACCTCATCGATACGCCGGGGCACGTGGATTTTAATTACGAGGTGAGCCGCAGCCTGGCCGCCTGCGAGGGCGCGGTGCTGGTGGTAGACGCCAGCCAGGGTGTGGAGGCGCAGACGCTGGCCAACACGTACCTTGCGCTGGAGCACGATCTGGAGCTGGTGCCCATTTTGAACAAGATCGATCTGCCCGGCGCGGAGCCCGAGCGCGTGGCGCACGAGGTGGAGGATATTATCGGCCTGCCCTGTCTGGACGCGCCGCGCGTCTCGGCCAAGCTGGGTGTCGGCATTCAGGAGGTGCTCGAACGTGTAATCGCCGATATCCCCGCGCCAAAGGGCGATGCGAACGCGCCGCTGAAGGCGCTGATCTTCGATGCGGTATACGATCCGTATAAAGGCGTAATCGTATATCTGCGCGTAATGGATGGGCAGCTTGCCGTGGGCCGGCCCATAAAGCTGATGCAGACGGGCGCGCAGTTTACGCCCGTGGAGGTGGGCCACATGGGCGCGACGGCGCTTGCGCCGAGCGGCAGCCTTTCGGCGGGCGAGGTGGGCTATTTTACCGCGTCGATCAAAACGCTGGCGGATACGCGCGTGGGCGATACCGTCACGGACGCCGCGGCGCCCGCGGCCGAGGCGCTGCCCGGCTACCGCACCGTAACGCCGATGGTGTTCTGCGGCATTTACCCGGCGGACGGCGCGGATTATCCCGATTTAAAAGATGCGCTGGAAAAGCTGCGCCTGAACGACGCCTCGCTGAGCTTTGACGCCGAGACAAGCGCGGCGCTGGGCTTCGGCTTCCGCTGCGGTTTTCTGGGCCTGCTGCATCTGGAGATCATCATCGAGCGGCTGGAGCGCGAGTTCGATCTGGACCTTGTCACCACCGCGCCCAGCGTGGAATACCGCATCACGCTGACAGACGGCACGGTAAGCATGATCGACAATCCGACAAATTACCCCGATCCGGCGCAGATCGCAAAATCGGAGGAGCCGTTTGTAGACGCGCACATCTACACGCCCGCCGAATATGTGGGCAGCTTGATGGAGCTGTGCCAGAGCCGCCGCGGCGTGATGCACGATATGAAGTATCTGGACGATACGCGCGTCGATCTGCATTACGAGCTGCCGCTGGGCGAGATCGTATACGATTTCTTCGACGCCATCAAGAGCCGCAGCCGCGGCTACGCAAGCTATGATTACGAGATGAAGGAATTCCGGGCATCCCGCCTTGTGAAGCTGGATATCCTTTTAAACGGCGATCTGGTGGACGCGCTCTCGATGATCGTGCACGCCGATATGGCCTATGCGAAGGGCCGCCGCCTGGCAGAAAAACTGAAGGAGAATATTCCGCGCCAGATGTTCGAGGTACCCATTCAGGCGGCCATCGGCGGCAAGATCATCGCGCGCGAGACGGTAAAGGCCATGCGCAAGGACGTGCTTGCCAAGTGCTACGGCGGCGACATCACGCGCAAGAAAAAGCTGCTGGAAAAGCAGAAGGAGGGCAAAAAGAAGATGCGCCAGCTGGGCACCGTGCAGGTGCCGAGCGAGGCGTTTACGGCCGTGCTGAAGCTGGACGAGTAAGAGAGACAGCCGCGCCAAAGCAGCACCTGCAGGGCGTCCGCGCCGCCTGCGGCCATTGACGACGATTTTATGCGCTGCCCGTTCAGGGGCGGCATTCCCCTGGCCGAATTGCCGGACACCGATACGGTTTTATCAATGATTTCGCCTTCCGCAGATTTCACAGGTCTGTCACCGCTTTTTCAGCAGTTGAACACATCCTTTACACATTTATTCTGTAGGATAACAGCCGTGGGCAGCGTCCCACGGCTGTTTGCTTTATAAAGGCTGCTTTGTAAAGGTTTGCCTCTTGACAAGCGATGTTTTCAAAGCCTTTTGCGCCTTTTGCGGGAAACCCCGCGCCCGATGCGCTCTGTTTGGCTGATGGGATGCCGACGGGATCAGATCGGGGCAGAGCTTTCCCAAGGCGGCGGCCGAAAGAAAACGGATAAAGGAGTCCTTGGCATGAAGCGCATCGCCTCCCTCCCCGCCCGTCTATGGGCAAAGCTGCGGGCATTTTGCCCCACGAAAAAACGCATTTTGATCCCGGCCGCCCTCCTGCTGACCGCGGCGCTTGGCCTTTTTGCATGGCGGAGCCTTGTGCCGCGCGGCCCGGCGCTGCCCGCGATGGGCGAGCTGGTGCGCACCGCAAGGCTGGAGCGGCAGACGCTGTCCGAGAGCATTACCGTTACGGGAACGGTGCAGAGCGGCAGTGTAACAAACGTTACCACAAGCCTTTCCTATCCCGTGAAGGAGATTCTGGTCCAGGTGGGCGATACCGTGCGCGAGGGCGATGTGATCTGCCGCCTGGATTCGTCCGATCTGGAAAAAGAGCTTGCGCAAAAGCAGAAGCTTCTGGCCGAAAACAAAGAGACGGCGCAGAAAAACTACGACCGCGCGCTGGAGAGCTACAACAGCGCCGTTCAGGCGCAAGGCGAGGCCGAGAGCGCCTACAATGCGGCAGGCAGCGCGTTTGGCGCGGCGCGCAATACGCAGTTTATGAGCGCGGCCGATTCCGTGCGGCCTTATCAGCAGGCGCTCGACGCGGCGCAGGCGGCCGAAAACGAGGCCGGCATTGCCGAAAATAACGCCGCCGCCGCGTCCGGCGCCGCCGAGGCAGCCGCCGCGGGCGCGCAGGCCGCCAAAGACACGGCCGAAAGTACGCTGGCCGCCGCGCGCGCTGCGCTGGACGCCGACCCCACCAACGCCGAGCTGCAGGCGGCGTTCGATTCCGCCAAGGCCGCGCTGGCCGCTGCCGAGGGTACGCTGGCCGCCGCCGAGGCAGACAGGGCCGCCGCCCGGCAGGCGTATACCGCCGCGCAGGCGGCGCACGCCGCGCGCGCCGCCGAGCGGGAGCGCGCCGCGCTCGCGCTGAAAACAGCCAAAGAGAACAGCGGCTATGATGCGCTGAACGCGGCCTATGCACAGGCCGACGAGGCGTTTTTGCGCGCGCAGGATGCCTGGGAGCGCGCCGTTGAAGCCGCAAAACAGGCGAAGGATTCGCTGGAAAACGCCGCGGACGCATTGAAAAAAGCGAGCGAAAGCGACGACATTGCCGATCTGTACGCGCGCATCGAGAACTGCACCATCACCGCCGGGGCGGATGGGACGATTACCGAACTGAACGCGACGGTCGGTTCCTCGGCAGGGGGCGTCTCCGGCGGCGCGCTGGCCGTCATCCAGGACACCGGGAATTTAAAGGTGGCCGTCACAATCGACGAGGACGATATCAAGCGCGTGCAGGTGGGGCAGACGGCGCTCATTCGCAGCGACGCCACGGGCGAGGCGCAGATCGCGGGGCGGCTTTCGCAGCTTTCGCTCACCGCAGGCACGTCGGGCGGCAGCGCGGGCTTTGGGGCGCAGGTAACGGTGACGGACGCGGACAGCGGCCTGCTGATCGGTCTTTCCGCCAAGGTGGAGCTGATCCTCTCGCAGGCCGAAAACGTATACGCCGTGCCCTATGACGCGCTGGAAACAGACGAAAGCGGGCAGACCGTGGTATATGCCCGGATGCCGGGCGAGACGGAATTCTCCCCCGTGCCCGTGGAGACGGGGCTGGAGGCGGGCGACCGCGTGGAGATCCGCGGCAAGGCGCTTGCCGACGGCATGGAGGTGCGCGTCGGCCTGGCCGATGCGGCCGGGGCCGGAGACGGAGAGACTGTGATGACGGACGGCGGGCAGGTGTTTATGACGGACGGCGGCATGGTGAGCTTCGAGGCCGTACCGGGCGGCGAAATGCACGGCGGCGGCATGCCCGGCGGCCCGGGAGGCATGTGATATGGCGGCGCAGAGCAGAACGCCCGTCATCGAGATGCGCGGCGTTGTGAAGCGCTTTTCGCTGGGCACGGGCGAGCCGCTGGAGGTGCTGCACGGCATTGATCTTACGGTGTACCGGGGCGAGTTTTTAGCCATTATGGGCGCGTCCGGTTCGGGCAAATCGACGCTGATGAACCTCATCGGCGCGCTCGACCGCCCCACGCAGGGCAGCTATGTGCTGGACGGCACAGATGTATCCACGCTGCGCGACAAAGAGCTTTCGCGCATCCGCTGCGGCAAAATCGGTTTTGTGTTTCAAAATTTCAATCTGGTACCGCGCACCAGCGCGCTGAAAAACGTAGAGCTGCCCATGATGTACGGCGGCGTGCGCGGCGCGCAGCGCACACAGCGCGCGAAGGAGCTGCTGGCGATGGTGGAGATGGACGACCGCATGGATCACCTGCCCAGCCAGCTCTCCGGCGGGCAAAAGCAGCGCGTGGCCATTGCCCGCGCGATGGCGAACGATCCGGCGCTGCTTTTGGCCGACGAGCCGACGGGCGCGCTGGATTCCGCCACGGGGCGGCTGGTGATGGATCTGTTCCACCGCCTGCACCGCGAGCAGGGCAAGACGGTCGTGCTCATCACCCACAGCCCGGAGCTTGCCGAAGAATGCCAGCGCATCGTCACGCTCCGGGACGGGTGCGTGACGGGCGAGCGCAGGGGAGGAGGTGCAAACGATGCCGCTGTTTGAAAACATCCTTTTGGCGCTCAGCGGCCTGCGCGCCAATAAAATGCGGGCGCTGCTCACAATGCTCGGCATCATCATCGGCATCGGCTCGGTGATCGCGATCATGACGGTGTCGAGCAGCATGACGCATTCCATCACCGAGAATATGCAGAGCATGGGCGCAAACAATATCATCGTGAGCGTTACGCAAAAAAGCGACAGCGACGGCACGGCGGGCGGCCACACGCTGCTGTTCCGCCGCTCGGCGCCCGGCGCGGAAGATCTGATCAGCGACGAAATGATCGCCGAATACCGCGCCGCAGCGGGAGAGCGGGTGTACGCCGTCGGCCTTACGCAGGCTCTGGGCACGTTTACGATCAAAACGGCGGACGGCAGCGCCGGGGCGAATGCCACGGGCGTAAACAGCGAGTATGCCGGCGCAAACGGCTTAACCGTTGCGCGCGGCCGCTTTTTGACACAGGCGGACGAGGACGGCGCGCGCCCGACGGCCGTTGTGAGCGATGTGCTTGCGCAGGCGCTCTTTCCCGGCACGGACCCCATCGGCCGATCGTTCGAGCTCACCGTGGGCGCAAAGATCTATACGCTTTGTATCGTTGGCGTGTACCGGTACGAGAACAACGGCATGATGCTGGAATCCACCGATGCCACGCCCGTTACCGAGCTTTACCTGCCCATCAGCACGGCCAAGGCGATGGCGCACGCACAGGCGGGCCATTCGTACATCACGGTGGTGGCTGCCGCCGGCGAGGATACCGCAGCGCTGCTGCGCCAGACCGAGCGCTTTTTTGCCAGCTACTATACGCGCAATCCCTCGTATACCGTTACGGCCTCCAGCATGGAGAGCCTGCTGGACAGCATGACGCAAATGCTCTCTACCGTCAGCCTTGCCATTGCCGTTATTGCGGGCATCAGCCTGCTGGTGGGCGGCATTGGCGTGATGAATATCATGCTCGTCTCTGTCACCGAGCGCACGCGCGAGATCGGCACGCGCAAGGCGCTGGGCGCCACCAACGGCAGCATTCGCGCACAGTTCATCGTGGAGGCTGTCATCATCTGCCTCATCGGCGGCCTGCTGGGCATTGCAGTGGGCCTTGCGCTGGGCGCGGCGGGCGCAAAGCTTTTGGACTGTGCCGCTTCGCCCAGCGTGGGAGTGATTCTGGCCGCCGTGGCGTTTTCCATGAGCATCGGCGTATTTTTCGGCTATTATCCCGCGGGCAAGGCCGCCCGTCTCGACCCCATCGAGGCGCTGCGGTACGAATGAGCCCGCGCCCCGCTCTTTTGCCCGCGGCCGCGGGCCCAAAGCGCTCTGCGGGGGTTTGGGGCGCAAAAACGCATTTTCGGCTGCCGCTTTTTCAATTTCGGCGCCCGATCGGGCAAAATTCCTGCCGAATTGGGTGAAATGCGGTTGACAAAAACGCGCCGAATGGGTATAATAACAAGGCAAACATTGCGGAGGTTCCGTATGCTTTTAGACCTGAAGCGGATTTTTGGCGCGTATGACGCGCCGGTCACCCATCAGCTTTCGCTGGATCTCTCCGAGGCGGATTTTCCGGGCTATACGGTTCCGGAGCCCGTTTCGGCCCACGTCACGGCGACGCTGTGCGGCCGGGTTTTGGAAATTGCGCTGGAGATTACGGCGGATGCCGCGTTTGAATGCGCGCGGTGCCTTGCCGAGGGTGTGCGCCGTTTTCCCATCCAACGGGTCTACAGCGTGCGCGAGGCGGATCTGAGCGATCCGGACGCGGAGCTTTCCTTCACGCCGGACGGCCGGCTGGATCTGGAAGAGCTGGTTTATACCGAGATCGTGCTGGAGGTGCCCTCCGTTTTGCTTTGCAGCGAAAATTGTGCAGGGCTTTGCCCCGTTTGCGGCAGTCGAAAACCGTGCTCTTGCAGGCATGAAACCAGCGGCTTCGCGGACGAACGGCTTTCCGTATTAAAACGGCTGCTGGAGTAATGCAGCGCCAGAACGTAAACAGGAGGTGCTTTTCATGGCAGTACCCAAGAGCAAGGTTTCCAAGGCGAGACGCGACAAGCGCCGTTCCAACGTGTGGAAGCTTACCGCCCCCACGCTGACAAAATGTACGCAGTGCGGCGAGTACCGGCTGCCCCATCGGGTATGCGGCAATTGCGGCTACTACAAGGGCAAGGAAATCATCAAGAAGGAAGCGTAACCGGCTTCCCGCAGCTCGATCAAAGGGAGAGGGAGCGATCCTTCTCCCTTTTGTTTATGGGCCGTGCTGCTTATGGAACGCTTTGTGTAGGAGATGCGGCAGGGAAAAGGTACCCGTCCCTGCCTGCGCGGGCTTTAACCGGGACAGATCGCAACAGGGGGCGGACATATGGCGGTGAGGGTAACGGGTGTGGACAAGGGCTCGCCTGCACAGCGGGCGAACCTTGCGGATACCGTGCTGCTTTCCATCGACGGCAACGAGATCAATGATATGCTCGATTATTCCTTCTATTCTTCCGGCGCGCAGCTGGAGCTGGCAGTGATGCGCGGCGCAAAGCTGGAATATATCCGGCTGGAAAAAGAAGAATACGAGCCGCTGGGCTGCACGTTTGAAAGCTATCTCATCGATAAAAAGCATTCCTGCCGCAACAAATGCATGTTCTGCTTCATCGATCAGCTGCCAAAGGGCCTGCGCGAGACGCTGTATTTTAAGGATGACGATGAACGCCTGTCCTTTCTGTTCGGCAACTATATCACCCTTACAAATCTGAACGCGCACGAGGTGGAGCGCATCAAGCGCATGCATATCTCGCCCATCAATATCTCCGTGCATACCGTGGAGCCGGAGCTGCGCGTAAAAATGATGACCAATAAAAACGCGGGCGAGGTGCTGCGGTACATCGATGAGTTTGCCGCCGAGGGCATTGCGATGAATTGCCAGCTGGTGCTGTGCCGCGGCGTGAACGACGGCGATCACCTGCGCAAAAGCATCGAAAAGCTGGCCTCGCTTTATCCGGCCGTGCGCAGTGTTGCGGCCGTGCCCAGCGGCCTTACGCGCTTTCGCGAGGGGCTGTACCCGCTGCAGCCCTACGACGGGCAGACGGCGGCCGAGGTGCTGGATATTCTGGAGGAATACGGGAACCGTTACAAGGAGCGGTATGGCGTGCGCATCATCTATCCCGGCGACGAATGGTTTCTGCTGGCCGGGCGGCCCATTCCGCCCGCGGACAATTACGACGATTACCCGCAGATCGAAAACGGCGTGGGCATGTGGCGCAAGCTGCACGATGAATTTATGGCGGCGCTGCCCGCCGCCCGGCCGCCGTTTCTGCCGCGCGCCATCGATGTTGTTACGGGCGAGGCGGCCGCGCCGCTCATTCGCGGGCTGGCCGGGGCGCTTTGCGCCGCGCACCGCAACGTGCGCGTTACGGTGCACTGCGTAAAAAACAATTTCTTCGGCGGAAACATCGTCGTTGCGGGGCTGCTTACCGGAACAGACCTCATCGCGCAGCTGAAGGGCCGGCTGAAAAGCCATACGCTCGGTGTGCCCGAGACGATGCTGCGCGACGAAAAGGATAAATTCTTAGACGACGTTACCGTGAAGCAGCTGGAAAAGGCGCTGGGGGTGCGCGTGCGCATTCTGCCGCAGGACGGCGCGGCGCTGGCGGCGGCGCTGCTGAAATAGGCAGAGGGATCGTTTTTTCAAAGAAAAAGCGCCTTTTCCGCGAAGATGAAGGCGGAGAAAACGTTTTTCGGAAAAAGGCGGTGAGATCAGAAAACAAAGCGTCCGGAGATCCGCGCGGCAGAACGCTGCGGTTTCGTTTTCTGATGGCACCGTCCGCAAAAGGGAGAACTTGTATGGGAAAACCCATTGTCGCCATCGTGGGGCGGCCGAACGTCGGCAAATCCACGCTGTTCAATAAATTGGTCGGCCAGCGGCTGGCCATTGTGGAGGATACGCCCGGCGTTACGCGCGACAGGCTGTATGCCGTGTGCGAATGGCAGGAGCGCCGGTTTCTGCTCATCGATACGGGCGGCATCGAGCCGCGCGCGGACGACGTGCTGCTGCGCCATATGCGCCATCAGGCGCAGCTGGCCATTGATACCGCCGATGCGATCCTGTTTGTAACGGATATTCGCAGCGGCGTTACCGCGCAGGATGAAGAGATCGCGGCGCTTTTGCTGCGCAGCGGCAAGCCGCTGTTCCTTGTGGTGAACAAGGTGGACGGCATCGGCGAGGCGCCGGCGGAGCTGTACGATTTCTATTCGCTCGGCGTGGGCGAGCCGTACCCCGTCTCGTCGGTGCACGGCCACGGCACGGGTGATCTGCTGGAGGCCGTGTGCGCCTGCCTGCCCGCGCCCGGCGGCGAAGAAGAGGAGGATGAGCGCATCCCCGTGGCCGTGATTGGGCGGCCGAATGTGGGCAAATCGAGCCTTGTCAACTATATTCTGGGCGAGGAGCGCATGATCGTGGCCAACGAGGCGGGCACCACGCGCGACGCCGTGGACAGCGACGTGGAAAACCGCTACGGCAAGTTTACGTTTATTGATACCGCCGGCCTGCGCAGGCGCGGCAAAGTGGAAGACGGCGTAGAGCGCTACAGTGTGCTGCGCAGCCTTGCCGCCGTGGAGCGCGCGCGTGTGTGCGTCATCATGATCGACGCCACCGAGGGCTTTACCGAGCAGGATTCCAAAGTGGCGGGCTTCGCGCACGAGCAGGGCAGGGCGTGCATCATCGCCGTGAACAAATGGGACGCCGTGGAAAAGGACGATAAGACAATGGACGCCCAGCGCAAAAAGCTGGCAAATGATTTCAGCTTTATGTCCTATGCGCCCATCCTTTTTATCTCGGCCAAAACCGGCCAGCGCGTCGGCCGCCTGTTCGAGCTGATCTGCTTTGCGGACGCGCAAAATGCAATGCGCATCACCACCGGCACGCTGAACGATCTGCTGGCGCGCGCCACGGCGCGGGTGCAGCCGCCCAGCGATAAGGGCAGGCGGCTGAAGATCTACTATATGACGCAGACCTCCACGCGCCCGCCGACGTTCGTGTGCTTTTGCAATTCCAAAAAGCTGTTCCATTTTTCGTATGCGCGCTATCTGGAAAACCAGATCCGCGAGACCTTCGGCCTTGAGGGCACGCCCGTGCGCATCCTCATTCGCGAGCGCGGAGAAAAAGTTTAGCGCGGGCATTGCCTCGCTGCTTTCCGCACGCCAGGGCAAAAACATGCGCCGCTTCAGCCGCCGGCAGCCTGTATCAAAATTCGATTATCGGGAGGGGTTATAATGCAAACGGTTCTGTGCGGGGCGCTGTGCGCGCTGGCCGCGTATCTGCTGGGCTCCTTGAGCTTTTCCATCATTGTGACGAAGCTTTTGTATCACAAGGATATCCGCACCTTCGGCTCGGGCAACGCGGGCATGACGAACGTGCTGCGCACCTTTGGCAAGGGCGCGGCCGCGCTGACGATCATCGGCGATATCGGCAAGGGCGTGCTGGCGGTATTGCTGGCAAAATGGGCGTTTGCATCGTTTACGGCGGCCGACCCGATCTACGGCGCATACATCGCGGCGGGGTGCGCGGTGCTGGGCCATGTCTACCCGGTTTATTTCGGCTTCAAGGGCGGCAAGGCCGTATCCGTGGCCACCGGCACCATTGTGGCCATCGAGCCGGTGCTGATCGCGCCGCTGGCGGTGCTGTTTTTCGCGGTGTTTTTCTGCGGCAAAATGGTGTCGCTGTCCAGCATCACGTGCGCGGCGGCGTATCCGGTCGTCACGTTCCTTTATTTTTATTTTACCGAGCGGCACAACACGCTGCTCACCACGCTGTGCGCCGCGGCCATCGGCGGCCTCGTCATCTGGCTGCACCGCGGCAACATCGAACGCATCAAAAACGGCACGGAGTACAAATTCGGCAAAAAGAAGGGGTAACGGCGCGCGCAACCCAAAGCTGCGCGACAGTGGGTGGCGGCAGCCGCACCGGCGGGATATAATGGAGGCAAAAGGAGGGAGCACAGGGCGCTGCCCATATTCCTCAGGCTTTTGCCCTGCCGATCTTCCTGCCCGCGCCTGCTGCTTTTGTTCGTCCGGGCGCAAAAAATGCAAAAAAGAAAAACGCGCGGCACCGAATCTGCTGTGACAGCCGCTATGTCACAGCAGATTCGGCGCCGCGCGTTTCGGTATCCTTGCCCTTTTGGGGTGTTTTCGGGGCTTCGAGCCCTTTGCCGGTTTAAAATGGCGTTTGCCGCTTAACGGTTCCGGTCAGCGGCGGCCGGGAGCGTCAGTAACGATACCCTTCGGCGGCGGACGTCGTTTTGCCGCCGTTCTGAACAAATTCGCCGCATGCGCCGCCGTCGTCAATGTACAGGCCGTCGTTTAAGATCAGCTTATCCACACTGCCGGCCATCAGAGAAGCCGTTCCGCCGTTTACGGTGACGGCGCCCTCCACGGTGCCGGTGTTTTCAAAATAGCCGGAACTCACAATGCCCTGAGCCGCAACGATTCGGGAATTCTGCGTCTCTACAGGCCCGTCGCCCGTCGCCTTTCCCACGTCTCCGTTGCAGAGCATGCCCGTGCTGGTAAACGCGCCGTCTACCTGCAGCAGGCCGTTCTCCCCAATCAGGATAAATCCGTCGTTGACAAGATCGGAGCGCACCTCAAGCGTGCCGTCAATGTTCACCTGGCTGCCGTCCTCGACAGTCACGGTGACGCCATCTTCTACGATCACATACCCGCGGATGCTGGAGAACCGGTCGAGAACGAGCGTATTGTCCCCTTCGCCGGCCCGGATGACGATCGGCTCTTCCGGGCTGCCGGAGGGCAGGCTCTGGAATTCTTCTCCTGTCATGGGAAGGGTGTAGATGCTGCTGTCGGGATCGCGCACAGGCGCTGCGGGCGGCTCCTCCGGCTCGGGCTCGAGCGTCTCCGGAACAGACCGGAGCATGGCTTCCTCTATCTCGGCCCTTACGTAATCCGGGATCTCCGCCTGCGTAAACGGCTCGATCCCGATCCGGTTTTCGGTACTTCTTACCAGAAACGCCTTTTCCCCGGCCGAGACCTGCGCGCTGAGGCCCTCGGATGCAAATTCACAGCTGACGGTCCCCTCTAAAACATAGAGAACGGAGGAATTTTGGATCCAGCCGCAGGTTCCGCGGATGCCCACGATCATATCGCTCGCCCGAATCTCCATCGTTTCGCCCTCTTCGAGGGGTTTTGTCACCTGAAAGAACAGATTGCCCTGTTCCAGGTCCAGCTGCAGGCGGCGGCCGTCCTGCTGAACAGAAGCGACGCTCGCTTCATCCAGCTTGGCAAGCTTTGTATCGTCTAAATTGATCCACCCATAGCTTTCCGCCCCGGTATGTACGGAATAGCCGCTATACAGAGGCTGCTTTTCCTGCCGCTCAATCGTTTCCTTCTGCTCGTCCCACACGGATACTTGGCCGCTGGCCTTTTCCAGACGCATGGTTGTGGCGCGGCTTCCGTCCGCCTTGCCGCCGCAGCCGGCGAGGCACAGGCATGCGGCCAGCAAGAGCGCGGCCAGCCTTTTGGTTTGCTTCATCCCCGATCCCTCCCTTTTCCCTGAATCAGCGCTTAACGCTTAACAGCCGGTTTCTTTTGTTTTTGCCGGAGAGCGCTGCTTTTGCACCGGCCGGCAAAATGATGCTTCCCATCATAACACGGGGGATGCAAAAAGTCAATGCATCCAAATGCGGCGGCCGGGGAAACGGGGCGTGCGCTGCCCGCGGCAAAAAAGACGGTGCGCTTCGCAGGCTGCCGTCCGTCAGCTCGCGGCCGAGCCGCCGGATTGCGACAGGCCGGAAAAATCCTTGGGGCTGATGCCGTATTCGGCCTTGAAGGCGCGGTAAAAATTGGAATAATCGCCAAAGCCGCAGTGCTGGTAAACATCGGTAGGCGGCAGGCCGTCCGAAAGCATCTGCTTTGCGATCACAAGGCGTTTTTGAATAACATAGCGGTAGATGCTAGTCCCCACCAGACGGTTGAACTCGTGCGAAAGGTGGTACTTATTTACAAAAAAGCGCGAGGCCAGCAAATCGAGTGAAAGCTCCTCGTGGTAATGATCGTTGATATAGTTCAGCACATTCGTTACGATGGGGCCGGATTTATCCGCAAGCTCGTGGTGCTGGGCACCGCTTGCGGCCTGCCGGTTCAGCTCTACCAGAAGCTGCACCAGGCATCCGACGGCGGCAAGATCGGCGCCGTAAGCCTTGCTGGCCGATTCCTGCGCCAGGCGCTCCATCAAATCGGTAATCCGCTGGCGCGGCGTGGGTGCAGGGCGCAGCAGATTGGTGTGGCCGGGCACGCTGTGATCAAAGCAGTGCGTCAGCGTGGTGAGCGGCGTGGAAAACTGCTCCAAAAAATTTCGGTTCACCCAAAGCACAATGCGCTCGTAGGGGCTTTTTTCCTGCGTGATGCGCGGCTGGTGCAGCTCCAGCGGGCCGATGAGCAGAATGTCGCCGGGCATCAGCTGGTAGTTGCGGCTTTCCACCGTATAGCTGACATTGCCGTTTAAAAATAAATACACCTCGTAAAAATCATGATGATGCAGCGCGACCTCGTTCAGATAGGAATCGCGGTAACGATAGATCTCGTAGCTGTCGCTTAACATTTTTTGACGCACGGTAAATTTTTGAATATTGTTTTTCAACCTGTTCCGCCCTTCTCACAAAAGTGCGGCAGAATCGCGCCGCATGCAGTAAAACCCGCCAATATGATTTAATTTTAAGACAATTTTTGCAATGTGTCAAGCAATAATAGCAATTACGAATGTGAATAAGTGTGTTATACTGGATATAGTATCCAATTCTGTGTTTGTCTGCCCTTTGGGATTCATGCACAATCACCAACCATATGGAAGGAGTCAGGATGCCCATGAAAGACAAGATTCGCATTTCCGGCTTTGCGGACGAGATCAGCCCCGATTTTACAAAGCAGCTGGAGACGGTAACGTCCCTCGGAATGCATTATATTTCCCTGCGCTCGGCCGACGGCAAGGGCATAGCCGATTTTACGGAAGACGAGGTGCGTGATTCTCTGCTGCCGCGTATGGAACGGTTTGGTGTAAAGGTCTCGTCCATCGGCTCACCCATCGGCAAGGTGGGGGTAGAAGACGAGGCGGGCTTTGCCGTGCAGCTGCAGCAGCTGGAGCGCCTGTGCCGCATCTGCAAGCTGCTGGACTGCCGCTATATCCGTATGTTCAGCTTTTTCATCCCGCAGGGGAAAGACCCCGAGGCCTACCGCGATGTCGTGATTGAAAAGCTGCGCAAATTTGCGGCTGTTGCAGAACAGCACGATGTGATCCTGCTGCACGAAAATGAGAAGGATATTTACGGGGATATCGGCTCGCGCTGCAAGACGATTTTCGACGCGCTGGCCAGCCCGCATTTCCGCGCCGCGTTCGATTTTGCAAACTTTGTGCAGTGCGGCGAGGATACCGCCGAATGCTGGGAGCTTTTGCGCCCGTACATCGAATATATCCACATCAAAGACGCCGTCACGCACGATAAGGAAAACGTGCTGTGCGGCACGGGCGAAGGCAAAATCAAAGAGCTGCTCACGCGCGCCATCCGCGACGAGGGCTACGAGGGCTTTTTGACGCTGGAGCCGCATTTGGTGCTGTTCGCCTCGCTCCAGTCGCTCGAAACCGAAGACGCCGCCCACATCATTAAGCAGAATAAAGCCAAGGACGGCGCAGAGGGCTATGCGATGCAGTACAGCGCTCTGAAGGAGATCCTCGACGCGATCTAAGCGGCGGAACGCGGGGGCGGCCCTGCCCGAAAAGCAGGGCCAAAGGAGCTCTTCGCCTTTTGGCCGCGTTCGTTCCCCTGGCGGGCTTTGCCTGCCGCGGCTTTCCTGCCGCACCGCGGGCGCCTTGGGCCCGTAACTTTGGGCGCGCAGCTTTGTGCACGCCGCCTTGTGCACGCCGCCTTGGGTCCGTAACTTTGGGCGCGCAGCTTTGTGCACGCCGCCTTGTGCACGCCGCCTTGGGTCCGTAACTTTGGGCGCGCAGCTTTGTGCCCGCAACTTCGGGTACGCAGCTTTGGGCCTGCCGCTTTGTGCCCGCAACTTCGGGTACGCAGCTTTGGGCCCGCACAAAAATCGTTTATCCGCAAATTCTAAAGATAAAAAGGAGAGAGATTATTATGGAAAAGGTACGTTTTGGTCTTATTGGCATCGGTGCGCAGGGCGGCGCCTACGCCGGCTTTTTAACAGGCAAGGGCGGCTTCCCCGGCATGCCTACGCCGGAATGCCCCCCGCACTGCGCGCTGGGCGCTCTGTGCGACATCGACCCTGAGAAAGAAAAAATGTGCAAAGAGAAATATCCCGAGATCCCGTTCTACACCGATTGGAAGGAAATGGTCGCCTCCGGCAATGTGGACGCCGTCGTCACCACGGTGCCGCATTATCTGCACCACGAGATCGCCATCTATTGCCTGGAGCACGGCATGAACGTGCTGGTGGAAAAGCCCGCCGGCGTGCGCGGCAAGGACGTTTTGGCGATGAACAAGTGCGCCGCCGAGCATCCGGACGTTGCGTTCGGCATCATGTTCAACCAGCGCACGAATAAGCTGTACCAGAAGATCAAAGAGATCGTCGCCTCCGGCGAGCTGGGACAGATCCGCCGCAGCCAGTGGATTATCAACACCTGGTGGCGTCCGGACAGCTACTATCAGCAGAGCGCGTGGCGCGCCACGTGGGGCGGCGAAGGCGGCGGCGTCCTTGTGAACCAGGCTCCGCACCAGCTCGATCTGTGGCAGTGGATCTGCGGCGTCCCGACGAAGGTGTATTCCAAGAACATCAACGGCTGCCACCGCGACATCGCCGTGGAGAACGACGTGACGATCATGGTGGAATTCCCGAACGGCGCAACGGGCAGCTTTATCACCTGCACGCACGATGCCATCGGCACCGACCGTCTGGAGATCGACCTCGACGCCGGCAAGATCGTTGTGGACGGCAGCAAGACGGCCACGGTCTACCGCATGAAGCAGTCTGAAGACGAGATGAACAAGACGATGGACATGATGAAGGTTGCGATGCTGTCGCGCGGCAATTCCGCGGGCGGCGGCCTGTACGACGTGGAGACGTTCGAGAACGAGGACGGCTGGGGCTACCAGCACACCACCGTGATGGAGAACTTTGCCTGCCACATCATCGAGGGCACGCCGCTGCTGGCGCCGGGCTCCGACGGCATCAACGGCGTGAACCTTGCCAACGCGTCGCAGCTGTCCGCTTGGACGGGCCGCGAGGTGGCAAACCCGGTCGATCCCGAGGAGTACGCCGCCGAGCTGAATAAGCGCATCGCTGCCGAGGGCAAATTCCCGGTGCGTGATTGACAGTACATCCATAGAGCTGATACAGAACCATTCTCCGGCGCGGGACGGCGGCAGGCGCATTTGCGCGCTGCGTCTGCCGGGCCCTTCGGTGGGCATGGCGCGCAGCGGCCCGCCCCCGCGCCGAGGATAAGGAGTGAACCGCGATGAAAAAAGCAGCGATCATCGGTTTCGGCACGATCGCGCCGGTACATCTGGCCGCGATCCGGTCGAACCCGGAAATCGAGCTGTGCGCCGTGTGCGACACAAACGAGGCCGTCAGGATATCCGTACCCGAGGGCGTGCCGTTTTATACGGATTATAAGGCTCTGTGCGCACAGGCAAAGCCCGACTGCGTACATATCTGCCTGCCGCATTACCTGCATTTCCCGGTGAGCCAATATTTTGCCGAGCAGGGCGTGCATGTGTTTTGCGAAAAGCCCGTGGCGCTTACGCCAAAACAGGCGGAGGAATTTGCGGCGCTGGAGGCTGCGCATCCCGAGATTAAGATGGGCATTTGCCTGCAGAACCGTTTGAACGAGACGACCGAAATGCTGCGGCAGCTGCTGCAGAGCGGCGAGTACGGCAAGGTGATCGGCTGCCGCGGCTTTGTGCCTTGGCAGCGCACGAAGAGCTATTACGAGGAACAGCCCTGGCGCGGCCAGATGCAGTACGCGGGCGGCGGCTGCATGATCAACCAGAGCGTGCACACGCTGGATCTTCTGTATTATTTGTGCGGCGATATCACGCGCTTACACGCCACGGTGGACCAGTTGCTGGAATACGGCGTTGAGGTGGAAGATACCGTGGTCGCGCGTTTGGAGTTTGCAAACGGCGCGAACGGCGTGTTCTTTGCCACAAACGCCAACTATACAAACGAGAGCGTCCAGATCCGCGTTGCCGCGGAAAAGGCCGTGTTCCACATTGAGGACGACGTATTGACGCGCATTTTGCCGGACGGCAGCCGTGAAAAGCTGTGCGAAAACGAAAAAATGCCGGGTGCAAAGTTCTATTTCGGCGCGTCGCATTCCAAGCTGATTGCAAAATTCTACCGCGCCGTGGAACAGAACACGGACGATTATATCCATGTGCGCGACGCCGTGATGAGCATCCGGCTGATCGACGCCATCTGCCGCTCCGAAAAGGCCGGTGCGGCCGTGACACTGTAAGCGTCCGGCGCAGCTGCGCTTTTGCTTGCGGCAAAAAAGAAAAAGCGCCTTTTCCCAAAGCGTCTTTTCCGAGAGGAACAAAAAACTTCAGAACAAAAGGAGAACGATATTATGGCTCAAAAAGGTTTGATCGGCGTTCAGATGAGTACCATCGCCCCTGCAAAAATGCCTAAATTCGACGCGTTTGAATCCATGCAGAAACTCACGGAGATCGGCTATCACTGCATCGAGATCTCTCAGGTGCCTATGACGGCGGAGAACGTTGCCGGCTTCCGCAGATCCATCGACGAGCTCGGCATGAACGTATCGTCCTGCACGGCCTCTGTCGCGCCGATGGTGCCCGGCATGCCCGGCGAGTATCTGTGCGAGCCGGAAGATTTTAAGAAGATCGTGGACGATTGCAAGGCGCTGGATTGCGATATGCTGCGCATTGGCATGCTGCCGATGACCTGCATGGGCAGCTATGAAAAGACGATGAATTTTGCCAAACAGGCAGACGAGATCGCGGCGAAGCTGAAGGAAGAGGGCATCGATCTCTATTATCACAACCATCATATCGAGTTTGTAAAGTACGACGGCAAATACCTTTTGGACATCATCAAGGATAACGCCCCGAACATCGGCTTTGAGCTGGATACGCACTGGATCCACTTCGGCGGCGAGGATCCCGTTTCGTTCATCAAAAGGTACGCGGGCCGCATCCGTCTTCTGCACCTGAAGGATTACCGCATCGGCGAGATGCAGGTTCCCGAGGGCGGCATCGACGTATCCAACCGTGAGGCGATGATGAAATTTATGGGCGGCTTTAAGAGCGTGGTGCAGTTCGCCGAGGTGGGCGAGGGCACGCTGCCCATCAAGGCCTGCATCGAGGCCGGCCTTGCCGGCGGCGCGGAGTACTTCCTCGTTGAGCAGGACGATTGCTATGGCCGCGATCCGTTCGAGAGCCTGAAGATCAGCCACGACAACCTCGTAAAGCTGGGCTTTGGCGATTGGTTCTGATCCCGGGCCGCTTTGGCAACAAAAACAGGAGCGCCCCCGGCTGCCGGTACGCCTGCCTTGCGGCCGGCGCGGCGGCCGGGGGCCTTTTAAATACCGATAGGAGGTAGATTCCCATGAAACAGTTTATGGATCAGGATTTCCTGCTTTCCACGCCCACAGCGCAAAAGCTGTATCACGATTACGCGGCGGAGATGCCCATCATCGATTACCATTGCCATGTGAGCCCGCAGGAGATTTTTGAAGATCGCCGGTTTGAAAACATCACGCAGGTGTGGCTTGGCGGCGACCATTATAAATGGCGCGTGATGCGCTCGAACGGCGTAGAGGAAAAATACATTACGGGCGATGCTTCCGACCGTGAAAAATTCCAGAAATTCGCCGAGGCGCTGCCCCTTGCCATTGGCAACCCCATGTATCACTGGTGCCATCTGGAGCTGAAAAAGTATTTCGGCTATACCGGCACGCTGAACGGCGAGACGGCCGAAGAGGTGTGGAACCTGTGCAATCAAAAGCTGCAGGAGCCGGGCATGAGCGTGCGCGGCCTAATCGCGCAGAGCAATGTTGCGTTTGTGGGCACCACGGACGATCCCATTGATTCGCTGGAATGGCATCAGAAGATCGCGGCCGACGATTCCATCAAAACGATTGTCGCGCCGTCGTTCCGCCCGGATAAGGCCGTCAACATCGATAAGGCCGGCTGGAAGGACTACATCGAAAAGCTCGGCGCGGTGTGCGGCTACGCCATCACCGACAGCGCCGCGCTGGAAAAAGCGCTGGGCGAGCGCATCGCGCACTTCAATGCCGCCGGCTGCCGCGCCTCCGACCACGGCCTGGACTACGTTGCATATCGTCCGGCGGACAGGGCCGCCGTGGACGCTGTGTTTGCCAAGGGCATGCGCGGCGAGATCCCCACCGCGGAAGAGGCCGAGATCTTTAAAACGCAGCTGGTGCTGTTCTGCGCGCGCGAATACGCCAAACGCGGCTGGGTAATGCAGATGCATTATAACTGCCTGCGCAACCCCAACAAGAGGATGTTTGCAGAGCTTGGTCCCGATACCGGCTACGACGTGATCAACACCGTCAACTGCGGCGAGGCCGTTGCCGGCCTGCTGAACGCGCTGGAAGAGACGGGCGAGCTGCCCCGCACCATTCTGTACAGCCTGAATCCCGCGGACAACCAGCTGCTGGATACCATTCTTGGCGCGTTCCAGGGAACGGAGGTTCCGGGCAAGGTCCAGCACGGCAGCGCGTGGTGGTTCAACGATACCAAAACGGGCATGACAGAGCAGATGACCAGCCTTGCGAACCTGGGCTTGCTGGGCAACTTTGTGGGGATGCTCACCGACAGCCGCAGCTTTTTAAGCTATACGCGCCACGAATATTTCCGCCGCATTCTGTGCGATCTGCTTGGCAAATGGGTGGAAAACGGCGAGTATCCCGCCGATATGGCCATGCTGGAAAAGATTGTGCGAGGCATAAGCTACAACAACGCCGCCCGCTATTTCGGCATTGAATAATTTTTCTGTCCGCAGAGGTGCTTGCATACCCGGCTGCGGTTTGCTGCACAGGTTCGTGCATGCAAGCATGGTTTTTCCCCTTTTTTGGCAATCTGATGGCGCGCTGCAAATCTTCTTTGCAGCGCGCTTTTTTTGGCAAAAAACTGGCGCAGTGGATCCCGGCTTAAAGGGGCTGCTTTGTTTTTTAGGAAGCCGCCCGTAAATCGGCCGGGCTTTTTTTATTGAAAAAAAGCGTCCGCCGCCGCGCTGCTTGTCGAAATATATAAAAAAATAGGCGCTATTCTAAAATTTCTGTACTATAAAGAGGAAGAAAAATTCGATATGCTAATACTATAAGAGCGGGGCGCCTGCAAAAACAGGGGGCATCCCCGCAAGAAGAGCGGGATATCCGCAAAACAAAAAGGAGCTTGAGCAAGATGAAAAAGATGTTGGCAGTATTTCTTGTGGCCGTTCTGGTTCTTGGCCTTGTGGGATGCTCCGGCACGCCGGCAGCTTCGTCGGGCACGCCGAACGCCTCCTCCGGCACACCGGATGCCGCTTCCGATACGCCGGATGCTTCCGCCTCTGCGCCCGCGCAGCCGGAGAGCGGCCGGAAAAAGGTAGGCATGTGCGCCGCCAGCCTCTCGTTCGATTTCCAGATCCAGATGAGCAACGGCATCGAGCGCGCCGCAAAAGAGAACGGATACGAGTACACCGTCTATGATTACGATTTCGATTCCGAGAAAATGCTCAGCGGCCTGGATACGCTGGCGGCCTCGGACGTGGGCGCCATGTACGGTCTGTTCCTTGCGCCGGAATCGGCAACGGCCTTTATGAAGGATCATCCCGAGATCGGCGTGCTGACACAGGGCGAGGTTGTGGAAGGCGCGCTGGCCGGAACCATCAATGACTATGTCACGCTGGGCGAGCAGTTTGTAGAGGCGCTGGACGCTTTTGTAAAGGAAAACAACATCACCTCCGGCGATATCGCCGCGCTGTGGCTGGAAACCTGCGAAAACGAGGACAGTGAGTACTTTGCCGCGAAAGAACAGATCAAGGATGTGATCGAGGCCTGGTGCGAGGGCAAGGATTTCCACGTTGTAAGCGAATACTATCCGAAGGACAACGAGGAGGCCGCCAACGTCACCATGCAGATTATGAACGCATCGCCGAACGTGCGCTTCTTCTTCTGCTTCAACAACGGCTATGCCATTGCCGCGGCAAACGAGATCGGCTCTGCAAAATCGGATGTGAGCGAGTATTTTGTGTTTTCCAGCGAGGGCGACACGGAATCGTTCCGTCTGATCGCCGAGAACAAGAGCGCCTATCGCGCCTGCGCCTATATGGATATTGAAGAATCCGGCTATCAGGTAGGCATGCAGCTCATCAACTTTATCGAGAACGGCAAAATGGAAAACGTGGTTGTAACAAAGGATCTTGTAACAGGCGCCAACGTGCAGGACTATATGGAGTGATCCCGAAAAAACAGCAAACAGAACCGGCAGCGGTGTCCGGGCGCGGAAGAACGCGCCCGGACCTTTGCCATAAGAGGTGAAAACATGGACAAGACCGTTTTATCGTTTCACGGGATCGGAAAATCGTTTCCCGGCGTGCAGGCGCTGCAGGATATCAGCTTTTCGCTGCACGAGGGCGAGGTGCTTGCGCTGCTGGGAGAAAACGGCGCGGGAAAATCCACGCTTGTAAAGTGCCTCACCGGCGCGAATGTGCCCGACGAGGGCATGATCGAACTGTTCGGAAAAACCTACCGCAGTATTGATCCCATCACCTCCCGCAGGTGCGGCGTCAGCGCCGTGTATCAGGAATTCAATCTGGTGCCGGAGCTGCCCATTGTGGAAAACGTGTTTATGGGCAACAACCCCGGCAACGGCGTGATCGTGGATTATCCGCAGATGCTGCGCCGCAGCAAAGAGGTTTTCGATTCGTTCGGGCTTGACATCGACCCCACCGCGAATGTCGGCACGCTTTCTCCCGCGATGATGCAGATAGTGGAGGTGGCCAAGGCGATTTTGCTGAATGTTCGGCTTTTGATCCTGGACGAGCCGACCGCGCCGCTTACGGTAAAGGAGACGGAGATCCTGTTTCGCATCATCCGCGATCTGAAGGCGAAGGGCGTTGCGGTGATTTATATCTCGCACCGCATGGAGGAAATTTTCGAGATCTGTGACCGCGCCGTGATTATGCGGGACGGCCGCAAGGTGGGCGAGACGCTCATTCGCGATACCTCCCGCGCCGAGCTCATCCGGCTGATGATCGGACGGGAGCTGACAAGCTATTATCCCGAACACGAAAGTGCGGCGGGCGACGAGGTGGTTTTGCAGGTGCAGGGGCTTTGCGGCAACGGCGTGCGCGACGTTTCGTTCCGGCTGCACCGGGGCGAGATCCTGGGCGTGGCCGGCCTGGTGGGCGCGGGGCGCACCGAGCTGATGACGCTTTTGTTCTGCGATGCAAAGCGCGAGAGCGGCAGCGTGCTGCTGCACGGAAAAGAATTTTGCGGCCGCCGCCCGTGGCACGCCATTGCCAACGGCATTGCCTATTTGCCCGAAGACCGCAAGCGCCTTGGCCTTTTAATGGACAAAAGCGTTGCCGCCAATACAACGCTGGCCAGCATAAAAAAATATTGCCGCTTTGGTGTGATCGACCGAAAAAAAGAGCTGGAGCGCATCCGCGGCTACTGCGACGCGCTGGAGATCAAAACGGCCGGCTACGACAAAGAGGTGCAGTACCTCAGCGGCGGCAACCAGCAAAAGGTGATTGTGGGCAAATGGCTGGATACGGACAGCGAGATCATTATTTTCGACGAGCCGACACGAGGCATCGACGTGGGGACCAAGCACGAGATCTATGCCATCATCGACAGGCTGGCCGACGAGGGACGCTCGGTCCTGATGGTATCCTCGGAATTTGAAGAGCTGATGGGCGTGGCCGACCGCATTCTTGTTATGGCGGAGGGCACGCTGGTGGGCAGCGTGGAAAAACCGGATTTCAACAAAGAGCGGCTGCTGGATCTGGCGTCCGGCAGCCGGTAAAAGCGGGGGACAGGATGATGAAAACATTTTTGAGCAAGGCCGGCGGCCTGCTGCGCAAATCCACCGCGCAGCTGATCCTTGTGGCGCTGGTAATCTTTTTTGGCATCGAGTGCAAGGGCACGTTTTTTACATTGAACAACCTCATCTCGATTGTGCGGCAGGTATCCACCATGGGCATTGCCGCGCTGGGGATCTCGTTTTTGATGATCTCGGGCAATCTGGATTTTTCCACCGGGCAGGTGTACGCGCTGGTGGGAACAATGACCGCGTGGCTGTATTCGCTGGGCCTTCACATCGTGCCGGCCATGCTGCTGGGGCTGCTGAGCGGCATTGCCATCTTCTGCCTCACCTGCTGGATCTCGAGCCGGTTCAATATCAACCGTCTGGTGATCTCGATGGCGGTGGGCACGGCGGTAAGCGGCCTTGCGTGCATCATTGCGCAGAACAAAACGCTGTACGGTCTGCCGGACAGCATCAAGTGGCTGGGGCAGGGGTATCTGTTTGACGTAATCCCCATTTCCATGGTGCTCTTTTTTGTGCTGGCGCTTCTGGTGGCGTTTGTGCTGAAGAAGACTTACCTTGGCCGCTACCTGTTTGCGGTGGGCGGCAGCGAGGACGTCGCGCGCCTTTCCGGCATCAATGTCAACCGGATCAAGTATATTGCAAGCATCATTGCAGGCCTGCTGGTGGGCGTGGCAGGGCTTGTGTGCATGTCGCGCACGTTTTCCGGCAGCCCGTTCGCGGGCGGCTCGCTCAGCTCGGACGTGATCTCGGCCGCGCTGCTGGGCGGCGTCTCCGTTACGGGCGGCACAGGCAAAACCTCCGGCATCGTAACGGGCGTTATCATTATCGGCACGCTTTCGGTGGGGCTGAACATGATGGGCCTCAACAGCAATTCGCAGGATATTTTTAAGGGCGCCATGATGATGATTGCCGTTGTGATCGACAGCACCTCAAAAAAGCGCTCGGCCAAAAGCTGAGGGCGGGAAGGAGAGCTCCGATGAAGAAAAACGATTTTTACGCATGCTTTGGCGGGTTCGGCATTCAGCACTGGGCAAACCTGTATGCGCCGGATATTGAGGGCAGCTGCCATGCGCTGACGGTATGCGCCGTAAACGGCGATACGGGCGAGATGACGGTGGTGGGCGAGGGGCCGCAGGTGCTCAGCCCCAGTACGCTGGTGGTCTCGCCGAACCGCAAATACATTTATGCGGGCAACGAGGACCACGATTTCGGGCAGCCCGGCTACGGCGGCGGTATCAGCGCGTTTGCGTTCGACGAAACAACAGGCGCGCTGCGGCTCATCAACCAATCGCTTGCCTATGGCTCCGCCACGGCCTATGTTACGCTGGACAAAACGGGCCGATACCTGTTTGCGGCAAATCACGGCTCCAAATTTTACTGCTCCCGCTACGAAACGGTAGACGGCGTATTGCAGCCGCGCGTTATTCGCGATGAAGGGTGTGTATGCATGTTTCGCATCCGCGAGGACGGCGGCATCGGCGCGCTGGTGGACCGGCTCGTGCTGGAGGGCACAGGCGCGCACCCCGTGGAGCACGCCAGCGCGCACCCGCACTCGGTGCTGCTGGACGATGAGGATTTTGCCGTGATCCCCAATAAGGGGGGCGACAATATTTACGTGTGCAAATTGGATCGCGAAGCGGAAAAGCTGAAGGTGCTCTCGGTGTTCCGGTCGGAATACGGTTCCTCGCCGCGCCATGCCTGCTTTGTGCCGGGCACGCCCTACGTGCTGGTGCAAAACGAATACGACGGCCATCTGTGCAGCTATGCGCTGAACCGCGAAAGCGGCACCCTCACGCGCATCTCCCGGCTGGACAGCTGGGCGCCCGAATGGGACGGCGCAGAGCGGTTTTCGCTGCTGAGGGAGATGGCGCATCCCTGGGGCATCGACGTGCAGCTGCACCCGAACGGGCGTTTTGTCTTTACCAACAACACGCAGGGCGTGATTGCCACGTTTGCCCTAAACCGGGAAACCGGCGAATTGACGCTGCTGCACCGTTTCTTGCTGGAGGGCAGTATGACACGCGGCATGCAGGTGGAGCGCAGCGGCCGCTTTTTGGTGGTGACGGGCGTGATGAGCGAAAAGGCGACGGTGCTTTCCATCGACGCACAGACAGGCGCGCTTGCGCCCGTGTGCGAGGTGGCGCTGCCCACGCCGACGGCGCTGCGCTTTATTTACCCGGAAGCATAGGAGGCGAGCGGCAATGACAGAGCTGAGGGCAAAGCCCTTTTATCTGGACGACGCGGCGTGCGCGTGGGTGCACGATACGCTGTCGGCCATGGATGCGCGCAGCAAAACGGCGCAGCTGTTCTGCTGCGTCAGCGCGGGAGAAAGCGCCGAAACGCTGCTCGGGCGCTATCAGAAGATCCCGTTCGGCGGCGTTACCTTCCGCCCGGACAAGGCCGATGCGATCAAGGCGTGTGTCGATGCGGTTCAGCGCCGGGTGAACATCCCGCTGCTTGTCTCGGCAAATTTGGAAAACGGCGGCATCGGCATTGCCACAGACGGCACGGAATTTGCCTCGCAGCTGGAAGTGGCGGCCACGGGAGACACGCGCTTTGCACGCATGCTGGGGGATGTCTGCGGGGCGGAAGGCGCGAGTGTTGGCTGCAACCTTGCGTTTGCCCCGGTGGTGGATATCCACTATAACTGGCGCAATCCCATCATCAATACGCGCACCTACGGCAGCAGCCCGGATACGGTGCTGCGTTTTGCGCAGCAATACCTGCAGGGCCTTGCGCCGCACGGCGTTGCGGCGTGCATCAAGCACTTCCCGGGCGACGGGGTGGACGAGCGCGACCAGCATCTGCTCACCTCGGTGAACAGCCTTTCGTGCGAGGAGTGGGACGCCTCCTACGGCAAAATTTACCGCGCGCTCATTGAGCAGGGCGTGCCTACGGTGATGGTGGGGCATATTCTGCTGCCCGCATACAGCCGCCGCCTGCGCCCGGAGCTTGCAGACGCGCAGCTGCTGCCCGCGTCGCTTTCGCCGGAGCTGGTCAACGGGCTGCTGCGAAAAGGGCTGGGCTTCAACGGCCTTGTCATTACCGATTCGGCCGTGATGACGGGGCTGGGCTGTGCGCTGCCGCGCCGCCAAATTCCGGCCGCGGCCATCAACGCGGGCTGCGATATGTTCCTGTTCGGCCGCAATCCGGAAGAGGATTTTGAAAGCCTGTGGCAGGACGTGCAAAGCGGCGTTGTTTCGGCCGAGCGCCTCGACGAGGCGGTTACGCGGGTGCTTGCGCTGAAGGCCTCGCTGGGCCTGCACCGCAAAACGGAATTCACCTCGCCGCGCTGCGGCGAGATTGTGGGCTGCGCGCGGTTTGCGCGGCAGGCGCGGGAATGCGCGGACAAAGCCATTACGCTGGTAAAGGATACGCAGCGCCTGCTGCCTGTAACGCCGCAAACGCACCCGCGCGTCTGGCTGCACATTTTGGGGGACGAGCCGGCGTTTCGGGGCGGCAGCGTTTGCCGCGAAAGGGTGATCGAAAAGCTTGCCCGGGCGGGCTTTACGGTAATCTGCGCCGACCGGGAGCACCCGGAACAGTCGCTTTCGAACGAGCCGGTGCATGTGCTGAAGCAAAAATACGATTGGATCCTCTACATGGCCAATCTTGTTACGGGCGGCAACAATACGGTGAACCGCATCCGCTGGCTGCCCATGGCGTGCGGAGAATCGCCGCAGTATGTGCGTGATATCCCCACGATGCTTGTCTCGCTGGGCGATCCGTACCATTTTGTGGATGTGCCCATGATCCGCACCATCGTGAACTGCTACGAAAACTCCGATGCGGTGCTGGACGCCCTGCTGGAAAAGCTTACCGGAAAAAGCGCATTTACGGGTGTTTCTCCGGTAGACCCGTTCTGCGGCATGTGGGGGGCGGAGTTTTAAGGAGGTACAGATCCGGTCGGAACGCCGGAGGCGGCCGGGGCGCGCCGGACGGTTTATGCAGCGGCTCCTGAACGGGAATGCGGGGCGGTGGGCTTTCGGCGGCCGCCCCGCTTGCCTTGCGTTTTTGGGCATGCTATAGTAGAAGCGGTGCGGGCTCGGCCCTCTTCTGCAATGGCAGAAAACGGGGCCGGGCGCTGCCCTCTGGCGGCGGCGCCAAAAACGATTTTGAAACGAAAGGAATGCGGCGTATGAAGGTGCTGATCGCAGACGACGAGGTGCATATCTGTTCCCTGATCCAATATCTGATCGCATGGGACGAGCTGGGGCTCACGCCCGGCGGGATGTTCTCCTGCGGGGAAGAGGTGCTGGAATACCTGCGCGGCGATACGGCGGATATCCTCATCTGCGATATCGAAATGCCGGGCATGAACGGCATCGAGCTGATGCAGACGCTTTCGCGCACGCGGCCGGAGATGAAGATCGTGGTGGTGAGCGGCTTTCGCAACTTCGATTACGCCCGCTCTGCCATGCAGTACGGGGCCTGCAATTATCTGCTGAAGCCCATTGATGAAAAAGAGCTGAACGGCGTGCTGCGGGAGATTGTGACAAGCGCGCAGGCCGGGGTGCGGCAGGACAGCGTGATGATGCGTGCCTCCGGGCGGCTGCAGCTTCTGGAGCTGCTGCGCGCGCCGGGCGCGCCGGAAGACCTTGCCGTCATCAACAAAAATTACGATTATCATTTTTCCGAGGGGACGTTTCAGGTGCTGCGCGCGGTGTGTTTGGACGGCGAGCCCGCCTCGGACACGCTGCGCCTGATCCAGCGGATGTTCGAGGAGATCCTGCGTCCCAGACTGGCCGATTTTTGCCGGGAGTTTGAGTTTTACCGCGAATCCGCCGTGCACCTGTGCATTCTTATCAATCGGGAACATACGGGTATGAGCGAGGCGCAGCTTCAATCCGTGTTGGACAGCAGCCTGCGCGGCGCCATCGTGGAGCTGGGCTGCAAAACGCAAAGCCGCGTATCCATCGGCGTGGGCCCCGCCGTCGGCCGCTTTTCCGAGGTGCACCAAAGCTATCTTGCCGCTGCCGGCGCGGTGTGCGAACGGCTTTACCGCCGGGAGAGCGGCGTGCTGTACGCCGAGGCCCTTGTGCGGGAGGCAGACAGGATCGAGCTGCTCACCGCCGCCGACCGGCAGGCGCTGGCGCGCTGCATCGAGCAGATCGACCCGGACGGCGCCTGCCGGCAGATCCGGCAGGTATTCCGCCATTGCGAGCATGCGTTCCGCGCACGGCCGCAGCGCGTGTTTGAATGCGCAAGGGCGGTTTTAACACTTACGGAGCAGACGATGGAGCATGTGGGCGTTGTGGAGGAAAGCCGTGAACGGCTTGTTCAAAGCGCGCTTTTAAAGCTGGAATGCTGTGCGGACGTGCCGGAGCTGGAGGCCTGCCTGTGCGGCGCCGTGTGCGAGCGCATCAATGGCCGGCTGGCGGAAAAGCTGGCAAACGTATCGGCCTACGCGCAGCAGGCCAAACAGTATATCGATAAGCACTATATGCAGAACATTACGCTGGAGCTGCTGGCAGGGCAGCTGAATATCAACCCCACCTATCTGAGTGTGGTGTTTAAAAACGAGATCAGGATGAATTACAGCAAATATCTTACGATGGTGCGCATGGAAAAGGCAAAGGAGCTGCTGCGCCGGTGCGATTTGAACCTTACGCAGGTGGCGCACGCTGTCGGATACGACAGAACGGCTTATTTCAGCAATGTGTTCCGGCAGTATGTCGGCGTAAAGCCCACAGAATACCGGCGGCTGCATCAGCACGGGATAGGAGATTGATATGAAGCCGAAAACAAGATCTGCCCGCGTGCGCGTACGGCTGCTTTTCGGCTGTGCCGCGGCCTGTGTCGGCTGCCTGGGCGCGGTGTTTTTGTGGATGTGGCGGTGTCTGCGCCGCGCGCCGAACAAAACAGGGACGGTGCTGCTGGCCGGGTGGGCGGCGTGTCTGGCTTTGACGGCGCTGCTGGTGTGGTTTTTCTCCTCGGCGCGCCGCCGCCGAGAGCAGTATGCACAGCGGGAATTGGAGCGCGCGAACCGGGATATGCGCGAGATACAGCTTCAAAAGCGCAAAGAGCAGCTGAACGCGCTGCAAAACCAGATCAACCCCCATTTTTTGTATAATACGCTGGATACGATCCGCGGCCTCGCCATCGAGCGCGGCGCGATGGATGTGGCGGATATTGTAGCCACGCTTTCGTCCATGTTCAAATACAGCATGGACTACGCCAATTCGCTGGTGCCCGTAAGCGACGAGCTGGAGCACCTGAACAGCTTTCTGCGCATTCAGGCCATTCGCTTTCCGCGCAAGTTTACGTTCGAGCAGCGTATGGAGTGCGAATTCCGCGATTTGAACCGGGTGCGCATCCCAAAGCTGGTGCTCCAGCCGATTGTGGAAAACGTATTTACCCATGCGTTCCGGCGGATGCTCTTTGGCGGAAGGATCGTGCTGCGGCTCGTTGCCTCGGAGGAAGAATTTCAGATCCTCGTTACCGACAACGGCGCGGGGATGCGCGACGAACAGGTGCTTGCCATGAACCGCATGTTCCGCGCCTGCGAGCCGGAGCGGCATTCGGACGGCGGGCATTCCAGCATCGCGCTCAGCAATATCGATGCCCGCATCAAAATGTACTGCGGCGAGCGGTACGGGCTGTACATTGCCAGTACGCCGGATTACGGCACGACGGTGACGGTATCGCTTGCGTGGCCGGAGAGCCTGCCGGAAAGGGCTTCCCCCGCCGGGGAGCGGGAACCGTGAGGCGGGCGGCGCTGCGCTTTTCGGGCGTCCAGGCAGAGGATCGCTGCTTTGGCGCAATTCGGGACGCAACATTCACCCTTTATTGCGACGAGGCGATCCTCCTGACGGGCCTGTTCAATTCAGGGCTTGCCACGCTCCCGCGTCTGCTGAACGGGGAGGTGCGCGAATTCGGCGGCGAGATCTGCGTGTACGGCAGGCGGCTGACGCGCATTTCGCCCGAGACGGCGGAGATCGCCGTGATCGGACGGCGGCATCTGCTTTTGGAGGATATGACGCTTGCGGACGGGATCCGTATGCGCTGCGGCAGGGGAAGGCTCGGCATTATGCGGCCGCTGCGCTGCTCCGGCGAGCTGCTGCAATTGCTGGAGGTAATGCGCATGGATCTGCAAACGCCCGCGCAAAGCCCGTTTGAGCGTATCAAGCACGATATTCTGGCAGCGTATGCCGCCGGCGCGCGCGCAATGGCGTTTACGGATATGGAGCTGTACTGCAACAACGAGGAATATTTGGAGCTGGAAAACATCCTGCTCTTTTTAAAGGAGCATGGCGTGGCGCTGATGATCATTGTCATCAACGACAGCCTGTGGCGCTACACCTGCGTTGCAGACCGGTGCCTTGTAATGCGCGCGGGCATTCTGACAACGGTGGTGGAGAAAGGGCCGGACGGCTTGTTCGACGAGGACGAGATCCACCATGTGGCGGTGGGCAGGCGCTTTTTGCCGCGCGCGCCGCACGGCGAACGGCAGCGGCAGCGCGCGTGCGCTTCGCGGCCCGCGCGCTTTGTTCTGTGCCCGAAGGGCGGGCCCGAACGCCGCATCCCGCTTACACCGGGGAGCACGGCCGGGCTGTACGACAGCGATTCGCGCCTGCCCGCCACGATTGAGGCCTTTGTGGAAGCGCTGAACGGCCCGGTGTGCCTGATGCGGGACGGCGTGCGGTTTTTGGTAAAAACGCCGCGCGATCTTGCAAACGGCGGCATGGCCGTAATCTTGAACGCATCGGCCGAAAAACTCATTTTTCAAAACCTCTCCCCGGCCGAAAATATCGCCTTTTTTGCGCAGCATCGCCTGCACAGCGTCCTTTACGGCGCGCGGCTGTCGCAGTATCTTTTCGACAGCGTTATACGGCGCTACAGCTTTTTTCGCTGCGGGGACGCGCTGCGCGGCCGGCGGGATTGCTACGGCCTTTCCTACGAGCAGCTGTTTGAACTGATGGTGGCAAAATGGCTTGCGGCAAATCCGGATGCGGTAATCCTGTTCACGGCGCTGAGCAACGAGGACATCAAGCTGACCGAACGCTTTCGCGATTTGCAGCGGGAACTGACGGGCCGCGGCAAAGCCGTGCTGCTGATCTCTGCCGATTACGACAGACTGGAGCGGGACTGCGGCGAGATCTATGAGATATAGAGGGCTGGCGCATATTTCGGCACAGCAAACGCACGCCGGAACAGACTTCACCTTGTTCAAAACGGCCGCTGCCCGTTTTGAGCACAGGCGCCTGCATGCCCGGCACATATCCGTGCATGCAAACATGATTTTCCGCTTTTTCGATGCTTTCGCCTCCCTCGACAGGAAGAAAAGCACCGCTCTGCACTTGTGAATATGTGTAAAACAAAGGCGTTGTTTTCGGCATATTGCCAAAAATGCATTTTGGACACAGATTTTTCTTGCTTTTTTATAAAAAGGACGATATTATAATATTGTAAACGTTTCCGGTTACAATTCCGGTAACGTTGGAACGCTTCTATGGAGCGTTCCAACCGATTCAAATTTAGGAGGAGAAAAAATGAGCAAAAAGTTTTGGGCACTTGCACTTTGCGTCGTCCTGGCTTTGTCCCTGCTGGGCGGCTGCGCCAACAGCGGCAGCAGCAGCACCCCTGCCAGCACCGCCCCTTCCAGCACCGCCCCGGAGGGCTCTTCTGCTGCCAACGGCGGCGATGCGCCCGCCGACGGCGCGGCCGGCTCGGTATACTGGCTGAACTTCAAGCCGGAATCCGATACGGTGCTGCAGGAGATTGCCGAAATGTACACCGCGAAAACCGGCGTTCCCGTCAAGGTGGTTACCGCCTCTGCCGGCACCTATAACCAGCAGCTGACCGCCGAGATGGACAAATCCGCGCCGCCGACGCTGTTTGTTATCGGCAATGCCGCCGCCGCGCGCGATTGGTCTGATTACGCGCTGGATCTGGCCGGCACCCCCATCGAGGCCGAGCTGAACACCGATGCGTACAATATCTATGACGAGAACGGCAAGCTTGTTTCTATCGGCTACTGCTACGAGTGCTACGGCATTATCGTCAACCTCGACCTGCTGAATCAGTTCGGCTCGCTCGAAAACATCAAGGATTTTGAATCGCTGAAGAATCTTGTCGAGACGATCGAATCGAAAGCGGACGAGACCGGCATTCACGCGTTCACGTCCTGCGATATGGATTCTTCCAGCAGCTGGCGCTTTACGGGCCACATGGCGAACCTCGAATACTACTACGAGCAGGAGGGCAATGTGTGGACCGAGTGCCCGCCCGAGCTCACCGGCAAGTATATGGAGAACTTCAAAAATCTGTACGATCTTGCCATCAACAACAGCATCACCGAGCCCACGGATCTGGCCAACGGCGGCCACGACGCAAGCCAGGAATTTAAGGACGGCAAGGCCGTGTTCCATGTGCAGGGCTCCTGGGAATACTCCAATCTGGCGGAGGATGTTCCCAATATGGCAATGATCCCCTACTACTGCGGCGTGGAGGGCGAAGAGAAGGCCGGCCTGAACTGCGGCACCGAGAACTGCTGGGCCATCAACAGCAAGGCTTCTCCCGAGGATCAGCAGGCTACGATGGACTTCATGGTCTGGTGCGTCACCGATCCCGAGGCCTCCCGCATGCTGGTGGATTCCTTCGGCGTAATGCCCTATAAGAATGCCGCCGAATCTACGAACGCTTTTCTTGCAAACGCCAACCAGTATTCTGAAGACGGCTGCTATGTGATGAACTGGGCCACCAACTTCCAGCCGAACGTGGACGAATACCGTGCCACGCTCGTGAGCGCGCTGAACGCGTACAACGCCGATCAGTCCGACGCCAACTGGGAGACCGTGAAAACCGCGTTTGTGCAGGGCTGGGCCGTGCAGTATAAAGCGGTAAACGGCTAAAGCAGACGCTGCCATAACGGTACCTCGATCCAATTACTCTGTGCGACGGGGCAGGCTCTTGGCCCGCCCCGTCGCTCTCTTTTTCAAATTTCAAAAGGGGATCTCCGCATCCTGCGCCAGACGCAATCCGGCGGCGTATTTCGCCCCGCCGATCGGATCCGGAGCTTCTCGGGGCGAAGGGCTCTGTGCAGGCCGATTCGCCGGCAAAAAAGGAAACAATAGGGGAGGACGCGCAGTTTGAAAAAGACAAAACAGATTGGCGGCAGTACCATTCACGTCGCCACGCGCCGCTGGTGGCCACTGTTCCTCGGCCCCGTTGTCGCGGCGTTTATCATCGGGTTTGTATGGCCCTTTTTCCAGGGCATCTACCTTTCGCTCTGTTCCTTCAAAACCGTCTCGAACGCAAAATTTGTCGGTTTGCAAAACTATATCAAGGCGTTTTCGGACGCAAGCTTCCGGCATGCGTTTTGGTATACGGCGCTGTTTGCCGTTACCAGCCTTGTCATCATCAACATTGCCGCCTTTGCGGTGGCCTATGCGCTCACAAAGGGCATCCGGGGCAGCAATCTGTTCCGCACGGTGTTCTTTATGCCCAACCTCATCGGCGGCATTGTGCTGGGCTATATCTGGTCGATGATCTTCGACGGCATTCTCAGCCGTTTTTCCACCTCTATTATGGTGAATGCAAAATTCGGGTTCTGGGGGCTGATCATCCTTGTGGCGTGGCAGCAGATCGGCTATATGATGATTATTTATATCGCGGGCCTGCAGGCCGTTCCGGGTGATATTTTAGAGGCGGCCGACATTGACGGCGCAACGGGCTGGCAGGCGCTGTTCCGCGTTGTGATCCCGAACGTGATGCCGTCAATCACGATCTGCGTGTTCCTTTCGCTTACAAACGGCTTCAAGCTTTTCGATCAGAACCTTGCGCTGACAGGGGGGCAGCCGTTTACGATTCAGCCGGACGGCACCACCATCAAGCAGACGGAAATGCTCGCGCTGAACATCTATAACACGTTTTATACCTCCAGCGTTGCCTCGCAGGGCACCGCGCAGGCAAAGGCCGTGGTGTTCTTTATTCTTGTGGCGGGCCTGAGCCTTCTCCAGCTTTCCTTCACGCGCAAAAAGGAGGTGCAGCAATAATGAACGGTACGCTTTCCAAACAGCGCCGCGGCAAAACGGTTCTTTCGGTGCTAATGGCGGTTGTCTGCATTATTTATGTAATGCCGGTTTTTACGGTGCTGCTCAACTCTTTTAAGCGGAACACCTTTGTTAAAACGGATACATTCGCGCTGCCCACCGGCGAAATGTGGGCGGGTTTTTCCAACTTTACCAAGGGCATGACGTTTGGCAACTACCCGTTTGTAAACAGCGTATTCTACAGCGTGGTGATTACGATCCTCTCCACCGCGCTCATTCTCATCGGCACCACGATGGCCGCATGGTATATTGCGCGCGTTGATTCCAAATTCTGCCGTGTGCTGTATTATCTGTGCGTCTTTTCAATGGTGGTGCCCTTCCAGATGGTGATGTTCACGCTTTCGAAAACGGCGGACAGCCTGCGGCTGAACACGCCGCTTACGATCCCCATCGTCTATCTGGGCTTTGGCGCGGGGCTTGCCATCTTCATGTTTGTGGGCTTTGTCAAATCGATCCCACTCGAGATTGAGGAAGCCGCCGCGATGGACGGCTGCGGGCCGGTGCGTATCTTCTTCAATGTGGTGCTGCCGATGCTGCAGTCCACCATGATTTCGGTGGCGATCCTCGAGATCATGTGGGTATGGAACGATTATCTGCTGCCGGCACTGGTGCTGGATATCAACGAATACCGCACCATCCCCATCCATATTCAGTATCTGAAGGGCAGCTACGGCACGGTGGATCTGGGCGCGACGATGGCGCTGATCTTTATGAGCATCCTTCCCGTGATCATCTTCTATCTCACGTGCCAGAAGTATATCATCGAGGGCGTTGCTGCGGGCGCGGTAAAGGGATAACCGCAAAAGGCCCCCGTAAAAATCCCCATAAAAGTAACCTGTGCGGCGCGCCCGGCGCTTTGTCGGGCGCGCCCGCGCACAAAACAGGCTGCCCAACAGCGCTTTGCGGGCAGCCAAGCAAATGAGGAATGCCGATTTGACCATCAAGGATATTGCCCGGCTGTCCGGGTACAGTGTCGCTACGGTCTCCCGTGCGCTGAACAGCCACCCCGACATCAGCGAGGCCGCGCGCGCGAAAATTTTAGAGGTCGTAGCGCAGCAGGATTTTCAGCCGAACAATAACGCGAAGCATTTGAAGCAGCAGGCCGATACGGGCGTTGCCATTGTTGTGAAGGGTATTATGAACCTGCTGTTTGCCGAACTGGTGGAGCGCGTGCAGGATCTTTTGCAAAGCGCAGGGCAGGAGGCGTCCGTGCATTATCTGGACGAGGATGCGAACGAGGTGGTCTATGCCTGCCATCTTTGCCGCGAGCGCAAGCCCCGCGGCATTTTGTTTTTGGGCGGCGATCTGGAGCTGTTCCGGGCGGGCTTTGCGCCCATCACGGTGCCCTGTGTGCTGCTGACGAACAGCGCCCGCGAGCTGGGCTTTGCAAACCTTTCGTCGTTTACCACAGACGATGCGGCGGCCGCCGCGCAGGTGATCGGGCTGCTGGCGGATAAAGGGCACCGGAGCATCGGCGTTTTGGGCGGCAATTTTTCATGCTCTCAAATCAGCTTTCGCCGCCTGACGGGCTGCAAGGAGGCGTTTGCGCGGCTGGGGATCCCGTTCGATGAGGCGCTCCAGTACGAGCCGTGCCGCTATTCGATGCGGGATGCCTATGCCGCCACGCGCCGTCTGTTGGAGCGCAGCCCCGGGCTGACGGCTCTTTTTGCCGTGGGCGACGTAATCGCCATGGGCGCCGTTCGCGCGCTGCGGGATCTGGGCAGGCGTGTGCCGGACGATCTTTCCGTGGTGGGCTACGACGGCGTAGAGATGAGCCGCTACACCGTGCCCCGCTTAACGACCGTCCGCCAGGACGTGACGGCGCTGGCCGAGCGCGGTGTGGATGATCTGCTGCGCCGCATTGGCTGGAACCGCCCGCCTGTCCACGAGGTGATCCCGTTCCGGATGATCGACGGCGAGAGCGTGGCCGGGCCGGCCGCCGAAAAAGGGCGCGGGCCCGAACCTTCCCGGCCGTAGCGCGCAAGGGCGGGCGGCCCGCCCCATCACCAAAACGAAAGGAGGCTCCCGCGTGAGAAAAGCCGGGATCCTGATGCCAATTTTTTCTCTGCCGTCTCCGTATGGCATCGGCACACTGGGGGCCGATGCCCGCGCATTTGCGGATTTTCTGGCGCGGAGCGGCCAGTCCTGCTGGCAGATGCTGCCGGTGGGCCCCACCGGCTATGGCGATTCGCCTTATCAATCGTTTTCCTCGTTTGCCGGCAACCCCTATTTTATTGATTTAGACGAGCTTGCGGCGGACGGCTTGCTGCGGCCGTCCGAGTTTGGGCCGCTCGATTGGGGCGATGATGCCTGTGCGGTGGATTACGGGCGGCTGTATGCGCAGCGCTTTGCCGTGCTGCGCGTTGCGTGCGGCCGCCTGCTTGCAAACAGGCCTTCCGATTTTGATGCTTTTTGCGCACAGCAGACGGATTGGCTGGAGGATTACGCGCTGTTTATGGCGCTGAAAACACGCTGTGGCGGCGCTTCGTGGTTTGTCTGGCCGCAGCCGCTGCGCCTGCGGGAGGCCGGCGCGCTTGCAAAGGCCCGCGCAGAGCTTGCCGCGGAGCTGGATTTCTGGCGGGCCGTGCAGTATCTGTTTTTCCGCCAGTGGAGCGCGCTGAAGGCGTATGTCAACGCGAAGGGTGTCTGCATCATCGGCGATCTGCCCATCTATGTTTCCGCAGACAGCGCCGACGTCTGGGCGAACCCGGAGCAGTTTCAGCTGGACGAAAACGGTATGCCCACCGAAGTGGCGGGCTGCCCGCCGGACGGCTTTTCGGCGGACGGCCAGCTTTGGGGCAATCCGCTGTTCGACTGGGAGCGGATGAAGCGCGAGGGCTATCGCTGGTGGCTGCGACGCATTGCGTTTCAGTTTACCATTTACGATACGCTGCGCATCGACCATTTTCGGGGCTTCGATTCGTATTATGCCATCCCCCGCGGCGAAACCACCGCGAAGAACGGCCGCTGGCGCCCCGGCCCGGGCATGGATTTTTTCAACGCCGTAAAGCGCGAGCTCGGCCCGAGGGACATCATTGCCGAGGATCTGGGCTTTCTCACGCCCTCGGTACGCCGGCTGGTGGAGGAGACCGGTTATCCCGGCATGAAGGTGCTGGAGCTGGGCTTTGACAGCCGCGACGCAGACAGCGAGTATCTGCCGCACCGCTGCGGCACACACTGCGTGATATATACCGGAACGCATGACAACGATACCGTTCGGGGCTGGCTGGCAAGCGCGCCGCGCGCGGACGCGGCCTATGCCAAAGCGTATCTGCGACTTTCGGCGCGCGAGGGCTATCACTGGGGCATGATGCGCGCCGCATGGGCCAGCGCGGCCGACCTGGCCGTGATGCAGTTTCAGGATTTGCTGGGCCTTGGCAGCGAGGCGCGCATCAATACGCCCTCCACGCTGGGCGCAAACTGGCAATGGCGCGCCCAGCCCGGCGCGTTCGATCAAAAGCTGGCGCGCCGCCTGCGCCGTGAGATGCAAATTTATCAGCGCCTGCCGGAGGCCGCGCGCTCCCGTCTCTGATCCGAATCTGTTCAAAGCCGCCTGTGCGTGATGCAAAGGCGGCTTTTGCAGGAGGAATGTTTTTCGCCCGGCGCATTGACAATTTGCCGGGCGGGTGATACGATAAACAGAAAACACCGGAATTACCGAAAGGGGAATACGCATGGAATTAAAATTTACACAAACGGACAAGGCGCCTGCGGCCATCGGCCCATATTCGCAGGCGGTATCGGTGGGCAATCTGCTGTTTACCTCGGGCCAGATCCCCATCGACCCGGCCACGGGCGAGATCGCGGGCACAACCATCACCGAACAGGCGCGCCAGAGCATCGCGAATGTGGGCGCGATCCTTGCGGCCAATGGCACAAGCTTTGAAAGGGTGGTAAAAACCACCTGCTTTTTGGCCGATATGGGCGATTTTGCTGCGTTTAACGAGGAATACGCCAAAGCATTTACCGCGCGTCCCGCGCGCTCGTGCGTGGCGGTGAAAACGCTGCCGAAGAACGTTCTGTGCGAGATCGAGGCCATCGCGGCGCTGTGAGACAGCCCGGATAAGGCCGGTGAGCCGGAAAGGGCCGGCACGGAGGATGCGCAAAAAAGCGGGCGGACGAAAATCATTCGTCCGCCCGCTTTTTTGCGTTTTTTTCAGGAGCCCTTAAAAAATCGTGTGTTCAGCCCTTCGATTCCTCCATCAGGGGACGGATCTGAGAAAGCATGTTGCTCATATCCTCAAACATGGCGCTTTTGGTGGTGCCCAGCTTGCTGGCCTGATCGATATGCTTTACTACCTGCTGATATTGATCCCGGATCTGATTGAAGAACATGCAAAGATTTTGCAGATCCTGCTGAGACGTTCGGATAACGCCGGCGATCTCGGTCTGCACGTCGGCAGCGCCCTCTGCCGCCTCGGTAATCCTTTGAAAGCCTTTGCCGGTTTGCGCCATGCTCTCCATGCTTTGCCCCAGCGTCTGCTGAGAGGTGAGGATGCTGTCGTTCAGCTGGCTTGCCCGCTGCTCCACATCGCGAACGCCGGTATTCACATCGCCGGCTAAAAGCTTAATCTCCCGGGCCAGCTCCTTCACCTGTGTGGCAACAATGGCAAAGCCGCGGCCCTCCGAGCCGGCGTGGGCCGCCTCGATGGAAGCGTTGATGGCGAGAATATCTGTCTGATCTGCGATCGCGACAATTTTTTTCATGCAGGTCTGGATTCCGTTGATGGCGGTTTGCAGGTGCGAAAAGATCTGCGCCATTTCGTCATAGGATTGCTGAATCTGCGAGGAGACCTGCCCCAGGTCTTCGACCTGCTTTTGAGACAGCTCCACCTTGCTGGCAATCTCGCTGCGCACCTGATGGAACCGCTCTGCCGTGCGGTCGATATTGGAAAAGGAGTCGCCCAGATCCTGCAGCTTTTCCTGGAAATGATCGGCTTCCTTCAGCACATTGGAAAACGAAGAAACCACCATGCTCAGCTCGGAAAGAGAGGCAACCTCTTTTTTGGCAAGATCCGATTGATACGTCTTGAGACTTTCGGCCACATGCAGCACCGGATAAAGCCCGGTTTCTTCGTTTGCTTGCGGATGCTTTTGTTTGAACAGCATTTCGATCCTCCCTTATTCAAAAACCACGCAGGTCATGGATTGGTTGATGAAGCGGTTGTTGTAGTGTTCGCCATATCCCACAAAACCGGCGTGGCTGCCCAGCGCCGTCATCTCCCGCAGATAGGTGCCCATATAGCCGTGCTCGGAAAACAGCTTGTAGCGGAACAGACAGTTTACCGAGAAAACCGCCGAGCGGCGGGGAAAATCCCCGAGGATCTGCCGGATGGTGTTCTGGTTGATGGCCTTGTAATCTCCCAGCTCCAGCAGGATGAGAATGTCTGAATCGTTCACCTGCCGGTAACAGGCCAGAGCGTTGCCGTCCACCTCTTTGATGGAGATGATGCAGATGTCGTCTCCGTTCACCTTCCCAAAGGGGTTTTGGAAGGTGCGGGTGAGGATCTCTTCGTCCGTTACATGCAGAATGCTCTGATATACCTGCTTTGCGGGCCGGCCGTTCAGCGAGCCCAGAATATATTTGGCGCGGTCGGTGTCGGAGGCGACAAAGCGGTAATCGCCCATCGGGTGATAGATGTTCTCCTTGTAGGTTTTTACGCGGCCGTTCAGATTTCGAACTATGGCATAGGCTACGGCGTCCTCATAGATGCGGCCGTTTGCCGAAACCTTTCCCTGATCGCCCGTTCCGCCCACGAGCGGAATGCTCCGTTTGCTCAAAACGGTGTTTAATGTGGTAAGTACGCAGGCGTCGTTTCCGGCGCAAAAATCGATGCATACGGTGTCCCGGCCGGAGCCGTGCACGGTTTGCACATCCTGCTCCAGCCGCCGGATATATTTTACCGGCATGGTGGAAACATGCTCCAGCACATTGGCGGCAACGCTGACACCGCCGGAAAAGGCGATAACGCCAACACCGTTTTCCGCTACGCTGAGCTGGTAGCTCATGCCAACGCACCCGATGCTGGGAACACCCGGATACAGATGTTCCAGCGCCGCTACATGCGCTTCAAACTGTTTTGCATTTGAAAACAGCATGATCAGCTGAGGATCGTTTAGCCCGTGTACGGCTTCCTCCAAATTGCCGCGCGGGCTCATTCCGTAAAACTGCTTCATGATCGTTTTCCTCCTGGTACTACAAAATAGAGCGGTGACCCTGCCGGCCCCTGGCAGAGCGCCCGATCTGTTTTTGAATGCTGTTCCGGCGCCAAAAAAGCCGGAGACGCAGATGTAAACGCCGTTTCGGCAAAAATACCCGCGGATGCACGCCGCCGCTTACGCATACATGTATGCGAGCTGTACGCGCCGGGCAGCAAAAATATGCTCCGGCGCGCTCTTGCGCCGCCGCTTACACATATGTATGCGTGCACACCGCCTCGATCTTCTCGCGCACGGCCACAAAATCGGCATAGCTGAGCGGCTTGTTTGAGGGGCTGCGCAGCAAAGCGGCGGGGTGCAGGGTGGCGGTAAAAAAGATACCGTCCTTTTCCACCCACTGGCCATGCTCACGCATGACGCTGAAATCCGGGCGGATGAGCCGCTGCGCGGCAATACGCCCAAGGCACAGTACGATCTTGGGGCGGATAATGCGGAATTGCTCGCGCAGATAAGGGATGCACGCATCCCATTCGCTGGGCTGAGGATCGCGGTTTTCGGGCGGACGGCATTTTACGATATTGGTGATGAATACATTTTTATCACGGCTCAGGTGAATGGCGCGCAAATACTGATCGAGCAGCTGGCCGCTGCGGCCCACAAACGGCAGGCCCTGCTCATCTTCGTTGCGGCCCGGCGCCTCGCCGATTACCATTACCTCGGCCTGCGGATCGCCCATACCGAACACAACATTTGTGCGCGATTCGCACAGCCCGCATTTGCGGCAGGCGAGGCACGTCTGCTTCAGCTGTTCAAATTCCATTCCGATCCCTTTCCGGCATTTGGCGCCGCGCGCAACGGGACACGCCGCATGTGAAAATTTCTTGCGGAAATTCTACTTCCCAGCGTCCCATATTATAGCATATTTCTCTTGCGAATTTCAACTAATATTGTTACAATAATAAAAAGGGAACCGGGAAAACTCGGATCCGGATAGAATTTAGGGGGAGATTCCAATGAAAATTCTGGTAGAAACTTCTGCGCGCCATGTACATGTTACCGAGGCCGATCTGCAAACGCTCTTCGGCGCGGGCTATCAGCTCACCGTAAAAAAGGAACTGTCGCAGCCGGGGCAGTATGCCAGCAACGAGCGCGTGACGGTGGTGGGCCCGAAGAAGGAGCTGGCCAACGTTTCCATCCTTGGCCCGTGCCGCAATGCCACGCAGGTGGAGCTGAGCGCGACGGACGCCCGTTCCATCGGCATCAACGCGCCGGTGCGCGAATCCGGCGACATTGCTGGTTCCGCCGGCTGCAAGCTTGTGGGCCCCGCCGGCGAGGTGGAAATTGCCGAGGGCGTGATCGTGGCAAAGCGCCATGTCCACATGACGCCGGAGGATGCGGCCGAGGCGGGCGTGGCCGATAAGGAGATCGTGAAGGTGGCCGTGGAGACGAACGGCCGCAGCCTTGTGTTCGGAGACGTTGTCATCCGTGTGAGCGATAAATTCTCTACCGCAATGCACATCGACACCGACGAGAGCAACGCGGCTGGCGGCCCCACCGGCGGCGAGATTGTGAAATAACGATCGCCTCACGCAGCGCCCTGCAAAAAAGAAGGCCCCCGGGTACGGCACATTGAACCGCTCTCTGTCCTTTTGACGGGGAGCGGTTCGGCAGCCGCATCCGGGGGCTTTTGCGCACGATCCAAAATACCCTTTCCAGCAGGCGGTGCCTGCACATCACAAAAGAAGTCGGTTTGTGTTTTATACGCCGGGGCATTGCCGGGAGCATCCGCACGGGGAACGGTGAAAGCGGGCGTTTTGCCTCACAAAGGGCATACGGGCCCAACGGCAAGCAACAAAGGGCCCGCAACGGCGGCGGTAACGGCAAAGCCGCCCCACCGCATGCAAAACAGCGGAAGCGGCGTTAGACCTGCGGGCAGCGGCGCGAAAAGCGCCGCGAGCAGCGCGGCGGTGCTTTTCGCGCAGAAAGGAAAAGGGGAACAATGCCCCGTGCAGGGCATGCCTATGCCCCGTGGGTAATGTCATAGATCTGGTGCGCGCCGTCAATGGCTTCGCCCAGATACGCGTCGATCCATGCCGCGGCGGCTCTTTTATCCCGCGCCTGCAGATGGGTGTACAGCCGCTCGGTGCTGTGCAGCAGCGCCTGTGTGCCGTACAGGCGGCAGAAGCGGATCCACAGCGTGATCACGGGCGGTTTGAACGAATAGTAGATGAGGGGCAGAATATTGTTGCCTCCGATGAAGGCCAGTGTGTGCTGGAACAGAAAAGCGGCCTCGGCAGCCTCGGCGGGCGTTTTGCACCGCGCCAGAGCGCTTACGGTTTCGCCCAGCGCCGCCATATCGTCCTCGGAGGCGTGGTCGATCGCGCTTTCGACAGCCAGGTGCTCCAGCGCCCGGCGCACCTCTAAAATGGAGCGGATCTCGCGCTTGCCCAGCACGCCGCCACGATACTCCATAATGGCAACCAGCGTGCCAAGGTTGCCTTTGCGGCGATAATCCGCCACGCGCACGCCCTGCCGGGGCTGCACCTCCAAAAAGCCCTGTTTTGCCAGCTCGGCAAGGCCGCTGTTTACCACCGCGCGGCTCACCTGCATGCGTTCGGCCAGCTCGCGCTCGGGGGGCAGCTGCGCGCCAACAGGCAGCTCGCCCGAAAGGATCATTCCCTGCAGTTGGCTGACGAAAAGAGATTTCAGGCTGGGTGCGGAGATGCGGGCAAATTCCATAAAATACCACCTCGTTGCCTTTGGTTATACCAGATACCACAAGGGCATTCTATCATGCGTTTTGTCAAAAAGCAAGCCCTGATTTTCGGCTGTTTTACGAAAAAAGAATCTGATATTGACAGCGTTTGCATCCTATGCTAAAATAGGAGCGAAATTATGAACAAACCGTGACGTCCTGGTACAGCCAGAGCCCATACTGCGCAGTGCGCGCGCGGCGCGCCGCAAGAAAACTTTGCGAGCCTGCCTGCAAAAATACCGGCCGGCGCATTTTGCTTTGCGGCATTTCTTTGAACTGTTTTCGGCATTTCCTCGAACTGCTTTTTGGCGTTTTGGGGCTTTTTCTGCGGCATTTCCCCGGCTTTTGGCCTGCGGCATTTCCCCGGCCAGGCTCCGGGTAAAGGCAATCCATGATTTTCTATCGGAAAGTGAGGCAATCGCAATGTTATTCCAAATCTACGGCGAAAACGCGGGCTTCCAGCTTTTGGGCTGGCTTCTGGTGTTTTTGGGGCTGATCCTCTGCAACGAGATCGCCCGCCGCAGTAAAAAGGGCGGCATCTTTTTCTTCCTGGTGCTGCCTGCGGCGCTGACGGTGTATTTCATCTCCATTTATGTGGGCGCGGCTATGGGCGCGCAGTGGGCACTGAACAACGACACCTATGTTTACATGAACAGCTGGTTCCACTATGCGAAGCTGTATGCCGCCACGGCGGGCTGCATCGGCTTTATGATGCTCAAATACAAGTGGAGCATTGGCAAAACCGAGTGGTTCAAGGTTTTTCCGTTCGTGATCGTGGCCATCAATATCATGATCGCCGTGTGCAGCGATTTTGAATCCGCCATCAAGGGCGCGATCGCATTGGGCCAGCACGGCGACCGCTGGTGGCTTTCGAGCGAGAACGTCTGGCTGTACGGCGGCTGGTGGAACTGGCTGAACGGCATTGCCGGCATGATCAATATCCTGTGCATGACGGGCTGGTGGGGCATTTACAGCTCCAAAAAGCGCGACGATATGCTGTGGCCGGATATGATCTGGCTGTATATCGTTGCCTATGACGTATGGAACTTCCAGTATACTTATCTGAACCTGCCCACCCACGCGTGGTATTGCGGCCTTGCGCTGCTGCTGGCCCCCACGGTTGCCGCTTCGCTGTGGAACAAGGGCGGCTGGATCCAGAACCGCGCCAACACGCTGGCCACCTGGTGCATGTTCGCGCAGGTGTTCCCGCTGTTCCAGGATCGCAGCGTCTTTACAACGCTGCCCGTGCTGTATGCCGACGGCTTTATGGATGCGGCCGTGCGCCCCACGCAGGTTAACCCTGTTGCGCAGGGCGTGCTTTCGGTGGTTTCGCTGGCGGTGAACGCGCTGGTGCTGGCCATTATTGTAAAGCGTTCCATCCAGCAGAAGAAGAACCCGTACAAGAACGAGATCTTTACGGATACAAAGGATTTCCGTTTGGCAATGGACCGCGCCGAGTAAGGCCGGGCCCGGCGGCGCACCCGCGCCAAAAATGAAAACAAACGCCCGGGCGGGGGTTTCCCCGCCCGGGCGTTTATTAAAGCCCGGCTTTGCTCTTGTCATGGGCGGCCGCCGCGGCAACAAAAGCGCAAAAGAGGGGATGGGCGCGGTTCGGGCGGCTTTTGAATTCGGGATGGTACTGCACGCCAACATAGAACGGGTGCGCCGGCAGCTCCATTGACTCTACCAGACGGCCGTCCGGCGAAAGGCCCGCAAAGCATACGCCCGCTTTTTGCAGCGCGGCGCGGTATTCGTTGTTTACCTCGTAGCGGTGGCGGTGGCGCTCGCAAACGCAGTCTTGCCCGTAAATGCGGTGCAGCAGCGTGCCGGGCCGGATGTGGCAGGGATACGCGCCCAGCCGCATGGTGCCGCCCTTGGGAAGATTTCCCTGCTGGTCGGGCATCAGATCGATCACGCAGCTTGCGCCGTCGGGAACAAACTCGCGGGAATGCGCGTCGGCAAGGCCGCACAGGCTGCGCGCGGCCTCGATCACCGCGATCTGCATACCAAGGCAGATGCCAAAATAGGGGATGCCCCGCTCCCGCGCGTACCGCGCCGCAAGCACCATGCCCTCGATGCCGCGCACGCCGAAGCCGCCGGGCAGGATGATGCCGTCCGCGCCGCCAAGGCGTGCGGCAAGGGTTTCAGGTGTCAGGCGCTCGGAATCCACCCATTCGATTTTTACGACGGCATCGTTTGCGTAGCCCGCGTGGGCCAGCGCCTCCACAACAGAGAGGTACGCATCGTGCAGCTCTACATATTTGCCCACCAGTGCAATGCGTACGGTGCGGCCCAAATGGCCGATGCGCTCGCACAAAGCGCGCCATTCCCCAAGCTCCGGCTCTGCGGCGTGCAGCGAAATACGGCGGCACACAAGGCTGTCCAGCTTTGCGTCATGCAGCATCAGCGGCGCCTGATACAAACTGTCCAGTGTACGGTTTTCGATTACACAGTCCGGCTCTACATTGCAAAACGCGGCCAGCTTTTGCAAAATGCCGTCCTCCAGCGGGTCGTCGCAGCGCGCGACGATCACGTCCGGCATCAGGCCCATGCTCTGCAGCTCGCGCACGGAATGCTGGGCGGGCTTTGTTTTGTGCTCGCCCGAGCATTTTAAGTACGGTACCAGCACCACATGCAGCAGCATGCAGTTTTCGCGCCCTGCCTCGCGGATGATCTGGCGGACGGCCTCTAAAAACGGCTGGCCCTCGATATCGCCGATGGTGCCCCCGATCTCGGTGATCACGACATCGGCCTTGGTATAATCGGCCAGCCCGTAAATAAAGCGCTTGATCTCGCCCGTAACGTGGGGAATGGTCTGCACCGTGCGGCCCAGATACTCGCCCGCGCGCTCTTTGTGCAGCACCTCCCAGTAAACGCGGCCGCTGGTAAGGTTCGACAGCCTGTTCAGATCTTCGTCGATGAAGCGCTCGTAATGGCCAAGATCCAGATCGGTTTCGACGCCGTCTTCGGTGACAAATACCTCGCCGTGCTGGAAAGGGCTCATCGTGCCGGGATCAACGTTGATGTACGGATCCAGCTTTTGCGCCGCTACCTTCAGCCCGCGCGCCTTTAAAAGCCGCCCAAGGCTGGCGGCGGTGATGCCCTTTCCAAGGCCCGATACAACGCCGCCCGTTACAAAAATATGTTTTGCCATGATTTTTCGCTCCTCTCTGTGAAAGGCTGCCCCCAAAAGCGCCTTCCCGGGCAAAGGGGAAGTGCGCCTCTTTTTTGGAACGGTCGGGCGCCGCCGGAACCCACAGCCGGGCGCCGCCGGAACCCACAGCCGGGCGCCGCCGGAACCCACAGCCGGGCGCCGCCGGAACCCACAGCCGGGCGCCGCCGGAACCCCCAAAAGCAATGGGCGCCGGTTCGTTTTGGGGCCGGTGTTTCCATACGATCCAAAGCTTCCGCAAAAAAAGGGGACAAAAAATCCCCCCCGACGCTGAACAGCGCGGCGCGGACTCCTTTGTCCCAACAAAGATATAGTATACGCAATTTGAAGGCATTTGTCAATCGGTTTTGCCGCCGTGCCGCAAAGTTTTGCCGCCGTGCCGCAAAGTTTTGCCCCGGCGGCTGCTTTGCGGTGCCTGCTGCCTTGGCAGAGAAAGGCCTATGCTTCTCCCGATCGCTCCAGCAGCGTTTGAAAGCTGACGGCGGCAAGCTGCGCGTTGATGCTGTCGGTAATCTCGCTGAAAACACGCTGAAAGACGCAACTGCCCCAGGCGCCGCGGTTGCATTCGCCCGCGCCTTCCTCTCCCACGCAGCGCGTCAGGCGATAGGGGCCCTCCACCGCGTCCATCACATCCTTTAAGGTGATCTCGGCCGCGGGCCGCGCCAGCTCGTAGCCGCCGCAGTTGCCCTTATAGCTTTTGACAAGCCCGCTTGAAACCAGCTTGCCCAGAATTTTCAGCGAAAAGCGCAGAGTAACGCACATTTCCTCGCTGATGGTGCGCGCATCGCGCCGCGTGCCGCATTTGGCAAGGCAATACACGATGCGCACGGCGTAATCCGCTTCCTGTGTGATATGCATAAAACGCTCCCGTTTCAGGTTTTGGCATTGCGGTAAGTATCCGGCGCTATTTTCAAACAGCGCCTCAATCCAGAAAATCGCGCAGCTTTTTCGAGCGGCTGGGATGGCGCAGCTTGCGCAGCGCCTTGGCCTCGATCTGCCGAATGCGCTCACGCGTAACGTTGAACTCTTTGCCCACTTCCTCCAGCGTGCGGGGCCGGCCGTCCTCCAGGCCAAAGCGCAGGCGCAGCACCTTTGCCTCGCGCGTGGTAAGGGTTTGCAGCACACCGGAGAGCTGCTCCTTCAGCAGCGTATGGCTGGCGGCCTCGGCGGGAACGAGCGCGTCCTCGTCGGGGATAAAATCGCCCAGATGGCTGTCTTCCTCTTCGCCGATGGGCGTTTCCAGGCTGACAGGCTCCTGCGCCACGCGCATGATCTCGCGCACCTTATCCGCGGGCATGTCCAGCTCCAGCGCGATCTCGTCCGCCGTGGGCTCATGCCCGTTGCGGTGCAAAAGCTGGCTGGATACCTTTTTTACCTTGTTGATTGTCTCTACCATATGCACCGGAATGCGGATCGTGCGGGCCTGGTCGGCAATGGCGCGGGTGATGGCCTGCCGGATCCACCAGGTGGCATAGGTGGAAAATTTAAAGCCCTTGGTGTGATCGAACTTCTCCACGGCTTTGATCAGGCCGAGGTTGCCCTCCTGGATCAGATCGAGAAACTGCATGCCGCGCCCCACATATCGCTTGGCGATGGATACCACCAAGCGCAGGTTTGCCTCCGAAAGGCGGCGGCGCGCCTTTTCGCCATCATCGCCGCCGCTCCGGATGCGGAGCGCCAGATCGATCTCCTCCTCCGGCGTCAGCAGGGGAACACGGCCGATTTCCTTCAGATACACCTTTACGGGGTCGTCGATGCTTACGCCCTCGGCGGAAAGCGCGCTTTCCAGCACATCAACGGTGTCTTCCGTCAGCGTAAACTCCTCGATGTCGGTATCGGGCTCGTCCACGATCTCGATGTTGTTGGCATCCAGCGCTTCATACAGCTTGTCCACCAGCTCCACCTCGAAGCCGATCTCCTCGAGCGCATCGTTGATCTCTTTGGTCGTTACCTTTTGATTGCGCTTGCCCAGCTCTACAAGGCTTAGGATGATGTTTTTCTTTTCTCCCATTCCGTCGTCTGCTCCCTTTTTGTTTTCCGATTCTGAGGAATGCTTTCTTTCGCCGTCGAGCCTGCAAAAACGGCGTGTGCTGCGGCCCGCCGGGGAGGGAAAGCTTCCCGGTGAATGATCGATCGCGCCGGCTTAGAAAATACCTTGCCGCAAAGCGCCGGGCATCTTGCGGTTTTTTCAACAGGGCTTATGCGTTTTGCAGGTTTTGCGCCTTTTACAGGGGCTGTGTTTTAGAGGATTTATGCCTCTTTTACAGGGCCTGCGTTTTTTATAGAATCTATGCCTTTTTTTGCCGCAGTGTCTGCACATATTCGGCCAGCTCCTCGGCCGAGCGCTCGGCCGCCGTGCTGCTGACGGGGCGGCTGTTTTCAATGCGGTCCAGATACATTTCCACATCGCGCTCGCCGATGCCAACATCATAGTTCTGCGCCAGCACGCGGCTGATGATCGACAGGGTCTCGTCCGGCAGCTCCTCGCTGATGGCCGAGAGATCCAGATATTCCCCGCGCGCCGCCTTTTCGCACAGCAGCGCGTAGGCGCGCCCCATGCCGGCGTCCAAAAAGGCATCGGCCCGCAGGCGGGGCTGTGCAATGCGCAGCAGCGCGGGATTTTTTAGGATGGCGGCCACGATCTGCTGCTCGGCAAAGGCAACGCCAAGGGCCTTTTGGCCGCCCTGCGAATACGGAATGCGGATCTGCGCGCCCGCGCCCTCGGAGAGCAGCTCCCGCTCGCGCTGCTTTGCGGCGCGGCGGCTGCGGGCGCGCACGGCACCGTCCAGCTGCGCCAGGATGGCCGCCTTTTCCACATTGGTCTCCTCGGCCAGCCGCCCGGCATAAACGTCCCGCTCGGTGGGTGTGATGCGGCCGGCCAGAATGCTGATGGCGTCCCGCAGATAGCCCAGCCGCCCGTCGGCCGTGGCGATATCGTACCGCGCCCGCACCTGCGAAAGCTCGTATTCAATGGCGCCCGAAGAGCCGTCCAGCAGCATTTTAAAGCGCTCCGCTCCGTATTTTTTAATAAATTCATCCGGATCCTTCGCGTCGGGCAGCTTCAGCACCGATACCTTCAGCGGCGACGCGCTCAGCAGCTCGATGGCGCGCCGGGTGGCCTTTTGGCCGGCCTCGTCCGAATCGTAGCACAGCACAACTTCATCGGCGTATTCGCTCAGCAGCTTTACCTGTTCGGCTGTCAGCGCCGTGCCGCACCCGGCCACCGCGGTGGAAAAGCCCGCCTGATGCATGGAGATCGCGTCCAGATTGCCCTCGCACAGCAGGTAGCGCCGTTCGGGGGATTTTTTGGCGAGGTTCAGCGCAAACAGCGTACGGCTCTTTTTGTAGGCCATGGTTTCGGGGCTGTTGACGTATTTGCCGCCGGGCTGCTCCGGGTTCAGCTTGCGGCCGCTGAAGGCGATGACGTTGCCGCGCAGATCGAAGATGGGGATCATCACGCGCCCGCGGAAGAAATCGAACGTGCCGCCCTTTTCGCTGCGCTTGATGAGCCCCGCCGCCAAAAGCTCTTCCTCGGTATAGCCAAGGCGCTTTAAATGATCGCGCGTTTCGTGAAAGCTGTCGGGCGCGTAGCCCAGCCCGAAGCGGCGGATGGTGCCGTCCGAAAGGCCGCGCCCGCGCCAGTAGGCCCTTGCGCAGCGGCCCGCCTCGGAATTGAGCGACGCGAAGAAAAAGCGCGCCGCGTCTTTATTCGCGCCCAAAATGCGCATGCGCATCCGGCCCGTTTTGTCGTCTTCCTCCGGCAGCGGCATGCCCGCGCGCCCGGCCAGATATTTTACGGCCTCCAGATAGTCTACATTGTTGATGCGCTTGACGAAGGAAATTACGTCTCCGCCCGCGCCGCAGCCGAAGCAATAGAACGACTGCGTCTCGGGGTAAACGACAAAGGACGGCGTTTTTTCGTTGTGAAACGGGCACAGCCCGGTGTGCGTGCGCCCGCGCCGGCGCAGCTGCACATAGCTTTGCACAACCTCTGTGATGTCGCTGCGCTGCACCAGCTCGGTGATATATTCGCGCGGGATCAAACCGCCGCCTCCTTTCCGAAAATGCGCTTGGCCCGGCAGGGGAAAACCGCCCGTCTGCCGCGGCGGCGCCCTGCCCGCCGAACGTTTGCCGCCCGCGCCCCAAGGCGGGTAAGATCCCGGCCGCCGTTACGGCGCGCGCCACTTCTGCGGCACAAACAGTTCCTCATACATGCGTGTGGCGTATGCGTCGCTCATGCCGGAGATGTAATCCGTTACCGCGCGGTCTGCGCCCTCGCGCCACATTACGTACAAAAAATCCTGCGGCATATGCGTGGGGTTCTCTTTATAATAGCCGTACAGCGCCTCGATCACGCCGTCCACCTTGCACTCCTCGCGCTTGGCAACGGGGTCGATATAAACCGTGCTGTACATAAAATCGTGCAGGGCCTCGTAGGCGGCCAGGGTTTCGGTGTCCATGCCGATGTCCTCGGCGCCGTGCGCCACCAACGCGGTGATCAGCGCCGTAATGCGCCGGGATTTGGTATCGCCCAGAACGTGCACAATCTCTTTGGGAACATCCTCGTTTTTCAGAATGCCGGCGGAGACGGCGTCTTCAATATCGTGGTTCATATAGGCAATGTGATCCGCATAGCGCACAATGCGCCCTTCGCGCGTTTCGGCCCAGGCGCCGCGCGTGTGCGTGACGATGCCGTTCAGCACCTCTGCGCAGAGGTTGAGCCCCGCGCCGCCCTTTTCCAGCCTTGTCACCACGCGCACGCTCTGCTCGTAATGGCGAAAGCCGCCGGGGCAAAGGCGGTTCAGCGCGCGCTCCCCCGCGTGGCCGAACGGCGTATGGCCCAGATCGTGCGCCAGCGCGATGGCCTCGGTAAGATCCTCGTTCAGCCGCAGCGCCCGCGCGACGGTGCGCGCGATCTGGCTTACCTCCAGCGTATGCGTAAGACGCGTGCGGTAGTGGTCGCCCTCGGGGGAAAGAAATACCTGCGTCTTCTGCTTGAGGCGGCGGAACGCCTTGCAGTGGATGACGCGGTCGCGGTCTCGCTGGTAGCAGGTGCGCAGGGGACACGGCTCTTCCGGCACGGCGCGGCCGCGGCTTGCCTCGCTCAGCGCCGCAAACGGCGAAAGCGTGAGCCGCTCGATCTCCTGCGTGTGTTCGCGTACCGCCACCGGAATATCCCCCCTCCGCCTGATTGGGCCTCGTTTTGCCCCCATTCGCCTTGCTTTAAGGCCGCTGAAAAAGCCTCTATATACATTATACGACAAACAGGCGAATTTCCCTTTATTTTTGCCGCATTTTTCTCTCTATTGGCATTTTTTTATCCGAAAGGCGCAAAATACGGCTCGGAGAAGGTAAGATCCACGCTGCCGCGGCACAGCTGCTGCAGGCTTTCGCGCAGCGCCGTTTCCCGGCCCAACAGCAGCACAAAGGGAATGGTGACGCAGTGGGAAAACTGAGTTTCCTCCTGCTGCGCGCCCGCCTCGGCCAAAAGGCGCTGGGCCTGCTCGTAAAGGGCGTAATCCACGCGCAGCACGCCGTGCACACAGGGCTGCACCGTTACGCGGCGCGCCGCCGCAATGGCTGCGCCGGCCGCGGCCGTATAGGCGCGCACCAGCCCGCCCGTGCCCAGCAGCGTGCCGCCAAAGTAGCGCGTTGTCACGATCACGCAGTCTGTCAGGTGCGCGTGGCGAATGGCCTCCAGCGTGGGCAGGCCGGATGTTTTGGCCGGCTCGCCGTCGTCGGAATAGCGCATGCGCGCGCCCTCGCGCAGCAGATACGCATAGACGTTGTGGCTGGCTGTGCGGTGCTCTGCGCGCACCGCGTTTAAAAAGGCAAGCGCCTTTTCCTCGGTATCGGCAAAAGAGATGTGCGCGATGAATTCGGATTTTTTTTCTTCAATGCGCGCCGTAGCCGTGCCCGCAACGGTTTGGTAAGCGTCCATCATTGCCCTCCTGTTTTGCAAAAAGCGGCTGTGCCCGCTTGCCCGCCGCGCCCGAAACTGCCCCCCGCGCGGGCAATTTCGGCCCATACAAAAAACGCCGGCCCGCACCGGACGCCGCTTTGCGCGTTTTCCGCCGGCGGCGCCGGCCGTCGGCCCCCGGAGCCTGCGGAAAGATAAAAACAAAGGGCGGTTTGCAGAAAACCGCCCTTTGCAAGGTTTTGTGTTGCGCGATGATCCCTGACCTGCGCCGATCAATCGGTGATGTTGAAGCGCTTTTTAAAGCGATCGACGCGTCCGCCGGTATCTACCAGCTTCTGCTTGCCCGTATAGAACGGATGGCATTTGCTGCAAATCTCGACGTGGATCTCTTTTTTGGTGGAACGCGTATGGATCACATTGCCGCATGCGCAGGTGATCGTTGCTTCCTCATACTGCGGATGGATGCCCTCTTTCATTCGATTTCACCTCTTTCGGTTTATGACATGGGAGGCATGCTTGATACATGCGCTCATCACAACCTTCTTATGGGAGGCTACCAGCGCGCGCCATCCTGTGCGCGCGGAGCAGCCATCGGAATGATTGCCTTAAAATTATAGCACCGCTCTGCGCAAAATGCAAGCAATTTTTGCGATTTGCGAAGCAGAAGGGCGCATTGCAAAAAGAATATTTGCAGCGCGTCTTTTTTATTTCATGAAAAAACGGTGAATTTTGGCGTTCGCTCTGTTATTTTTCTGCGCGAGGGTTTATAATAGAATTAATTTACGGCAATTTTCTGCTGCGGGAGGTATGGTGCTTGCCAACCGAAAAAATGAAGGATTTTCTCATCCGGTTTTTGTTTTACGGCGTGATCCTGCTGCTGGCGTATGCGGCGCTGAAATACGCGCTGCCGTTTTTAACGCCTTTTTTTGTGGCGTTCTGCATCGCGCTGCTCTTAAAGCCTGCCATCAATTGGATCGTTGAAAAGACAAAGCTCGGCCGCAAACCCGTTGCCATACTGCTGCTGGTAACGTTTTACATCCTTGTGGGGCTGCTGCTGGCTGTGGCTGGCACGCGCATCGCGCTGTTTTTTCGGGATGTGTTTTATCTGCTGCCTCACCTGTACGATACGGTGCTGGTGCCCGCGCTGGATCAGGTGCAGGCAACGCTTGCGGGCTGGCTCAATACGCTGGATCCGGCGCTGACAGAGAGCTTTGCCCGCGCGGGCGAGAGCATTTCCGATGCGCTTTCCGCCGCCTTTTCGTCGCTTTCAAGCTGGGCGCTGGGCCTTGTAACGGGGGCGGCCGGTTCCGTTCCGGCGTTCTTTGTCAAATTTTTTATCACGATCGTTTCCTCGTTCTTTTTTGTATCCGATTATTACACGATCACCTCGTTTTTAACGCGCCAGTTTGCGCCCAAAACGCGCGAGCTGATTTTTAAGGTCGAGCGCAAATGCTTCGAGGTGCTGCGCAGCTTTGCCCGCGCGTATGGCATTCTTTTATCGCTCACGTTCCTGGAGCTGCTGATCGGGCTTTCGCTGCTGCGCGTGGATTATGCGCTGCTCATCGCGCTGCTCACGTCCATTGTAGACATTCTGCCGGTACTGGGTACGGGTACCATCCTCATCCCGTGGGCGGCGGGCTCGCTCATCCTCGGCAATTTTCCGCTGGGGATCGGGCTGCTGGTGCTGTACGGCATCATTGCTGTTGTGCGCCAGATGCTGGAGCCGCATGTGGTGGGCAAGCAGATCGGCCTGTATCCGCTGGTAACGCTGCTGTGCATGTTTGTGGGCATGTATCTGTTCGGCTTTTGGGGGCTGTTTGGCATGCCCATCCTTGTAACGCTGCTGGTGCAGTTGAATGCGGACGGAGACATCCGGCTGTTCAAATGATTTTTGGGAGAAATACGCATGACAAAGCACGAGCTGTGGGAAAAGGCAAAAATGCTGCCGCTGCTGCCGGGGGTGTATATCATCCGCGACAAAACGGGCCAGATCATTTACATCGGCAAGGCCAAGCGCCTGCGCACGCGCGTGTCGCAGTATTTTCGGGAGGGGGTGCCGCACGACGCCAAGGTGACGAAAATGATCCAGAACGCCTTCGAGTTCGACGTAATCGTTACGCAGAGCGAATTTGAGGCGCTGGTGCTGGAGTGCAGCCAGATCAAGCAGCATAAGCCCAAGTACAATATTCTTTTAAAGGACGATAAGGGCTACAGCTACGTGCGCGTTACGCGCGAGGCATACCCGCGCGTATCCGCCGTGCTGCAAAAAGAGGAGGACGGCGCCGAATACATTGGCCCGTACACCTCCAGCTTTGCCGTACGCGAAATGGTGGAAACCGCGTGCAATGTGTTCCGTCTGCCGCGCTGCGGCAAAAAATTCCCGCAGGATATCGGCAAAGGCCGCCCCTGCCTGAACGCGCATATCGGCCGGTGCATGGCCCTGTGCAGCGGCAAAATATCGCGGGAGAGCTACTGCGAAACCGTACAGAGCGCGGTGCATCTCATCCGGCGCGGGCAGGCCGAGATCCTGCGGCTGCTGCGCGAGCGCATGGCCGATGCCGCCGAACGGCTCGATTTCGAGCGCGCGGCGCTGCTGCGCGATCAGATCAACGCCATCGAAAAGGTGAGCCGCGGGCAGAAGGTGGTGCGCAGCGAAATCGACGAGCAGGATGTGATCGCGTTTGCGGGCACGGCGTCGGCTGTATGCGCGGCCATTTTGCGTTTTCGCGAGGGGCGGCTTGTGGATAAGCGGGAATTTTTGTTCCATGATACGCAGGATATCCCCGCTCTGCGCGAGGAATTTTTGCCGCGCTATTATTTGGAGGACAGCGAGTTTATCCCCAAAAGCATCGCCGTGGACGCTTTGCCCGCCGCCGCAAAGGAATTGGAGCAGCTGCTGGCCGAAACGCGCGGCAGCAAGGTGCGACTGTACGTGCCCCAGCGGGGCGATACCGCGCATCTGGTGGAGATGGCGCGTACAAACGCCATCGAGCGGCTGGCGCGCGAGAGCGGCCGCTATGCGCGAGAGCAGAAATATCTGGACGAGCTGGCCGCGCTGCTGGGCTTGCCGCAGCCGCCCAAAACGATCGAGAGCTACGATATTTCCAACTGGGGCGACGGTTCGAGCGTGGCCGGCATGGTGGTGTTCGAGGACGGCAAGCCCAAAAAGGCGGGCTATCGCCGCTTTAAAATGCAGAGCGTGGCCGGCACGGACGACTACGCCTCCATGGCTGAGACGCTGGCCCGCCGCGCCGCCGAATATGCGAAGGGCGCGAAGGGGCAGTTCGGCATAAAGCCGGATCTTCTGCTCATCGACGGCGGACGCGGGCAGGTGGCTGCCGTGCGGGAGGCTCTGGCCGGCACGCCGCTGGCACAGGTGCCGGTTTTTGGCATGGTAAAGGACGACAAGCACCGCACGCGCGGCCTTGTAAATGCCGAGGGCGCCGAAATTGCGCTGGCGCTGCACAAGGGCGTGTTCCCGTTCGTCACCGCCATTCAGGACGAAACGCACCGCTGGGCGAACGATTACCGCAAGCGCCTGCAAAAGGGGCGCGCGTATTCCTCTACGCTGCAAAATGTTCCCGGCGTCGGCCCGGCCACCAGCCGCGCGCTGCTGGCGCACTTTAAAACGGTGACAGCCGTAAGGCAGGCAAGCGAAGCGGAGCTCGCCGCCGCAAAGGGCGTAAACCGCGCGGCGGCCGGGGCGGTGTACGCATATTTTCACGGCGAAGAGGCCGGCGCGCAGGGGAACGAAACCTCCTGAATTTTCGGGCGGGCAGGGCCTGCAAAAAGGCGGCGGCTCGTGCGGGGCGGCCTTCGGCCGGCGCCCGCTGCGCAAAGCGGTGTTTAAGGCGCTTTTGGAGGCGCCTTAAGGAAAGGATGAGCGAAATGGAACGGGACGTGTTGATCATCGGCGGCGGGGCGTCCGGGCTGGCGGCGGCGCTGGCGGCGGCAGAGGTGCTCGGCGGGCAGCGTGTTGCCGTATTGGAGCGGCTCGACCGCGTGGGCAAAAAGCTGCTGGCCACGGGCAACGGCCGCTGCAACCTTACAAACCGGAACGCCGCGCCCGAACACTACCACACCGCCCACCCCGGCCGCCTTGCGCGGATGCTGGAGCGCGTGCCGCCGGAGGCAGCGCTCGATTTTTTTGCCGGGCTGGGGCTTTTGTGCGATACGCAGCCCGACGGGCGCGTATATCCCTACTGCTATCAGGCCTCGATGGTGCTGGATGTGCTGCGCGCGGCACTGGAACGCGCGGGCGTTTCAGCCGTGTGCGGCCAAACAGCCGCGCGCTTTTGCCGGGACGGGGGCGGCCTCGCCGTCGAAACACAGGAGGGGAACCGTTACCGGGCCGCGCGCGTGATCCTCGCGGCGGGCGGCGCGGCAGCGCCGCAGTTTGGCACGGACGGCGCGGGCTATGCGCTGGCGCGCGCGGCGGGGCACAGTGTGCGCACGCCGTATCCGTGCCTTGTGCCGTTGCGCTGCGCCGCGTTCCCCGCAGGGCTGAAGGGCCTGCGCGCGAACGGCGTGTTGACGCTGCTGGACGCGGGGCGGCCGCTGCGCGCCGCGCGCGGCGAGATTCAATTTGCTGAATACGGCCTTTCGGGCATTCCGGCCATGCAGCTCTCGTGCCTGTTGCCGCAGGCAAGGCAGCCGCAGGCGGCGGTGGATCTTTTGCCGCAGCTCTCAATCGAGGAGGTGCGCGGAATGCTGGAAGCACGCTGCCAAAGCAGCGCCTTCCCAACGCTGGAAACGCTGCTTTTGGGCCTTGTGGGCAAGCGGCTGGGCTACGCGGCCATGAAGGCGTGCGGCCTGCAGCCGCTCTCCCGCGCGTCGGCGGGCCTTTCTCCCGCCGAGCGCGGCGCGTTGGCCGAAACGCTGAAAAACTGGCGCTTTGCCGTAACGGGAACTCTGCCGTGGGCGCAGGCGCAGGCCACGGGCGGCGGCGTGCCGCTGTGCGAGGTGGACGAAAACGGCGCCTCGCGCAAATGCCCGGGGCTGTACCTCGTGGGCGAAGTGCTGGACGCCGTGGGCGAATGCGGCGGCTTTAACCTGCAGTGGGCCTGGGCCACGGGCATTGCCGCCGGGCGCGCGGCGGGGCAGGCTGCTTTGGAAGGGACCCCTGGGCAGCGCTGAAACGCCTCCTGATAAAACCGCTTTTCAAGGCGCGAAACGGCCTGAAGGGCGGTATTTTTTTGCGTGTTTTTCTGCGGCGGCTTTTTTTGCGGCATTTATTTAGCAAAATACACAAAAAGTATTGCATCTGAGAAGGAAAAAGTATTATAAGAACAAATAATTAAAGCGATGAATTAATTACTTTGCAGAGGAGGAATGTCATTTGTCCTACGATTTAAAACGGCTGGAACAGATCTCGATGGAGATCGGCTATGGCGAAAACCGCTTTCCCATGAAGCGGGGCAGCTTTGTCTACCGCAGATCGCTGCGCGGCATGCAGCCGCTGCGGCTGCGGCAAAAACGGGAATGTCCAAACGGCTTTTTGCTGGAGTACGCGTTTTTGAACGGCGCGCCGGCTGGAGCGCTGCGGCATCCGCACCAATGTAACGCTGATCTTTTCGCCCGCGCAGGCGATCCTTCCGGCCAAAAACGGTTCCCAATTCGTCTCCCCCTTCATTGGCTGGAAGGAGGCCAACGGCGAGGACTGCCGGCAATATATTGCCGATATCGTGCGCATCTATAAAAACTATGGCTTTTGGGGCAAAACCGAGATCATCTGCGCCGCCGTGCGCACCCCCAAGCAGATTGTGGACTGCGCCACAGCCGGGGCGGATATCGTCACGGCGGGACTGGATGTTTTTCTGGACAGCATGAAGCACGCCTACACCGATCAGGGGCTGCGCACCTTTACCGATGCGTGGGATCACACCGCGGCCGAATAAAGGGGGGAGAAAAGAATATGAAGATCGCTTTCATCGGGATTGGCATTATGGGCGAGGCCATGTGTGAAAATATTCTGAAAAAGCATGACGATACCGTGTATGTGTATGACGTTGTGCGCGAAAAGGCGCTGCCGTTTGCGCAAAGGGGTGCTGCAGTGTGCGCCGGCGCGGCCAAGGCGGCGCAAAGCGCAGACGTGATTTTCTCGATGGTGCCCAAATCCGAGCATTCCCGACAGGTTTACACCGGGCTGCTCTCGGCGGGCGCGCTGGGACCGGGCAAAATCTGTGTGGATATGAGCACCATCGATCCCGCTGTCTCGCGGGAATTGGCGGCGCTTGTAAAGCAAACAGGCGCGCAGTTTTTAGACGCGCCGGTCGTTAAAAGCCGCCCCGCGGCCGAAGCCGGGAAGCTGGGGATCTATGTGGGCGGAGACGAGGCCGCTTTTCAGGCTGTGCTGCCGCTGCTGCGCTATATGGGCGAAAACATTCTTTATATGGGGGAAAACGGCAAGGGGCTGGTGATGAAGATCTGCCATAATATGCTGGTTGCCCAGATCCAGAACGGCGTAAACGAAACGCTGACGCTTGCACAGGCCGGCGGCGTGGAGATCGGCGCCTTTGCGCAGGCGATCTCCTATGGCGGCGGGCAGAATTTTTATCTGGATTCCAAAAAGGAGCCGCTTGTCCGGGAAGATTACACCACGGCCTTTTCTGTGGAGAACATGGCGAAGGACCTGGGCATTTGCATGGCGCTGGCCGGGGAGTGCGGCGTTTCGATGCCCGGCGGGGCCAACGCCCGGCGCGTGTACGACGCGGCTCTTTCCGCAGGGCTGGGCAAAGAGGATTTTTGCGCCACCATCAAAGTTGTAAGGGGGGACGTCTGATGCCGCCGGAAAACCGCGCAAAGCCGTTCGAGGCCGTATATCTGCCGGTGGGTGTGCCCACCTTCCATCTGGAAAGCGCTCAAAAGCAGTTTGAGGCGTCCGGCGCGCTTTTGCACGAGCTGTGCGATGCCGTTGCCGTTCCCGACGAAATGGTGCTTTCGCTGGATGCGCTACGCCGCTTTTTGCGGGGGCGCACGCCGGATCTTGTCATCTTTCAGAATGTCACCTTTGCCAACGCGGCTTATGTTGCCGAGGTGCTGGCCGTTTGCCCGTGCCCGATCGTGCTCTGGACGCTGCGCGAGCCCGCTGTGCCGCTGCGGGCGCAGGGGCTGTTTGGAAACAAAGGTTTCCTGGCAGGCGCTTTGCCGCACAGCGCCCTTTTTGCCGGAACGCTTTGGAGAGGCCTACCGCAGGGCAAAAGCGCAGGGCACCGCGGGCACGTTCGACGATGCCATCGATCTGTTCGCCCGCACGATCGTCAATTTCGCTACGATCCTTGCCCCCAACCGTGTAATCCTGTTTGGGCCGATGTTCCGCGACGCGCTGATCCGCCAAAAGCTGACGCAGGCCTGCTGCGCGTATGACGCGCAGTTTGACGCGCGGCGCATTCTGTACTCCACTCTGGCGAAAAAAGAAGAAACCGTCGGCCCCGCCGCAGTGTTTGCACGATCAATCCTGTAAACAAAACAGCTGAGCCGGCGTTTCCTGCGCAGAGCGCCCTGCCGATGGTTTTGCCGAGGGCCTTTAAAGGGGCCTGAAGGATCATCCCGCCTGAAACAGCTCTACGCTGCATCGGGCGGGATCGCCTTTTTCGATATAAACATTTGCATAGAGATCTTCCTTTCGCTGAAAGGGCGATAAAACATAATAGCCGCTGACGGCCTCGTACTCCCTGCCCTCATAAACAAACCGACAGACGATCCGGCAGCTGATATAGTTTGCGATGCGGATCCAGCCCGCCGGCAGCAGCCTTTCAATTTCAGAATCCATACAGATCCCGGAGCGCTTGCGGTTTTTCAGCTTGTCTTTGTCATAGGCCAGCTTGCAGAACGAAGCCAAAAACAAGACGAGCCATACACAGGCATTGATGAGCATGGGCTCCAATATGGCCGGGTTGAAAAAATTTCCGATCAGCCCGATGGCCAGCTCGATCAGCGCTACAAGCAAGGCGGCATTGGCGCAGACAGAGAATACGCTTTTTGCGGGCTTCAGATCGGCGAGCTGTTTTTCTTTAAAAAGTCTGGAAATATTTTCCTCTGCCTTTCCCCGGTATTCCTCCGCGGAGAGGCGCTCCCCCGAAAAAAGCTCGTTCAAGCTGATCCCCAGAGCATCGCACAGAGGCTGCAAAAGCGATACATCCGGCATCCCTCTTCCGTTTTCCCACTTTGAAACAGCCTGCGCGGTGATGTCCAGCTGCTCGGCCAGCTGCATTTGCGTAAGGTTTTTTTCTTTTCGGCACTGTGCGATAAAGGTGCCAATTCTTATTTGATCCATACGATCGGTCTCCCTTCTGTGGTGTTTGAGGGCAGTATAGCAGAAAAAGGATCCCTTTGGAATAACGCAGGCGTTGAGCAAGGGCTAAACGCTTCGTTGAGCGGTGCAAATTCCGGGGGCGGGCTTTATCAGCGGCCTCATTCCAATGCACCCCGCCGAAGGCGTTCTTTCTTTTTCGGCCCTCTCTGTGCCGGCCGGGAAGTGCCGGCCGCGAAGCTCTGCCCGGAACAGCGCGCAGAGGCGCGGATCCCGCAAAGATAAAAGAGCCGCCAGCCGGAGGGCACAGCTGGCGGATGCAACGGGTCAGCTTTATTGATACAACATTTTTTGTGCTCTTCTGTACGGCTTTTTTCACCGCAAACACACAGATCTGCCCAAAAAGACAGATACAGGCTCCGAAAATGAATGCTGCGCGCAAAAGGGGAGAACCGACAAATTTTCAGAAACTCGGCAAGCGCTGTCTGCGGGTTTCGCAAACAGATCCCCGAACATGGGGCCGCGGCTCAGGCCGTAGCACAGGCGGATGGGCTTCTGGCCGGGAGGGGTCATCCTCCTTATTGATGTGGCTGACACCATACACAAAAGCGATGTTCAGCGAACCCAAAGGCAGGATCTTCACAGCGCCGCATTTCCAATTCGCCAACGCGCTCAGGTGCGCGCGAGACCGTCAACGCTGAGCACGACGCCTGTAATATAGCTGGCCTTTTCGCTGGCGAGGAAGACGAACGCGTTCGCAACGTCCTCCGGTTCGCCGATGCGGCCGAGAGGAATGCCCTTTACGATGCCGTCGATCATCTGCTGCGGCACAGCCTTCATCATATCGGTGTTTGTAACGCCTGGCGCCACGGCGTTTACACGGATGCCCGACGGGCCCAGCTCACGCGCGAGCGAAAGTGTAAAGCCGTTTACGGCAAACTTGCTGGTGGGATACGCGATGCCCGCGGGCTGGCCGTATTTGCTCACCATGCTGCTGGTGTTCAAAATCACGCCGCTGCCCTGTTCCTTCATGCCGTCCGCAACGGCGCGGCAGCAGTTGAATACCGCCTTCAGGTTCAGATCCATGGTCTGCGCGAACATTTCTTCGGTGTATGAGGTGAACGGCTCGCGGGCCGAAACACCCGCGTTGTTTACCAACACGTCGATTTTGCCGAACTCGGCGGCAACACCGTCGAACGCGGCCTTTACTTCCTCGTAATTCGTAAGATTCGGCCAAATGCCCTTTACGCTCCATGCGGCGTTTTCCGCCTTCAGCGCGGCTACGGCTTTATCGGCCGTCTCCTGACGGGACGCGCACAGCACCACCTTCGCGCCCTCCTTCAGATACTCCTTCACAATGGCATAGCCGATCCCGCGCGAGCCGCCGGTGACAATGGCAACCTTTCCTTCCAACAGCATAACGATTTGTCTCCTTTATTCTGTATTTTCTTTTGCCCGGCACAGGATGTGCCGGGCTTTAAGGCAGGCCCGCACAAAGCCGGCGGCGCGGTTACTTCACTTTCCAATCTTACTGCCCTGCCTGCATGGTGCTGCCCCTGCTTTCAGTATAGCATGCCCCGAAAAAAACACAAGAGAAAATTGTGATAAAAATAACAAAATTAAGACAAAAGAAAGCTCCCCCGGCGCGGCCGGGGGAGCTTTACCGGTTATTTTGCGGCTCCGGCAACCCGTTTGCCGCTGATGTATACGGCGCGGATGGCGGTATCGCTCACCATCACGTCGCCGTTTGCCAGTACGATGTCGGCGTCCTTGCCCACTTCCAGCGAGCCGACGCGGTCGGCAACGCCCAGATGGCGGGCCGGGTTGATGGTAATGGCCTTGAGCGCCTCGAACGGATCCATCCCGGCATTCACGGCCAGGCCCGCGCAGAGGGGCAGATACTGCTGGGGGATCACCGAGGAATCGGTGATGATGCTCACCTGGCAGCCCGCGCGCGCCAGAATGCCCGGCGTTTCGAAGCTTTTGTTCGCAAGCTCTAATTTGCTGGCGTGTGTGAGCGTGGGGCCAACGGCCACCGGGCAGCCGGAGCGGGCTACGATCTCCGGGATCAGGTGCCCCTCGGTGCAGTGCTCCAGCGTCATCTTTACGCCAAACTCCCTGGCGATGCGGATGGCCGTGCAGATATCGTCCGCCCGGTGGGCGTGCGCCTTCAGGGGGATCTCGCCCTTCAATACGGGGATCAGGGCCTCCAGCTTCATATCGAACTTGGGCTGCTTTTGCACGTCGTCCGCAGCGGCTTCCCTGCGGCGCAGGTAATCCTGCGCGGCAAACAGCATTTCGCGCAGCTTGGCCGCGGTGGACATACGGGCCGAATTGCCCTTATCCCTATAGCAGCGCTTGGGGTTTTCACCAAAGGCGCATTTCATGGCGACGGGGTCTTTTAAGATCATATCATCCACGCAACTGCCATAGGTCTTCACCGCAAAGAACGTGCCGCCCAGCACGTTGGCGCTGCCGGGGCCGACGCCCACGGTTGTTACGCCGCCGGCGCGGGCCATCTCAATGGAGCGGTCCTGCGGGTTGAAGCTGTCGATGCCGCGCAGCTGCGGCGAAAGGATATCGCCCATCTCGTTGTAATCGATGGAGTCGTACCCCATGCCGTAGCCGTCCAGCGCAAGGTGGCTGTGTGCGTCCACAAAACCGGGATACACGCGCAGCCCGGCGGCGTCCACCACCTCTTCGCCGGGCGCGGGCGAAAGGCCGGGTGCGATGGCCTTGATGACGCCGTTTTCTACGGCGATATCGGCCTGCAGGGGCTCGGGGCCGGCCACGGTATACACGGTTCCGTTTTTGATCAGCATATGCATTCTCCTTCGTATGTTTTCGCAGGCTTCCAGAATAAAATATGCAGGGGAGACGCCGCTTTTTTTCTGCGGCGCCGGCAGAAAACAACGCCGCAGAATTCTGCCGGTTAGGCGCGTTTGCCGCGCGCTCTCAACCCGCGTTCTGCGGCGTGGTTCTCCGTACTTTTTACACCATCAGCTTGCAAACACTGTTGGCATAGGCCACGGGATCCTCCAGCGAAAGGCCCTCGATCAGCAGCGCCTGCGCGTACAGGATCTCGCTGTAGGCGGCCAGCTTTTCGGTCTCGCCCGCGTCGTGCAGGCGCCGGAGCGCCTCGAACACCTCGTGGCCGCCGTTAATCTCCAGTATCTTTTCGCTCGTCACCTTTTCGGGCTGGGCGGGCATGCTGTTCAGCACCTTTTCCATCTCGATGGAAAGCGGGCCGCTGCTGGACAGGCACACCGGGTGCGTTTTCAGCCGCTGCGAGAGCTTTACCTCCACAACCTTGCCGGAAAGCGCGTCCTTCATGGCGTCGAACAGGCTTTTGTTTTCTTCGTTTTTGGCCTTTACCTCTTCTTTTTCTGCCTCGGTTTCAATGCCGAGATCGTCCGAAGAAATGTTCCGGAACTCTTTTTCCTTTTCCTTGTCGCCGTAATTGCGCAGCATCTGCAGCATGAACTCGTCTACATCGTCCGTCAGATACAGAATATCGTATCCTTTGTCCAGCACACGCTCGGCGGCGGGCAGCCGGGCAAGGCGCTCGGTGCTTTCGCCGGCGGCGTAATAGAGATATTTCTGCTCCTCGGGCATGGCCTCGTAGTATTCGCGCAGGGTAACAAGCTTATTTTGCTTTGCACTGTGGAACAGGAGCAGATCCTGCAGGAGCTCCTTGTTCATGCCATAAGAGGCGTAGCAACCCATCTTCAGCTGCAGGCCGAAGTTTTTAAAGAATTTTTCGTAATCCTCGCGCTCGTTTTTCAGCCAGGAGGCCAGCTCGCTTTTGATCTTGCGCTCGAGCGTCGATTTAATCAGCTTCAGCTGGCTGTCGTGCTGCAGCATCTCGCGGCTGATGTTCAAACTCAGATCCTCGCTGTCCACAAGGCCCTTCACGAAGCTGAAATAATCGGGCAGCAGATCGGCGCATTTTTCCATGATGAGCACGCCGCTGGAATACAGCTGCAGGCCCTTTTCGTACTCCTTTGTATAATAATTGTACGGGGTGTTCGAGGGAACGAACAGCAGCGCGCGAAATGTGGCCGTGCCCTCGGTTTTGCTCTGAACCACGCGCGCGGGCTCGGAATAATCGCTGAATTTTTCGCGGTAGAACGCGGCGTATTCTTCCTTGGATACATCCTTTTTATCACGCTTCCAGATGGGCACCATGCTGTTCAGCGTTTCGTCCTCGGTGTACGATTCGTATTCCGGCGCCTTGTAATGCCCCTCATCGTCCTTGTCGGTGCCTTCAATGGGGCGCTGCTTTTCCCGCAGCATTTTAATGGGATAGCGGATATAGTCGGAATACTTTTTCACAATGTCCACAAGGCGCCATTCGTCGAGGAATTCATCGTACCGCTCCTCGCCCTCGTTTTCTTTCATCACGAGGATCACCTCGGTGCCGACATCCTCCTTATCGCACGGCTCCAGTGTATAGCCGTCCGCGCCCGCAGATTCCCATTGCCAGGCCTCGTTTTCGCCAAACGCGCGGCTGCGCACCGTAACACGGCTTGCCACCATAAACGCGGAATAAAAGCCCACGCCGAACTGGCCGATCACATCCACCTTGCCGCCGGTTTCGTTTTCCCTTTTAAAATCCAGACTGCCGCTTTTGGCAATGGTGCCAAGGTTTTTTTCCAGCTCGTCCCTCGTCATGCCGATGCCGTTGTCGCACACCGTCAGCGTGCGCGCATCCTTGTCCAGCGAAAGCCGAATGAGAAAATCTTCTTTTTTGGTGGATACGGTATCGTCTGTGAGGCTGCGGAAATAGAGCTTGTCAATGGCATCGCTCGCATTGCTGACAAGCTCGCGCAGAAAGATCTCTTTGTGCGTATAAATGGAATGGATCATCATATCCAGCAGACGTTTGGATTCTGCTCGGAATTGTTTTTTTGACATCTTCACATTGCCTCCTGATAAAAATTAGCACTCTTGATGCTTGACTGCTAATTTAGTATACGCCAAACGCCGAAAAACTGCAAGACTTTTTTGTGAAATTCAAAAAAACTTCATAACTTTTCGATCCTTGAGGCGCCGAACCTGAAAATTTGAAAAAAACTGTCACAAGCGTGTGTTTTTTTGCGCTGTGGGCTTGCTTGTATGGGCAATCTGCTGTAAAATGATAAAAGTACATCCAATCCAATGGGTCGGGTGCGGTGTACCTGCCGGGTGCGGGCGCCGCAAAGGCTCATTCGGGCGCCGCCGGACGCGGGCAAAAGATACTTTGAAAAACGCGCGGCAGAAGCTCCCGGAAAAAAGCGGATCGCGCTTTTTCTGCTGGTTGCCGCGCGCCGCCTGCCGGGGCGCGCATGGTTTTGAATTTGGAAAGGGCGGTGTTTTTGTGCCGACAAAAGACTTTTTTTCCGGCTCGGGCCCCGAGCGGGAAACGATAAGAGGGAGCCAAGGCTCCCGGGAGCAGGATGATTCCTTTGCGGGAATGCAAAAGCTGGATCTTGATTTCTTCGGGGAGGGAACAGGCGGCGCGCAGGACGAGGTATCGTTTGACGCGCTGTTTGACGAGCTGCCGCAGCAGCCGGCCCGCGGCACGACCCCTGCGCCCGGCCCCGCGAAAGCCGCGCCGTTCGTGTTTGACGAAGGGCCTTCCGCAGAAGCCGCAAAGCCCAAGGCTGCACCGGCTCAGCGTCCGGCACAGCCGTCGCCCTCGGCTCCGTCCGCCGCTCCGGCCGGACGCGCCGCACCCGCGCGGCGCGCGGCGCAGCCCTCGTTCGA